>Ga0307379_10003323_pt1 | contig 23413 bp, 21 predicted proteins | sample UN2MG_FD_202237 | JGI IMG/M metagenome (GOLD analysis project Ga0307379, IMG submission 202237) | Soil microbial communities from Risofladan, Vaasa, Finland - UN-2 | ecosystem: Environmental > Terrestrial > Soil > Coastal area > Acid sulfate soil | place: Finland: Risofladan, Vaasa | collected... | reverse complement strand
CGGTCCTCCCATCCCCACCATGCCTTCACTGCACCAGCCGGGATCTGACGATCCCTCGCGAGCACACTCCAGCCACCCGCTCCCAGGGGATCGTCAGATCCCCGTCCCAGACGCCGGTCCTCCCATCCCCACCACCCCTTCGCCGCACCAGCCGGGATCTGACGATCCCTCGCGAGCACACTCCAGCCACCCGCTCCCAGGGGATCGTCAGATCCCCGTCCCAAACGCCGGTCCTCCCATCCCCACCACCCCTTCGCCGCACCAGCCGGGATCTGACGATCCCTCGCGAGCACACAACCGGCCCTGCATCCATTCTTTACCGCACTTTCACCCATCTCTCACCACAATCCGTTACAATAAAACTAGGGTAACGTTAAAATGTTGAAGCCTTCAAAGACAGTTTGGTACCAGGAGCTAGAATAAGCCATGTACTGGTATTCGCGTCGCATGTTATACGTCAAGCTTTCCGCGCTGGCGCTGGGACTGCTGGCCGTCGTCGTCTACTACTTTATCTTCCGCTAGCCCCGCAAACACACAACTCGTCCAACGCAAGCGCGCAGGGATGCAGGGACGCAGGTGAACAGAGAGCCTGCCGTCCCTGCATCCTCACATTCCTGCGCTGAAACCAGGACTTGCACAGGACAGGAAGATGAGTATACTTACAGTGCAAGGGCCTCGCGGCTTCGGCCAGCCCGGGGCAACAGCCACGCGGTCGAACGGCTTGCCGTGAGCCCGCCGAACGGCCTGCCGTGAGCCTGTCGAACGGCCCCGGGCTTTTGCTCCCGTGTGTACCGTGAGCGCCAGGCGCTGTGCCACAAAGGTAGAGGAGCGACACGATGGCACCACAAGTTTACGGTCACCCCTGTGACGAAGCGGAACAACTCGTCTGCCAGGCCCTCCACGCTCTCCCCGACGAATGCATCGTCTACGCCGAGCCCAAGCTGGTGTACCAGGATCAGGTACGCTACCCCGACTTTGTCGTCGTGTACCACAAGTGGGGCGTGATCGTCCTGGAGGTAAAGGACTGGATCGAGGTCGTCGACCGGGATCGCAAGCGCGCCCGCGTCCGCCAGCGGGATGACCAACTGGCGTGGCGGGAGAGCCCGGTCGAACAGGCGCGCACGGCCGCCCACGTCCTGAACAACATGCTGGAAAAAGACCAGGACCTGCGGGACTATGCCGGCCGGCGCGAGTTCTACTACGCCTACGCCGGCGTCCTGCCGTACCTGCCATCGGCCACGATCGGGTGGCTGGAGGAGGCGTGGGGTCAGTCCTACCTCCTGGGCCAGGACAACCTCCGCCGTGACCTGATCACGGGAAGCATCGCCCGCATCCCCACCCCCGGCCGCATCGTCCTGGACGAGCGCCAGGTGCGCGCCATCTGCGCCACGATCGACGGCCGGAACAAGAACGTCGACCAGGCCACGGGCGAGTTCAAGGGCGTGTACGACCGCGTCCAGGAAAGCATCTCCAAGGAACCGCTGGCGCCCACCATCGTCCCGCCGCAGGCGGCCGAACCACCCGTCCAGGCCAGCTTCGCCGCCGGGATCGCCCCCTCCGCCGAGGCGCGGAAGCACCGCCTCGAAGCGGGTATGCCCGACGAGGCGGTGACGCTCACGTCCGCCCCGCACGTCCGTCTGGTGCGCGGGTTCGCCGGCACCGGCAAGACCGACGTCCTGATCCTGCGCGCCCACTACCTGCGCGAACAGCACCCCGACCTCGACATCCTGGTCACGACGTTCAACGACCCGCTGTACGCGAACCGCCTTGAGCCCGAGCTCCGGGACCTGAAGCCGCACGTCGACGTGATCAAGTTCGACACGCTCTGCGCGCACATCTACCAGAAGCGGCACCGGACGTGGCGCAATCCCCAGGACACCGGCGGCCTGGTCGCCCGAATGGCCCGGAACCATCCGTTGATCGACGAGCTGGGCCGCTCCTTTATCACCGACGAGTTCATCTGGATGAAAGAGACCGGCCGCACCGAGCGAGAGCGATACGTCGAGCAGGCGCGGGAAGGGCGCGGCGGCGTGAGCGGGCGCACGCTCGGTCGCACGACGAAAGAAGGGATATTCGACCTGTTCGAGGCGTACCAGCGCGAGCTGGACGAACTTCCGGCCTGCGACTGGGTCGACCTGCACGAAAGGACACTGCGCTACCTGCAGGAGGGGATCCAGCCCGACAACCTGTACGACGCCATCCTGGTCGACGAGGCCCAGCATTTCGCGCCCACGTGGATGCGGATCACTACCCGCTTGCTGAAGCCCGGCGGCAGCCTGTTCCTGTGCGACGATCCATCCCAGAGCGTCTACCGGTACTATAGTTGGCGGCAGAAGGGGGTCGAGGTACGGGGGCGCACGCGCTGGCTGCGGGTCCCCTACCGCAACACGCGCCAGATCTTTCGGGCCGCCTACGCGTTGATCGCCGACAACCCGGTCGCCCAGCGGCTGCTGGCCGAGTGCGGCGAAGGGGTCCAACCCGACCTCGACTGCACGGCGATGCGAGACGGCCCCCTCCCGCAGGTGCATCGCTTCTCGTCCTGGGCGGCCGAACGGGAGTTCGCGGTGCGGGAGATCGAGGCCCTGATCCGCCATGCGGGGATCCTGCCCCACGAGATCGGCATCCTCCACGAGAAGAAGCACGTCCACAAGCGCTACCGCCCGCTCGTCCCCCAGGGCGTGCAGTTGTACGAGGTCAAGCGGCAGACAGGGCTGGAGTACAAGGCGGTGTTCATCCCCCGCGTCCAGGACTTGTTCGACCGGGCCGGGGGGATCAGTTGGGAGGAGTACGTCGGCCGGGAACGACTCAAGTCGTACATGACGATGACGCGGGCCAGGACGCGGCTGTACCTCCTGTACGAGAACCGCTGGCCCAGGCTGCTGGAGCCGATCCGGCCGTACGTGGAGTGGATCGAGCACTAGGCTAAGTTGACACTCGCACCCAGTTGGGATATAATGTAGTCACATCAAGAACCACATTTCTGAGCTGGAGGTGGAGCATGCCCGACGTTGGGGTGAGAGAGCTGAAAATCCGCGCCTCGGAGATCGTGCGGGACGTGCGGGAGCACCGCGCTCGCTACGTGATCACCTATCGCGGAAGACCGGTCGGCGTCCTGCTCCCGCTGGAGGAAGCGCCCCAGGCCGGAGCGCTGACTGGTGGCCAGCCAGGAACGGCGATCTGGGAAGAGTTGAGCGCACTGGGCGAGGAGATCGGGCGCGGGTGGCAATCCCCCCTGACCAGCGCCGAGTTGCTTTCTCAGATGCGGCGCTAGCTGGACCGGACCGGAGGGGACGATGGCCACGACGTACACGGTGGACGCCAGTGTCTTCCTGAACGCCTTTAACCCGTACGAGGCCGGTCACGAGGAGAGCCGCCGCCTGCTGGCCCGGATGCAGGACGAGGCCGTGCCCATCATCGTACCCACGTTGTTGTTGCCCGAGGTGGCCGCGGCCGTAGGACGGGGCCGGGACGACGCCGACCTGGCCCGCCGCTTTACCGGCACGCTGAAGCAACTCCCGCACCTGGTTCTGGTGTCCCTGGATGAAACGCTGGCCCAGCAGGCCGCCGACATCGCGGCCCAGCACCAGTTGCGCGGCAGCGATGCCGTCTACGCCGCCGTCGCCCTGCGCTTTGGCAGCACGCTGGTCACGCTGGACCGGGAGCAGCGGGAGCGCGTGACCGGCGCGGTCACGTCCCGCCTGCCTGCCGAGGCGCTGGCGGAGTGGGCGTGATCTCTGGAGGGCCTGCTGCAAGCGGGAATCTGGCCTTGTAACCAATCTCTCACATTTCTGTAACGCAATGTGAACAGAACTGTGCTATCATGGGTCTGGAACTGGGTCTGATGAGGTCAGTCGCCAGCCGGTCCAGCACTTATGAACGGCAGGTTCGCACCGTGTGTACCTGGGTACAAGAGACACTTCGATCCTCAAAGGGCGGCTTCTTGCCGCCCTTTGGGCAATTACAACCGCGCACCCCGGCGTCACGTAGTAACACATTCTACACGTCGATGGGGCGGAGCTGTCTCGCAGCCCACATAGCAGCACACGTTCCGCCTACCTCCCAGGTGCGACGGGCTTCCATTTCACGACGAATCAGGAGGCAAAAAGATGGCTGAAGGCACACGTCTTATGTTTCTGGCCGTCAAATACTTTGAGCAAGGACAGGCCATTCGAGGTGGCTCACTGGTGACAGACGCCAAGACCCGCCCGGTTGAATTTCGTTGTACCAGCCCAATCCGCCCCAACGATTATCAGCGGGTGCTGTATGGCAACACGCTCGATAGCCACGTATTCGTCGATCTAATTGGCACACCATTGGTCACTGCAACAGAAGAGAGCGTCGACCTCGCACTGGTCGAGGATGAGCGTTTCCTCGACATACGGCCTAGCGTGAACATACCCGTGATTCTGCTTGACCGATCTGCCCAGGGCGGGGAAACCTCGTCCGTTACACTGCGAGCCCACCCGCAGTTCGAGACTGAGCAGGCAGCGGCGCAGTCACAGCTCGCTCCTCTGCTTAACGCAAGGAGAGACCTCCTGGAGCCATTCGAGCGGGTGCGTCTGGCTTTGGAACAGGTGCACACTCAGAGGATAGGCGACAAAAGCCAGTGAATTGAAGCCATGCCTGCCCGATCTCTGCGATCTCGTCTGGCCAAGAACCTGGTGCCGCTCAAGCCCCGCTTGTACAAAAGCGACGAAGGGCTAGAGATTCGGTGCCAGGTCATCGGACCAGTGCGCGTCGAGTTGTCCCCTGTGCGCCAGTTCGAGACGCACCCCGACGTGATCCAGATACCCGCCACGGTCAGCCCTGTCGACCTCTCGCAGATCCTGGAAGTTGATGTAGTCTACGAGGAAATCGATCTCTCCAGTCAACTCGCCCACCCGACCGGAACACCCGTTACCCTTTTTGATCACCTGTTCGAACCGCTGGGCTGGACAGACGTCGACGGCCAGCACTATGAGACACGCCAGGCCGGGACAGAGGACAGATCCGCCCAGCCCAGGCAAGGACGACCCCGACTCCGACCCCAGCTTCGGAAATCTTATGAGCTGGCGGACGAGCGCCCCTCGAAAACCAGCGGAGAGAAGCTGCGTTACAGGTCGTTTCCTTCGTTCTGGGACATCATCCTCCCGATTTTGCAGCCTCCGCTAGACCTGGGCGCAGCGAAGCCCATCTTCCTGCCGTCTCCTTTGTACCCCTTCCAGCATCCCGGCGTGGAGTTTCTACTGGATCACACCAGCGCACTGCTTGGGGATGAGATGGGGACCGGCAAGACTGTCACGGCGTCGGTGGCTATGCGGATCCTGTTCCGCCGGGCCCAGATTCGATGTGCCCTGGTCGTTTGCCCGGTCAGCGTGCTTCGCACATGGGACCAGCACCTGATGGAGTGGGCACCGGAGCTGTCTGTCACAGTCGTCCACGGTCCGTCTGCAATGCGCCGAATCGACTGGGCCACACCGGCCCACGTATACCTGACGACGTACGACACGTTGCACAGCGACATACACAAGGGCAACGTACCAAGAGGAATGTGGCGCCAGTTCGATTTGGTGGCCGCTGACGAGATCCAGCATGTGAAGAGCGCCTCCAGCAAGCTGTCACAGGCATTGTGCAGGCTGGCACCCGGGTGGCGCTGGGGCCTCTCCGGCACTCCGATGGAGAACTCGCCCGAGGCGATCGTATCCATCTTCCGCTTTCTTAAGCCCGGGCTGATGGCCGAAGGCGATCCGCCTGATAGAATCCGGGAGAAGCTGGCTTCCTACTTTCTGCGGAGACGCAAGAAAGACGTCTGGCCGGATCTCCCGCCCAAGATCAGAGATCCACAGTGGCTGGAACTGGACCCAGCGCAACGCCGGGCCTACGAGGCTCTGGAGGCAGAGATCAGGAGTGACTTTGCCGCTCGCAGAAAGCGGGATGGAGGGGTTTCTCGCGTCCACATCTTGGCGGCCATTCAAAAGCTGCAACAGATCTGCAACTTTGCGCCGGGTAGGACAAGGAGCCCCAAGACCGATGCGCTGAAGGACATCGTCGAAGAAGCCGCAGCCAACCACAGCAAGGTCATCGTTTTCTCTCAGTACGTAAAAGAGGGGATCGCCAAATTGGAGCCCCTGCTAGAACCGTTTGGCGTGGCCAGGGTGGTCGGCGGGCAAAGCAAGGCAGTGTATGACGCAGAGATTGACCGGTTCAAGCGTGACGCCGAGATACACGTCCTTCTGGCCACAATCAAGAGCGGAGGCGTCGGCCTCACACTCGCCGAGGCCAGCTACGTCGTACACTTTGACCACTGGTGGAATCCCGCGCTCAAGTGGCAGGCAGAGGACCGCGTTCGCCAGCCCGGTCAGCAGGCAGCCTACGTGAACATCTACGAGTTCTGGATGTTCGACACGATCGACCAGCGCATTTTCGACATTCTCGAAGAAAAGCGTGCGATCTTTGAGGCCATCGTAGATAGCCTGTCCGTGGACGAACTGGAGTGGAGTATCAGCGACGATGAATGGTTGAGCATACTCGGTGTGAGTACCGATGCCCAGCCTGCACAGACGCAAAGACAACCGCAAGCAACGGAGGACCCCACGAGCATCACAGAAATCCTCGAAAAGCTCCAGGCGGTGGACCCGTTCGACTTTGAACGTCTCGTTGGGGAACTGTTCAAGCACTTGGGCTATCCATTCACCCAGGTGATCAGCAAGAGCAGTGACGGCGGAATTGACGTCCTGGCCTGGAGGAACACGCCTGATGGCCCGGAGCGCGTCGCCGTCCAATGCAAGCGATACCAGGGTAACGTTGGAGTCGAGGTGGCGCGCGAACTGGCCGGGGTCGTGTCGTCCAATCCGGCGATCCATAAGGGCATCCTGGTCACCACCGGTGGACTAACCCCGGACTGCCAGCGCTTTTGTGCTAGCACACCGGAACTGGAGGTGATACGGGGCCTTCAACTCGCCAGGCACTTGAGGAACTTTGGCATACTCGTGCAGTGACGCACACAGACGTCACCAACCTCGATTTGTTCCTGACCGAGCGGCTGCTCGCCCTGCCCCGCAGCCAGTACGGCGACGGCGTGACCGTCCAAGAGAACGTTGCCATGACTCTGTTGATCCGAGACCTGGTCCAGTTCGAGCAGGTCGAAGAGGTCATCAAGCTCCGCCACCAGGCGCGGCGCGCGCTCGTCGTCGTGCCCGCCGGGCTCACCCGCCAGTGGCAGGACGAGTTCGCGTTAAGTTCGGCGAGCAATTCGTCGTCTACGACTGGGCGTTCGTCGCCGCGCTGCGCGAGATCCACGGCCAGGAGACCAACCTGTGGACGCTCCACGACCAGGTCGAGCCAGCCTTTGTCCCGGCGGACGGGCTGGACCTGCCCGCGCTGTGCGACCGGGCCCGCCGGCTGGCCGAGGCGCAGCTCGCGCACGCCGGGCGGTTGGAGGCCGAGTGGGAGAAGCTGGAGCGGTACTACCGCCAGCAGGAGTGGGCCGTGGGCCAGATCGCCATCGAGAATATCCGGCGGGGCAAGCGGCGAGAGTTGCTGGAGCGCCGTCGGGCCGACCTGGCGGCACTGGACCGGAGGTTGACGCTCGTGCCGGATCTGGCAGCGGCAGGAACGGCAGTGATAATACCATAGGTGAACCAGTTTCTGGCACGAGGGGAAACCATGCCCACAGATTTCGACGGGCTTGTCCAGAATTTGAAGGACGAAGACTGGGAAACTCGCTCAAAAGCAGCCTTGCTTCTGGGAAAGTCAGGCAATCCGCGTGCTGTGGAGCCATTGATTGATACCGCCCTGCACGATCCCTATTTCGCCGGAGGTAATGCTGGTCACCCTGTAAGAAAGGCAGCTCTCAAAAGCTTGCACAGCATGATTACCCCGTTGTGCAAGCTGGGGAATAGACAGGCAGAGAGTCTGCTGACGTCCATACTGGAAACAGTCGTGAATCCGGAGTGTATTTACGACTGGAATGGACGGGTATGCTTGGCATCTGCACGTGCACTAATTCGTCATTTTGGTCGCTCTCGAGTCAGCCTTCAGAGCCCGGTGATTCTTACTTCGGACGATGAACGTGATATCAATGCTTTGATATGCTTCACACTCAAGTTCGCAGGATTTGGTGTTGTGTCCACCTTGAATGGAGTGGAGGTGCTCGAACTGGCACCGTTGATCCGTCCTGATCTGATTCTCCTCGACGTCCGCATGCCCAAGATCACCGGGTACGAGGTCTGTCGACAACTGAAGGAAAGTCCGCTCACCAGTTGGATCCCGGTCGCCTTTCTTTCGGCCAAAGGACAGGAGGCCGAGATCAAGCAGGGTCTGGATTCAGGAGCGGTGGAGTACATTTTGAAGCCTTTTGCCCCTGACGAGCTGACTAACAAGGTCAAAGGCATACTCCGTCGCCTTGAGATGGGAATATACGAGGAGGACTGATGCGCGATCCAGCAGAGATGGAAAAAGACATTGAGCTGCTCGTTCGTGACGTGAAGCAGTTGCGCAAGCAACGAGCGGATTTACTGTGCAGGTTAAGCGAGTGTGAGGAACGCTCCAAGTCAGCGGCCAGTGGGCAATTTCCCCTGGCAGAGTTAAGCCGTCTGACCGACGGCATCGTCCACGATATGCGCAGTGGGTTGGGCGTCATCCGCAACACCATCGGGTTTCTGGAGGATGACCTGGCTGAGAGCGCTCATCAGTCGGACTTGCTCAAGATCACCCGCAGCCTGGACTTTTGCGAGTTGGTGCTGCGCAATCTCTCGGCATTGGGTGGTCAGGACATCTTTCAGCCCAAATCAGTCAACCTGGAAAAGGTCGTGCGTGAGGTGTACTTTATGCTGGAGCGCAAACTGGTCGACGTGGATTTGGTTGTAGATGCGGACCCCGACGTGCCCGAGATCCTGGCCGACGAGGGCCAGATGAGACAGGTCTTTATGAACCTGATCAAGAACGCGGGCGAGGCCACGCCCGACGGCGGCACGCTCACCGTCCGCACCCGGCGCGATGGCCCGATGCTGCGCGTCCAGGTCGCGGACACGGGATGCGGCATATCGCCGGAGAACCAGGCCCCGCTCTTTCACGAGTTCTTTACCACCAAGGACCGGGGCTATGGGCTGGGATTGCACATCGTGGACACGATCGTCAAACGCCACGGGGGCACCATAGAGGTGGAAAGCACGGTGGGTGAGGGAACGACCTTTACCCTGCGCCTGCCGATTGAGGCGGAGTGAAAGCGCCAAACCTTGCGAAGGTTAGATGATAGCTTCAAAGCCAGAAAGGTCTTGTCTAGCCCAGGATGCCGCAAAGCCAAAGGCCCGACGTAACCTTCGCAAGGTTTGCAGAGATCAGATGATAGCTTCAAAGCCAGAAAGGTCTTGTCTAGCCCAGGATGCCGCAAAGCCAAAGGCCCGATGTAACCTTCGCAAGGTTTGCACACGCTACGAGTCACAAACCTTGCGAAGGTTAGATGATAGCTTCAAAGCCAGAAAGGTCTTGTCTGACCCAGGATGCCGCAAAGCCAAAGGCCCGACGTAACCTTCGCAAGGTTTGCGCACGCTACGAGTCACAAACCTTGCGAAGGTTAGATGATAGCTTCAAAGCCAGAAAGGTCTTGTCTAACCCAGGATGCCGCAAAGCCAAAGGCCCGACGTAACCTTCGCAAGGTTTGCACGCGCTACGGTAGGAGGAAGCAATGGCACGACCACGCATACTGATCGTCGAGGACGACGCCGACTGGCAAGAGATCTATCGGCGTTGCCTGCGCGGCGCGCATTACGAGATCACGGCCGCCCGCAAGCTCAGCACCGCGCTGGCGTTGCTGGAAGAGCAGCCCTTTGACGTCGTGATCACCGACCTGAAGATGCTGGGCGGCGCGGAAGAGTTCTCCGGTTTCGGCGTGCTGGAACAGGCCAGGGCGTTGCATCCAGACGTGCAGGTGATCGTCATCACCGGCTACGGCAGCGCCGACCACGCGCTGCGCGCGATGGGCAGCGGCGCCTACGACTATATCACCAAGGACCGCGACCTGCGCCAGAAGCTGGCGCTCGCCGTCCAGGGGGCGCTCGAGGTGCGCGCGCTCAAGCAAGAGTTCCTCGAGCAGGAGCCGGAGGACGACGTCGAGCTGGAGCACGACCGCATCGTCGGCAACAGCGCCAGCATGCAGGCGCTGTTCGAGCAGATCACCGCAGCCGCCGCGAGCGACGTCAACGTCCTGATCTATGGCGAGGAGAGCACCGGCAAGCGGCTCATCGCGCAGACCATCCACCGCCGCAGCCGCCGCAAGCGCGGGCCATTCCTCGTCGTCGACTGTGGCCGCCTGTCCGATTCGGTGCTGACGAGCGAGATCTTTGGCCACGAGGCCAGCGCGCTCTACGGCGTCGGAGAGGCCCGCCCCGGCAAGTTCGAGCGCGCCCGGGGCGGCACCATCTTTCTCGACAGCATCGGCGACCTGGACGTGAGACTCCAGCGGCGGCTGATCGGCGCGGTCTGCGATCGGGTTGTCGAGCGCGTGGGCGGGCAGCGACCGATCCCGGTCGACGCGCGCATCGTCGCCTCCACCGACAAGGATCTGCAGGCGATGCTCGCGGCCGGCCAGTTCGAGCGCCGGCTGTTCGACGCGCTGAACGAATGCGTCATCTCTGTCCCGCCGCTGCGCGAGCGCAAGGACGGCGACGACATCCCCGCGCTGGCAGCGATGTTCCTGCAGCGGTACGGGCAGGGACTCCAGGTCCGCTTCGCCCCCGAGACGATCGCGCTCCTGCGCCGCTACGACTATCCCGGCAACGCGCGGGAGCTGGAGAGCGCCATCAAGTACGCGCTGGCGACCACACCCGGCGAGGTCATCGGCCCCAAGCACCTGCGCCCCGAGATCCGCACCTACGAGCCGCCCACCCGCGGCCAACCGCAGCAGGAGGACAAGGATCCGAACACCATCATGCGGGTCTGCCCGCTCAACCTGGGCGCGTGTAGCAAGAAGGACGAGATCCTGCGCCTGTACTCGCCCCGGCGGGTGTTCGTGAACGTGCCCTACGTGCCCGACTATGCCGAGTGCGAGCAGGTCATCCGGCGCACGCTGGAGCGGTATGGCCTGGTGCCCGTGCTGTCCAAGGACCACCTGGAGCCGACGGTGCTGCTGTGCAACGTCTGCAAGCTGATCCAGACGTGCAAGTACGGCGTGACCGACATCTCGATCCCCGGCAGCAACGTGCTCTACGAGCTAGGGCTGATACACGCGGACGGCGTGCACTGCGCGATCCTCAAGGAGCGCCGCGCCAGCCTGTCCGCCGACATCCAGGGATTGCTCTTTCTCGAATACACCCACCCCGAGTCGCTGGCCGAGCGGCTTTCGCGCTGGATCGAGGACCAGGTGAAGGAGGCGGAACGGGTGGGCGGCCTGGAGCCCAAGCACCGGACCAGGCTGCTGCAAGTGCTGAGCGACCGTTTCGACGAGGGCGATCTGCGCACGCTCTGCTTCACCCTGGAGATTGACTATGAAATCCTGCCCGGCCAGGGAAAGAGGGACAAGGCCAGGGAGTTGATCCAGTACCTGGAGCGCCGCGAGCGGATCTCTGATCTTGTGGAGGCAGGCAAACAACTGCGTCCCGACATTCCCTGGCACGCTATCTGACTGACTGAGGAAACGTATGCGAGACAACCTGGACGAACTGCGCCACGATCGAGCACTGACAGACTTCGGAAGTCTCAACGGCCCACCAGGCCACCGCCGTTGCCCTGCGCTTTGGCAGCACGCTGGTCACGCTGGACCGGGAACAGCGGGAGCGCGTGGCCGGCGTGGTCACGTCCCGCCTGCCCGCCGAGGCGCTGGCGGAGTGGGCGTGATCTCTGGAGGTCCTGCTGCAAGCGGGAGTCCGGCTTTTTAGCCAATCTCTTACATTTCTTTCACGGAATATGAACAGAACCGTGCTACCATGGGTCTGAGGCCGGGCATGGTAAAGTCAGTCGCCAGCCGGTCCAGCACTTGATTGAACGGCAGGTTCGTACCGTGTGTGCCTGGGTACAGAAGATACTTCGATTCTCAAAGGGCGGCTTCTTGCCGCCCTTTGGGCAATTGCAGCCGCGCACGTCAAATCTACCACCGCCCACTCCGACCGGTCCAATCTCGCGCGCCCCGGCGTCACGTAGCAACATATTCTACACGTTGACAGTGCGGAGCTGTCTTGCAGCCCACATAGCAGCACAAGGCCCGCCCACCATCCAGGTGCGACGGGCTTTTATTTCACGTGCGTCACAAGCAGCACAGAGGACCTTGCCAGCCCTCCGCGGATCGCCGCCCAGGTCCGGTTCCAAATTGCCCGCAAGCCAGCGAAAAACGGCCAACACGGGACGAGAGGTTCGAGCAACACGAGCCAGACGGTGCCAGGGACCAAGGTGTCTGGTCGTGGACCAAAAACGGAGACTTGTAAAGAGCGAGAAGAGGAGTATACTGAAGATGCAGCCGCCTCGCGACTCACGGGAGCCTGAGACACCGGTCAGAGCAGATGGACCAGATCGCAGTTCACAACTGCGGGAGCGCCCCCTGTGGGTCCGGCCAGACGTAGCAGTGCGACGCATACCGATTTGCCCTACCCGTCCTGTTGTGCTACAATTCCTATGCAGAGAGCCTCACACCAGGACAAAAGACCGCGCATGGCTAAGCACATGTCTATCAACAATCTTACGCCTCAAGAGGCACACACAATTCTTGGCCTGCGCCTGTTGATCGCCCGGGCAGCCAACAAGGACAGCCTGGCCTGGTGGGACGACGAGTCGCTCACCCCGCACGCCGGTTTCCTGTTAGGGCGCATCTTCCCGATGGCGCCTCCCCTGGCCGCCCGTAGCCTGGCGTTGTCAGCCGCGCTGGCGCGCCACCAGGCCGCCTGCCCGGCCAACGATGGGGCGCTACATCTCTACCGGCTCGACCCTGATAACCAGGACAAGCTCGCCTTGCGCTTCGCCCCCCTCCTTCCCATTCGGGTCCCGCAGGAGCCGATCACGACGCTGGAGATATTGCGTCAACACCTGCTTGATCTGACAGGGAAGCCCGCGTCCCACACCATCATAAGAGAGACAGATTCACACGCGCTGCGGATCGAGATTCCGCCTGGTCCAGTTGGCGTGTCGCCGCTGGCACACCGGGCACGGACGCTGGCCTGGGCCTACCTGGAGGGCGCCCCCGGTGAACCGGTGTTCCCATTCTGCCTGGAGTAAGGAACTTGAGCGAATCACCTGAACCCACCTACACCAGCCGCATCATCAAGGCCAGCGCCCTGATCGCCGACACCAAGGTCCTGCTGGCTGCGTGGGATCCAGAACGGCCGGTGGCGGAGAATCTCGACCGTGCCCGGCGGGAGAACATCTTTGGCAAGGCCTCCCGCAAGCGCGTGGAGGATATCCTGCTCATCTTCCGCCAGCGCTACTTTGACGACGCCGACGTGGGCACGGCGCTGGTGACGCTGGCCCAGGACGGTGCGCCGGGTCAGTGGATCGATCCACTGCTCTACTTCTTCTCGGCCCAGAACGACCGCACGCTGCGGGACATCGTCGTCGAGGTGCTCTACCCGCGACACCTGGCGGGCTATACCGACCTGCCCATTCAGGTCGTGGTGCGCGCCGTCCGCCATTGGGTCGCCGAGGGCAAGACGACGACGCCTTGGGGTGACAACACAATCATGCGGGTTGCACGCAACTCGGTGGCCGCTCTACGCGACTTTGGCGTGCTCCAGGGGGCTGTCAACAAGCACCTGACGCCCATCTATCTGCCGACGCCATCCTTCGCCCTGATCGCTCTCTGGCTCCAGCAGCGTGAGCGCGCCGGCCACCTCGTCCTCCAAAGCGACGACTGGCGGCTCTTCTTCCTGCCCGTGGAGGGGGTGGAGCGTTTCTTCATCGAGGCGCACCAGGAACACCTGCTGACCTATCACGCGGCCGGCTCGGTGGTCCGCATCGAGTTCCCGGCCGCCAGCCTGACGGAGTATGCCCATGCCCTCCTCGAAAACGAAAATGAAAGAGCGCGTTAGAACGCTGGAGGCGGATCTGAAGGCCTCCCCGATGCGGCATTACATCTACCACGATCTGCCCTTCGCCATCTTCTGTTATCCGCCCGGGCAGGAATGGGCCATGCGCCGCGAGATCGACCTGCTCAAGACCCGGCTGGAAAACGACACCCACCGCAAAGTCGCGTTTGTGTCCCTGGCCGAACTCCTGTGGCAGGCGATTGACGAGAGCGAGGGGATCGAGGCCGCGGTGGAACTGGAGCGACGGGCCGGATTCGAAGCGGCGCAGCGGCAGATCCAGGACTATCTCTCCGACCCAGACTGGCGCCCGCTGCCCGACCTCCTGGCCGAGCGGCTGGCCAGACTGGACCCCGACCGTCACATCGCTTTCATCGTCCGCGCCGGCGCTCTGGCCCCCAACATCTACCGCGTCTCCAAGCTCCTGGACGAGATGAAGGGCCGCACCCGCGTGCCCTGCGTGCTCTTTATGCCCGCCACCACCGAGGGGCATAGCAGCCTGCGCTTCATGGGCATCGCGGAGAATGAGGGGCGAGGGAGTTATCATACCAAGGTGTATGTATAGCCCTGGAGGCATAAGAGGTTAGGATCGCCATGAATCCAGATCGCTTCCGCAACAGCCCGTCCGGGCGGCTGGTCAAGGTGGGGAAGGACAAGACGGCCTATTGGGCTTTCGTGCCTCATCCCCTGCCCCCCACGGTGGCGCCTGACTGGACGCTGACGTGTGCCATCTCTGAGACCGACCGGGCCCTCAGCCAACTGGCAGGTGTGGGGCGCACGATGCCCAATCCACATCTGTTAATCGGCCCCTTCATACGTCGCGAAGCGGTGCTCTCCTCGCGCATTGAGGGCACCCAAACCGACATTGCTGACCTGTATGCTTATCAAGTCGGGCAGCTTCCTCTTCCTGGCATGGTATCTGCCCCGCCAGAATCTGATGTGAAGGAAGTACATAACTACGTGCGAGCGTTAGAGTATGGCCTTCAGCGGCTGGAAACATTGCCGGTCAGCTTGCGTTTGATCCGTGAGCTTCACGCACGACTGATGGAGGGTGCGCGTGGTGCGCATGCCACGCCAGGCGAGTTTCGTCGCAGCCAGAACTGGATTGGGCCACCCAACTGCACCTTGAATGAAGCACCTTTTGTCCCACCACCGGTTCCCCAGATGCACGAGGCCTTGGATGCCTTTGAGAAGTACTTGCACAGCAACGATGTCTACCCGCCGTTGATGCGTCTCGCTTTGATCCACTATCAGTTTGAAGCCATTCATCCTTTCATTGATGGAAACGGACGCGTCGGACGCTTGCTCATCTCCTTGCTATTGGTCGAGTGGGGATTGTTGCCACTGCCTCTGTTGTACTTGAGCGCCTTCTTCTGCCGTCACCGACAGGATTACTATGACATGCTCATCACGGTCAGTGAGCAGGGGGCCTGGAACGAGTGGACCTCCTTCTTCCTGCAAGGGGTGACTGAGCAGGCGCATGACGCCATCACGCGGGCTCGACGACTTCAGGATCTGCAAACGAATTGGCACGAACGACTAACCGGGGCTCGCGCTTCGGCGCTGCTCTTGCAGTTGGTGGATCATCTTTTTGATTCCCCGGTGATCACCATCCCGGAGGCGCAACGATTACTGGATGTGACCTACCGGAGCGCTAAGCTTAACGTCGAGAAGCTGGTCGATGCCAGCATCTTGAACCAGGTCGGCGAGGCGGATTACGGCAAGACCTTTGTCGCCAGCGAGATCCTAGAGGTGATCGACACGAACATAGACTGAGCGAAAAGCGTACTGAACTATGTTCAGCCTCGAACCTCTGTTCAGGCAATTCAACAGGAGAATTATACTTTTCACCCCAAAAGTATAATTCAATAGACCGGAATTGTAGCTGAGTATCATTCGTACGCGCTGTAGCCACAGCCATGGAGCCACGGAGAGCACGGGCTGTGTGCTCTCCCTGCCTCTGTAGCGATAGGCCAACAAGGAGAGGGTATGTCTCAGGCACTGAGCGATGGGCAGCGGAAGGCGATTCACGACCTGGCCCTGAATGCGCGCGATCTGCTGATGACCGAGGCGCGGGAGTTGCTGGAGGGCACCTACGGCCTCTACGCCGACGGGCGGCTCGACCCACCCGAAAAGCTACCCCAGGTGCGAGACGACCCCGAGACCGGCGAGACCTACCGCCGGGTGCGTCAGTTCCTGGCGGACGAGGAGGATGCGGGCCTGGCCCGCGCCGAGGCGGTGGATAAGCTGGTCAAGGAGGTGGCCTTCACCCACCTCAACCGGTTGGTGGCCTTCAAGATGATGGAGGCCCGTGCCCTGATCCGAGGCACGGTAGACAAGGGCCCCGACTCCAACGGCTTCAAGTTCTACCTGGCCGACCCCGCCCACGCCGACGATTTGGCCCGCTACGAGCGAGGCGACGCCGACACTGCCTATCGCCACTTCCTGCTCTGGCAGGCCGGACAGGTGGCGCAGGAGGTGCGGGTACTCTTCGATCCCGACGCCTTGCCCAGCCGGCTCTTCCCCCGGCCGCGGGCATTGAACGCACTTCTCGATATGCTCAATCGCCTGGAGTTGGCCAATGCTTGGGAAGCCGACGAGACCATCGGCTGGATCTACCAGTTCTTCAACGAACGGGAAAAGGCCGAGGTCTTTGAGCGGCTTTACAAGCAGAAGCAAAAACTACGGGCTCAGGATATTCCGGCGGCTACTCAACTCTTCACCCCCCACTGGATCGTGCGCTTCCTGGTGCACAATACTCTCGGCCGGCTATGGGTGGAGATGCATCCGGATACGCGGTTGTTGGGGGCGGGGGTTCTGGACTACCTGGTGCCGCTGGAAGACGGACGACGTGTCGTGTGTTCCGTGTTGCGTGACAGCGAAAACGGCACACACCATACGCAACACGCCGTGCGGCCGATCAAAGACATCACCCTCCTCGATCCGGCCTGCGGCGGAATGCATTTTGGACTGGTGGCGTTCGATCTGTTCGCCGCCATGTATCAGGAGGAATTGGAGCGCGCCGGGGAGCCCGGCTGGCCCAAGACGCCTTCGGTGAGCGACCCGCCAGAGATTCCCACTGCCATCCTGGCCAACAATCTGTTCGGGATTGACATTGACCTCCGTGCCGTCCAACTGTCCGCCCTGGCGCTCTACCTGAAAGCCAAAACCTGGCACGCGGCGCATCACGCATCACGTATCACGTTTCACGTTTCACGTATCAACCTGGCCTGCGCCGACGTGCGCCCCCTGGACGGCGCCCGCCTGGGCACGTTCCTGCGCGAGGCGCACTTTTCCCGGCCCATCTACGAGCGGTTGATCCGCGCGCTGTGGGAGCGACTGCGGGACGTGCACCAACTGGGCTCGCTGCTGCGCCTGGAGCGGGAACTGGGCGAGCTGATCGCCCAGGAGCGCGCCCAATATGAGCGTGCGCCCCTCTTCGCCGGACTGCCGGGCGAGTTCGAGTACGAGGCGGCCGAAGAGGAGTTCTGGGATATCATCTCAACGCAGATCGTGCAGGGGCTGGACGAGTTCGCCCGCCAGCAGGCCCAGGCCGGAGTGGACCAGACCTTCTTCACGGGTGAGGCTGTCAAAGGGTTGCGGTTGCTGGACGTGATGTTGCGCGACTACGACATAGTCGTCACCAATCCCCCGTATTCGGGCAAACGCAACCTCAACGATACCCTGGCCGATTACCTGAAACACGAATACCCGGACGCCAAGGGTGACCTCTACGCGGCATTTATCCAGCGCTGCAGCGAATGGGTGAAACACAGCGGCCGTCTTGGAATGATCACCCAGCAATCGTTCATGTTTCTGTCATCCTACGAGAATCTGCGTGCGAACCTACGCAGCATGTTCGCCATTGAAACGATGGCGCACACCGGCCCTCGCGCTTTTGACGAGATCAGCGGTGAGAAGGTCAACACCACTGTCTTCGTTCTGCGTGCCGATTCTGACACGCCTCGCCGTGAGAACAGCGTGGGCACCTACTTCCGCCTGGTGCACGAGGCGGACTCCGAGGCCAAGCGCCGGGCTTTCGAGCAGGCGCTGGCAGCACTTCGAGTGCAAAGGGCGAGTGAGGTCTGATGAGAAGAAAGACGATCCGTGACAGAATCCTGGAATACCTGAGCCAGCACCCTGAGGGTGTGGACGACGACGAACTGGCGCGCGCGCTCAACCTCAAAGCCCGTCAACAGGCGAACAGCCGCTGCCGCCAGTTGGCCGCCGAAGGCATCGTTGCGCGCAGACGGGTGCGGGGCAAGATTCACAACTTCCTGATCGCTCCCGAGGGGACTTTGGTTGCCCCTGCCACGCCGGAGCCAGTTGAGGAACGCCCCTGGTTCTGGGAGGGCAATGTGCAGGACGTGGTGATCCAACACCTCCGCCAAGAGGGCTACCGGATCGTCCGTATTGCCGATACAGCCAGCCGCCAGCCGGGGAAGGACATCGAAGCGGAGAGCGATGGTGGCCCCCTGTGGGTGACCGTGAAGGGGTATCCGAAAGGCACGTCCCGGACTCGTCCCTCGACCCAGGCCGGGCATTGGTTCAAGAACGCGCTGTTCGACATCGTGGCCTGGCGTGGAGAGGATCCCGAGACAGAACTGGCGTTTGCCCTGCCGGACTTTCCCCGCTACCGGGACCTGGCGGCGCGCGTGGCGTGGCTGCAGCCGGTGGCCCGATTCTCCTTCATCTGGGTGATAGAGGACGGCACCGTGGAAGTGGTGAGGCGGGTTCGATGACGGAAACTGCTCTTCCCCCCAACGTCTACCGCGTGGCCCAGCGCTGCTTCGACGCCATCCCCGGCGCGCCGTGGGTGTACTGGGCGAGTGCCTCAATACGAACCTTATTTGAATCGCTACCTAACTTGTTTGATATAGATGCACCGAGAGAAGGTATCAACACTGGCGATAATGATCGTTTCGTCCGGTTCTGGTGGGAGATTGGACTCCGATCTGCCTTTGAGAAACGCTATGTCCGCTTCGTGAAAGGGGCTCCAGTTCGACGCCACTTCGATAAACTGGACGAAGTTCTGAGATATGACCTTGAACAGATTCGCTTGATGCCGGGATCAGCACTCCGCAATCAGTGTTTTGCTTTTCATGAAGCCGTAGCATTTCTCTCTAACGCAACGGGCGGATTTAGGGCCAGATTTATTCCGCCGGGTTGCATGTTTTGTAGCACTGGTGGACGTGCTGTGTTTCCCACGAGAGTCTTGCCTTCCGTAGTTCTGGCAATTCTGAATTCATCATTGGCTAAGTACATTCTTACCCTTATCAACCCTACAGTTACGTTCACTGTTGGCGACATCGGTAAGATTCCTGTCGCCCTGGCAGATCTACATGCTCTCGTAAATCCGACCGGTGCAGCCGTAAGACAGAATTATTCAGAAGTCGTTGGTGACGAAACCACCTTCGACTTCATCGCCTCGCCGCGCTGGGACACCGGCCTGGACGATCTCGCCGCCGCCCAGGCCCGCCTGGCCGCGCTGGAGGCCCAGATTGACAACGAGATCTACCGCCTCTACGCCATCTCCGACGAGGACCGCGCCGCCATCGAAGCCGAATTGGCCGGCGAACCCATCACCGATGAAGATGATACGGAATACGCAACACGCAACACGGATGACCAAGAAGAACCTGAACCCCCAATGACCGTCGAAGAACTCGCCGTTCGCTGGATCTCCTACGCCGTGGGCGTGATCCTGGGTCGTTTCCAGCCAGGCGTTCCCGGCACCCTGGGTTCTGCCATCTACCGCCGCAAGGACTTCGCCGTCGGCTCCCTCCCTGCCCCGGACGGAGCTGAGTTCGACCAACTCGTCGGCCCGGCCGAGCGCTTCGCCTACGTGGACGCCGACGGTGGGCGGCACGTGTTCCCCGCTGAAGTCGAGGCTGCCCTGCGCGACCTCGCCGTCCCCGACGGCGTCACCGTGCTGGACGAGGGCCACCCGCGCGACCTGCCGGCATTGGTGGAGCAAGCCCTCCAACTGATGCTCGACTGGGACGCGGACACGGAACACGCAGCACGCAACACGCACGAGGTCATCGAAATCGGCGCCGGTGGCGATCTTCGGAAGTTCCTGTCCAAGGACTTCTTCACCAGGTGGCACTTCCGCTGGTACCGCAAGCGCCCCGTCTACTGGCCGCTGCAGTCGGCCAGGCGCAACTACGGCTTTGTCCTCTTCCACGAGCGCGTGGACCGCTCCACCCTCTACATCCTCCAGCGCGACTATCTGGACCACAAACTGAACGGCCTGCGGTTCCAGATCGGCGACCTGCGGGGCCAGGCAGAGGCGCTCAGCGGCGCCGCCCGCAAGCGGGTGGAACGCCAAATGGACCGCACCACCCAGCAGCTCGACGAAATCACCGAGTTTGCCACGACGATGGAGCGGGTGGTGCGCGAGGGCTACGAGCCCTCGCCCGATTGGATTGACGACGGCGTTATCCTGCGCCTGGCCCCGCTGTGGGGACTGATCCCCATCTGGAAGAGCGAGCCGAAAAAGTACTGGGAGCGGCTGGAGCGCGGCGACTACGATTGGAGCCACATCGCGCTTCGCTATTGGCCGGAGCGGGTGCGGGAGGCGTGTGAGGAGAACAAATCCTTCGCCATCGCCCATGGGCACGAGGAGTGGTATCAAGGAGCGTGACCTGCTGTGCGAAAAGTCTATCGCATGTGGAGGACCATTATTGCTCTCTTCTTTGTGGGTAACGCGGTCTTGGCGCTGCTCGTGGCCCTTATCTACGGCGTGGTGGCCGTAGTATTCGGGCTGCCATTCTGGTCACCCGGGCTGGGGATCCCCGCTCGGTTTGAGGCGTTCACCAAATCTCTGGCAGGCCTGTGGTTCTTCGGGTGCGTTGTCGTCATTGGCGTTGGCTACTATGCTGGGGCGTTTGTCTTTGGCACCGGGAGCAATCTCGCTCAAGAGAGGGCCCATCGTTGGCTGTTCAGCCGCTCGCATGACCAGGAAGTAATGAAGAGGATAGAGACACACGCCCGGAGGTACGAGGTCATAGGCGCTGCTGTGGGCATAGGCGCAACGCTCGTCGTTGCGGTGCTGCTGCTCCTCGTCTCGACAGTCAATGTCTACCAGGACACACTGTCACAATGGATGTGGCTTCTGTTCTGGCCCGGCATTGCCCTGTTCCTGGGTATCCCCTTGGTTGCATTGCTGCGCTACGCGGAGAAGCATTCTGTCTTCTCCCAGGCCACGTTTCGTCGATTCGTGCTCTCGCGCTGCGTGCTCATCGCCATCCTGCTTGTCGTGCTCATGCTCATCGTGGCCGTGTTCATTCCGCTGTTGTATTCTGGATTGGACGCACTCGGCCGGTTTGTGTTCAACCCCTTGGTAGAAACCGAGTATGCTAGGGCACATACCGACCTTGAGACACGATGGGATGAGATCCTTGAATCAGAGCGCTACCACCCCGCCGACATAGAGCGTGATCTCACAGATGCCTACTGGGATGCAGCTGCCCTCCTTGATATCAAGTCCATTACGGTCCCGTCCGAGACCCTGGCACTCAAGTACGGGGCTCAACTTGTTGTCGTGCTAATCGTGCTGTTGTTCCTCGTGCCGCTTCTGGCGTTCCGATTCAAGCGCACCCTGTGGTTCATCTTCTTTGCCTTGGTCTCCAGTGCAGTCGGATGGCTCTTGGACTGTTTGCTGGACAACGTGTTCAAATTGGCAGACGGCACCTTGACAGCCATTGTCCTGACAATCGGGTTCATCCTGCTCAACGAATTCACCTTCGACAGCCTGGAGGAGGAGATGACCGAGCACGAAGCCTACTGCCAGGCATGCGGCGCCGAGATCAGCGCGGACGATCGGTACTGCAGGAGATGCGGATCGCAGCAGGCAATCCGAACGTACCAGTGATGAATGGAGGAGAACCGTGGACAAGACCATCATTCACCGCAACCTGGAGTACATCAAGCTCCAATGGGAGGACATACACCACAGCAGACAACAGGAGTGGAAAGCGTTGGCTGTTATCGCCGGCATCTTCTATGCCATAGCCCAGGTCGACCTCCCGTACCCCGGAAACCTGGGAGCCAAGATCTTTTTGGGTCTATTGGGCGTGTCAAGCGCCTTTTTGGGAGCCTGCATCTCCTGGCAGCACTATACGATCTTCCTGCAAAAGATCTCCGTGATCAACAAGCTGGAACGCCAGATAGGAATACAGTATCCAATGAGGACCGTCCGGTTCTCTGTTCAGGTCTTGCTGTTTCTGTTGTTCGGTGGCATCTGCAGTGCCTTTGTTGGAATAACCTTGGGCTATGGAGCGGAGGCATTCGGCAGAGATGAACTGCGGCTTGGGGCATACGGGGTCGGGGTAGCAGTCTTTCTTGCAGGGTTCTTACGGTCTGCCTTCGTCCGTCGGCGGGAAGCTACGAAAGTCACGTCCTATGGTTTCAGCCACCCGTACTATGCGGAGATGGAAGACCTCGAGCGGTGCCTTGCATCCTTAGGGGATGTTCCTCTCAAGCTAATAGTCGGAGGCACACTTGACCGACCAGGAATCAAAGAGATACCTTGGGAATCCTCGCAATGGACTTTTGAATTGGAGGACGATTCGATCATCAAGCCAGTTCTGCTGAACCAACGCGATGTATTCCAGTTCTCACTGGCCAATGCAAGTTCAAGGCAGGATTGGCACCGTCATAACAGTACATTCGAGGTGTACGTTTCCAACGACCCTATGGACTTGGATTACGAGGAGCAAGGCGCTGCAAAGAAGGTACACGTCAACCAGGGGATGTTGATCGTCCCGCCAGGAGTTCGCCACGAGGTTGGGCTAGGAGGAAACACTTTCGTCTTCCAAGCCACGCTAGCCGGTCAGAGTTTAGGTGAGGACAAAGAACAGGAAGGAAAGACATAATTCACCCAACCATTGCACGTGAGGGTGGTGAGGAATAGTATGAACAATCAACCGATAGATCCAATCTATTTACCCTTTTCGACCGAGCAACTGCAAGGCCATTTTGCACCAACCACGACACGATCTGCAGATGAGCAGGCCACGCGCCACCTGGTGTACTACCTTGCCAGCGCAGAACGGTATAACAGCTTTCAGGCAGACCATCCTGATCGGCGAGGGCTACCTCTTTCAAAGCTGAAAACACCGTGCCAGATCGAGAAAGACGAGCGGTTCTGGGTGGTCACTTGCCTGATGAGCTACTTCTACAGCGCTGACCGGGCGGAACGCTTGGGGGCGTTGATGCGCCTGTGCTTTGGTGATACCCCGCCGCTCTCAGACGTAGCTTCGTGGGATGAGTGTTTGGGCGGGAAGCTGCATTTGTTCTTTGAGCTGGACTCCGTTACATTGGGGCATTTTGGCCCGAAATATATGCAGTCGGTTTCTTGACAATTTCATCCGGGGCGTGCATGATTGGACCTATCCTGACGTGGGAGCGTGATCATGCCCCGGCGA
>Ga0307379_10003321_pt1 | contig 23420 bp, 18 predicted proteins | sample UN2MG_FD_202237 | JGI IMG/M metagenome (GOLD analysis project Ga0307379, IMG submission 202237) | Soil microbial communities from Risofladan, Vaasa, Finland - UN-2 | ecosystem: Environmental > Terrestrial > Soil > Coastal area > Acid sulfate soil | place: Finland: Risofladan, Vaasa | collected... | reverse complement strand
CCGGGCCCCCCCCCCCCCCCCCCCCCCCGGAAGTGTCACCCGCCTGACGCATTTGGGACATACGTGTGTCACACGGAGCGGCGATGCAATTCGCTTCGCGGGCTTTAGCGCGCTACGTTAAAGGGACCGCGGCCAGGCGAGAACGCACTTTGCGCGGCGGGTCTCCGTACCCGCCGCACCACGGGCCAAGAACATTATTTCTTGCGAGGTGGGTTCGCCGCGGGGCCTTCAAAGCCCGGGGATGAGCGCAGCCGCTTGCGGCTTAGCGTCCGTTTAAAGCCCGGGGATGAGCGCAGCCGCTTGCGGCTTAGCGCGCCGTTCAACGCCCGGGGATGAGCGCAGCCGCTTGCGGCTTAGCGTCCGTTCAACGCCCGGGGATGAGCGCAGCGAATCCCCGGGACGCCTTTTACCGTTCGCTCCGTCCCGGCGCTGCCGAGCCGCCGCCGTAAGGCGGCGGTGACGGTCGCCGCCGTGGCACATCCCAGAGCGGGGAACGTCGCCGCGACCTTACGGTCGCGGCTCGAAAGGCGCGCAAAAGGGTCAAGGGGCGCTATAGAATTAGAGGGGCCGTCATCGTGATACGCAAGCAAGGGGCCAAACGATTCTGTCCGGAAGTGCGAGGCTGGGCGGCGCTGCGCCTGGTGGCGCTCGTTCCAGCGCCGCTCCGCGAGGCCGTGGAAGAGGAGGCGCGATCCGCCGGTCGGGAGGGGAGTTTTCAGAGTGCGGCGCTGGCGCTCGTCAGCCGGCCCGACGCCATCGCCTGGGCCCGGAGTCTGGCCGACCGGATTCCCGCGCTCGGGGTGTCGGCCGGGCCCGCGAGTATCGTGCGCCTGTGGGTGACCGGCCTCTTGCGCCCGGACGGCGCCCTGGAACGGTATTGGCCCGACTTGGTGGGGTGCGTGTGGCGCGTCGTGGGGCCGGCCCTGCGGATGGTGGGCCTGGAGACGCGGGGTCCGCGAGGGGAGGAGTTGCGGCACGAAGTGGCCTCGCCGCTCGCGTGGGTTTTCGTCGGGAGCCTCGCGGCCGGGCGGAAGGACCTCCGGCTGCTGGACGGCCGCACGCTGGAAGCGAACCGGCCCGACGGGCCGCCCTTCGGGTGGGCGCCCGGCATGGATCCGCTCGGGCCCGTGCTCCGGTTCCTCCTGATGGACCAGGTGCCTCGGCTATTCCGGTCGCACGGGTTTATGGCCAGCCTGCTGGCTCGGCTGCTGCGGGACCTTGGGCTGGCGCGGTCGCGCGTTTTCGTGTGCCGCCGGTGCCCGGTCTGCCGGGTGCTCTTTGCGGATGCGAGCCGGCCGAGGCGCTGTCCGCATTGCGGGAACGGGCTTGTCCTTTGCCGCCGCCAGCGTCTCGTCGCCTCGCCTTCCGGGCGGACGGACGGGAGCAGGGCGGAGGCGGCCGATTCGCTCCAGGCGGATTTCGGGGTGGTGGCCCGGTTCGGTGGGGAAGGGGGCGCGGGCCGCCTGGCGGTGCCGGAGCGGGCCGAGGCACGCCTCATTCGCCGACGCTGTCTCGACCGGGCCTCCGGGCTGTGGGCTCGTGCGGTTCAAAGCGGCCGACATGGGCTGGCGGCCACGGTCGTGCTCGGGGCCTTGGCGGGCGTCCGTCCGCTGGCGGCGTTGGCCAATCGGCCGACGCCGCGGCGCGAGTGGCTCGAGACGCTCGTCAGCGCCCTGGCCGAGGAACGCCTCGAACGGGAAGGGGTGGCGGCCCGGGCGAACGCGGCCCTGGAGACGGTGGCGTCGCGGCTGGGGCGCCGCCGACCGCCCGCGATTCTGGCCTCCTACGTCGGCGTGCTGGCGACGCGGTTTCGGCAGGCAGTCTTCCGCGGAAATCCATAACACTATAACACTGTGTTCTTAACCGCAGAGAGCGCCGAGAACGCAGAGAACGGCCTTTAAGGGGGCAAAAGAAAAAACTGTAGCGCGGGGCCTTGTGCCCCGCGCTACGGCTTGCGGCTGCGAATCGTCGAGGCTTCACGAACGGTCTCGCCCGACAGCATCGACGTTTCGGTGCTTGACAGTTACTTGGAGGCGGCTTAGAGTAAAGTCGGGTCCGCCAGAAAGGCGGGCCGGATTGGGCTTCGGGAGGCGATCGCAGCAGCCACCTGCGTGGGTGGGCGCATTGGGAGTAGGAGCAGTTTGCATCTAACGGGAGTCGCCCGAGAAATGTCAGTCCAGAGTGCCAAGATGCCTGTGCCGTTCCGCGCGCGGGGAAGAGTGTTCACTTCGCATCAACTTGAACGGATCAAGGAGATAGTGGATGTTCATCGTAAGGAGAGCCGAACTGAGATCTCGCGCCGCGTCTGCAGAGCCCTCCGGTGGAGACAGAAGAACGGACGGCTGAAAGATATGGCTTGCCGCGAAGTGCTAAGGAAGCTCGAAGCCACGGGCTTCATTAGGCTCCCCGCGCCTCGAGGGCGTGGGGCGATATGGCCAGCGTCATCCAAGTGCGGCCAGCATGAGGAGGACCCGTCGCCGATAAACTCGCTGGATCTCGGGTCACTCGCGATTAGGCTCGTTTCAGCCGCCCATGAGCGGAGTCTTTGGAATAGGTTGGTGGAAAATTACCACTACATCGGATCATCGAGAATCGTTGGGCGTCAGTTGAAATATCTGGTACTTACGGATGGACGGCCCATTGCGTGTTTGGGATACGGTGATGCTTGCTGGGCAGTAAAGGCAAGGGACCAATGGATAGGCTGGAAGCCGCACCAGTTGTCGCGCAACCGCCATTTGATAGTGAATAATACCCGCTTCTTGATATTGCCATGGGTGAATGTCCAAAATCTGGCGTCTTACATACTTGCCAAGGGCAGCAAGGCCGTCCACGCCGACTGGCGTGCCGCTTACGGTTACGCACCGCTCTTGCTGGAGACGTTCGTCGACACGGAGCGTTTCTCTGGAACTTGCTATCGTGCGGCGAATTGGCTTCAGCTCGGCATGACCGCAGGCTACGCAAAGACTGGCAGCGCGCACCGGAACTCGCAAGCGCCAAAGGCCATCTTCGTGTATCCGTTGCGACGCGACTTCAAGGAGGTACTAAAGTGCAGGATGCAATAGGGCCCGCAGACGTGATCAACAGCCCTGACCTGCTGTTGGACCAGCGGGTCGGCGGACTCGCTCTGACGCGGTTCATCGATGGCGATCAACTAGCCGATGAACCATCCGTGTGGTTCGAGGGTGTGGAAGATTGTGGGGAGAAGCGACTGGTCTACGTGTACCGCACTGCGGAGGGGCGAGACGCCGCACGCACATCCATACACGGATTCAGGACGACGGTCAGCGCGCCGGTGACAATTGGCACTACTCCGCTTCAGATCCACGCCATCATCGGGGAGTACCGCACGATGATGGACAGGGAACTCCGCTCCGCACTCACGTCGCCATCGACCATGCCGGAAACGATACACCAGTACGAGGTCCAACAGGTTCTTGGGCACGGACATAAGGGCGTGACGTACAGGGTCGTTAGAAAGAGAGGCACGAGGGCTCCGTACGCCCTCAAACTGACAGTCGCAGAAGAATACGAAGGCGGATCCTATCTTCCTGAAGTCGACCGCATGACCGACTTGGCAACCCAGGACAGAGACCACTTCCCCCAGATTCACGAGTGTGGCGAGTATACCTACACCGGGACGGAGGGAGAGCGGAAACTTGTCTACTTCGTTGAGGATTTCATATTAGGGGAGACCCTCGATAAACTCGTTGCCCACGGACCGGAGCTCGTGACGCCGCTCTTCCTGGAGGTGTTTACCCGCGAGATGCTGGCGGCCCTTGCTGTTCTGGAGCGCTTCGGGTTGGTCCATGATGATCTCCACGCGCGAAATGTGATGCTGCACGAATCCCCGAGCGGGTATCGTCCGTATCTGATCGACTTCGGATCAACGAAGCGCAAGGAGGACAGCGCCAAAGAGAGAGATGATCTCCGTAACCTAGCCGGCCACATCGCTCAGGTGGTCAACATCATCAATACGCGGCCCGTGGCGCATTCAGCCTACGAGGAGCGGGTGATGGTAGCCCTTGAGGGACTGTTTGCCGCCATGAGCGACGACGATCCGATGCGACGGCCCGAGAGCGCCGCCAAGATACTGAGAACATTCGACGACTATTTCCCGAAGGGAACATTCAAGCAGACGCTCAAGCACCCCTTCGATTTTGGAAACGCTGAAGAGGTAATGGACAATGAACTGCTCCACAAACTAGCTGCCAAGTCGTTCCCGTGGCAGGAGAAACTCGAATCGAGCGCGAACCTCCTCGTGATCGGACCTCGGGGTTGTGGAAAAACGACGGTCTTCCGCTCGATGTCCTTCCGTTGCCTGGCTGACGCTGGGAAGCTCGACGACGCACTGTCGAGACCTTATCTAGGGCTCTACATTTCCTGCAACAAGGAGTTCAGGCTGCGTTTCAGCGCCTTGCCGCATGAAGTACTATCCCGGCGGCATGAAGAGATCAGACACTACTTCAACCTGATCGTGTTGCGTGAGTTCACGGGGGTTCTGCTCGCTTGTGAGAATGGTGGCCACATTGGCAAGGCAGAGAAAGGTGGGTTCGCTGGGTTCCTCGCAGACCATGAGTGCACATTCACTCAGGAACCGCCGCACGCTCTTCTCCTGCCAGACCTCGAGGCGGCGGTGATTCGGGCGATACACGACGTACGAATGACGATCTGGAACAACCGCGATTGCAGCCCAAGGACCACTCAAGGGTTCATCTCTGATCTGTCTCAGTTCGTGAGCCAGCAGGTTCCCGCGCTCCAGGGCAAGACGGTTTACTTGCTGGTGGACGATTACACAGAGCGGAAGGTCCCCGTTGAAGCGCAGAGCGCTCTCAACCACGTGCTCTTCGTGCCAAACGGAGTTTACAGAGCAAAGATCTCTTCAGAGGTCTTTGGCGTCCCTCCTGACGAGACATTTGGGAACTTCCTCGACCAGGATCGGGACTACAAGGAATGGAATCTCGGAACGCTCTACTATGCCACGTTGCCGCCGCCGGAGCAGAAGAACTTCCTGAGAGAGATTGTGGACACTAGGCTGGAACTTTGCGAGTACCGAGGACGAGTAGCCGATGTTATCGGCCCATCACAGTACCCCCATGGTACGCTCGCCAGGGAGTTCAAGATGGAGGCTGACAGGCGCGCCGAGGACCGAAGGCAGAGACAGGACAAGGCCACGGCAGCGGCCACAGGAGGGGAGGTGGAGAGCGAAGAAGACTCAGAACATACGCCGTCCTACCACGGTTGGGACACGATCTGCGACCTCTGCACAGGCGACGTAAGCAATATCCTGGAGATCCTGGACCGCATGTATGACGAATGCCGCATCACCGCGCAGATCACATCCAAGATCCAGCCTGCCGTACAGGATCAAGTGATACAACATTACTCAAGACAGTACATCTCCAAGATCAAGGGAATACCGCAGTACGGAGAACGCCTGTTCGGACTCGTCGAAGCATTCGGCACCATGTCAGCAAGGCTCCTGCGGGAGTACCCATGGCTAGATAGAGACCCGGAGAGGAGAGACCCATACCAACTGCTCAGGATTGAGGTGGACGAGGGAATGGTTCGGTCTGCCAACGAATCGCTGGCCTCGGCTTTCGACCCCTCGGAGGAACCAGGGGGTAACCGTCCCGATGTGGCGTCGGCTCTCTGGATGTTGCTACAGCGGCATTGCCTCTTCATTGATGAGGAGGAGAGTCGTTCTCGGCGGAACACATTGGCCAGCAAGGCCATTCTAAGGAGAGTGTTCTGTCCGGCTTTCCGCACGACACTTTCTAACAGCGAATCGTACACCCTCAGCAAGGAGCAATGGCGAGCGTTCTGCAAGGACCCGAAAGGTGCGGCTGAGCGCTATGTGCGCGACGTTGTGGCTCGCGCGAAACGTCGCCGCGGCATACCGGAAGATGACTTCCCCCTCTGGCAGCAGGGAGGCGGATCATGACAGGTGCTTCACAATTCGAACTGGACTTCGAGAACCTGATGGCGTCGCTTCCCCGCGGCGCGTCTCTTGAGCAGTGCTCTCTGCCTGACGGAAAGCGGACAGCTTTCGTCGGCATACTGGGGTTTGAGCGAAGGTGTTACGCTGCCCCCGCTGCGCTAGTCACAAGAGGCTGGCGTGCAGACAAGGCGTTCGCCGTTCATTACGACCACGAGGCGATGCGTGCCGCGAACCAGCGTCACAAAGAGGACTTTGACAAGGCGATGCGCGCGCTGGATGCCGGAGGCGAGCCAGTGCCACTGGGGCACTCGGACCATGAATTGGCTCGTGACTTCGGAGATTCTCTTCTGTCCGCGCTTCTCGACCATGGCTTTGATGTTGATTCGCCGGGCACACACGTTGTCTTCGACATCACGGTCGGAAGCTCAAGATTGCTTCTCGAGGGGCTTCATGCCTTATTTGGCACGGAAGTGACCATCAGTCTGGTGTATTCGGAGGCGGCTGAATACCGGCCCAGTTTCCAGGAGTATCAGGTCCTCCTTGAGAAGAACGGAGCTTTGCAGGCGCCCCCCCCGGAGTTCCTGACTGTGGGTGTTGACAGAATAGAGCTCTTGCGGAGGATTCCTGGCCGCTCTGCGGACGCTCGGCCGCTGTTCCTTGTTCTGTTCCCTGCCTTCGCTCCGACAAGGGCTTCCGCGGTCCTCGAGGAGTTGTCCCCAAGTCGTGTCCAGTGGTTGTTCGGTGTCCCTCACTTGGTCAGGAATCGCTGGCGCCTGGATGCGCAGAGGCACTATCATCGCCAACTAATCGAGCGTTCTCACCGGGGGTGCTATGTCAGCACGTTCGACTATCGCGAGACGCTTGAGGTGTTGGAGAGCATCTACCGCCGACGAAGGGCCGGCTATGCCGTATTGATCTGCTCACTCGGCAGCAAGTTGCAAAAGGTCGGACAAGTCTTGTTTCACTTGCTACGTCCGGAGGTCGGCACTGTTGTCGCCGTCCCGCGCGTCTGGGATCCAGAGCGGTACAGTGGTGAGGAGCCGCTGAGGGTTCACGCGATCCCTTTCGGCCCGGCCCGCCCATTACGTGAGATGCTGTGGCGTACGCGCACACTTCGCCTGTAAGTCGGACGGCGAATTCACATCGCAAGTGCAACGGGGGCCAAAGAACAGAAGGACATCGCGGCGGGAGTTCCGGCCACACGCTTCAACGGCAGGCTTGAGTCCCGGCGCGCCGGGATTGAGACCTCAGGTCGCGAACGCCGCTTCGCGGCAAAGCCGATCCGCGATGGTGTTCCCTTGAAACCTGAAACGCGAAACCCCGTTTTTCCCTCAAACCTCAGGCCTCAAGCCTGCGCAGCAAACGGCATGCCAAAGGCACGGGAAAAAAGTTATTAACATAATGGTATGCACATGGCATGGATGAAAAAAGTGCGAAAAAGGGCACAAAAACCGTCAAAAACCGATCAAAAACGCGCAAAAAGGGGGTAAAAAACGGCAAAAAACCGCTAGCCCATCTTACCAATAGTGCCCCGTCCGCCGAAAAATCCCCCCGGACTCTAGCGCCAGGGCCGGTGGCCTCCAAAAAATCCCCCCAAAATCCCCCCTAAATACCCCCCAAAACCTCCTCCAAAAAGTTATCCACAATCCCGGCCGGGCGACGGTTGCCAAGGAGGCGCCCGGGTGGTGTGCGAAAAAGGGCGAGGCCGACTATTGAAAAACCGATGGGGCGGGCTACAATATATCCGTGTTGTGGATCGAGCGTGGGCAGTAAGGAGGCATCGGATGGCACGGAAGCATTTGATAGGCCTGGTGTCGGTTCTGGTGGTCGGGGGCCTGCTGGCGTGGGCGTTTGCCGGGGCCGTCCCGGACAAGAGCGCCAACGACAAGATCTTCGGGGAATACGACCGATTCATCGAGATCCTGCGGGTGGTCCAGAAGCAGTACGTCCGGGACGTGGACGCGCACGAGATGTTCAAGGACGCGATCCGGGGGATGTTGAGCGGCCTGGACCCGTTCTCCGACTACGTTCCGGAGGAGGATGCCGACGAGTTCAACAAGATGACGCGCGGGAAGTTCGGCGGCATCGGGATTCAGATCGGGATGATGCGGGGCATGCTGATGGTCATCAGCCCGCTGGAGGATACGCCGGCGTTCGAGGCGGGCGTGCTGGCGGGCGACATCATCCTGGAGATCAACGGCAAGACGGCGGACGGCATCACGCTGAACGACGCGGTCAAGATCCTGACCGGCGAGCCGGGGACGCAGGTGACGATCAAGGTTCGCCACCTGACGGGCGAGATGGCGGACATCACCATCACGCGGGCTGTCATCGAGGTGCACACGGTGAAGGGCCCGAAGCGCGATGCCGAAAACCAGTGGGCGTGGATGCTCGACCCGGAGAGGAAGATCGCGTACGTGCGCCTGACGGGATTCGTGGACAACTCGTCCGACGAACTGCGCGTGGTGCTCGAAAGGCTCGTGGCGGACGGGATAAAGGGCCTCGTGCTGGACCTGCGGTTCAACCCGGGCGGGCAACTGCGTGTGGCAGTCGACGTGTGCGACCTGTTTATCTCCGAGGGCGTCATCGTCCAGACGAAGGGCCGGACCGTTCCCCCTTTGGAAGCGATCGCCAAGAAGGAGGGGACCTTGCCTTACTTTCCGATGGTCGTCTTGGTGAACCCTTTCAGCGCCAGCGCGAGCGAGATCGTCGCGGGGTGTCTTCAGGACCACAACCGGGCGATCATCGTCGGCGAGCGAACCTTCGGCAAAGGAAGCGTCCAGAACCTTATCCCGCTGGAGGGCGAAAAGGCGATGCTGAAACTGACGACCAGCAAGTATTATCTGCCGAAGGGGCGCAGCATCCATCGCGAGAAAGACATGACCGACAAAGACGAGTGGGGCGTCGCGCCCGACATCCTGGTGCCGGTGAAACCGGAGGAATACGTCGCGGTCATCCGCGCGCGTCAGGAAGCCGACATCATCCGCAACGGCAAGGGCGGAGCGGGCAAGGAAAGTCCGGCGCCCGAGTCGGCTCCACCGGCGCCCGAGTCGGCTCCGCCGGCGCCCGAGTCGGCTCCGCCGGCGCCCGAATCGGCTCCGCCGGCGCCCGAGCGGCCGCCGGCCCCGGGTGAGGAGGGGCTTGAGGAGGAACTTCTGCCGCCGGCGCCCGGCGCCAAGCCGGCCGCCCCGCAGGCGGCCCCGGCCGGGACCATTACGGTCGATCACCAACTGGAGCGGGCGCTCGACCTCCTGCGGAGCATGGACGTCATCGAGAAGTATCTCAAGAAGGCCGCTTAGCCGCAGAGCCGGGCGTCGCCACGGCGAAGCCAGGCTTTGCCCCGGCGGATCCGGGAGCGCGGGCCCCAAGGCCTATGAAGATCCTGGGCATCGAAACCTCGTGCGACGAGACGTGCGCGGCGGTCGTTTCGGACGGCCGCCGCGTCCTTTCCAGCGTCGTCGCCACCCAGGTTGAAATCCATCGCAAGTACGGCGGCGTGGTGCCGGAGATCGCCTCCCGGGCGCACGTCGAGGCGCTGGTGCCCGTGGTGGCGGAGGCGCTTCAGGAGGCGGGCACGGCGGCCGACGGCATCGACGCCGTCGCCGTCGTCCACCGTCCCGGCCTCATCGGGTCGCTTTTGCTGGGCTTGGTGGCGGCGAAGACGCTCGCCTGGCTTCGCGGCGTTCCGCTCGTCGGCGTCAACCATATCGAGGGCCACATCTACGCCGCCTGCCTCGAGCGCGAGGTGCTGCCGTTTCCCTGCGTCAGCCTGATCGTCTCCGGAGGCCACACGAGCCTTTATCGCTCCGAGGGCCCAGCCGACCATCGGCTGCTCGGCGCGACGACGGACGACGCAGCCGGTGAAGCGTTCGACAAGGTCGCCAGCCTCCTGGGGCTCGAATATCCGGGCGGGCCGAGCGTCGACCGCGCCGCCGAACGCGGAAATCCGAAGGCCGTCCCGTTTCCTCGCTCCTGGCTCGGGCCGGACTCGTTCGACTTCAGTTTCAGCGGCCTGAAGACGGCGGTCCTGTACCATGTGCGAGGGAAAGGAGCGGAGGCAAAGCGGCGCGCGACGCGCCTGTCGGACCAGGAAACCGCCGACGTCGCCGCCAGTTTTCAGGAAGCCGTCGTCGACGTCCTCGTGGGCAAGACCCTTCGCGCGGCGGAAGCGTCGGGCGTGGACCGGGTGATCGTGGGCGGAGGGGTGGCGGCGAATCGGCGCCTGCGCGCGCGGCTTCAGGAAGAGGCCGGCCGCGCGGGGCTCGAGGTGCTTCTGCCGGCGATGCGATTCTGCACGGACAACGCGGCCATGGTCGCCGGGCTGGCCTACCATTACGCCAGGGCTGGCCGCTTCGCCGACCTGGACCTTGAGGCGCGGGCCGGCTGAGCGCGCGAGGCGAAATCGCTTGCGGCGGGCGCGGGGCGTCCTATAATCCAAGTCCCTTGGTGTTCTGGCGTGACCGGACGCGATCACGATCTGGCTGTAACCGGAGCGATGGCCCAGATGACCCGTCTTGCCGAACGGGCCGAGCCGCGCCAACCTGTCTGGATAACCCTTTTCAAGATCCTCTTGGTGTTTGCCCTTCTGTACGGCTTTTTGGGCGGCATGACTATGATGGGGGAGGGTCTGAAAGGGCTCGGGAAAAATCCGGATTTCAACTCTTATCTTCCCTGCGGCGAGGGCAACATGCCCTACCGCGCGATCGTCTATGACATTTTCGCGCATGCCGCCAATCCGCTTGTCGCCCTCTTTGTCGGCATCCTGGCGACGAGCATCTTCCAGAGTTCCTCGTTCACGGCCTCGTTCGTCGTCGCGTTGGTTGTGACGACGCCGCTCACGCTCCACCAGGCGATCTTCATCATCATGGGCGTCAACATCGGCACGTGCATCACGAACGTGGGCGTCTCGTTCACGCAGATTCGCCGCTCGGATGAGTTTGAGCGGGCCTATGGCGCCGCCATCACCCACGAGATCTTCAACACGCTGACGGTCCTCGTGCTCTTTCCGATCGAGTGGATCGTCTGGCGAGTCACCGGCCGGGGCGTCCTGGAACGCATCGCAACCATCCTGGCCTCGAACTTCTACAGCGGGACGCCGGTCGGTCAGAAGCCGACCAATTTTCTCAAGGAGGGCGTCGCGCCGATGGTCGACGGTTTCACCTCGACCCTGCGCGACGGCCTGGGTCTCTCGTACAACTGGACCCACATTCTTCTGGCCTTGCTGGGCGTCGTCTTTCTGTTCGTCGGGCTGATCGGCGTCACGAAGACGCTCCGCGGCCTCGTGCTGAAAGGCGTCGAGCGATTTTTCGACCGCGTGCTCTTTCGGAACGCGCTGACGGCATTCCTCGTGGGCCTGATCCTGACAGGGACGGTTCAGTGTTCGAGTATCACGACGTCGCTCCTCGTGCCTCTCGTGGCCGCCGGTCTTCTGAGCATCGGGCAGGTCTACATGTACACGCTGGGCGCCAACGTCGGGACGACGGTCACGGCGCTAATCGCCAGTTGTGCCACCAGCGCCGACACGCCTCACCTGGCGCAGGTCGGCATCGCGCTCGCGTTCAGCCATACCTTGTTCAATGTCATGGGGGTAGGCATCTGGTATCCGCTTCGTCGCGTGCCGATCCGAATCGCCCAGTGGCATGCGCGGCGGGCGACCCGCTCGAAACGCTATGCGGTCTTTCACGTGGTCGGCTTTTTCTTTGTCTTGCCGCTTCTTGTGATTTTGGGGTGTTGGCTGTTCCGATAGTCCTGCCTCCGGCTCGGTGCGGCGAAATCGGTTGTCAGGGCTCCTCCGGGCGCTATAATCTGAGGCTTTGACGGATCCCGGGGCGCTCGGGTTTCGGGGCCTAACACGGACGGAGCCGCTTTCTGATGATGATGCCCAGCGAACGGGCGGAACCGCGCCAACCGGCCTGGAAGATCGCCGTCAAGGTCCTCCTGGTCCTGCTCCTTCTGTACTTCTTCCTGGGCGGGATGGCCATGATGGGCGATGGCCTGAAGACGCTCGGAAAGAACCCCGACTACGACAAGCAGCATCCGGCCGAAGGCGTCCGCGAGTACCGCGATGCGGTCTACGAGGTCTTCAAGTACGCGGACAACCCCCTCGTGGGCATCTTCGTCGGCATTCTGGCGACGAGCATCTTCCAAAGTTCCTCGTTCACGACCGCCTTTGCGGTTTCGCTGGTCGTCACGACGCCGCTCACGCTCCATCAGGCGATCTTCATCATCATGGGCGCGAACATCGGCACGAGCGTCACGAACACGGGCGTCTCCTTCACGCACGTCCGCCGGCGCGACGAGTTCGAACGCGCCTACGGCGCCGCCATCGTCCACGACTTCTTCAACACCCTCTCCGTCCTCCTCCTCTTCCCGACGGAGTGGCTGGTCTGGCGGCTGACGGGCAAGGGTCTGCTCGAGCGGTTGGCGACCTGGATGGCCTCCGCCTTCTACTCCGGCGCGCCGACCGGCCAGAAACCCACCAACTTCCTGAAGGAGGCCGTCGAGCCGCTCGTCAAGGGCGTCGCGTGGCTACTCGAAGGAGGCCTGGGCCTGGGACACATCGCCGCCAGCATCACGCTGACGGTGCTCGGCGTGGTGTTTCTGTTCGCAGCCCTGTTGCTGTTGACGAAGGTGCTGCGGAGCCTTCTCATGAAACGCGTCGAGCAATTCTTCGACCGCGTCCTTTTCCGGAACGCCGTGACGGCCTACGTGGTCGGCCTCATTCTGACGGCGACGGTCCAATCGTCGAGCATCACGACGTCCCTGGCCGTCCCTCTGGCGGGCGCGGGCCTCCTGACTCTCCGCCAGATCTTCCCCTATACGCTGGGCGCGAACCTCGGGACCACCGTGACGGCCCTGATTGCGAGTTTCGCCGCCGCCGCCGACACGCCCGCTCAGGCCCAGGTCGGCGTCGCGCTGGCTTTCAGCCACATGCTCTTCAACGTCATCGGGGCCGTCGTCTGGTATCCGCTGAGGTTCGTTCCGATCGGCATCGCCAAGTGGTGGTCTCGGCAGGCGTCCCGGTCGCGGTACTTTGCTGTCCTCCACGTGACCTTGTTCTTTTTCGTGTTGCCGATCGTCGTGATTGGGCTATATTGGATCTTTGGATAGGCGTGCACAGGCGAGGGTGAAAACGATGTTGCGCGAACTGTTGGCGGCCTGGCGGGGCAAGGATGCCCTTGGCCAGATGTTCGAGGAATTCGACCGCATGCTCGACGAGACCCACTGGATGTTCCAGCAGGCCGTCGAGGTCTTCTTCAGCCGCGTCGATTGGCAGGCCGTTCAGGACCCGCTCTACCGGCGCGACCAGCAGGTCAACCGGCTCGAACAGTCCATCCGCTCGCAGATCGTCAAGCACCTGACGGTCCGCCCCGACGCGAATCTGGCCGCTTGCCTGGTGCTGATGAGCGTCGTCAAGGACGCCGAACGCATCGGCGACTACTGCAAGAACGTCTTCGAGGTCGGCAAGTTCTACACGCGCGAGTTCACCACCCGACGCTACTTGGATCCCCTCGAGCGCGTCCGCTCCCAGACGGAGGACCTGTTTCGCCTCACGAAGGAGGCCTTCAACCAGAGCGACATGGACAAGGCCCGAAAGGTCATCCAGACGTTCGGCCAGGTCGGCAAGGAATGCGAACTCGTGATTCGGCAACTCCTGCGCGAGCGCGACACCGTCCCCACCGACGAGGCTGTGGCCTATTCGCTCCTGGCGCGGCATCTGAAGCGCATCGGGGCGCACCTGGCGAACATCGCGACCGCCGTCGTCTCGCCGGTCCATCGGATCGACTACGTTGACGAGCCCGAAGAACCCGAATCCACCTGAGCCCTCTGCGGACCTGACCTGTGGACGCGAAACGCCTGAGCGAATTATTGAACGCCGTCGCCCAGGGCGCCCTCTCGCCCGACGAGGCCGCCGAACGCCTCCGCCACATGCCGTTCGAGGACCTCGGCTTCGCCAAACTCGACCACCATCGGGCCCTGCGGTGCGGTTTCCCCGAGGTCGTCTTCTGCCAGGGCAAAACCACCGAGCAGGTCCTCGCCATCGTCGGACGCCTCGCCGAGCGCGGGGCGACCGTCCTGGCGACCCGCGCGGGGCCGGACCTCTACGGGGCCGTCCGCGCCGCCCATCCCAAGGCCGTTTACCATGAAGCCGCCAGGGCCATCGTCCTCGCGCAGGAAGGCGAGTGCGTCCGGCTCCCGGGCCGCGTGGCCGTCGTCTCCGCCGGCACCAGCGACCAGCCCGTCGCCGAGGAGGCCCGCGTGACGGCCGAATTCCTGGGCTGCCGCGTCGAAACGTTTTACGACGTCGGCGTCGCAGGGATTCATCGGTTGCTGGCCCACTCGAAGGCTCTCGCGGAGGCGTCCGTCGTGATCGTCGTCGCCGGCATGGAAGGAGCGCTCGCGAGCGTCGTCGGCGGCCTGGTGGACGTGCCGGTCATCGCCGTGCCGACGAGCGTCGGCTATGGGGCGTGTTTCCAGGGTCTCGCGCCGCTTCTGACGATGCTCAACAGTTGTGCGGCGGGCGTCGGCGTCGTCAACATTGACAACGGCTTCGGCGCCGGGTGCCTCGCCGCCATGGTCCTCCGCACCGCCGAACGACTGGCGGAAGAACGGAAATCGTGAAGCGCGTCCGTGACATTCCGAAACCGCCGGTCCGGCCCGTGGATGCTCACAAGGGCACGGCCGGCCTGGTGCTGGTCGTCGCCGGGAGCCGAGGCATGGCCGGCGCGGCCGCGCTCGTCGGGAGCGCCGCCCTCCGCGCGGGCGCGGGCCTCGTCAGGATCGCGACGGCGGACGCGGCCCTTGATACGGTGGCGGCCCTCGCCCCGTGCTGCACGACCGCTCCCTTGCCGGATGACGGCGCGTGCCTTTGCGCCGAGGCCGCTGAGATTGTCCTCGCCTTGGCCGAGGGCCAGGACGCCGTCGCTCTGGGTCCGGGCCTCGGCCGGACGCCCGCCGTCGGCTCCGTCGTCCGGGCCGTTTTGGAAGGGCTTGAAATTCCGGTCGTCCTCGATGCGGACGGCCTGAACGCCATTGCCGCCGACGCCGCCGAAGTCGTCGCCCGGGCGCGCAACGGCCTCATCCTGACGCCGCATCCCGGCGAGGCCGCACGCCTCCTCGGCTCTAGCGCCCAGGACGTCCAGGCCGACCGCGAGGCGGCTGCCGAGCGGCTCGCCGGACTCGGCGCCGTCGCCGTCCTCAAGGGGGCCGGCACTGTCGTCTGCGATGGCGAACGCCTCTATGTCAATGAAACCGGCAACCCCGGCATGGCGACCGCCGGCGCAGGCGACGTCCTGGCGGGCATGATGGCCGCTTTCCTGGCCGCCGGCATGCCCATGTTCGAGGCCGCCGTCTTGGCCGTCTGGGCCCACGGCAGGGCGGGGGACTTGGCGGCCGAACGCCTCGGCCATCTGGGCCTCACCGCGATGGACATCCTGGCTTGCGTTCCGGAGGCTCTACGCGTATAATCCTGCGCTTTTTTCTCACGGGATCGACGTTCGGGAGACGCGAATGGGCAAGACGAAGACTAAGCCGAAAGCAAAAGCAAAAGCGAAACCGCAACCGAAACCCGGGAAGGCCGCACCGGCCGGGGAACTGTCGAAGGACGCGAAGATCGGTTTGCTGCGCCGGATGATGGAAATCCGCGCGTTCGAGGACAAGGTCTTCGAACTCCTGGCGCGCAACGTCCTCCAGGGCGCCAGCCACGTCTACGCCGGACAGGAGGCCGTCGCCGTCGGCGCCTGCTCCGCCATCACCGAGCGCGACTACGCCACGAGCACGCACCGCGGCCACGGCCACTGCATCGCGCTCGGGGCCGATCTGCGGCTCATGATGGCCGAACTCTGCGGCAAGGCGACCGGCTACTGCAAGGGCCGCGGCGGCTCCATGCACATCGCCGACGTCTCCAACCGCAACCTCGGCGCTACCGGAATCGTGGGCGGCAACATCCCCGTCGGCACCGGCGCCGCGCTGGCCGTCCAGATGCAGAAGAAGGACAGCGTCGTCCTCTGCTTCTTCGGCGACGGGGCCTCCAACGAGGGCGTCTTCCACGAGTCGCTCAACATGGCCGGCAAGTGGAAACTCCCGGTTATCTACATCTGCGAGAATAATCTGTACGGTATGAGCGTCGCGCTGGAGCGGGCGTGCGCGGTGGCCGACATCGCCGCCCGCGCGTACGCTTACGCCATGCCGGGCGCCTGCGTGGACGGCCAGCGGGTCCTCGAAGTCCGCCAGGCCGTCCTCGAGGCCGCCGCCCGGGCCCGCCGGGGCGATGGGCCGACCCTCATCGAGGCCAAGACCTACCGCTACCGCGGCCACTCGCGAAGCGACCCCCGCGTCTATCGCACGAAGGAAGAGGAGGCCTACTGGCACGAACGCGACCCCATCGTCCTGTTCAAGGCCGACCTCATCAAGGAAGGCACACTGACGGAGAAGGCATTCCAGACGCTCCAGGCCGAAGTGGACAAGACTCTCGCCGAGGCCGAAAAGTTCGCCATCGAGGACAGCCCCTGGCCCGATCCGTCCGAGGTCATGGACGATGTCTATGCCGGTTGGGTCGAGGGCGAACACGGCCTAGTGCGGCTAGCATAGGAAAGGTGAATCGAGCCATGCCGGTCATCATGTATCGTGAGGCTATTCGCGATGCCCTCCGCGAGGAGATGAAACGCGACGAGCGCGTCTTCGTCATGGGCGAAGACGTCGCGATTTACGGCGGCGCGTACTCCGCCACCCAGGGACTCTGGGAAGAGTTCGGCGACGAACGCGTCCGCGACACGGCCATCAGCGAGGCCGTCATCGCCGGGGCCGCCACCGGCGCCGCCATGTGCGGCATGAGGCCCGTCGCTGAGATCATGTACGTGGATTTCATGACCCTCGCGATGGACCAGTTCGTCAATCAGGCGGGCAAGAACCGCTACATGTTCGGCGGCAAGACGACCGTCCCGATGGTCATCCGGACCGAGGGCGGGGCCGGCCGATGCATCGCCGCCCACCATTCGCAGAGCCTCGAAGCCTGGTTCACCCACGCCCCGGGCATCTTCGTCGTCATGCCCTCCACGCCCTACGACGCGAAGGGGTTGCTGAAGACCTGCATCCGCGACGACAACCCCATCCTCTTCATCGAGCACAAAATGCTCTACAACACCAAGGGCGAGGTGCCGGCCGAAGAGTACCTCATCCCGCTCGGCCAGGCTGTGGTCCGCCGCGAGGGCAAGGACGTGACGATCGTCAGTTACTCGCGCATGGCTCTGCGGGCCGAAGAGGCCGGCAAGGCCCTGGCCGACGCCGGGATCAGCGCCGAGGTCATCGACCTGCGGTGCCTCCGGCCGCTGGACATCGAGTGCATCCTTGCGTCCGTCCGAAAGACCGGCCGACTGGTCGTCGCGTCGGAAGCCTACAAGAACTCGAACTTCATCTGCGAGATCGTCGCCCGCGTCCAGGAATTCGCCTTCGACGACCTGGACGCACCCGTCGAGCGGGTGTGTGCGGCTAACTGCCCCGTGCCGATGAGCCCCGTCCTCGAGGACGAGGCGATTCCCAGGGCCGACAAAATCGTCGCCGCCGCCAAACGGACGTTGGGCAAAGCGGGTTGAAACCGCAAAGGACGCGAAGAGCGCAAAGGAAAAAATCGAATAGAAATGGTAAGATGATTGGTTGTTTGCTGTTCACCCTATATTGTTGTTCTTTGCGTTCTTGGCGCCCTTTGCGGTTAGAATCACGCCTCTTTGGGAGCACTGGCACAACATGATCCAAAAAGTCACGCTTCCGAAACTCGGCGAAACCGTCGAAAAGTCCACCATCGAACGCTGGGTCAAAAAAGAAGGCGACTCCGTCGCGACCGGCGACATCCTCTGCGAAATCACCACCGACAAGGCCACCCTCGAGGTCGAAAGTTACTACCGCGGGACGCTGCTGAAAATCCTCGCCCCGGAAGGTGTGGAACTCCCCGTCGGGGCCCTCATCGCCATCGTCGGCGACCCCGGTGAGAAGATACCGGAGTCGGTTCTGGCGGAGGCGGGCGCGGCCCCGGCGAAATCGGCCGCCAAGCGCGCGGCCGGGGCGGGGCCCTCCGCGGCGGCCGAAGGTGCTGCCGCGGCGCCGGTTGCTCCCGTCGCTGCCGAGGGCGGCCGCGTCAAGGTTTCTCCCCGCGCGCGCCGCCGGGCGCGTGAACTCGGCGTCGGGCTGGCGGGCATCCGCGGTAGCGGCCCCGGCGGTCGGATCGTCGAGGCCGACGTCGAGGCCGCTGCCCTTCGACAGGCTCAGGGTGGCCCCGAGCATGGTCGAGGGGCCGCCCGGACCGCAGCCGCGGTCCAGGCGTCGCCCCTGGCGCGCAAACTCGCCGCACGCCAGGGCGTGGACCTCGCCGCCGCTGCGGGCACCGGCGTCCGCGGCAAAGTGATGAAGGAGGACGTCCTCCGCGCCGCCGGCCAAGGCGCACCCCCCAAGTCGCCACAGGCGACTCGACCGGGCGAGGCGGGCAAGATCGTTCCCTTGACCCCGATGCGCCGGGTCATCGCCCAGCGCATGCTCGAATCGAAGCAGACGATTCCTTGCTATTACCTGGAGATGGACGCCGACGTGACGGAACTCGTGGACCTCCGCAGCCGGTTGAACGCCGAAGGCAAGCCGAAGGTCGCCCTTCGAGAACCTCAGGGCGACCCTGAGCAAGGTCGAAGGGTCGCTTTCAACGATTTCGTCATCAAGGCGTGCGGGAAGGCGCTGCGGCTTTTCTCCGCCGTCAACAGCCGATGGGTGTCCGGCGGCGTCGAACGCCGGAGCGAAGTGAACGTCGGCCTCGCCGTCGCCCTCGACGAAGGCCTCATTGTCCCCGTGGTTCGCGAGGTGGACAAGAAGTCCCTCCGCCAAGTTGCCGCCGAAACCGCCGACCTGGCCGCCCGCGCGAGGGCCAACCGCCTCCGCCCCGATGAGTATCAGGACGGTTGCATGACCGTCACGAACCTGGGCATGTTCGGCATCCGGAGTTTCATCCCGATCGTCAACCCCGGCGAAAGCACCATCCTCGGCCTGGGGATGATCGAGGACCGCGTCGTCGCGCGTCAGGGCGCTATCGGAATCCGCAAAGTGATGACACTGATGCTCGCCGTCGACCATCGGCTCGTGGACGGCGCGGTGGGGGCCCAGTTCCTCGAGATGATCCGCGACCGGCTGGAAGACCCGCAACGGTTGGCTAAGGACTGATTGCAGGAAACAACCTTCTGAGTCCCGGGGCGATTATGTCGCGGCCCGGAATTCCGCATTCCATCCCTGTCGTCAACGACGCCCCCACCAGGGACGTCAAGGTGCTGCGGGTGAGGCAGCCGCAAACCTGATGAGGACGTAACGAATGAAGAGGATTAAACGTCGCTCGGGTACGACCTTCGGGGTTCTGGTCTCTTCAATGCTGGTCTTGCTGGCCGGTTGCCAGGGTGAATCCGGGCGACCGACCTCCGCGGCCGCCCAGGCGAAGGCCACGGCGCCCCAGGCACAGGTCCTGGCCGAGTTCTTGATCTCTGTCGATGGTAGTCCGATTACAGTGCTCGTGCAGATTGACGGCAAGGAGTACCTGTTTATGGTGGACACCGGCTGTACGTATACCGTCCTCGATACAAGTCTCGCCAGCCACCTGGGCGACCGCGTGGGGTCCAAGATAACCGGCACGAGCACCGGCAACGTTGTGATGGATCTCTTCTCCCCCGTCGATGTCCGCTTGGAAGGTTTGGATTTCAGGGAGTGCGGGCCGATGATGAAGGCCGACCTGTCGCGTTTTCGCGAAATTTATGGTCTCAACATACGAGGCCTTGTCGGCATGAGTTTCCTGGGCCGGTATGTCGTCCAATTCGATTTTGACCGCGCCCGGTTACGGTTGTGGAAGTCGGATTCCGCCAGGCACCCCGAATGGGGGAATGACATCTCTCTGAAGCCCCTGTCCAATGGAGAGCCTACCGTCAGGGTGCGCCTGGGCGATGATTACGACGATTTTTTCTCGGTGGATACCGGAGACAACTCGGACGTTAGGGTGCCGGGGGCCATCTTCCATCAGATCATTCGCAAAAACCAACTCGCCTCGGCCAAAACCTTGTTCTCCACGTTGCTTGGCGAATCGTGGACTCTTGAGGCCCGCCTCACCGCCCTTTCGGTCGGCGACTGCGCCTGCAACGGTCTGATTCTTGGCCAAGGCCAGTATGCCTTGCTGGGCCTGGGGTGGCTGCGCCGGCACCAAGCCATTTTTGATTTCCCGGCGTGCAGGTTGTACCTGTCGGTTCGGCGCGAATTCACGGAGCCGTCGGAATCCGACATGAGCGGCCTTCACCTCCTGCGTATGACGGAAGGGACGATCGCCAAGTACATCGATAAGCCCAGTCCCGCCGAGGCCGCCGGCGTTCGGCCTGAAGACCTTGTGATCACCGTGAACGGCAAGCCTGCAGCGTCCTACAGCATGCAGGCCTTGCGGGCGCTCCTAAGTAGCGGAGATGGCAAGCGGATCGCTATGACCATCCGCCGGGATGGAAAGGACCTGTCGGTCGAATTCACCCTGAAGCGGCGGATCTGACCCCAGGAGGTTGGCCGGACCGAGAAAGGCTTACTCGCGCCCGGATGCTTTGCCGAGAGGTGCCTTTAATTCCGCAATCCGCAATTGCATCACGGCCCCGCCGTCGCGGCCAAGTAGAAGGCGTAGCCGACGCCGCCGAGCGCCGCCGACGCCAGCAGCACCGCCAGCATCGCGAGTCGGCCCAGCCGCCGATGCGTCCGGAGGACGAGCGACTGATAGGTTTCGAGGACTTCGCGGTGGGCGGTTTCGAGCCGGGCGATGCACACCAGGTGCCGCTGGGCGCTTTCCTCCACGCTCTTCAGCGCTCCCCGCATGCCCGCGAGGCCGTCCACGGTTGCTTCCGCCAGCCGCGTCTGTTGCTCCAGGAGGCCGTTCGTGCGTTTCGTGACGGCCGCCTGGTCGGTTGCGAGGTCGGGCAGTTGGCGGACCGACTGGGCGAGCGATCGGGTCGCGTCGCGGTGGCCTTCGAGTTCGCGGCCGATCTTTTCCAGGGCCTTCGCGCCGGCCGCGCTCGCCGCCAACGATTCGGCAATCCGTTCCGGCAGCGTGTTCAGCAACCGGATCCATTCAGGGTTGGGCTCCGGGCGCTGCGCGTCCGGCGCCTTGCCGGTTTCCGTGGCGACGGCTGTGGTCTGGGCGCCGGGCCCGCCGGCCGCGGGCGCCGCCGGCCTGCCGTCGAATGCCGAGGAAATCGGCGGCGCCGCCGTGGCGCTCCCGCCGGCGCCGGCCAGGAGGAGCCCCGCCGCCGGCGCAGTCGAAGCCACCGTCCACGGTTTCGCGCCCACGCCCGCGCGGCGCTGCCTCTCGACGCGCGCCACACCGAACCAGGACTTTACCCGATCCACCAGATTCCGTTGGCTCATTCCACCCGTCTCGCTTTCCGGGGAGGGGAAGACCGGCATCGGTCCGATTTTGAAGACGACGTCTGAGGTTCCTCGCTCCCAGGCGTGTTATCGGACGTTAAGTCGGGGAGGCTTGAATAAAAGCGAGGAACCATAGATCAAACAGTAAACGACAAACAACAATGACCAACGCGCGGCGGAGCTGCGAAGTGGTCATTGTCGTTTGCAGTTTGCCGTTTGAAGTTGGACTTTGGACGCCGTTCCTTCGTCCCTCGTGCAAGACGACGGGAGAGGGTTCAAACTTCCATCACCTCTTTCGTCTTGTGTTCGAGGACTTCGCCGATTTCTTTCTCACACGTGTGAACCAGTTCGGTCGCCTCGTCTCGAGCGGCCCGGGCGTTATCCTCGCTGGCGAGTTTTTGTTTTTCTTCGGCGTCGATGTGGTGGATGGCGTCGCGGCGAATGTTCCGCAGGGCGACCTTGGTCGCCTCGGCCATTTCCTTGATCTGATGGACGAGTTGCTTCCGCCGCTCCTCCGACAGGGGAGGGATCGCCAGGCGGATGACCTTGCCGTCGGTGCTCGGCGTGATGCCGAGGTCGGAGGCCTGGATGCTTTTCGCGATGCCCGCGGTCGAGCCCGGATCGAACGGCTTGATGACCAGCAGCAGCGGGTCCGGGACGGTGATGGAGGCCAGTTGCCTCAGTTCCGTCGGAGTGCCGTAGTAGTCCACTTTCAGGTGTTCGACGAGGCCGGCCGACGCCCGGCCGGTCCGCACCGTCCGGAACTGCTGGCGGAGATGGTCGACGGCTTTCTTCATTTTGTCTTCGGCTTCGAGGAGAATGTCGTCGATCGGCACGGTCAGGGGTCTCCTATGAAGGTTCCGATGGGTTCGCCCGCCACGACTCGGCGGATGCTGCTTTCCTGTTTCAGGTTAAAGACAATGATCGGGATGTGGTTGTCGCGGCAGAGGCTGATCGCCGCCGTGTCCATGATCCTCAGGTTCTGCCGGACCACGTCGTCGTAGGTCAGCCGATCGAATCGCCGGGCCTTCGGGTTCTTCTGCGGATCTTCCGAGTACACGCCGTCCACCTTCGTCGCCTTCAGAAGGACCTCGGCGCCCAATTCGTTCGCGCGGAGTGCGGCGCAAGTGTCGGTCGTGAAGAACGGGTTTCCCGTGCCGCCCGCGAGGATGACGACGCGCTTCTTTTCGAGGTGGCGGATGGCGCGTCGGCGGATGAACGGCTCGGCCACGTCTTTCATCTCGATCGCCGACTGGACGCGCGTGCCGACGCCCAGCGTCTCCAGGCTGTCCTGAAGCGCGAGGGCGTTAATGACCGTCGCGACCATGCCCATGTAGTCGGCCGTCGCGCGCTTGACGTGGGCCTTTTCGGAGAGCGTGACGCCGCGGAGGAAGTTTCCTCCCCCGACGACGATGGCCAGTTCGCACCCGGTTTCGGCCACTTCCTGCGCCTGCCGGGCGATCGTGGCGACTTCCGCGGAATCCAGGCCGGAGCCGCCGGGCTTACAGAATCCTTCACCGCTGACTTTCAGGAGCACCCGCTTGTACGGGCGTTCGGCCATCGGAGTTCCCCGGTTCATCCTACCACGTTATTTCACCGCAGAGACGCAGAGGATGCAGAGAAAGACCATCAAGATGCTAAATACATTGTTGCTTGCCGTTCCCCTATTGTTGCTGTTCTCTGCGTTCTCCGCGCCTCTGCGGTGACATCAAGACGTTTCTTCGCCCACTTCGAACCGCGCGAAACGCTGGATGACGATGTTCTCGCCCGTTCGCGCGATCAGGTCCGTCATCAGGTCGCCCACCGTGCGGTCGGGGTCTTTGACGAACGGCTGCTCGAGGAGGACGTTGTCGGCGAACCACTTCGCCAGTTTTCCCTCGACGATTTTCTCGAGCACCTTTTCGGGTTTGCCGGCCGCCTGCTCGCGCGCGATTCTCCGCTCGCGCTCGACGATGCCCTCGGGCACCTCCTCGCGGCGGACGGCGATCGGCGAGGCGGCGCACACGTGCAGGCACACGTCGTTCAGAAACGTCTGAAACTGCTCGTTCTTCGCGACGAAATCCGTTTCGCA
>Ga0307379_10003320_pt1 | contig 23427 bp, 18 predicted proteins | sample UN2MG_FD_202237 | JGI IMG/M metagenome (GOLD analysis project Ga0307379, IMG submission 202237) | Soil microbial communities from Risofladan, Vaasa, Finland - UN-2 | ecosystem: Environmental > Terrestrial > Soil > Coastal area > Acid sulfate soil | place: Finland: Risofladan, Vaasa | collected... | reverse complement strand
AAAACCATAGCACAAAAAAAGGTAAGGAATGGCTGATGAATTCTATAACTTTGAGGGAGCTTGCCAGGCTCATCTTATGCATAGCTATATGCCAGCTAGCCGGAGTCATCGGCTCTGTCTTTACTGCTAGCTCAGTTACTACCTGGTATACGACCCTTGTCAAGCCCTGGTTTACACCGCCAGGATCGATCATCTCTACTGTTTGGATAGCTCTCTTTGCTCTCATGGGCCTGTCTTTATTTTTGATATGGCAAAAGGGGATAAGCGGCACGGATAGCAAAATTGCTTTAGGGGTATTTGTAGCCCAGCTTTTGGTCAATGTTCTCTGGTCCTATGCCTTCTTTGGCTTGCAGTCGCCCCTGGCGGGAGTCGTAGTAATTGTGGTCCTCTGGCTTCTCATACTGCAATGCATCATCCGGTTTTGGTCCATCAGCAAAGATGCAGCCCAGCTCCTTGTTCCTTACATCATCTGGGTGAGCTTTGCTGCTTATCTCAATTACACTATATGGAGGCTCAATCCCTGAAATATTGGCAAGAATAGAAATCAATAGAGTGTGCGGGGGGGGAATTGGCAGAGAAATGGTCAGGGAACTAAGCAGGAGGATTGGTGGGGGGTAGGGAAATAAGCCTCGGGTGGAGAAGAATTGATAGCAATTAGCCATACCGGTTTCTACATTAAGGTCTCCAGCAACGGCCTTGCCTTGATTTGCTCCGACCGATTCAAATATATGCGTAGCCACAGACATGAAATAATATAACCAGGCAAGCCTTCCGGGAGAGAAACGATCTGAAAACGGTGCCAACGACTATGTTGAATAGAACGGTGTTGTTATTATTATCAGTCATGCTCGCACTTGCTGCGACAGATATCGCTGCCATGGCCTCTCAGGACCCCATTTCTGAGGATTTTAATGGCGAGGGTTATGCCGCTGAAAATTCTTCTTACAACAATTCATCGATCTCCTTTGTTGGCCAAAACAAAGTCATCAGCTCTCCTGTGGACCTTTCCGTGGGAAGCGGCTACTACTCATCCCATCCTGTCGCCATTGGCCTTGGAGTCGGCAGCAGAACACAGCTTGCCAATGCAAATTCAGGTACATCCATGAGTCATGAGATCGGCTTTGCCCAGGAAGTCTCAGGGAAGACGGAATATGCAGTCTCTTCTACCAGCAGCCGGGGTGATTATGAGAACATCAACACAGCCACAACTCATATGCAAATCGATGAGACCGTCACGAGCGGCAAGGTTCATATCGGCGTGCTTTCGGGCAGCGATAGTTCTGCAGGCAAGAGCGGTAATCGCGGAACAGATCCTATGATTAATGCCTGGAAAAATCCGGCCATCGAGATCGAAGAGGAATATATCGGCACATATCATATATCCAAAAATTTTACTCTGAACAATAGCTACTCTGAAAAGAGAGCTCTGGATGGCTGGCTGAGTTGCTGTGGTGGAAATTATGCTATTTATCCCCCAGAGCCGGTTTTCATAAGTGCGGATGATGTCTTCAATTGCATAAGATGCAAATAGCAGAGATGAAGAGAGACCTTGCGATTAATACTGTTTCCGATTTTTGTTGCTGCCCCATCCCGTTTATTCTTGGCTAAAGGCTAAACGCAATTAGGAGCAAAAAAAGCCGTTTGATTTTGATTATTTTTTGCTGTCTGCGGACCGCGTTGTCTTTCTATTCTTCCAATTCACAGATCTCGTTAAATAGATATGTCATGAGATAGATATATCATTCGCGCCTAATATTGTGCAGAGTTTCCTGATTTCTGGGCAGAAGCAACCGGCCATAGAGCTGGGAAATGGGAGTTATGAAATTATGAAGACATATCCATATCCTGCTGGCAAGAGCGTTGTGAAATGGGTTTCCACTGATTGGCTGGGAGATCACATCAATGATGAAAACCTAATGATCCTTGACGTGCAGCCCAATGTGCATGACTATATCATGGGCCATCTTCCCCGTGCCATATATCTAAACGAGGGACTCTTTCGAACGGCGAATAACGGGCTGCCGGCCGTTTTTGTCTCGCCTGAGGTCTTGCAGCCTGTCTTTTGCCAGATAGGTCTGCAGCCTGAGAGGCCTGTCGTAATATATTCCGCTTCCGGGCGGTACAGCAAATGCACATCTGGCCTGGGGGACGGCCTGGAGCAGACCATGGTGGCCTATTCCTTGATACGCTTTGGCCACAATAATGTCTATATTCTTGACGGAGGCCTGGAGAAATGGAAGGAAGAAGGCCGGGAGCTGACCAAAGTATTTCCTTCCTGGAAAGCATCAGACTTTGAAATCTCGGTGAGAAAGGAGTATTTCATAGAGCACGAGGAATTAAAGAAGATCAAGGACCGCGAGGATGTGATCCTCTTTGACGCCCGCCCCTTTGAGTCCTACAAAGAAGGAGGCCTGTGGATCAAGAAAGGACACATCCCTGGCGCCAATAGTTTTCCCTGGCGAACTCTTATGACCAAGGATAATGCCAGGCTCATGAAAAGCGATGAAGAGCTGCAGCAACTGATCAGCAAGTTCAATATCACATCTGACAAGACCCTGATCATCTATTGCGGCACGGGACGCGAGGCCACCAATGAATTTCTCTTCTTCAAGTTCTACTTGGGCCATGAAAAGGTCAGGATCTACGAGGGCTCTTTTACAGAATGGTCCTATCATGCCGAAAGTCCAACGGTTACCGGAGAGAATCCTCGCTGAACATCGCTAAATTGAAACCTTGAACCACACTAATATTTTTTAGTAAAGGGCCGACTAATAAATTAATCAATAGCCAAATTCAATAGCCAAAATCAAAAGCAGCAAATGCGCATTGAGGTGTACTGTTATGCTCTTGGAAAGAATTGTCTCTACAGGCCTCGCCCACTACTCCTACCTGGTGGGCGACAGAAATCTGGCCCTGGTAATTGATCCTAGAAGAGATGTTGATGTCTATGTAAAAATGGCATCCGAGGCGGGAATGAGGATTGCTCACGTCCTGGAGACGCACAGGAATGAGGATTATTTTGTGGGATCGATGGAGCTGGCTGGCCATACGGGGGCGGAGGTCTGGCATGCCGACGGGGAGTGGGACTACAAATATGGACAGCCTGTCGCTGCCGGCCAGAAATGGAAGGTGGGCCGCCTGGAGGTCGAGGCTCTCGCTACTCCCGGCCATACCCCGGGAAGCATGAGCTACCTGCTGCGCGATCCTGCGGGCATTCCCTGGATGCTCTTTTGCGGGGATGCTCTTTTTGCCGGAGATGTAGGCCGAATCGATCTGCTGGGCAAAGAAAAGGCCGCGGAAATGGCCGGCCTGCTTTATGAGAGCCTCTTTGAAAAGATGCTGCCACTGGGCGACGAGGTCATCCTCTGCCCGGCCCATGGGTCTGGCTCAGTATGCGGCGAGTTAATTGCCGAGCGCCTCTGGACTACCATTGGCCTGGAGAAAAAGCACAATGCAAGGCTGCAAGCAAAGAGCAAAGAGCAGTTCGTGGCCTCAATATTGAAGAGCCAGCCGGATCGACCTCCCTATTTCCGCCGCATGGAAAAGGTGAATCTGGAGGGCAGGCCGATTCTGGGTGCCCTTCCAACACCCCAGCCCATGGATGCCAAGAGCTTTTTTGCACTTTCCGAAAAGGCCCAGATCCTGGATACGCGCCAGGAGCTGGCTTTCGGTGCAGCTCACGTTCCCGGCTCCCAATCCATCTGGCAGGATGGGCTGGCCAGCTTTGCCGGCTGGTTTCTCAGCTACGATCGGCCCATTCTTCTCGTAGGCGAGAGCAATTCTGTCGAGAACGTAGTTGCTATACTGGTGCGCCTGGGCTACGATGACATCGCCGGATTTTTGGCAGGAGGCATGCTGAGCTGGCACATGTCCGGCCTGCAGTCCGCAGCCATCAGAACACTTACAGTGCAAGAGCTCTGCCGGCTGCTGGATGAGGGTGAAGCTATCTCGATTTTAGATGTCAGATCCGAGAGCGAGCTTGATAGAGACGGCAGAATCGAAGGTGCGCAGCATATCCACATCACTGCCATCGCCGAGAGAATGGATGAGGTGCCCAAAGACAAGGAAGTATACATCTTCTGCGGCAGTGGCATGCGGTCCATGGTGGCGGCAAGCTTTCTAAAGGCGAGGGGCTGGAAGAGACTGGCTGTCATTTTAGGAGGCATGGCCGGTTGGAGATCGAGAACGTGCCCAATTAAAAGATAGACCTTGAGAGAGAGGGCTTCATTGCTGCTCTTTCCACATCAAGTCATTCAAGCCCACTCTTTTTTGCGTCTGTTGCAGCTTTGCGTCAACAGATGCGTTTCTTCTCGTGCATGCCGTCTTCGTCTGTTATCTCTTGCTAGTTTCGCCAGGCACTAGATTAAAAACGATGGTCTTGAGGTTGGTCATCTCCTCGATGCTGTAGCCGATGCCCTCACGCCCCAGCCCGGATTGCTTTATTCCTCCGAATGGGAAATAGCCAACGCCATGAGATGGGCAGTCGTTGATGGTAACCTCGCCGCATTCCAGGGCCCTGGCCACGCGCCACATGCAGGAAAAGTCCCTGGTAAAGACGCATGACTCCAGGCCGAACTGGGATTTGCGGGCAAAATTCAAAGCCTCCTGCTCGTTCTTGCAGCGGATAATGCTGATCACAGGCCCAAAGACTTCTTCTCTGGCGATTCTTGCATGGGCTGGAACATGGTCAAGTACCGTCGGTTCAAAGTATGTGCCCTGGAATTTGCCGCCCCTTAAAAGCTCGGCTCCCTTGGAAACGGCATCCATGACCAGGTCATTTATGCCCGAGGCGGCGCGGGGGCTGATGACCGGGCCGATGCTCACAGTCGGGTCCCTGGGATCGCCCAGTTTCCATCTGTCAACCTCGGAAACGATCTTGCGGCTTAGAGTTTCAGCGATGGGCTCGGTGGCCAGGACAGCGCTCACGGCATCGCACCTCTGCCCGGCAAACTTTAGCGATCCATAGACGCACTTGGTGGCAGCCAGATCCAAATCTGCATCCTCTAAGACCAGAGCGTAGGCCTTTCCCCCCAACTCCAGGTGAAGCTTCTTCATGACTGCTAACTCAGAGATCTTTTTTCCCACAGGAGTGCTGCCTGTGAAGTTGATCATATCCACGTTCTCGCTCTTCACCAGCGCGTCTCCGCTCTCTTCTCCTCTGCCGGTAATCAGATTCATGCTGCCTTGGGGCACTCCCGCGCTCTCCAGAACTCTGGTCAGCAGTATGGCCGAGATGGGGTTGCTGCTGGAGGGCTTTATGACCACCGAGTTTCCGGCCAGAAGGGCAGGAACTATCTTGGCGGCGGCAATAAAGAGGGGATAGTTGAAGGGAATTATGGCGGCCACCACGCCCACCGGCTCGCGAATTGTGAGTGCCATCTTTTCTTTGGTGCTGAAATTCCAGTCACCAGGGATCAGCTCTCCCCAAAAACGATTGGACTCTTCCCGAGAGAGCTTTAATCTCTGCAAGGCAGCATCAAACTCGCCCTTAGCATCACTTTTTGTCTTGCCGGCCTCTGTCTGAAGCACATGCACGAATTCGTCCTGATGCTTTTCCAGCAGGACTGCGGCGCGTTCAAAGATCTCGACGCGTTCTCTGCCCGGCAGTTCATTGATGCCCCTTTTCTCTTTGGCGGCCTTGGTGGCTGAAATTACATCGCTAACCGTTGCCTGCTGGGCTCTTGCCACGACGCTGCCATTGATGGGAGTATGAACGTCCAGCAGCTCTCCCCTTTCGCTGCTTCGCCAGTTCCCGTCGATCAGCATCTTGAAGACGGCAATTCCTTTCATTGTGTCATAAATTCCGTCAAAGTCGGAGCCTAACTGCAGCTGCCAATCACCGTTTCCCATTTTATCGACCTACTGGATGTTTTCCAATTTAACAAACGCCAAGACTTTAATCGTTTGAAGAATTTTGCAGAATTAGATAGGATGCAAAATATGCTCTGTTTGATTAACGGGGCATTAAAGAATATAAATTTTGCTAAAAGCATATGAATATATTCCGATATGAATCGTTCTTAATGGACTGAATGTGCCAGATCAATTTCCGGAAAAATCAAAAATCAACAAAAATTTTGGATCGAGGGCATTGACTCCTCGATCCCGGAAAAATTTTGAATCGTTCTCTTGGCTTCACATAGAGAGCCGTATGGGCACAAGCACCTGGTCGATGACGTAGACAATGCCGTTATCGTACCTCTCAGACTTCAAGACATTGGCACCGCCCACCAGGCCCATGTTTGCATCGACTGCCAAAGAGTCTCCCTGCATGGTCTTGACGGAATTGGTTTCGTTCATGTTGAGCAGGCCCTTAGCGTCCACAATGTGGTAGGACAGAAGGTTCATCATACCCGCATCTTTCTTGCTGATGGTATCCAGGGAAGCTTTGGCATCATTGAACGCCGCATCGCTTGGGGCAAAGACTGTAAAAGGCCCACCTATCAGGCTCTCAAATCCCATCAGGCCCTGACCGTTGAGCGTCTCCTCAAGTCCCACGTCCTTGATAGCTGACGCGAACTTCTTGGCGCCCAGATCGTCAGCCGCCTCGGCCACACCCAGGCTGGAGCTGGCCATGGGGAGCAGCACTTTGTCAATCACGTAGATAGTGCCGTAGTCGTAGCTCTTGGATGCTGTGACATTGGCTCCATTTACAGTCATGCCTTCGGCGCTTTCAATGGTCAAATTCTCCCCTTGCATTGTTCTTGCTGAGGAGAGTTCGGTGATATTTTCAAAGCTGCCGTCATTCCAGACTATGTGATAGGCAAGGATCCGCTTCAGCTCGGTAGCGTTCTCCTTTATGGCGCTCATGTCAGCATCAGTAACTGCTGCAAAGGCCTCATCGCTGGGCGCGAAGATCACGAAGGATTCGGAGGCAAATGTGAGCACTCCCTGGTTATTCAGAGTATCCTCCAGGCCTGCGCTTTCGATCGCGGCTGAGAATTCATTAAGGCTCAGGTTGGCAGCTGCATCGATTACGCCGATTTTCGCCGCCTCGCTGTCCTGGGCGAAGCTGGAGCCCGTGCACAGCAATGCTGCTATGAACAAAAGGCTTAGCAAAATCCCACTTTTTTCAAACATTACTTTAACCTCCACTCATTCACTAGCAAAGTGATAGGCGGGATAAAAGATAAATCTTTTCGCATTCTTCTGAGGATATTTGGCCTGATGCAAGAGCCGAAATATTGAATAACGATCGGGTGTTTATGACCGGTGTGAAATCAAGCCCTCTCCTCACTGTCGTTTTGCTGGTCATGCTTTCGCTAGCTTTTCCTGGCCTTGCCCACGTGCCCCTCATGACTGAGGGAAATGAGAACATCTCCTCAGCCATGCACATCTCCGATCCGGGCAAGTCCTGGGCGGTTTATGGTTCTCTTGAGAAGGACGGCGTGCATTACTACAACTTCGATCTGGAGGAGGGCGAGCGAATTTATCTCTCCCTTTTCAAGTCATCCGATGCAAAAGAAAGGGATTTTCTTCCCGGCCTGGTGCTCCTGGGTCCGGGATTAAAGGATGGAGAAAAGCTTGCCCGGCAGCTAGCCCTGCCTTCGCAAGCTTCGGCCTTGAAAACCCTGGCAGCGGAGGGCAAGAGCGCTGCCAATGCCATCTATGAGCCCTTCGGGCCCAGTAATTTCATTGAAGTGGCGGAAATAAACATATCAGCACCAGAATCTGCCCGCTACTATGCTGCAGTCTATAGTAATAGTACAAATGGCGCAAGTGCGAAGGGTACGAAGGGTACTAACAGCACTATCGGACATTACGGCCTGGCGGTGGGCTACCGGGAGGAGTTCAGCTTCTCGGATAGGATAACTACGCCCATCCGGCTCATATCTGTTTATCTCTGGGAGGGCCAGAGTCTGGCTGTGATACTCATTCCCTACCTGGTGGCGGAGATCATAGCTCTCCTGTTCTTCTGGCGTGGCTCTCGTCGCACCTCATTTTGCCTGGCCGGATCTTTAGCCGGATTTCTCTTCCTGGCCACCAGCGCCTCGGTCTTTACTCAGATGATCTTCTCCCTCACTCGTGCTCCTTTTGGGCCGGAGGTGTACATCACTGTGCTAATTGCAGTTTTCAATGCCCTTTTGGGTGTAGCAGCCATTCGTCTGGCCAGAGGAGAGGCGGGGATACTGCAAAGAGTCCTCCTGGCCGTCCTGGGAACTCTCGCCCTGCTGGCTGGCTCGGGGATGATCATGGGTCCCATTCTGGCAATAGCGGCAGGCTTCCTGCCCTCGAAGAGCGGAAGCATTTTCGGCAATCCCGCCGCGAGAGATAACCTGAAAAGTTGATTAAGAAACCCTTAATCAACTTTGCAAAATTTTTAAATAGGTTTAAGAATACATTGAGCCCTGAGGGAAGATAATGCTCAAAAAAAAATGCATCATTGCTGATTTTATTAGCTTTGGTTTCTGTGGTCGCCTTGAACGGCTGTGTTAGTAAAGCCGATAGTAATCCTCTAAAGGTAACGGACCTCGAAATCGTTCCCGGTCAGATAAAGACATCGACGATCGAGTTGAAGGTTATAACTTATATCGAGAACTCTGCTGAAGGTTCTGCTGCAGGGAGCAGCAAGAACACATCCCTGTTGCTAAAAGCCACCAGTACAGGCAGAGATTTCCTTGCCAACCAAACCACGACATTTATCGGCAAGATCCCGCTGGAGAAGACTGTTAACGTCACCCAGACCCTGACGCTTCCCAAGAAGGGCGGCTACAGGCTGGAAGCTACGCTCTTTGAGGAGGACAAGGAAGTAGACAGGGGGTACAGAACGGTTTACCGCCTGGAGAGTCTTCCCGCAGACAGCCATGCGATCGGCCTGCAAATCGACGGCATCGACTTCCTGGTGCGAAAGGCGACGGAAGATAAGGTAGTCATCCAGAGCGACATTTACGTAACAAACTATGGAGCCGAGGCAAGCCAGGATTATAAGCTGATGCTTAAAGCTACCGACATCGATTCAAAGCTGGTGGCGGACAAGCAGTGGAGCAATACCGGGATAATCGCTCCCGAAGAGACAGCTATTAGGAGCGTTAACCTCACTGTCCCGGACAGGTACAACTATGTTGTGGACGTCCTCATCTGGAACAATTCCACGATTGTTGGCCAGGGACAAGACTATGTGCAGCTCAATGCTACAACCATGCTCTCGGAAAAACAGCGCTTGGCAACCAGAGGAACGAGCACGGGAGTATTCGTCAATGAGGTAGCGGCTGGAGCAGTGCCTGAAGAAATGAGTGTCAGCGAATTCGAACGCCCTTCAGAGTCCGCAAAAACAGCAGCAGAGGCACCTGGTTTCATGGGATTGACGGCTATGATCATGATCAGTCTGGCGGCGGTGGCAGTGCGAAAGAGGCGATAGGACTGATTTGAGCACGACCATTTTTCATTTTTTTGCACAACATATATATATCGATTTGAAGTTGTTATTTCGAATCGAAGTCAAGAGATGGCAAAAAATGGCAAGACTTATCAAGCTGCATGAAATCGAGGAATTTTCAGAAGTCAAAGCTATTCCAGATGACACAGTTACCTCACAGATTATTTCCAATATTCGCTGCCTTGATGAGAAATCTGAGCTTGAACCTTTTATCAGAAATATAATACACGATCCTAATAGTACGCCGCATGGACCGACTGAAATTGCGGATATAATTACGACTCATGTACAGATCAGAGGCGAAAAACAACTGGCAGCATTTATTTTAAAAGGAAAAAGTTTTGATAGAGTTTCTAGCAAAATAGTTGTGCATCAATTTGCAAAAGTGAGGCAGATCAGGGGCCTAAATTTAATGGTCTTTTTAGCTGTTGGAGATATTCAAGATGATGCACAAAGAGACTTTGTGCAAGCTGCAATTGATGCCAATTCTAATTATATAATAATTGATGCACACGATTTGGCTCGCCTGCTTATTGGCTATGAGATGATATGTCCTAAGGATGGAACACCCTTTGATGATCAGGGAAATTGCAGAAATGGTCACATCCGTGATGAGGGTTTAAAGCTCGAATTAAATGTTAGAGAAAAAGCTCGTTATATCATTTATAGTCAGAAAGATGTGAGCGTTGGAGGCGCGAAGAGATACAGCGCGATTGTTCTTCTTGATCCTCATTATGCTAAAGACATAAAAAGAAATATAATTAGAGAAGCAACAGAGAAAATAAAAAATAGTAACTATTATCGTAATGAAAGAACCAAGATAAGATGGGGAAAATCCAAAGCTCACGTGGTATGGCTATTTGTTGCATGCGATATGGAAGACATAAAAAATGCCAACTGGTTTTGCCAATCTTGTTGGATGGATCGTTCTTCGAAGAATAACATAATACTCCCACAGCCACTGAATGGGAATGACAAATATGAAGATATAGATATCCATTGGAATGATGATTATAAATCTATTAAAGATTTTATGGAATCAATAACAGGAACCAAAGAAGATGTACTTGGACAAATTGATTCAATATTACAGGACATGATATGTTTGGCGAAGGGTTGTATTGAAGATTTTGATAATTACATTGCAGGATACGTCTCTGAAGAAGATTTTTTATTAAAAATGCATGACGCAGAGCCGAAAATAAGAAGCTTGTATCTTAAAGCAGGCAATATTCCGTTGCCACCGATCGATTGTAGCAGTTACAATCAAGCATGTCAAAATATGTTCGCCAATATAGATAATATGACTTTATTTTTTTCAGCAAGAGGACTCGAAACATGGGACCAACCAACGAGAAAAATTCTCATGAAAACTGCCATACAAGATTTTTATAAAAATATAAAAAGAACTGAATTGGAGAAAGATAAAATTTAATTACTTAAAATAGGCCACAAAAGGTACAACCCTGTGCGCTCTGTCCCCCCTTCGCATGATAGCGCAATCAACCTTCGCCCAGAAAGTCCTCTAGAGTCGCATTTCTCTTGTTTTGCACCAGCCGCAGCCCCGCTGCCTCCTGATCTCTTCTTGGCATTTGCCGGCGAAATGCAGCTAGGTTCTTTCTCTCCGGGCAGTACTGGCTGTCGTAGTAGACCTGCCAGAGGCACTCCACATTGGCGCTATCCTCGCTGCAATGCAAGGCTGACTTCAGCCTCTCCAAAGTTTCGGTCATCCCTCCACCATGATCTCGCCAGATCCTGCCCTCCCGGCAAAGCGAGATCCAGCTCTCGCTGCCGTTTCCCAGCACTATTATTATCCCGGCGTTTCTGCGGGAGAAGTGATCGCAGATATTCTCACCAATTCTGTTTCTGGGCTTGAAAAATCCGTAAAGCACTCGTGTGCCCAGGGGCTGTAATCTCACAAATGCCTTCATCCTGTGCACCTCGCCCATAACGGCATAGACCATCTTTTTTATGCGGGCAACTTCGGGATGAAGGGAGACTTCCACTTCCCCAGCCTTGAGCTGCCCGGCCCTGGCAAGAAGCCTCTCATTGCAGTCCCGGTGCAATGAGAGATCGTAGAGGAAGTTTTCCGGAACTTTCAAGCCTGCCACATCTCCAAAGTAGTATCTCTCCAGCCGTTGATCTTCAGAAATGGCGCCGCTCTTTTGATCCTGACGCCCATTGCTGCCAGCTCCGCCCTGGCCGCAATTGGCTGCCTTTTCCGGAAAGCCACAATCCTTTGCGCGCTCCGAGGCCCAATGCCCGGCACTCTCAGCAGCTGCCTAAATGGGGCCGTATTTGGGTCCACGGGCCCGTCCATGAACTCCCTGGCAATGGCCATCTTTGGATCGGCATTTGAGAGAAAGCCGTTCTCGTTAAAGGCGTGGCTGATCTCGCCGGGCTGGAAATGGTAGACCCGAAAGAGCCAGTCCATCTGATAGAGGCGGTGCTCTCTCCACAGCGGCTGGCCCTCTCTGTTCTCAAAGGGCGTGCCCCGCTGCGGGGAAAAAGCGCTGTAGTAAGCTCTTCGCACTCCAATCTCTTTGTACTCATAAAGCACTCTTTTGAAGATCTCCTCATCGCTCTCTCCGGCTGCACCTACCACAAGCTGGGTGGTCTGGCCGGCGGGCAAAACGTTCTTGGTCGTCAGGTCTCGAATATACCTCTGCCTTTGCAGGATATCGCTCTCGTAGTTCTTGGTGGCGCAGATCTCACTCATGTGCGAGGCGGATGCAGCCTCTAAATTTATGCTGACTCGATCTGCCAATGCCATGGCTTCCTGGATGTGGGCCCGGGTGGAGCCGGGCAAAACCTTGAGATGAATGTATCCGGAAAAGGCGTGCTTCTGGCGAAGCAGCCTGGCTGTTTCTACCATCTTTTCCATGACGGTGTCCTCATCTCGGCCCGCGCCGGAGCTGAGAAAGAGCCCTTCAATATAATTCGACCGGTAAAGGGAGAGGGTGATATTGGCCAGCTCTTCCGGGGTATAGGAGAAGGCTCTCACTTTGCGGCTGCAGTTTGCAGCATTGGTGCAATAGCTGCACTGATGGGTGCAGTGATTGGTGTAAAGGGTCTTGAAGAGGCTGACGCATCTGCCGTCCTGGGTGAAGGCGTGACAAATTCCGGGCAGTGGGATCTCACGAGGGGAGAAAGTGGACGCGCAGACGTCATGCCTGGTGCCCTCTCCCAGAGTGCTGAGCTTCTCGGCATTCACTCCCCCGGTCGGGCCCATGGTGTCGAATCTGCACTCCTCTGCCAGGTGGGCGATCTTCTCCAGGGTGACCATTGGGATTATACGGGAACTTATGGATTATAACCAATATGCAAGCGGGGCGAAAGTGATCTGCATTCATCTCTCTGCATCTTCTCTTCGAAATCCTTAACATGTTGCAGGTGCATAAATTATGTACCGGCAGAGCGGAGAAGATTATGGACCCGAAAATTATGATGGAGAGAATCGGGCAGATAATAAGCAATTATCCCGAGGTGCAGACTGCCTATATCTTTGGCTCATTTCTGGAGAGAGAAGATTTCCGAGACATAGATATTGCCCTGCTTCTCTCTGAGAATCTTTCTTCATATAGAGCCCTCAAACTGGCCCTGCACATCGGCAGCGATCTGGATCTAGGGATCAAGCCAGGCCGTGACTTCGATGTGAGAATTCTAAATAATGCACATCCAGAATTCCAGTATGAAGTGGTTAAGAATGGACGATCTGTTTTCTCCCGAAACAAACAGGAACAGTATGACTTTGAGGCAGAAGTGATATCTACTTACCTGGACCTTAAAGAGATGTACGATTCATACGACAGGAAATACCTGGCGAGGGCGCAAATGGGATCAAAACCGCACCACTTCTCTTGTGGAGGAAAATAAATGTCAGAAGATGTCTTCAAGATGCCCCGTATGGGAAAGGCGGAGTACGACCGGCTGGTGGAGGAGCAATATGTCTGCCGCATTGCTTTCAAGGGGGAGACGCATCCTTACATCGCCCCGTTTCTTTATGTGTTTGATGGCAGGTTCATGTACTTTTTATCCACCAATTACGGCAAAAAGGTGCAGTACTTCCGGGACAATCCCGTTGTGACTGTGGAGATAGAGCACTACTCTCCCGATCTGTCCGCATTCAGCTTTGTGGCCCTGCCCGGGCGGCTGGTGCAGGTTGAGGATGCCGGGGAAAAAAAGGCGGTGCGAGAGCGGTTTGTGCATCTGATCAAGAGCAAAGCTCTCTCTTCCAATGTCCTCTCCGCTCTGGGCCATTCGCCGGAAGAGTCGGTGGAGGTCTTGCTGGCAGGAGAGAAGAGCTCTGTCTGGAAGCTGGTGGGCGTCAAGGTTGACGAGATCTTGGGGCTGAAGAGCCATAGCCTTTAGCTCCAGGCAATTTTTGGCCGTTGACCTGGCGGATGCCTATTTGCCTACAGCCCGCGTTCTCTCTGATCTTTATCCCTGGACAATCCAAACCTTTCGATTTCACAAATTCAAATGTGTCATTTATGTCGTATGCGCCATCCGCCAAAACCTCCTCAATATTGACGGTTTCAACAAAGGGCGCAAAAGCTCGCTATCCGATGTGTTTTCTTCTGTAACTTGTAGTGACATTAATCTCTTTGATTCAACATCGACTGCCACATGGACTTTAAGCCTCCTCTGCGCTGCTTTCCATGCTTCTCGCGCATCTAATCCCCTCTATTGTTACCTCTATCCCCGTTGAATCAACTGCAACAACTGCATCATTCTAATGTATCTCTATCCCAAGATTTTATGCTTAGAGATATGCTTATGGTGTGTGGTGTAATCAGCCGCCACTAATCCAGGTCCATAGACGGAAATCCGTCCAATCAACTCCTCTAACTGACGATATGGCATCAAAAAAAGAAGTATATTATTAAAATATACGCTATAAAAATATTTTGCTATTTGTAAGGGAACCTCGTTTCCGCCTATTCATCTCTTTTAACTAGCGTCTCCCAATTTTTCATATAACTCAAATCAAGATAGAAATTCGCCTCTTCGAACGAGTTTGGCATTGTATTCAGGCCAACCTCTTATATCAATATATTAATGATAGTAACGATATATTTTTACTATAAAAGTTTATGCAACACGCACCGTTTGCCGAAAAAAATGATGAAAATATCTCAAATAAGGATCATAATTATTTCAGCTTTGACAGAAGAGATTTTATGCTTTGATTCGAATATGGACAAAAATAGAATTCTAGCCGATAAAAAGGGAGGCCGAATGAGAAAGACCCAGCAACAGACAGCTCTGCTAGCTATTGTTTTATTGCTGATCTGGTGGCAGGCAGGCCTTTGGTATCAGGCCCAGCTTATAACTGATGAGCGGGCGCGGGTTGCCGGCCAAATCGATCCACACGGCAACTCTTTAGCAATGGCCATTTCTCAGCGTCTGGAAATGCTGGATGGCCTGCATGCCTTCGTCCAGGCGGAGATCGAATCATCCAAGCCCGCTTTGGATGAAAAGTTCGAATGCTTCTCAGCCCAAGTTTACTCCGGCACCAACGGCATTTCTAATCTTGCCATAGCACCAAATGGTGTCTTTGCGTATGTCTATCCTGCCAGGGCCAATGAAGCCATGATCGGACGAAGCCTTTTCCAGGAACTTTCCCCCGGCTTTCGGGAGGACGTGCAAAGAGCCATTGACACTCATCGCCCGGTTATCACCAATCCTCATGAGATGAAGAGAGGCGGCCTTGGCATGGTTGCCAGGAAAGCCGTCTATAAGAATGAGACATTCTGGGGAATCATTTCTATAACCATCGACATCCCGTCGGTCCTGCAAGCGGCAGGATTGAACCATACCTCAAGCGGCCTGGATATGGCATTAAGAGATAGCAGCGGACAAGCATTCTTTGGCGAAAGCCGCGTATTCCAATCCGAACCGGAGGTCTATAGAATAGAGCTGCCCGATAGCTACTGGGAGCTGGCAGGAGCACCCCGGGGAGGGTGGATTAACTCAGTGCAAGTGCCGCTGAGAATCGCCCAAATGGCAGGACTGATAATTATTGGACTTCTAATCAGCCTGTTTTACCTGGCTGCCAGCAGACAGGAATTCTTGAACCAGATGGTAATAAAAAAAACAGCTGATCTGAATAAAGAGCTGACCGAACGCAAGCGTGCTGAAAAGGCTCTGCAGGAGAGTGAGCTATATTTAAGAGCCATATTTGAAGCGACTAAGGATGTATCATTTATCATTGCTGATGCCAGGAATCAGGACCCCCTCATCCTTGAGTTTTCCCCGGGAGCTGAGAAGATCTTCGGTTACCGGCGCGAGGAGGTTTTGGGAAAGCCGGTTTCATTGCTGCTTCTTCCCGAGGACCGCGATAGATTAGATGAAGCTTATCGCCGCATGAAAGAAGAAATCACACTGTCAGGATTTATAACTTTAGTGAGGCGCTCCCTAGAGAAATTTCCGGCAATGTTCTCCATATATCCTCTGCTCGATGAGTCGGGTGAGATTTATGCAGCTCTTGGCGTCTGCATAGATATCACCGAGCAAAAGAAGATGGAGAAGGAACTGGTCCGGGCCAGGAACGCAGCAGAGGCTTCGGCAAGGGCGAAGGCCGAGTTTACTGCCAATGTAAGCCATGAGATGAGAACGCCCCTTAATGCCGTCATAGGGATGACGGACCTTCTCTTAGAAAGCGATCTTGACCCGATAAAGAGAGATTATGTGGGGACCATTCGCAGCAGTGGCCTTTCCCTGCTGGCCATCATCAACGAGATACTGGACTTCTCCAAGATCGATGCCAGAAAGATGGATATTGAGCTTCTACCATTCGATTTGCAGGAAGTCCTGGAGACATCCCTCGATCAGGTTGCCGCCCGAGCCGCTGAGAAACGCCTGGAGCTGGCTTATGTTCTGGCAAGCGATGTACCACAGAAAATGGTAGGCGATGCCCAGCGGCTGGGGCAGATTCTTGTGAACCTTCTCAGCAACGCCATCAAGTTCACTGAATCGGGAGAGGTCACAGTCTTCGTTACAATCGAGAAAAAAGAAAACGTATCTAACGGTGTATCTAATGGCGCGAGCGAGGGCAATGGACTGGATTATCATTTCATAGTCAGCGATACCGGGATAGGCATCCCAGAGGATCGCATGTCGCGCCTTTTTGTCCCCTTTAGCCAGGTAGATACATCACTCGCCCGCAAGTACGACGGAACTGGTCTAGGGCTGGCCATCAGCAGCAAACTGGTCCAGCTGATGGGCGGTCGAATCTGGGCGAAGAGCAAAATCGGCGAAGGATCTCAATTTCATTTCATCATTCCGGCAATACCTGCGATTGATGCCAATTTACCTGAAAAAAGCACAGCCATCGTTGCCGGCACTGCCATAAACCGAGATGTTGGGGATGCTGGGAGGTATTCCATATTGAGAGGCAAGAAGGCACTGATTGCGGTCGGAAAAGAGGCCAGCCGTGAGATGCTTGCCAGTCACCTTCACTCTTTTGCCATGGCCTCAGCGAAAGCAGGCTCCGGCTTGGATGCCATCAAGCTGCTGGACCGGGACAGGTACGATGTAATCATAACTGATGTCGATATCCCAAAATGGCCCCTTCTGGGGGAAAGATTGCGCCGGCCGGATCTGCAATCGCTGCCCGTGATAGAGGTCGCATTTTTAGGCCAGAAGGCTGGAACCACTGAGGCAAAAATCAAGGCCTTTTTAACCAAGCCGGTCAGAGAAGCGCAGCTTGGCAGTGCATTGCTGCGCATTTTTGGGGATAAGGAAAAATCATTAGAGACAGAGACAGAAACTGCTTTGCCATCCAAGGGATACCTGGATTTTCGCATTCTTCTGGCAGAGGACAATCCAGTCAACCAAAAAGTAGCATTAGCCATGCTCAAGCATCTGGGGTATAAGGCCGATTTGGCCGCCAATGGCAAGGAAGTGCTGAATAGTCTAGAGCAAAAACCCTATGATGTGATCCTCATGGACATCCAGATGCCGGAAATGGACGGGCTGGAGGCTACAAAATTCATTCGTAGTAGCTTGCCTGCTGCCGGACAGCCCAAGATAATCGCCATGACCGCCTATACCCTGCAGGGAGATCGGGAGCGGTGCATTGCCGCCGGAATGGATGAATACATCAGCAAGCCAGTGAAGATGGAGGAGCTGAGAGATGCTCTACAGAGGGTGGTTAAATCCGGTTAAAATTACTTTGATACGGCCAGCGTCAGATTCCCATGAGGCATGACCAGCATGCGCGCATCCCTGCCCTGCCGCGCCCTGGCCAGCTCAAGAGCCTGCTCAAGAGTTGCCGCAGGAGTCATGAAGCACATCTCTGCCCATTCTTTGGGAAGAGTGGAGACCAGGATCAGGTGATGCTCCAGGGACTCCTTAGCCAGGAAGGCGGCCTTGTGTCCGCCGAACTCGTACTCCCGGCCGAAGCGCTCCCAGCAATCCTCAGCAGATGTCGCTTCCTTTGCCCAGCGCTCGAAGACAGGATGGCCCAGCCCCTCACAGCACTCCGCCACCAGGATGATGCTTCCACCCGGCAGTGCAGCATTCTTAGCATTGTCCAGCGCTTTTTGAGCCTGGAAGAGGTTGATGTCTTTTGGCCTGCCGCCGGCACAGGTTACAACGATCTCTGCCGGCTGGACGGGGCGACGGTACATGCGATCCACGCTAGCAGCTCCGATGCGATGCGCAGAGATAAAGTCGCCTGCAACCGACTGCACGATCTCTTTTTTGCCATTGAGCACGACATTCAAAATGAAATCAAGTCCTGCAATCCCGGCGGCATCCTCCATGTCCTGGCGTACGGGACTATCCAGCCTCCCGGTAATTGAGAGCGGATCTCTCATCAGCTCGTGGTTCTTTATCACAGATCGCTCCGAGCTGACTCCAGGCAGGACGGCCTTGGCTCCGCCGCTGTAGCCGGCATAATAATGATATTCGATATTTCCTGTGGCCACGATGAGATCCGAGGAGGCGACGCTCTCCAGGATCTCAACGGGCGTTCCCCGCCGCGTCTCGCCCAGAGATACGCAGGCTTGAGGATCGTGCTGCATGTAGGGCAAGATCGTGCAGTCCCGCAAAAGCAAGCGCTCTTCCCCAGCCGTCATCCTGCGGTGCGTGCCCAGAGCAAAGACGATTTTCAGATCTGTAATGCCCAGGCCCTTGAGCCTGCGGATGAGAGGAGGAAGCATGAGGTGGCTGGGGGCGGGCCGGGTGATGTCGCTGACCAGGATAGAGGCCGATTTGCAGCCTGCAAAATCATCCAGGCTTCTTCCCTCGGCATGATCTATCGATCTATCGATCTCGCCGGGAAGCGAGGCAGGAAGCTCCTCTGCCAGCACAACTTCGGCTCCTCGGGTACTCTCGCCGATCATCAGATCCAGGCATCCCTGACCATAGCTTAGCTTAATTTCGTTATTTTCTGATTTCATGAGCCTCATTCTCGATTATGTCTTCCAGATCACAGCGCGGCTTAGCATCTCGGAAAAGGCCTCGAAGATGGGCTTGTCCGTTTCAATGAGGAAGTAGTCAGCGCCAACCTGGCTGCATGCCGCTCTGATGCGATCATTATGCTCCGCCATGCGTCTCATATACTCCTGCCGCTCTCCTTCCGTTACGCGAGTGATAAGAGGCTGGCCGCTCTCCAGATCCACGAACTTCATATCGCCTCCGAAACGTAGCTGCGTCTCTTCTGGTGCCAATACTTGAATTACCACCAGCTCATGCCCGGATAGTCGATAGATGCTGGACAGGACATCATCCGTCTCACCCAGGAGATCGGATATCAAGACCACCAGGCTTGTAGTCTTGAGAAGTGCTTCCAATTGATCTGCGATGGCGAGCAGGTTCGTGCCGCCCCGGGGAGCGGTCTCATCCAGCTCAACGATTGATTGAAAGAGATTTCTTCTTCCCCGCTTGGGCTCACCTGGATAGAGCTTCTTGCAGAAGAGCGATATGGCATATTTCTCATTTTCCATGGTGGCGAGATAGGCAAAGCCGGCTGCAAGGCGCGATGCATAGGCGAACTTTCCTTCATAGCTCATGCTGGCGCTGCCGTCTAAAAGGATGTGCACCACGAGGCTTCTCTCCTCCTCGTGCTCCCGGATGTAGAGCTTCTCGGTTCGCCCGTAGACTTTCCAGTCCACCAGCTTGAAGTCGTCTCCTTTGCGGTACTCCCGGTAGCCGACTGGGCTGATGCCGTGTCCTAAGCGCAGGGACTTTCTGCCTCCGCTGTAGGCGGTCGACACCCGCTTTTTGACAAGCAGGGAGAACTTCTCCAGCTCTTTGAAGAACTCTGTATCCATGATTTGTCCTGAAGACCTAAGACTTAAAGATGCACTTTTCAGAGGGACTGGCTCTTTAAAATGTCCGTTACCACCTGGTCGCGTGTGAGCCCCTTTCTCTCCGCCTCAAAGCCCAGGATGATTCTGTGCCTCAAGACAGGATAGGCCATTACATGCAGATCCTCTTTGGAGACATAGTTTCTGCCCTGCAAAAAGGCTCTGGCCTTGGCGGAGAGGATGAGACCGATGGTGGCTCTGGGGCTGGCTCCATACTGAACGCCCTCCCACGTGCGTGTGGCCAGCACGAGACCTACGGCCGCAGTCTTCAGATCATCAGAGACCGGTATGTCGCGGCACAGCTGCTGAAGCGCTATCACCTCATCCTTGCTGACTACTCTTTCCACACTCGGCTCGCCGCGAATGGTGTATCTCTCCAGGATCTCCATCTCCTCTGCCTGGGTGGGATAGTCCATGAAAATTTTAAGCAAAAATCGATCCAATTGTGCTTCGGGAAGAGGGAAGGTGCCTTCCATCTCGATTGGATTTTGCGTGGCTAAGATGAAGAAGGGCTTGTCCAGAAGATAGGTCTTGTTTCCTACAGTTACCTGCTTTTCCTGCATGGCCTCTAAAAGAGCGCTCTGGGTCTTGGGAGATGCTCTATTGATCTCGTCTGCCAGGACGATATTGGAAAAGACGGGTCCTGCCTCGAAGCGGAACTTTTTGCCTTTATCCATCTCTTCGATGATGGTTGTGCCGGTGATGTCCGCAGGCATAAGGTCCGGAGTGCATTGAATCCTGCTGTAATCAAGGCCCAGGCAGGATGCCGTGGTCTTCACCAGCAGCGTCTTGGCAAGACCTGGGTTACTTTCCAAGAGGGCATGGCCTCCGGCAAGAATAGCCACCAGGAGCTGCTCAATGGCCACATTCTGGCCGACTATGACTTTGTCGATCTCGCGCCGGAGCCTTTTGAAGATCTCCGGTGCTCGGCTAAAGACTGCTTTCTGATCCTCCGACATTATTTACTCCTTTTCTCATTTTCTGGAGGGGGTTTTCGTGTAATTATACCTTTTCCCTATTCCGTTTCTCGGAATCTCTGTCTGGACAGCAATGCCTGATAAGCCTTGTTATAATTTGCGACCGGCAAAACTGCTATGAAATTGGGACGAAAAATGAAATATTTGCTGGATTTCATAAAAACAATTCCCACATGCAATCTTTCTCCACCGGCGTTCCCGGCACTATGGCGATGGAATAAATGCGTATTCACGAAATTTGCAAATGAGACAAGAAAAACTTAAAAAGATGAAAGCCTTCAGCCCGGCCCGTCCAGGAGCAACAGGTAGTACACCACGGCCACCACCAGCGGCACAAACCCGGCCAGGAGAGCCCAGTAGGCCCGCAACAAATTGCGGTGCTTGTAGCCCACCATCTCCCGGTAGAACTCCTCGGCAAGCTGCGGCGAGCTGAGGTTGGTCTTGTAGGTCTCAGGTGTGAAGACCTGCACGGCAAAAAAGAGGCAGACCAGCCAGAGGACGATGGGGCTGACGAAAAGCACGATGCAAAGATTTGCTTCCGTCCCCTGCACGGCCATGACACTTCTCAGGTCGCTGAAGGATATGGCTGCAAAGTAGATGCCTTCCACCAGGGTCACCGCGCCGATGAGCTGCTTGGCCGCCTCCTCCAGTGAGGCGATGGACTCACGGACTGCGGTCCTGGCCGTCTCCAGCCAGAACTCGTCCAGCTCAGTGACGGGCTCGCCGATGGCGTCCGGTGCGCCTGCATTGTCAGTCATAGTGAAGTCCTCCGAAAAATCTACTTTATCTTCCTTGTCACGTCGCTCTCTAGAACCTTCGTCACCCAGATCTTGTTTTTGGTGCCACAATATTTGCATTGCACGATAAAAGAGACCGCGTCCTCGTCCCCTTCCTGGGCCAGCCTGCCTTCTGCTTCCAAGTGAGGGCGCTCATTCCACTGAAAAATCCTGCCTGGTGCGGTGCATTTCTCATTGCAGCATTGGATTTTGAGCATGTCAATATTACCTTACTTACTTTAAGCCAAAATCATCATCTTTCTTGCCAGATGGTGAAGATAATAGCTTTTTCTCAAGTATTTTCCTCTGATTATTTGCCTTTTCTGCATAGTGCGGACTGCCTATCTCTTCAAAAATCGTCCTTGCCTGATCTGTTAGCTTCAAGGCCTTTCCTATATTTCCTTGAATTTCTTCTAACAATGCAAGCTGAGCTAAAGAAAAAGCAACGCCGCTCTTGTCGCCCAGTTCCTGCTTGATTTTCATGCTCTGCTGGTAGAGCTTGCGGGCCTCTTCGTAATCACCTGTTTTTTGATAAAATATGCCAAGGTTATGAATCCACCCAGCCTTCTGTTTTCTATCCTCATGTATTTCTGCAGCTTCTATGGACTTCTGCAAACGCAACCTGCATTCGCTCCAGTAGCCTCTGGTGTCCAGGTATCCATCCAGAACAGACATAAATTCCAGAATAAGAGAGGACGCCGCCTTTTTCGCCTCGCCTGAGGATGATTTCTGCTGCAATATAGCCCAGTCCATTCCGGCCAGAATGTTCCCTCGTTCCCATTCCAGCATATCGAAATTATTGCCAAAATGCTGGGCGTAATCCTGGAAATACTTTGCAGCCTTGGGTCGAAGCCTGGCTAGGAGATCGTCTCCAGCTTTTCCGGCAGCATACTGGCGCATGAGCGGATGCAAGCGGTAGCGATAAAGCGTGACCTCGTTGCCCGATTCATCTTTTGCTTCTATTTCAATCATGTCCAGGAAGGACCTGCGTTCCAGTTCCCCCAGATCGCTATGCCAGTTCCAATTGCCTTTTTGGTCCTCCTCAATGCAAATGCACCCTACGGCTTCTTCCGTCATAGAGCCGGAGAAGACCGCCAGGCGGCAGAAGAGATCTCTCTGTCCTTCCGTTAGACTTCTGTAAGAGATATCAAAGCGCTCCCAAACCTCTTGGGGTGGATTTCTTCTCAACTCGTCCCTAATGCTGGCTAGGCTTCTGCTGGCCACGAGCGCCGCAGTCAGCTTGATGGCCAGCGGATGGCCCTGCATGAAATGGGCGACCTCGTTCAGGCTCTCTAAATCCGCCGGACTCAGATGCGTACCCCATTTAGGCGAGCGGCGGCGCGCTTCCGATACGAGCAGTCGGCCAGCCTCCTCAGGCTCCATCTCAGGCACCCGGATCTCCCAGCCCTCACGGGGGAGGCTCTCCCGCGTTGTCACCAGGGCGGCGCTGGGCTGGGGGATGCCCTCCAGGAAACGCCAGAGGCTCGGGTCCTGGATGCTCTCAGCGTTGTCTACCACCAGCAGGCTGGCGGTATCGTAATTCCTGAGATAGTCTAAAACCGTGTCCTTTTTTTTATCAAGAGGAAGAGTACGAAACTGCAAGCCAAAAACGTTGTCGAAAACGTCAAGAACCTCGTTTAAGTCCGATCGTTTCATGTCCAAAGCACTTCGCCAGAAGATCCCGCCCGGATAACGCCAGGCCAGCCGCCGCGCCGCCTCGGCGGCAAGCACGGTCTTACCGATGCCTCCCTGGCCAGTGAGAACGGCCAGCTTCTCTCCGGACTGCAGAGCATCCATGGCCTGAGAGAGAAGCCCCTTTCGTCCGTGCGGCGGGTCGCCCCGGATGTAGTCGCCCACGAACTCCTGCTCGGGAAGGCCAAAGAGCGGCTCGGCCTCGAAGCTGGCCCTACCGGCAACTTTGGCCGGCAGAATCTTGACATCCTTTCCCAGCCCTTCCAGCACGGGGATTTTCTGCAGTT
>Ga0307379_10003319_pt1 | contig 23430 bp, 25 predicted proteins | sample UN2MG_FD_202237 | JGI IMG/M metagenome (GOLD analysis project Ga0307379, IMG submission 202237) | Soil microbial communities from Risofladan, Vaasa, Finland - UN-2 | ecosystem: Environmental > Terrestrial > Soil > Coastal area > Acid sulfate soil | place: Finland: Risofladan, Vaasa | collected... | reverse complement strand
ACGCATGTGGCATCACCTCCGCTGCAGCCTCGTCGTAGCCGTGTATGGCGTTCCAGGCCATCTCGATGCCCGGTGCCATCACCAGCCGGTCATAGAGAAATTCTAACCCGCCTTCCGTGCGGACCGTCTTGGCGACCGGGTCGATGCCTATCGCCTTTTCGAAAATCAGGCGCACCCCACTGGCCGCGACGCCATCATATGTGAATCGCAACACTGAGAACGGCTGCAAGCTACCCAGCACGTGATTGCTAAAGGGACACGAGTAGAAGACTGGGTGCGGCTCGATTAGCGTCACAGCGAGGGATGGATCGGTAAAGCGCAAGAAGCGAGCAACCGTCGCCCCCGCATAGCCGCCGCCTACCACTAACACGCGGGCCGAGCCTTTAGCCCTTAGAGCCGTTGGCGCGCCGGCAGCGATTGCCCCGGAGGCGATCGCCGCTAAAAATCGGCGACGATCTAGTTTTTTATTGCTCGCACTCATGTAGTTGGCTTCTGTTGGCTTCATAGAGTTCTGATCATATCCGGAGGCACATGCTGCGAGGGCCGATGGAGGAGAGCAGAGCATGGATAGGCCTCAAGACGCGCTACCGTGTTAGTTTGAGGAGCCTTGCGTCGCGAGGTAACCGGCAAGGAGTTCGATGTCTTCGTCGCTATAGCCCTTAGCGATCCTGTTCATCACGGTGCCTGAGCGTTTTCCCGATCGAAACGCCAGCATCGCTTCGCGGATCTCTGCGGCCGGACGGCCATAAATCTGCGGAAAAGCGTCGTCGGTTACAGATCGCGTATGGCACCCTGAACAACTGGCGGCTCGCCCGGCCACTGCACTCTCTAGTGGTTCGGACGCAGCTTCACGTTCCCCTGCATCAGCAGACGCCTGCACCGAAAACAGCAGCGAAAAAGCTAACGCGATCAAGCGAACCCACATAGGTCAAAGGCCTTATCCGGGTGTTCGGACAGCTATCAAGGGACTGAAAGAATGTCTGTGGCGCAGAAACCCACCATGGGCTGAAGCGATAGCCCTTGACAAGCTACCAAGTAGTAGGTAGGCATGTGCTGGTTGTCCAAACAAACTCCGTGTTTGGGACCACGCATGAGATCACGCATGGAAAACACCAAAGTTCTTCGGGCCTTAGTAGCTATCGTCGCCATCGCCTTCCTGGCTCCGCGAGCTTGGGCCGCGCCCATGGCGGTCACCGAAGTGGCGCCCGGCGTTTATGTGCATCAGGGCCGCCATGAGGTGCAGTCGGCGGACAATCGTGGTGACATTTCCAATGCAAGCTTTGTTGTCGGTAGCGAAGCGGTAGCGATAATCGACACCTCCGGCAGCCTGGCTCTCGGCCAGGAGCTCCGCGAGGCAGTCCGCGGCCTAACCGACAAGCCCATCAAATATGTGATCAACACGCACATGCACCCGGATCACGTGCTCGGCAACGCAGCCTTCAAGCAGGACAATCCCATATTCGTCGGCCACTACAAGCTAGCTCGCGCGCTCGGCACTCGCAGCGAAAGCTACACTACCGCCAATAAGCAGATGTTGGGCGAGGACGGTTTTGAAGGCAGCGAGATCATCCTGCCCACGTTTCTCATCAAAGAAACGACCACGCTCGATCTTGGCGACCGCACGCTTGTGCTCGAGCCACAACAGACCGCGCATACGGATAACGACCTAGTCGTTACTGACACCAAGACCGACACGCTGTTTCTTGGCGATCTTTTGTTTTCTGGCCACATCCCCACAATCGACGGCTCGATAGAGGGTTGGCTTGAGGTGCTCGATGCTTTGACGCAGCGTGAGGTCGCTCGGGTCATTCCGGGTCATGGCCCGCCGATGATGGCGTGGCCCGAAGCGTTAGAGGCCCAGCAGCGTTACCTTGCGACTGTCGCCCAGGACGTTCGCCGGCAGATTGCCGAAGGTAAGACGCTATCTGACGCTACGAAAACCGCTGGTTTCTCAGAGGCAGATAACTGGGAATTGTTCGATCAGTATCATGTCCGGAACGTCACCGCAGCTTTTGCGGAATTGGAATGGAACTAGGAGGAAGACGCTATGCGCACTAATCAACTAATCGGTCTCGCGATCCTGACGCTCTGCATCGCCACTTTCATCTCTCCGGCCGGTGCTCAGGATGGCAAGGTCGAAATGTGGCCGATCCTGAAAGAACAGACCTTCGGAGATCGTCCCATCCACGAGGAAGACGGCACGGTTGTGCTCGAGGCGCCGCAGAAAATCGAGGACGCCGCCATTGTCCCTTTGACGGTGCGGATTCCGCCATCGGTTAAAGGCAAGCTCAAATCGCTTACCGTGTTCATCGACAACAACCCGGACCCGAAAGTCGCGACTCTCACCTTCGGACCCGCCACGGGCTCGGGCGGCGAGCGCAGCTTCTCTACCCGGGTACGGGTCGACAACTTCTCCCATGCGCGCGCCATCCTCGAGCTAGACGATGGCAGCTTGCACATGGCAACCAAATTTCTCACCGCGGCGGGCGGCTGCGCCGCCATGCAGGCGAAGGATCCCGACGCCGATACCGCCGGTATGGGCAAGACGATCGTCCGTACCTTTTCGCCTGCGCTCGAGTCGAGTCCGATCTGGGCGGGACAAGTGATGATCCGGCATCCCAACAACAACGGCATGCAGCTCGACATCAACACGGCCAAGTTCATTCCGGCGCGCTACGTGAAGGAGATGACGGTCGAACGCGACGGCGATCTCGTGTTCAAACTCGACGCGACGTTCTCAATCTCGACCAACCCCAACTTCCGGTTCACGTTCGCCAAGGGCGAAGAGAACGATCTCAACGTGGTGATCGTCGACACGGACGGTGCCGTGTTTGAGGGCCGCTCCGAACGAAGTGGCTCCTAACGACAAGGCAAGGGCAAACTTCGCCAAGCAAGAAGGAGTAGGCTACCCATGAGGGCTTCTCCCCGAACGATGGGCACGAAGGAAATGTTGTTGAAGGAAGCAGAAGCGCTTGTGAGAACGCGCGGTTTTGCCGCCTTCAGCTACGCCGACCTCTCGGAACGTGTCGGCATCCGCAAGGCCAGCATTCACCACCACTTCCCAACTAAGGAAGACCTTGGAGGAGCCCTCATCGATGGCTACCTCGTTAAGTTTGAGGAGGCGCTCCAGAACATATTCAACGAAGAAACGCAATCTGGGACGAGGCTGAGCAGATACGCCGATTTCTTCAACACGAGCATTTGCGACGGCATGCTGCCGCTCTGCGGCGCGCTATCAGCAGAAATGTCTGCTCTTCCAAAGTCAATGCAAGAGCGTGTGCGCTACTTCTTCGAGCTGCATCTTAAATGGCTTCAACAGGTGATCCGTGCCGGTGTCGCCTCGAAAGAGTTACGCGGGGACACCGATGCAAAGCGCGCTGCCGAACTTATTCTCAGCACCTTAGAAGGAGCAAGCTTGGTCGCCTGGGCAACCGGAGACGGAAAGGCGATCAAGCGTACGGCCAGAGAAGTCATTGCCGGTCTTGAGCGAGATACTTCGAGCCGACACAGGCCTGCTGCTTAGAAGCCCCAGCAGCGAGGCCGAGTCTGAACCGCCAACAGAGGAATACACCGCAGTCATGACACTTAAAAAATTCATGATCGAACGAGACATACCGAAGGTAGGGAGCCTCGACGACAAGCAGTTGTCCGACGCGGCCAACAAGTCCAATGACGCCCTATGCAAGATCGGTGCAGAAGATATTCAGTGGATCGAAAGCTATGTGGCCGATGACAAGACGTTCTGCGTCTATCTCGCGACCGACGAGGAAGCCATACGGCGCCACTCAGAGATGAGTGGATTTCCAGCCAACAAGATCACCGAACTCCGAACAGTCATCGATCCGTCGACCGCAGATTAGCGTGCGGGAGGCCAAGTGCGGACCGCTCGCTTAGCCGCGGGCGACGCCGTCGTGCGATGAGCATGCTCCAACGGGCAACCTCCATGAAGATCCATCCGAAGGTTTCTTAGGCTATCTGCTTTTGACCCAAGCGGACGCCCTCGCATCACGGCCAGGCTTTTCTCTTGTCCTGGGTTGACGTGCACAAAAGCCGCCGCTCTGCGGCCAATGTTTCCCACCATTTGGCAAGATCGAGGAAGATCTCACGAGGCAGGTAAAGGTGCCGCCTGCTGGCCAACTGTCTGCAATGGGCAGCGTGGCGGAGGCATTCTTTCGGGTCAGAGAGCATCGAGCGCAAGCCACGCAGAGAGCGTGCCAAACGCGCTAGACCCTTGAAAACTGTCGTCTACGCAGTTGCCTCTCTCTCATCAGCAGCAAAACGGGCATTAAGTGTCTCTTTTTGGCACAAAGCGGACGTCGATGGAGACCCTCCGCCTTGTCTGCTTTGGGTCTCCAAGCGGACGCTGGGACTACGCCGAGAGGGCCCTGTAAATCGAGGCTCTTGACAGAGATGTCTGCCGCATGATCTCCGGGACTGTCTTCCCGGCCTTCCTTAGCTTCCGGACCTTCTTCACCGTCTCGGCGACGAGGATGGGCTTCCGGCCAAACTTCACGCCCCGCTCTTTCGCTTTGGCAATGCCATCCATCTGGCGCTCTTGCCGGATGTCGTTCTCAAACTCTGCGATTAACGCCAATATGCCCATCACCAACTTGCCGGTGCGTGTTGTCGTATCAATCGTCGGATCATCGATCACCCGGAAGGCCACCCCCTTTTCGGCAAGTCTCTCCACGATGCCATAGAGATCGGCAGTTGAACGAGCCAAGCGGTCGATCTTGGTCACCAGGAGGGTATCGCCCTCTCGCAGATATTCGAGGCAGCGCTTTAGTGCCGGTCGGCCGGCATCTACCCCGGAGCGCTTTTCCTGGAAGACCTTCTCGCAGCCCGCGGACCCCAGCTTTTCCAGCTGGACCGAGAGGTCTTGCCCCGTAGTACTCACCCTCGCATACCCGACGTGCGTCATGGCGGCTCTTTACCCCTTAGTGGTTGTGAGAACCGCATTTTGAGACGTGAAAAGAGACGCGTCAATCACCTGTCTCAGATTTTCTACCTTTTGAGAGGCCTGCGCACGCCTCAAGCCTACGTTCTCTGCTTCAGAGCGGACTTCCGATCTTTTAGCTCCATTCCAATGAGCCATCTGGCAGATGCGGTACTGTCAACAAGTCAGAGACCAGCAATTCAAGTGGGCCCAAAGTCGCCGACACCTCCTTGGAGCAAGGAAAGCTCCCGTGAGCCAACCGGCTCCGAACTCCATAGGCGCGCTTGAAAAAAGCGGCAGCTTGGTCGTCGCCATACATCTTCGTGCCCAGGCGGCTTGAGACAAGACGCATGCCAGCCTGCGTGATCGACTCCCTTCGCAAGTTGTCTAGGCCGCCCTTGAGGGATGTTAGCTCGTCGGTGGTGAGTTCTGCCTCAGCGACTAAATCCTTGAGTCTTTCTACCGCGGCAATGACCGCCTGCGACCGAGATTCTTGTTCAATGAGGGCTTCTATAGCCGAGATAAGGGTCAAGAATCTGCTATCGCTCGACGGCTGGAAATAAGCTGAGTTAAAGAGGGCGAATGCTACTCGCTCGCGGTTGGTCAACTTCGTGCCCTGCGAGACGGCACCCCAAAATGCTTGTTTGAGTCTGGTGCTGGCCATCATGGCCAAAGGGCTTACATTCGTTGTGACAAACTTGGGCCGCGGGTCTGTGGAAAAGACCATCAGCCCATATTCATTGTTGTGTAGGGGTGTTCCCCGCTCCCGGGTTTTCTAAAACGCTTACTCGACGAAACAGCGTGGGCGCCCGTTCAGGGGCCCGCCGCAAACCCGGAGTAAGCATGATGACCCTGAAGACCCTTCTCATCGCCGGCACGGCAGCTTTTGCCCTGACCGCATCCTTTGCACCGGCGAAGGCCGGTTCGTATCTCTCCCTGGAGCAATACGGCGCCGGCAACACCTTCGGCAGCGCGCAGCGCGGGCCACGCAACCGTCTGACGATCTATCAGCAAGGCTACCGCAACAACGCGCTCGGCGCACAAACCGGCGCACGCAATCGCGTGGTCATCGGCCAAGAAGGCCGCTGGAACCGTGCCGACACGACTCAGTACGGGCGTGGCAACATCGCGGGCGTCGCCCAGTTCGGGCGCGGCCATACGGCGATCACCACCCAGGACGGAAACGGCAACGCCATCGGCGTGATCCAGGCCGGCCGCGGCAATCACGCCAACGTCACCCAGATCGGCCGGGGCAATGTCTCGGTCATCGTCCAGGACTAACCGCGCGCGCGAAAGGAACGCTCTCATGTCCCGCATCATTCTCACATCGCTCGCCGCGCTGCTGCCTCTGGGGCTCGCCTTTGGTGCAGCGGCGGGCGGCGACTTGCCCGCCCCGGAAAACGCGTCTTGCGACATCCGCATCACCCGCGAGGGCGGCAGCCTCGTGGTCGAAGGCCTCGCCTTTGCCCCGGTGCCCGCCTCCGGCTCCTACACGTTCGATATCTCGCAAGGCGGTTACGCCGGCAGTTCCAGCATCCGCCAAGGCGGCGACTTCGAAGCCGGGCCCAGCTCGGACGCATCGCTCGGCATCATCTCACTCACCGATCAAGGCGGCTATGCCGCCACGCTCACCGTGCACTGGCATGACGGCGCCCCGGACTGCACGCGCCACGTCGGCAGCGGTCAGCAACTTTAGCACCAAACTTTTAGGAGACACGACCATGACCACGACAACACTCAAGACCGGCCTCGCCGCCGCTGTCATCGCGCTGACCGCAGCCGCAGCCACTCCGGCATCCGCCGGCAGCTTCACCCTCTCGCTCACACCGCACGGCGAAAGCGCCGACGTCATTCGCAGCGGGCTCCAGATCTATGGGGTCGTCAACGGGCTCAAGGGCAAGAACCACGCAAAGGTCAAGCAGAAGGGCCGCAACAACGCCGCCGCAGTTCGGCAAAGCGGCAAAGGCAATTACGGCCTCGTCTACCAGAAGGGCAAAGGGCACGAAGCCACCCTCGACCAGGCCGGCCGCAATAACGCCTTGGGCCTGTTCCAGTTCGGCCGCGCGACGAACGCGAATGTCGTGCAGCGTGGCCGTGGCGATGTCGGCCTCGTGTTTCAGGGCGGCTGGTAAGGAGGCGGCTGGTAAGGAGGGCCTAGAGCAGCGGTATGGCGTAGTTCACGATCGCGCGGAACTGGGTGAGCTCGTCGCTCGGGGCCACCAGATCCGGAACCTGCCAGTCGATATATTCGACCTCCACCCGCAAGCCCTCCAGCCGGCCGCCATGGGGCTCGTAAGAAACACGCAGATCGAGCTCCTCCTGATCCGCGAAGCCCGCATTTGCCGCGCTCACCTCGCCGAAGCCCTGGCCCCAGGCAATTTCGGCCTTCACGCCGTCCAGACCAAGCCTCTCCAGATCGTAGGAAAGCCTGAAAAGATAGGCGCGAACGCCGGCCTGGTGAAAACTCGTGACGATCATCGCCGTATACGACGTGCTGAAGCCGAACGGCTTTTGGATGTCCACCTCGTCGCCGACATCGGAGACCGCCCCGGTGAAGACAAAGCCCCGGTAGCTTGCTATGAACCACGCGGAGGCCTGGTAGGTGTTGTACGGCGCGCCCTCGATCAAGTCGTCGCCCACCGTCCGCTGATCGAGAGTGTTGATGCCCGCCCGAAAGCTCGGACCATCATCACCGCCGCCAAGCGAGAAGAGATAGTCGATCTCGCCATAGGCCGTGTTCAGCGCGTCGTTGATCCAATAGTTCGAGACCCCGATGTTCCAACCGTTCGCGTGATAGCTCGCGCCGCCGATGAGCATGCCGTCATTCTCATCGATGTTGAGTCCCTCGCTAAACGAAATGAACTGGTTGTCCTCGCGCGGCTTGTAGCGCGACAGATAGGACGCGACGTAGTCGAACGTCTGGTGCTCTTTTGGTTCCGGCAACAGCACCACGCCCTCGAAAGTGAGCGGGATCATCCTGACGTCGTAGGGATTGACGAAGGGCGTGCGCAGGAGCTGGCGGCCGGCCGTGACCTCTTGGCCTGCAAGTTTCACCCGGCCGTTGGCCTGGCCAAGTATCGTGATCTGGTCGCCGTCGGCTGTGAGATTCATGCTCTCGCCGGCAAACGCATTCGCGTAGAGCGGCTGGCTCGTATAGAGCGCACCGCGCAGCTGAAAGAAGTCGGCGATATAGCCGGACTCATAGGACAGCGAACCGCCGGTGGTGAATGCCTTCGGCTCGTCGAAGCCGAACTGGTCCTCGTCGAACCAACAGGTCCGGTTATTGGCACGCAGGTCCGTATCGCGGAAGAAAGCCGGCGCGTCCGGCATGCGCTCCCGGCGCTGCGCCTTGAGGCGCGCTTCGCGCGGGTCCACGTGGCGTCTTGGCGCTCTCAAGCCTTCGCGGCGAGAGATGGGGCTGTCGAACCCTTCCCCAATCGGGCTGTAGGATTCACGCGCGCTGGAGGGGATGGGCGTGTCGGTCGCGCTGGGCCAGGGCCTGGGATGAAAACCCCGCGGCAAGTATGGCCAAACTGGGGACAAGGACGGCGCAAACGGCCCTGCCCTTCATCGCCCCAGCCATTGCCTCCGCCTCCGCCCCGCACTTCGAATAGCCTTATCGACCAAGCGTGCCCAGGCTAGCAGATTCTCAAGGGGCTGCGAATCGGCGCACCCTCGCCACTCCCGCTAAGCCCTTCACTTTGCTAGTCTCCGCCACGAAATTTCCCCGGAAGCCCCATAAGGTCGGTTCATGCTCAGACATACGCGCCGCCGCGCGCTTGGCCTCCTCATCGCCGCTTGCGCCGGCACCGGCCTCCTCCCCCTCATGCCGCGTGCCCGCGCGCAGGATGAACAGGACCAGGAGTCCGAGGCGCCCTCGGAACCAGAGTGCTTCGAGTCCAAGAAGTTCGGTCCCTGGACGGCACAGGCGAGCGACGACAAGGCCGGCGCGAGCCAGCGCGACATCACAGCAGTCAACCCGAAGACCTGCGATCTCACATTGGAGTTCCAAGTCAACACGGACTTCGATGCCAAGATTTTTGTCGAGGGACGTGAGGAGGGCTCGCTGCCTGAGGCGTTGCTGGTCAAGCCGGAGAACCGCCTCATCGCCAAGAATGCGGGCGGGACTGTGATCGTCGACGAGGCTTTGTGCGGCAACTGCACGGACATCTATGACGATACGGTCAGCATCGTGCTGCCGCTTTCCACCGCCCCTCTCTTGCGCGACGAGAAGTCCATGGAGCTCGCGTTGAAACTGTCGGGCAAGAACGAAGACTGCCGCTTCGAGATCGATTGCGTGACGATGCGCCAAGCGCTCGACTGGGCGGAAGAACGCCGCGACGCCTTGGCCGAGAAACGTGACAATAATGAATGCACCTCGCCGGAAGGCTGCTTCATCACCACGGCCTGCTGCGAAGTGCTCGGTCTCGACGACGATTGCTTCGAGCTGCGCACGCTGCGGCGCTATCGCGACGAGGTTCTCGTCAAAGCGCCAGGGGGCGCAGACGCCATCGCGCGCTACTACGCGCTTGCTCCCAGAATTCTGGCAAGGCTTCGCGCAACCTCTCAGAGGCCAGACCGGACTCTGCTCTCTATCTATGCCCGCTACATTCTTCCGGCGGCGCTCGCCGCGAAGCTCGGCCTCGATGCATCTGCCTATCGCCTCTACGTGCGAATGGTAGATGCGCTGATGGAGCACGAGACGAATCGCGGCTGATAGTTGGGGCGTCCTCGGCCCTATCACCGGCTCGGGAGTCACATGAAAACCCCTGCCTTGCCCTATTGGGGGCCCCCGGACGCCCTACTCGCGAACTAAATCGACATCAGGCAATCGAATTTAGCGGAACCCATCAAGGGGTTCGCGCATTTCACCTGGCGGAGCGCACTCAAGGGCACGAGAGCGCTTCTCGATGGGGATCGGGGGCGTGGGCCGTATAACGGGACCACCGCACGGCCATGCGAGGGAGCTTTGACCAATGACCGGTTCCACCATGCCGCTGGAGTCGTATCTCGGCGGCCATCCAGTCCATCGGGCTACGGCCCTGCTACGCGAAGCCCTCTATAGTTCGGCGTCCGTCACACCCGACCCAGCCGAGATATGGGCAGCCCCGATATACCGCCTCGATCCGGCGCCGCTCGATCTCGACCACGGGCCGGTCGGCTTGACCGACCCCGACGCGCTCACCGCTCTCCTTGGCTTCGCGCCCTTTGAAGGCCCTGCTGCCGAATGTCAGTCCTCTGTCACGGACACCGCCGATGGTGGCGCCGCGCAAGCGCCCTTGCAGGCGCCCCAAAGGTCCTTGGAAGACGCGGCAGAGGGGACGGATGTGCTCGATCGCGCGGTACAACTGCAACTTCGAGGCTTGGTTGAGGCCTTCCATCAGCGGCAACGCCAAGCGAATCTCGTGGTCGCTTGCTCGATCACCGCGGCCCTCATCCTGACCTTGGGCGGCCTGATCCTTCTGTTCAGCATGATCGGCCCTGCCCCAACCAGCCGCGAGGATGCCGCCTCGAAAGGCGCCTCCGCACCGGACCGTCATGCGGAGATCCTGGTCCCGCGCCCGGCACCGATCACCAGCGTCGTCGAGATGCGGCCCGGGCGGCCATTGGCCCTTGAGGGACTCCTGCCGCTCCACTCGGCAAGCTACATCTTGTTGCGTGGCCTGCCTGAGGATGCCGAGCTGTCCGCTGGACGCCACACCGGCCCCGGCACCTGGATGGTGAAGGACGAGGATGTGGCGGGGCTCACCGTCACCCTTGGGGAGAATGCGACCGGCGACTACCCCACCGAAGTCTACCTGCTTGGGTCGGCGCAAGGCCTTCAGGCGCGCCGCCGATTGATCCTGCGTATGGACACAAGCCCACAAATCTATGCCGCCGGGCTCGCTTTCGGCTGGCCCACGGTTTTTGCGGCGACCTCCGCTGCACCAGTCCAAGCTCAGGCAGTCCCCACAGAGACCGCGGCTCTGTACGACCGCGCCCAGCATCTTCTTGCCGATGGCGAGATCGCCGGCGCAAGGCGGCTCCTCGCAGAACTGGCAGAGAGTGGAGAGGCGGACGCGGCCTATGAGCTCGCCCTAACCTATGACGACGAGGTGCTGGTGAAAGCGGGCCTTCGGGAGATCGACGGGGACGCCGAGATCGCGGAGAGCTGGTACACGCGGGCCGCAACGAATGGCCACGCGGCCGCGGCCCGGCGCCTGGATACGCTCGTCAGACGACGTGCCGACGTCTGAGCTCGGCGAGCACCATTTCGGCCAAGGTTTCGGGCGTTGTCTCGCTCGTCTTCAGATCGAGTTCGGCCTGCTCGGGCGCCTCGTAGCTCGAATCGATACCCGTGAAGTTGCGGATCAGACCGGCGCGGGCTTTGCGATAAAGCCCCTTCGGGTCGCGTGACTCACACACCTCGAGCGGCGTGTCGACGTAGATCTCGATGAACTCGCCCTCGCCGACCAGCTCGCGCGCCATGTTGCGCTCGGAACGGAATGGCGAGATGAACGAAACCATGACGATGAGGCCGGCGTCGACGAACAGCCTGGCGGCTTCGGCCACGCGCCTAATATTTTCCACGCGATCAGCGTCGGTAAAGCCAAGGTCCTTGTTGAGGCCATGACGGACATTGTCGCCATCGAGCATGTAGGTGTGACGGCCGAGTGCATGCAGCCGCTTCTCGAGCGTGTTCGCGATGGTCGACTTGCCGGAGCCCGACAGGCCGGTAAACCACAACACGCACGGCTTCTGGCCCTTAAGGCCTGAACGCGCCGACTTGTCGACGAAGAGTTCCTGCCACTGAACGTTGGTCGCCCGGCGCAAACCGAACTCGATCATGCCCGCCGCAACCGTGGCGTTGGTAAAGCGATCGATCAGAATAAAGCTGCCGGTCTCTGCGCTGTCACCATAGGAATCGAACACCAGCGGCTTGGTCATGCTGAGATTGCACAGGCCGACCTCGTTCATCTCCAGGGTCTTGCCCGCCACGTGATCGAGATTGTCGACATTGAGCTTGTATTTCAGCGCCGAAACGGTCGCCGTGGCCGTCTGGCTACCGCAACGGATCGTGTAGGTCCGGCCCGGAAGCATGGCTTCCTCGTCGAACCAGATGATCTTTGCAGCGATCTGATCGGCCAATGACGGCGCGGCGTCGGGAGACGCGATGACATCGCCCCGGCTGGCATCCACCTCTTCGGCGAAGGTGAGCGTGATCGCATCGCCTTCATGCGCCTCGTCGAGATCACCGTCGGCAGTCACGATACGGGCAATATGAACCCGCTTGCCGGACGGATGGATGACGACCTCGTCGCCCGCCTTGACGCTGCCTCTCGCCACCGTGCCCGCATAACCGCGGAAGTCGAGATGCGGCCGGTTCACCCATTGCACCGGAAAGCGAAACGGTCCCTCCGCCGCCGTAGGGCTGACATCCACAGTCTCGAGATGGCCCAGCAGGGTCGGCCCATGATACCAGTGCATATGTGCGCTCGGGCCCGTCACGTTATCGCCCTTGAGAGCCGAAACCGGGATGGCGACGATCGACTCGAAACCGAGAGGCTCGGCGAAAGCCTCAAAGTCCGCGGCGATTTTGTCGAACCGTTCCTGATCGAAATCGACCAGGTCCATCTTGTTGACAGCGACGGTCACCTTCTTGATGCCGAGCAAGGACAAGATGCAGGCGTGACGCCGCGTCTGAGTCAGCACGCCTTGGCGTGTATCGACCAGCAGCACGGCGAAATCGCAATTTGATGCGCCCGTGGCCATGTTGCGCGTGTACTGCACATGGCCTGGCGTGTCGGCCACGATGAACTTCCGCCGGGGCGTCGAGAAATAGCGATAAGCCACGTCGATCGTAATGCCTTGCTCGCGCTCGGCCTGAAGACCGTCCACCAGCAAGGAGAGGTCAAGATCCCCGCCCCGCGCCGCGTTCGGACGCTTGGATTCGCGCTCGACACTCCGCAGCTGATCCTCGAACACCAAGGCGGAGTCGTACAGCAGCCTGCCGATCAACGTGCTCTTGCCGTCGTCGACGCTGCCGCAGGTCAAAAAACGCAAGAGCCCGCGATTCTCCTCGGCGACGAGCCGGGCGGCGAGCCGGTCGCTTGCGCTCTCCTTGGTACCGGCGACAACGCTCAACTGCGGCATCAGAAGTAGCCCTCCTGCTTCTTCTTCTCCATCGAGCCCACCTGATCGTGGTCGATCACGCGGCCTTGTCGTTCCGAGTGCCGGGACGCGATCAACTCTTCGATGACCTCGGGCACCGTTACCGCGTCGGACTCGACTGCGCCGGTCAGAGGATAACAGCCCAGCGTCCGAAAGCGCACTTTGCGCATTTCCGGCGTCTCGCCCTCTTCGATGGGCAGACGGTCGTCATCAACCATGATCAGCGCACCGTCGCGCTCGACCACCGGCCGCTCTTTCGCGAAGTAGAGCGGTACGACTGGAATGCCTTCGAGATAAATGTAGGTCCACACGTCGAGCTCGGTCCAGTTCGACAGCGGGAACACACGCATGCTCTCGCCCGGATTGACCTTGGTGTTGGCCAGGTGCCAAAGCTCGGGCCGCTGACGCTTCGGGTCCCAATTATGCGCGGCGTTCCGGAACGAGAAAACACGCTCCTTGGCGCGCGACTTTTCTTCGTCGCGGCGCGCGCCTCCGAACGCGGCATCGAAGCCGTGCCGCGCGAAGGCCTGCTTCAACGCTTCCGTCTTCATGATATCGGTATGCAGCGCGCTACCATGGGTGATGGGGGAGATGCCTTCGCGCACCCCGTCTTGGTTGGTGTGCACCCATAGGTCGATGCCTCGCCGCTTCGCCTCCCGGTCACGAAACTCGATCATCTCGCGAAACTTCCAGGTGGTGTCCACGTGGAGCAACGGGAATGGCGGTTTGGCCGGATAGAATGCTTTCATGGCGAGATGCAGCAAGACCGAAGAGTCCTTGCCGATTGAGTAGAGCATCACCGGGTTGCGAAACTCGGCGACGACCTCGCGCATGATGTGGATGCTCTCCGCCTCAAGCTGACGAAGATAGGTCGAAAGGTGCTGCTTCATCACTCCGCACTCAAACTCGTCGATCGGGAGCCCTTGGGCGCGGCCTCGTCTTCCCGGGCGGCCTTGCCGTTCTGGGCCTTGGCGTGTTCCTCGGCCTTTCGCTTCGCGGCGAGGTAGCGATAGGCGCTGACCGGGATCAAGACGAGATAAGTTACTGATCCCACAGCGAGAGTGAGAGATGGATAGGTCAAAAGCAGGGCAATGAAAAGCGCGGCCAGCACGAAAACAGGCGGCACATACTCCCTGGGGATCCTCTGGCCGATCATTTTCAACGAAAAGGTCGGCACATTGGAGACCATCAACAGCGCGATCCCGATCGTATAGAGCAGGACCAGCGGGGTCAGGCTCGGGAGATGAAGCCCCAGATCCTGGGCATAAATCGGCAGGAGCAGGATGATCGCGCCGGCCGGCGCCGGCACGCCGACGAAAAAGGCGCCTTTCCAGGCGGGCAGGTCGGAACGGTCGAGCGACACATTGAAGCGGGCAAGCCGAAGCGCGGAGCAGACCGCGAAGACCAGCACCGCGATCCAGCCCAGGCTGCGCAGATCCTCCAGCGCCCAGTTGAACATGATGATGGCGGGCGCCACGCCGAAATTGACGAAGTCCGCGAGGCTATCGAGCTCGGCGCCGAAGCGCGAGGAGGCCTTCAGGAGCCGCGCGACATGCCCGTCGATGCCGTCGAGGAATGCGGCGAACACAAGCGCCGCCACTGCCAGATCCCAACGGTGCTCGATGCCCATGCGGATCGCGGTGAGTCCGGCACAGAGCCCGAGCAACGTGAAGATATTGGGAATGAGCACCCGGACGGGAACCTGGCCGCGAGAAAAAACGCGTTGCCGCCGTTTGCGGTCGTCTCTTTCCGGATCGAAGGGAGGAAACATGGCGCTTTAGATCTTCCCCTCACCGACAAACGCCGCGAGCACCGTCTCGGCGCCGATCGCTGTCTGCCCAACCTCGGCCAAAAGCTCGGTGCCGGCCGGAAGATAAAGGTCGACCCGGCTGCCGAAGCGGATCAAGCCGATGCGCTCGCCCTGCTCCACGCTAGCCCCCTCGCTGACGAAAGTCACGATACGCCGCGCCACGAGCCCCGCGATCAGCACCACGCCGATCTTGACCCCAGACTTGGTCTCGATGACCAGCGCCTGCCGCTCGTTCTCCTCGCTGGCCTTGTCGAGTTCCGCGTTAACGAAAGCACCGGGTACATAGGCGCTGCGAATGATCTTTCCGCCCACGGGCGCGCGCACGATATGGACGTCGAGAACGGACAAGAACACGGAAACCCGCGTCATTGTTTCGGTGCCGAGCGCAAGTTCCCGTGGGGCCGTCACGCTCTCGACCACGGCGGCGACCTTGCCGTCGGCGGCGCTGACGATCAGCCCCGGCCGGTCCGGCGTCACCCGCTCGGGATCGCGGAAAAAATAAGCGATAGCCGCCGTGAGCAACGCGGCGATCCAGCCGAGCGGCGGCGCGACCATGAATAGGAACAGCGTGGCGATTGCTGCAATGGCAACGAACTTATAGCCGTCACGGTGGATCGGCACGAAGGTGTTCGTGATGGTGTCGAGCAGATGATGCCGGTCGTTCATGGTGTCCCTGTGGTTCGATCAATCAGCTTGAGGCCAGCGCCTCGTCCTCCAAGCGCTCGGCGGCGCGGGAGTCGGGCATGTCTTCGTCTTCGAGCGCGTGGGCCAGCCGCTCGCGCGCCTCGTCGGCCTCGCGCTGACGCGCCCACAGGCTGGCATAGAGCCCGCCCTTGGCGAGAAGGTCGAGATGCGTGCCCTGCTCCACGATAGCGCCGTGGTCGAGCACGATAATGTTGTCGGCATGAACCACGGTGGAGAGCCGGTGCGCAATCACGAGGCTCGTGCGCTCGCGGGCCACACGCTCCAGCGCATCCTGAATCTCCATTTCCGTATGGCTGTCGAGTGCCGAGGTTGCCTCATCCAGCATCAGGATGGGCGGCGCCTTCAGGATGGTGCGGGCAATGGCCACGCGCTGCTTCTCACCGCCGGAAAGCTTCAAGCCCCGCTCGCCGACCAGCGAGTCGTAGCCTTGCGGCAACGTCATGATGAAATCGTGGATCTGGGCGAGCCGCGCTGCTTCACGCACTTCCGCCTGAGTCGCCTCGGGCTTGCCGTAGCGAATGTTGTACTCGATCGTGTCGTTGAACAGCACCGTGTCCTGCGGAACCATGCCGATGGCTGCGCGCAGCGAGTCTTGCGTCACGTCATTGATATTCTGACCATCGATCGTGATCTTGCCGTCGGTCAACTCATAAAACCGGAACAACAGCCGCGAGATGGTGGACTTGCCCGCACCGGACGGCCCGACAATGGCGACCATCTTGCCCTCAGGAATCTCGAAGCTGACATCCTTCAGGATCGGCCGGCCCGGCTCATAGGCGAACGACACGTGGTCGAACGCGATCGCGCCCTTGTTCACGCGAAGCGGCTGCGCGCCAGGACGATCCACGATCTCCGCCGGCTGATCCAACAGCGCGAACATGGTCTCCATGTCGATCAGGCCTTGCTTGATCTCGCGATAGACCATGCCCATGAAATTGAGTGGCATGTAGAGTTGGATCAGGATGGCGTTGATCATGACGAACTCGCCAACGGTTAGCACACCGCGCGTGACGTCGCGCGCCGCAAGCAGCATGCAGACCACCATGCCGACCGTGAAGATCACCGCCTGCCCCGAGTTCAGCACACCGAGCGTCGTATAGGTGCGGACAGCCGCCTTCTCGTATCGCGCCATGGAGGCATCGAAACGCCGCGCCTCCAGCTCCTCGTTGCCGAAATACTTCACCGTCTCGAAGTTGAGCAGACTGTCCACCGCCTTTGAGTGCGCTTCGGTGTCGCTATCATTCATGATCCGGCGAATGGCGAGACGCATCTCGGAGGCGAAGAAGGTGAACACGACATAGGCCGCCACGGTGACGAACACGACGGCCACATAGACCCAACCGAAATACCAGGCGACGAGGCCTGCGATCATGACCAGCTCGATCGCGGTCGGGATCGAATTCAACACGGCCATGCGCAGGATGGTGTCGACGCCCGAAACGCCGCGCTCGATGACGCGATTGAGCCCACCCGTTCGCCGCTCCAGGTGGAAGCGCAAGGAGAGCGCATGCAGATGCCGGAACGTACGATCGGCGAGCCGCCGCACCGCGTTCTGCGATACCACCGTGAAGATGACGTCTCGCAGCTGCGCGAACAGCACCATCAGGATGCGGCCCACGCCATAGGCCACGATGAGCATGGCCGGGACGATCGCCAGGCCGAGAAAATCGACGCCTGATGTCGCGACGCCTTCGGTTGCACCGGTGGCGGACTCCCCGGTCAGGAAATCCACGGCGTTCTTGTAGGCGATGGGGACCGCCAACGTGATGACTTTGGCGAGCACCAGGGCGGCGAATGCCAGGATCACGCGCAAATGCAGATCCCGGCGATTTTTCGGCCAGATATAGGGGAGCAGCTCGCGCAAGACCGCGAGCTGTCCCGTCCGCGCCTGAAGCGCGGTGTCGCTCGTCGATTGCGGCAGTCGGTCTCGCATAAAAATGTCTTTTTTATCAGCGGATTATGGCGCACGGCAAAAAGGGCAGCGTGAACGGCTGCCCCTTCTTACCCGATATAGTCCTCTCTAGGCCCCGCGCCAAGCGGGCCTAGCCGGAACGCTATTCTAGGCCGGGAGGCGGCGCGGCCAAATCCTCGGGGCTGGGCGGTGACAGGGATATGCGGAACTGCGCCCGGGCAGCCGGCAGGTTCGTCTTCTCATCGAGTTGCTCGACGCGCACCACATGCACCTTGTCGTCAATCTCGAGCTTCTCCTCCGCGGCCCACGTGCCGTCACCTTCGGCCGCCACGACGTCCGCAATGGGCTTTTCGTCGAGATAGATGTAGACCTTCTTGCCGGCGATGGCGATCCCGGACAGTTTGAAGGTGCCCGGTCCCTCCTCCGCCTTCTGATAATCGACCACCTTCACCCGGATCGGGGATTTCGGCGAGGGCGATGACGCCTCGCCCACCACGTCGGCCTCGGGTGCGTCGGCCTCGGGTGCATCGCCCTCGGCGGCAAAAGCCGGCAACACCGGCACCATCAGGGCCATGAACGCGGCAGCCGCCCATGCAGTCAGCTTGCTTCCAATCATCTTGTTCGTTCCTCGCAAAAACCAGTTTTCTCGGTCTTTTCGGCCGGCCAATCTCGGGCCTCCCGAATATGTTGGCCGGACCCTAACGGATCGCTTTCCTGCCTGCCAGACCGTTCACCAAACAGGGTTGCTTGACGCCCGCGGAAGCCCGATGGCACATGACCCCATGAGCCAAGACACCATGAGCCAGGTCAAACCAACCCTTCAAACGATCTGCGTCTATTGCGGTTCCGGCGCGGGGCGTACCCCCGCTTTTGCCGAGGCGGCGAAGGCTCTCGGCCAAACACTGGCCGAGGCGGGAATCGGTCTCGTCTATGGCGGCGGCGACCTCGGGCTGATGGGCCTCGTCGCCCGCGCGGCGCTCAAAGGCGGGGGGCATGTCACCGGCATCATCCCCGGGTTCTTAAGCGCGCGCGAACACATGCTCGTCGAGGCGCAGGAGCTGATCGTCGTCGACGACATGCATCAGCGCAAACATCTGATGTTCGAGAGGTCCGACGCCTTTGTGGCGCTGCCGGGCGGCATCGGCACGCTCGAGGAATTCGTCGAGCAGCTCACCTGGACCCAGCTCGGCCGCCACAGGAAGCCTATCGTGCTCGCTAATATCGACGGCTTCTGGGACCCGCTGCTGGCGCTGTTCGAAAAGATGACCGGCGAAGGCTTTATCCGATCAGGCTTCGAGCTCAAGATGACCGTGGTCGAACGGGTCGAGGACATCTTGCCGGCGATCATAAGCAAGCTCGAGCCCTATTCCGAGAAAAGCGAGGCCGCGGCGGAAACGGAGATCGCCGCAAAGTTCTGAGATTATTGCGTCTCAATCATCGCGATGTCGTCGGGCAGGTCCAGCCAGCGATGGCGCCGCGAGGCCCAGAACATCTTCGAAGGCTTGGCGAAGCTTGGGTCGGCGAAGCAGCCCACTGGCACGCCGACCACACCCGGTAGACCTTCGGCGCGAAACGCGACCGCCGTGCCGCAGGTCGGACAGAAATCGCTTTCTATCGCGCGCCCCGAGTCACCACGGTCCGCGTAGTGCCGTCTTTCGCCGGTGATCGTCACCGCGGATTGAGAAAACAGCGCAGCATACGAGAAGGCGCTTCCCGTACCACGCTGACACTTAAAACAGCTGCAGAGATAGACATCGACCGGCTCGCCGCGCGCGTCGACGGTCAGACCGCCACACGCGCAAGACGCGGTGCGTTCAGGCGCTTTCTCGTTCGCCATTGCTCACCTCTTGGGTTACGGGGCCGGAGCGCCGTCCCGGATCAGCTTGTAGTTGATGGAATCGAGCAGCGCCTCGAACGAAGCGTCGACGATGTTCGGCGATACGCCCACGGTGAACCACCGCCGCCCCTCGCCATCGCGGCTTTCGACCAGGACGCGCGTCACGGCGTCAGTTCCGCCGGTGAGGATACGCACCTTGTAGTCCACGAGCTTGAGGTCATCGATATAGCGCTGGTACGGACCGAGATCCTTGCGCAACGCATTGTCGAGCGCGTTCACCGGGCCGTTGCCCTCGCCGACCGACATCACGGTCTCGCCGTTGATGCGCGCCTTGACGGTCGCCTCCGAGATGGTGACGAGCTCGCCAAGCGCGTTGTGCCGCCGCTCCACCATGACGCGGAACGAGTCGACATCGAAGAATTGCGGCACGTTGCCGAGCAGGCGCCGGGCCAGAAGCTCAAAGGAGGCTTCCGCCGCCTCATAAGCGTAACCGACGGCCTCGTGCTCCTTCACCACTTCGAGGAGCCGCGCCACGCGCGGATCATCCTTGGGCACGGCGATGCCGATGCGCTCGAGCTGCGCCAGGATATTCGAGCGCCCGCCTTGATCGGAGACCAACAGTCTGCGCATGTTGCCGACCGAGTCCGGCGGCACATGCTCATAGGTGCGCGGGTCTTTCTGCACGGCCGAGACATGGATGCCGCCTTTATGGGCGAAGGCGGATTCGCCCACATAGGGCGCATGCCGGTTGGGCGCGCGGTTGAGAAGCTCATCGAGAATGCGCGAGGCATGGGTCAGCGTCGCAAGTGTCTGCGGCGTGACTTTCGTCTCGTAACGTTCGGCATAGTCCGTCTTCAGCATGAGCGTCGGAATGATCGATGTGAGGTTGGCGTTGCCGCAACGCTCGCCGAGACCGTTCAGCGTGCCTTGGATCTGGCGCGCGCCTGCGCGGACCGCGGCCAGCGAGTTCGCCACGCCGTTGTCGGTGTCATTGTGCACGTGAATGCCCACATGGTCGCCGGGCACTTGCTTCACCACTTCGGTGACCATCGCCTCGATCTCCTCGGGCAGCGTGCCGCCATTGGTGTCGCACAACACCACCCACCGGGCGCCGGCCTCGTAGCCCGCCTTGGCACAAGAGAGCGCATAGTCCGGGTTCGCCTTGTAGCCGTCGAAGAAGTGCTCGCAATCGAGCAACGCCTCGCGGCCACTCGCGGCCACGGCTGCGACGGACTCTTTGATGGCGGCGAGATTCTCATCGAGCGTAATGCCGAGCGCCACGTCCACATGGAAGTCCCAGGTCTTGCCGACCAGACAGATGGCGTCCGCTTCCGCCGAAAGCAGCGCCTGAAAGCCGGGATCGTTGGAGATCGATCGGCCGGGCCGCTTGGTCATGCCGAACGCCGTGAGCTTGGTGCCGAGCTTGCGCTTTTCCCCGAAGAGCTTGGTGTCGGTCGGGTTCGCACCGGGATAGCCGGCCTCGACATAGTCGATGCCGAGCCCGTCCAGCTGCTCGGCGATCAGAAGCTTGTCCTCGAGCGAGAAGTCGACGCCGTGCGTTTGGGCGCCGTCGCGAAGCGTCGTGTCGTAGAGGGAGAGTTGTTCGCGCGCCATGACTTACACCACACCGAAGAAGAAGTGCAGCGCGAGCAACACCGCCAGCACGAGCACGACAAGCTTGATCACGAGATAGACCCGCTTGGAGCCTTTGAACGGCACGTCTTGAAGAAACGGTTTCATTGCGCGGCCTCCTGACCGGCCAGCGTCTTTTTCATGGTCGTGTTGGACAGCCATTCGTCGCCACGCCGAACACTGTTGCGCTGCTGGGCCTCGTAGCCGCGCTTGGCAAAGAAATTATAAGCTGTGTCACTCACGTCAACGTTGAGCGCCTCCGCGCCACGCCCGCCGGCGAGCTTTTCCAGTGCGTCGGCGAGTAGCGCCCCGGCTCCGCGTCCGACCGCGGCCGGATGCACATAGAAGAAGCCGATTTTGTTGTCGGTCTCCAGCGAGCCGAACCCCACCGGCGACCCGCCCAGGGTCGCCACGATGGTTACCTCATCCGCGAGCCGCTTGGCGAAACCAGCCTCATCATCGACGGCCGCCGCCCACGCCTCCCGCTGCTCCTCGGTATAGTCCTCGCCTGTCAGCTCCATGATGCTCGCCCGAAAGATTTCGGCGAGCAACGGCGCTTCATTCGGCAGCATCGGCCGCAACGCAAGCTCAGGATTGGCCTGGGCATTCATCGCGCAAACTCCCACTCCGTCTTCAACTCGCCCGTCTCCGGGTCCTTGGCGTCCTTCAGCACGACGCCCATCGCTTCGAGCTCGCCGCGGATGCGGTCGGCCTCCTTGAAGTCCTTCGCTTTGCGGGCCGCAAGGCGGGCGGCGATAAGGGTATCGACCTCGCCCGCATCGGCGGCGCCTGCACTGTCCTGTTGCACACGCTCGATGCTTCCGCGCTCGCCGGAGAAACCGAGGAATTCAAGCGCGGCCCGCAAGTCCTCGAAATGGCCGGCGTGATGCAGCTTGTGCAGCTCTGCGATCGCCTTGGGGGTGTTCAGATCGTCCGACAGCGCTTCAAGAACGGGTGCCGGTACATCCGGCGCAGGCATTGCGCGTTCCACATCGCCAAACCAGTCCCACAGCGTCCTGTGCGCGTCGTCGAGCGCCACAAGGGTCCAATCGAGCGGCTGGCGGTAATGGGTCCGCAGCATGTTGAGGCGCAGCGCCTCGCCCGGCCAAGCATAGCCCTGCCAGCCCGTCAGCAGCTCATGCACGGTGACGAAGTTGCCGAGGCTTTTCGACATCTTCTCGCCCTCCACCTGGAGGAAGCCATTGTGCATCCAAACATTCGCCATGACCTGCGTCCCGTGCGCGCAACGTGACTGAGCAATTTCGTTCTCATGATGCGGGAACACGAGGTCGACGCCGCCGCCATGGATGTCGAACACCTCGCCGAGATGGGCCGCCGACATGGCCGAGCATTCGATATGCCAGCCGGGGCGTCCTGGTGTTTCGATGCCGCCCGGCGAGGGCCATGACGGCTCGCCCGGTTTCGACGGCTTCCACAGCACGAAGTCCGTGGGGTCCTTCTTGAACGGCGCCACCTCAACCCGGGCGCCCGCGATCATCTCATCCAGCGACCGCCCGGAAAGCTTGCCGTAGTCGGTCATGGAGGCGACGTGGAACAGCACGTGGTCTTCGGCGACATAGGCGCAGCCGTTGGCGATGAGGCGGTCGATCATCGTCCGCATCTCGCCGATATGCTCCGTGGCGCGCGGCTCGACCGTAGGATCGAGCGCACCGAGCGCATGCATATCGTCGTGGAACTGCGCCTCGGTCTTCTCGGTGACCTTGCGGATCGCCTCATTGAGGGGCAGCTCGGGATGATCCCGCGCCGCCCGCGCGTTGATCTTGTCGTCCACATCCGTGACGTTGCGGACATAAGCGACGCGGTCGGGCCCGTAGAGATGCCGCAGCAGGCGGAACAAGACATCGAACACGATGACCGGCCGCGCATTGCCGATATGGGCATAGTCGTAGACCGTCGGTCCGCACACATACATGCGTATATGCGCCGGATCGAGGGGCGCGAAGGCCTCCTTGGTGCGGGTAAGCGTATTGTAAAGCGTAAGCGACACTGCCAAGCCCCTTCGGCTTGAGGCCCGCCGGATGTTTCTCAGGAAAGAATGAGATAGTTAATAGAAGAACGACCCGCGCGAGCTATTTTGCTAGCCGGTAATAATGCTGCCGGAAATGATAAGGTTCGGTTGCGCGTTCTTCATCTTGGGCCCGCTTATGGCGGTAAACCGCCATATCGTCAAGCAAACCATCTTATTCATGCCTCATTGACCCCGGAATTTAAGGGCGCATAATGGGTTAGAGGCTTCCCAGGGATCGGAAAATCACAGTGAACGTTCATCGCCATTTTCGGCGCTTTATTGCGCCGTCTGTGCGGTCGATCGGCCGTCCGGGCGCGCTTGCGCTGGCGTTGGGCCTCCTCGCGGTCCCCAACGTGACCCTGGCCCAAAGCGAGCAGGACATCCGCTGCATGCAGCTCCAACAGGAGATGGCCGCGGC
>Ga0307379_10003318_pt1 | contig 23432 bp, 26 predicted proteins | sample UN2MG_FD_202237 | JGI IMG/M metagenome (GOLD analysis project Ga0307379, IMG submission 202237) | Soil microbial communities from Risofladan, Vaasa, Finland - UN-2 | ecosystem: Environmental > Terrestrial > Soil > Coastal area > Acid sulfate soil | place: Finland: Risofladan, Vaasa | collected... | reverse complement strand
TGGACGTGGCGGTGCATAACGTGCTCAGCAGCAACGCGGTACCGATCACCGTGGATGGCATCGCCCAGATCAAGATCGGCAGCGACGACACCTCCATCGCCACCGCCGCCGAGCAACTGCTGGACAAGAGTACAGAGGATATCAAGTACGTGGCCATCCAAACGCTTCAGGGTCACCTCCGCGCCATCATCGGCCTGATGACGGTGGAGGAGGTGTACAAGGACCGTGAGGCCTTTGCCCAGATGGTACTGGAGGTGGCCGTTGACGACCTGGCTGGGATGGGTTTGCAGATCGTCTCCTTCACTATCAAGGAGATCAGCGACGAGAAAGGGTATCTTGAGGCCCTGGGTAGACCGGAGATAGCAGCCAAGCTGCGCGACGCCAGGAGAGCGGAGGCCCTGGCCGAGCAAGAAGCCACGGAGAAGGAGCAGGCAGCAGAAAAGGCCAAGGCGGGATACACCAAAGAGGCCAATGTGGCCAAAGCCCAGTACGACGCGGAGGTGTCCCGGGAAAGGGCGGTGGCGGAAAGGGCCCAGGCGATTTCTCTAGCTGAGCAGGACAAGACGCTGGAGGAGCGGAAAGCGAGCGCAGCCCAAGCGGCTGCTGAGCGCAGGGACAAGGAGCTGGATGCCGAGGAGCGTCGCCCCGCCGATGCTTCTCTCTACAGGGCGGAGCAGCAGGCCTCGGGGACGAGGGCTACGGGCTTCGCCCAAGCTGACGTGGACAGAAAGAGGGGTGAAGCCCAGGCTGCGGCCGACAAGGCCAAGGGACTGGCGGGAGCTGACGTGACCAAGGCACAACTCCTGGCTGAGGCCGAGGGTAGACGAAATCTCGCCGAGGCGCTGAACGCCTACAAGGCGGGAGCACTGCGATTGGTGCTCGGGCAGGCCCTGCTGGAGAAGGTGCCGGACGTGGCTCTGGCCTTCGGTGAGGCCTTCGCCAACATCGAGCAGATCCGTCTCATCGATATCGGTGGGCCGGGTGCCCGCGGTGAGGGCGTGGAAGGGTCTGTGGAGCGATTCCTGGACACCCTGCCCAACACCTTGTTCAAGTTTCTACAGGGGACTGCGGCGCTGCTGGGCGGGCCGATCGATGATCTCGTGGCCGCCTGGATTGTGGAAGAGGCAGAGAAGCGAGGTGTGGAGGTAGCTCCCGAGAAGCAAGAGGCCATCAGGGATATGGTCGCCACCCGGATCGAGGAGGCAGAAGAGCAGGAGGCTGAGCCTACTGCGGCGGAAGCTCAGCTGGAAGGGGAGACGGAAACAGAGGAGGAAGCTCTCGACACCTCCGGCGGGGAGGAGGCCGAACCCGCCGTTTCGGAAGAGGCGGAAGAGTAATAGGAGGACTCACGCTGAACGAACAGGATAGCTTCGCGGAGATGCTGGAGGAGTTGGCACCGTTACTGGCCCAGCTGCCCAGGGGTGCCAGCCAAGAGATAGTGGAATCACTGACGGTGATATCCCGGTTGCTCCACGATCTGGAAGTGGCCGAGACGGAACTGGAGCGCAAGGTCGCGCTCGTTGAGGCTGAGCAGATTGTCGCCGTGGGATCGGGCGACAACTTCTAATCGTATCAAGGCCGATCTGCGTCGCCCCCTGGGACGTCGAGGGCGAGGATGGGTGAGGTACCCTCCAGCACATCCGCTGGAGGGAGTTTGGCCTTGCTCTGCTACATGGTAGCGTCAACCGCACGAGATTGGTGACGCCACCCCCCTCTCAGGTAGTCCCACTAATAACTCTTCAGGGCGATGGGCACGTATGCTACGTGGCACGTGCCCGGAGTGACCGAACCCGAGAATGCGGAGGTGTTGCCGCTGGCATCAGCGGCCGTGGCTGTGACGTAGGCGTCCAGGGTGAAGGGACCGACGATCCTCCAATCCCCATCGCCCTCGGCAGAGACATTGGTGAGGTACGTCTTTCCCTCATCATCGGGCCCGGTGAAGATCTCCACTGTAGAGTTCGCCGGGGCTGTGCCAGAGATCGAAACGCAGCATGAGGAAGAAATGCTAGGAGCCGGGATCCCTCCGTTGGCCCCGTCCAAGGAGAGGGTGATGCCTCCCCCCAGGTTACTGTGGATGCTGTTTTGGGTGACAGTGTTGTACATGGTCGCGCTGCCGCCTATCGAAACGCCGTGGCCATCGTTGTAGGCGATGATGTTGTCGGGGCCGATCTGGTTGGCTTCAGCGCCGCCGCTGATGTAGACGCCGCTGGATAGGTTGCCCACATCAACCAGCCCGCTGGAATCGGTACCGATGTAGTTCCCTGAGATATCGTTGCGGTCTGCGCCATCCCCGTAGATCCACACACCTTCCCAGCCATTGCCGGAGATAATGTTGCGGGCGCTGGCTGCGCCTCCACCAACTGTGTTGTCGCTGGCATAGCCGATGTAGATTCCGTTCTGGGTGTTTCCAGACGCGGCAGTACCTTGAGCGTCCAGGCCAATGTAGTTGCCGCGGATATTGTTGTGGTGGGCGGGACCAACGATCAGGATGCCGTAGCGGCATTCATTGATGGCCAAGCGCTCGACGGTGTTAGAGGCGGACCTCAGGTCGAAGCAGTCGTACGCGGAGGCACCGTTGACCGCAATCTCGGGGCCGTAGGGATTGGTGTCTCCCTGATTGCCCGTCTGCGTTGATCCCATGATGGCAGTTGTGCCCTCGGTCAAGTCTGGGAGATCGCCCGCCAGATAGATGGTCCACACGCCGGTCGAGAGGTTATATCCGCCATCGGAGGTGGGGATATTGAAGGCGACGTTGGTTACCTTGCCGTCGCCATTGGCCTGCGTGATCGCTTCGCGCAGCGTGCATTCTGTCGCGTCGCACGTGCCAACGCCAGGGTCGGCGGTGGAGTTAACAATGTAGTCGGGTCCTTGCAGAGACCTGTTGGGCTCACGCACAGCAGAGGTGGGGAGCGCGACGAGGCAGAGGAGCAACGCCAACCCGGTCACCGTCAAGACACGCTTTCTCATCTCTCCTACCTCCCGCTGCGGTTCTGGCGGTCTCGTGTTTGTATCGAAGAGACGAAGTCACTCCGAACGTCTGGCTGCACATCGGCCAGGGCGTGCCAGTGGACAATTGGTGAGGAACAGCTGGTCAACTGGATTGCTCTGCGACAGCTGGCTTGCTAGTTTCATTATACAGCAGATTCTGGCAGGAGTCAAGCGTCATGTGGACAGATGGCGTGCCGTGCTATCCACGAGACTGGGAATTGCCGATGAGCCGTTTGGGCACGCCTCTGTATGGACACGGCCATCGGTGGCATGAGGTTGCGGTAGCGCGAGGTACCCCGCTGTGCCGGGGCAAAGCACCCCGCGGGGCCCTTGCTCCTCACTGCGCAATATGCTAGACTACCGGCGACGCCTGGGCGTCACAAGGGGATGAAAGCATGCCCTTTGAGGGGACGAAGATGGAGTTGAGAATCCGCGAGTTGGGCCCCTGGCAGACAAACGCCTACGCGTTGGTGTGTCGAACCACGGGGAAGAGTGTACTCATCGACCCTGCAGCAGAGCCCGAGACTCTACGGGCGATGCTCGACGGCAGCGACTTGGCAGGCATCCTCATTACCCACGGCCACATGGATCACGTCGCTGCACTGCAAGAGATGCGAGGAGCATCGAAGGTCCCGGTCATGGCCCACCGGGGCGCCGCAGGTCTGAAGGCGGATCGCTGGCTGGAGGACGGCGACGTTGTACAAATTGGACAGCACACGCTACGTGTCTACCACACTCCCGGCCACACCAGCGACAGCGTCTGCTACTCCCTGGAGGGTGACAACCGCGTTCTGGTTGGCGACGCCATTTTCGAAGGCGGCCCCGGGCACACATCTTCGCCCGAGGCCTTTCAACTGACCCTGCAAACGCTGCGCCATACGATTCTTGCCTGGCCGGACGAGACGGTGTGCTATCCTGGTCACGGGCCGGCTTTCCGGCTGGGTGACGGGCGCGCTGCCATCGAAGCGTTTCTCAAAGGGGATCACGGTGACTTCTGCGGCGACGCCACGTGGGACATGTAGAGACCCATACACATCCATCAGCTGATCAGCAAGTAGGCAGCCATAGATGTGCCCCATCTCCTGGCGCGACCCCCAGAGCCTGACCACCTTGAGGTCGCTCTTTTCTTCCTGAGAACCGTCGGCTTCGTTCCTTGTTGCGGACGGGTTTTCCATAACCCCGGCGGTGGCCTGAGGGACTGGTGCTTGTCTGGGGCGGGAAAATCCTCGGTGACGAGCGTGGCCAGTGAAGTGGGAGGTTTGTGCGGCGGGACCGATTGTGGCTGACTTGTGACTCCACTTGGTGCGTCGAATCGGTGTTGCGAGGGATGGAGATTGGTCGGCACCGTATCGCAGCTCTGCTAGGTCGCTGTGCTTTCTGGCAAGGACTCAATTGACTGTGGAGGTCGATATGGTAACCTGTCCCTGGTGTGGCACGAACTACACGTCGTTCCAGCCAAACTGCGACAACTGCGGTGGCTCTCTCCCCCTTCCACCCGAGATGGGGCCTAGTGCATCCAGTGCTACCCTGGCCACTCCTCCCCCACCACCTCGCGACGTGCCACGGCAGGCCGTCTGGCACATCCTGTCCAGCGATGGCTGGGCCATCTCCGGGCTGGTCTTCTCTCTGCTGGGCCTGGTCTTCGTGGTGGTTGGCATTCCTCTCACCGTCTCGGTGGTCGCTGCGTTCGTCGGCCTCCCCTTCGGTGGGCTGGGGCTCGTCTTCTTGTGTGGGGGCATAGCCGTCCTGGTGTGGCGATATCAGACGGCTAACAGAACCGTGGAGTTGCTGAGAGAAGGGGAAGCGACGCTGGGAGAGATCGTGAGCGTGACCCAGAACTACCAGGTACGGGTCAATGGTCGCTATCCGTGGACCGTGGAGTATGACTATGAGGTAGATGGGCATCTCTATGGTGGCAAAGTCACCTCCCTGAGCAGTCCCGATCTGAGCCAACAGCCGGGGAGTCCGGTCTACGTACTGTATGGGCCGGACGATCCTGATCAGAGCACACTGTATCCCAGTCCCTACGGCTACTATGGACTTTGACCCGCGGATGTCCTGGACCTGGTAAGCGGTCTGCTCCATCGGCCATCCCCCACGTGCTGAGGTCGCCAGGCCGGTCGCCCGCGGCGGGATTGGCAGCATGGCCAGTGGCGCGGTATGACGAAGCAATACACTATGAGCCAGCTCCGGATGACACGCGTTAGGCGCCATCGGCGCTGTAAGAAACAAGGAGGGTTTGACGATGATCAGTCGAGTATGGCACGGCTGGACCACGCTGGAGAACGCTGACGCTTATGAGGGCCTCCTGAAGAGCGAGATCTTCCAGGACATACAGAGCCGCCAGATCGCTGGATACCGAGGGATTCATCTCTTGCGGCGCATTCTGGGGGATGAAGTGGAGTTCATCACCATCATGTGGTTTGACTCAATCGAGGCGGTACGAGCATTCGCAGGGGAAGACCACGAGGTAGCAGTGGTTCCTCCCAAGGCACGAGCTCTGCTATCAAGGTTTGACGCGCGCTCGCAGCATTATGAAGTGAAGGTAGAGATGAAGGCCTGACCTTGCATCGCGTCGAGAATGTTGGACGGTGAACGGAGCCGCTGGGTAACGTGATCTCGGCTCGTTGCGCGCCGGTGAACGGGGGATACGGAAGAGCCCGGCCCAGGCGTGAGAAGGTCCCAGAGTGCAGGGTCATTTCTTGCAGAGGAGATGTCTAGATGAGGCAGAAGATGCTATCTCAACTGAAAGAACGCGGTTATGAGGGGCGTGTCGTGTCCGCCGAACACCTCCCCGAGCTCCAGGAGGGAATCGAAGGGCCATACAGAGAGGGTCTCCTCGATGAGGAGCTATACCAGACCTATCTCGCCGGGTTCGAGTTCGGCCCGCCAGATGGCCTGCCCGAGGCCCGGTCGCTGGTGGTCGTGGCCATTCCCCATCCCCAGACCCAGATCACCTTCACGTGGCATGGTGAGCCGGTGCCTGTGCTGATGCCTCCAACGTATCTGCATGACGACGAGGCCGACCAGCAGGTAGAAGACCTCCTGGCGGACGCTCTTGCCGAAGGGGGTTACCGTGTAGAACGGGCGAACGTACCGAAGAAGATGCTCTGCGTGCGTAGTGGATTGGGGCGGTATGGAAAAAACAACGTGTCCTATGCTCCTGACATGGGCAGCTTTCACCGGCTTGTCGCCTTCCACTCCGATTTGCCGTGCCCGGACGATGAGTGGAGCGAACCACAGATGCTGAAGAGATGTGAGACCTGTAGAGCCTGCCTGAGCAGTTGTCCGACCGAGGCCATCTCTAGGGATCGTTTCCTGCTTCAGGCGGGGCGTTGCCTCACCTTCCACAACGAGAAGCCCGGCGATGTCCAGTTCCCGTCGTGGATCAGTCCTGCTGCGCACAACTGCCTGGTGGGCTGCCTCCGCTGCCAAAGGGTATGCCCGGAGAACCAGGGGGTCCTGGAATTGATCGAAGACGGGGAAGGCTTCTCCGAGGATGAGACTGCTGAGATCTTGGAAGGTGTTCCCCGCGACCTGCTCTCCGCTTCCGTTGTAGAGAAGCTCCAGCGGGCTGACCTGATAGGCTATCTTGAGGTTCTACCTCGAAACCTCAGAGCTCTCCTCAGCGCGATGGATGAGGGTTGAGCCTCACGGTCGACGCAGGTACCGCTGGCACGCGCGGGTCGGCGGGTTGGGAACCAAGCACAGCGCGCCATTACCACTGGAGACAGCCCGTAGCGTGGTGCCTCCCGACGCTTCTTAGATCCTGCCTCTCCGGCAGCCGCGTTGCAGATGGTCAGAGCCTTCTCGGTGTCCAGTGGACTTTCTCATCCCATCAGCATCATGCCTCTAAGTTTCGGTCTCCACGGCATTGACCGAAACGATGGACAGGCCCAGGTCTCGGAGTTTGGCCAACAGACCGTGGAGCGCGGCCTGATCTACGACCACACCACTCAAGACGGTGTTGCCCTGTGCAGTGTGGGTGAGGGCCAGACCCTCGAACCATTCAGACCAGTGCTCGTCGAGCTGGCCCCTGACCCAGGTTTCCACTCTCTGCATGGGTGATATCCACTCGCCGTAGCCAGGACGCTGCCCTTCATGGTTGCGGTCCGGCGGATCCGGCGGGCGCCTATCAGCGTCGAACCGCCTCGACCACCTGCCGGATGGCATCAACCACCGACTCAGGCTGCTCCAGCGGGATCATGTGGCCGCTCTCCTCCGCCACTATCAGCGCGCTGTCTGAGGACAGCTTGGTTAGCTCCCTCGAGAACTCCTGCCAGATCCGCTCCACCTCCGCTGCTTGTTTCCCCGAGATGCCGACAGGCGCGTGATCGGCGATACTACGTGGGAGATGTGAACTCTGTACCTCAAGGCCTGCCCAGTGTCTGCCGCCTGACCCCATAGGCGCTTGAGCTGAACTCTCCTGTTGTCCTTTCATCCTCTGCGTGCCTATTCGGCCCGCGTTGGCCCTCTCCCTCCTGGGCCGAGGGTGGTACTGTTTGCCCGCGATCAGCAGACCTCAGACTTGACAAGGACCTGAAAGACGGTATAATTCTTTTGTTTTATTGGGAAATGACCGATATCACAGGGAGGGAGTATGGAGAAGGGACTGCGCTACACGGAGGCGGTGGCCAGCGTGCTGAAAAGGGGTACGGTGGGACGGCTTGATTCCGCGCTCGGTTCACTGGCACTCCTGGATCGCAGCCGCAAGGTGCGGCGCCTGACCGACCTGGCCATCAGAGGGATCGAGGTAGCGCCCATACCGGCCTCGTTGGATGGGACGCGGGCGGCGATTCTGGTGAGCAACTACCCTTCGGTGTTCCAGTCAGTGCGTGCGGTGATGAAAGTTGGGTGCCGCATCTCCACGGAACGTCTCCGTGTTAGGGCCATCGCCCGGCCGGAGATCATCACTGAGGCCAATCTCTTGTTCAAGGCGCTCGGGGTGGGTCAGTTTGTCTTTCCTGTCCACAAGGACCAGGCTGGTGCCTACAGGCTGGAGGGAAGATTGGTCAAGGATGTCCTACGCTGGTTGGAGATCCGCGGAAACGTGCTGTGGCTATCCATCACTGGAAGAACGAGAGGTAACGGTCTTCTGGAGGGCGACCTGAGGACGGGTGCCGCCATGTTCTCATTCAGGAAGGGCGTGCCCCTGGTACCCATGGGGCTGGTGACGAAGGAGAGGAAGGGCAAGTTGAGAGTGATCGGTGTGAGATTCGGCGAGCCCATCTACCCGCTGCCAACGGGCGACCTGGACGATTTCGAGAGGACCGACTACCTGATTGACCTGACCACCCTGGCGATGTGTGAAGTAGCGCGCCTCTTGCCCCGTGGTCAGAGGGGCGACTTCGAAGAAGCTGAGCAGAAGCTGGAGGAGACCAGGAGGCGTCTGGGGATGGAGTGAGCTTGTGACGTCCAGGGGGCACCTGTCCCATCACTGGGCGTCGGGTCGACTGCTGTATGACCAGGGGGGCTGGCGGCTGCGCTAGGCTGCGGGCCCCTTTGTTTTTCTCAGCACAAGGAGATCTTCGTCCTCGGCACAGCAGCGGGTGCAAATGCGGGCGCACATCGGAGAGCGGTGGCCGTCTGAGCTGTCGTTCATCTCCACCCACGATTCCTTTGCAGGGTGCTGGCGATACGTTTATAATGGATCAACTCTGAACCTGGATTAGCGGTGTTGCGGTGGGAGCGCAATTGGCGGCGGCACATCACACGTTCAACTTCCCATAGGAGGTAAGTCATGGAGGGTCTACTCGCCACGGGAAGCTGTCTGTTGGTCCCCGTTATCTTCGTACTCCTCTTCGTGCTCATGCTGGTGCTGTCTGGCATCAAGCTGCTGTACGAGTATGAGAGGGGCGTCGTATTCACCCTGGGCAAGTACTCCAGCACGCGCAATCCTGGCCTGACGGTCATCATTCCCGTCGTGCAGTCCATGCGCAAGGTGGACATGCGCATCAAGACGGCGGAGATCCCTCGCCAGGAGGTGATGACCAAGGACAACATCCCCATGCTGGTGAATGCTGTGGTCTACTTCAGGGTCGTGCACCCCGCAGATGCCATCATCAAGATCGAGGACTACGTCTTCGCCGTGCGCCAATACACGCAGGCCGCGTTGCGAGACGTCATCGGCAATGCGGAGATGGACTTCGTCCTCACCGAAAGGGAGCGGGTGGCTGAAGGTATCAAGGAAATCGTGGATTCCGGGACGACCGACTGGGGCGTGGATATCGAGTCCATCAAGATCCAGGAGGTGGAACTGCCGGCGGAGATGAAGCGTGCCATGGCCAAGCAGGCCGAGGCTGAGCGGGAGCGCCGTGCCATGATCATCGCGTCCCAGGGCGAATTGTCGGCATCCGAGAACCTGAGAAAGGCGGCGGAGAACCTCTCCAAGAGCAGGGGCGCGCTGCACCTGCGGACACTCCAGACCATCCGCGATATCGCCGCCGACCCTTCGGAGAAGATAGTCCTCTTCGTGCCGTCCGACCTCGGTGGTATTCTGGGGTCCCTGGTTGGGGGGCGAGAGGAGAACTGAAAGCGGAGTGGCGCCCGCTCTTTGGCTGAGGAGAATAGACTCCATGTCGTTCGTTCCTTCTGGCCTGGTCTTCCGGAGAGTGCGATCTCGCTGGGGTGCCGAATCTCCGTTGATGATCCTCGACGAGAAGACGCGATACTTGCAGATCGCCTTCAACTACGATGTGGCCCTGGTTAGACGTATCCTCCCCACCGTCGTCCACAGCGAGCGGATCCTGATAGAGGCGGGGACCCCCTTCATCAAGCGGGAGGGTTCGGCCGGCATCAGAGCTATTCGCAGCATGTGGGACGGTCACCTTGTGGCCGACCTCAAGACGGTGGACGGGGCTCTGGGTGAGGTGCAGGAGGTGCACGCGGCTGGCGCAAACGCCGCTACGGTCCTCGGCGGCTCTCCTGCGGAGGCCCTGGACCTTTTCATCGCCCACTGCGCTGCGCTGGGGATGAACTCCATGATCGACATGCTGGGTGTGAAGGACCCTTTGAAGGTACTGATGCAGCTGCGAACGCCACCGAACGTGGTGGTGCTGCATCTGGGACGCGATGAGGAGTCCACACGGGGCAAGATGATCCAGTACCGCCACGTGAGCCGAGTGCGCAGCAAGTTCAACGTACTCATCTCCGCGGCGGGGGGTGTGGACCTCGGGGAGGCGCGGAGTGCAATCTTCAACGGGGCTAACATCGTCGTTGCTAACCTGGTGCACCCTGACGATCCCTGGACCGGCATCAGCACAGACACCGACGTGGCAGAGATGGCGCAGGAGTTTCTGACCACTATCGAGTGACAAACGGCACATCCCCTTCTGGGTGCCAACGCCAGGGGCCACGCTAGAGCCAGCTCTTGGGGGTGCCCCCCAAGAGCTGATCGACGTCAAATGGCTGGAACCCCGCCGCACGCCAGCGGCGGCGCGGAGCGTCGTCCGTTGCAACCGGTTGTTGGGCGCCGCCGCCTGCACCGGCGCGATTAAGGGTCCTGAATAAGCCCGATGATGGTACCGTCGGCGTCTCTTACACTTGCGATCAGCCCTCAGCTCACCGCTTTCTTCACGAGCGCGCTGATCCTTGCCTCTTCGGTGGCAGTCAACTCCTTCAGCGCGAAGGCGACCGGCCACAGGGCGCCTTCGTCGAGGTTCGCCGTGTCGCTGAAGCCGAACGTCGCGTACCTCGTTTTGAACTTCTGCGCGCTTTGGAAGAAGCAGACGACCTTGCCGTCCTTGGCATACGCGGGCATCCCGTACCAGGTTTTCGGCGAGAGGGCTGGCGCGCTGGCTTTGATGATCGCATGGAGCCGCTTGGCCATGGCGCGATCCGGTTCCTGCATCGCGGCGATCGCCGCGAGCACGGCGCTTTCCCCGTCCGCCTTGTCCTTGTTCGCGCGCGCGGCCGCCTTCAGCTCTTGGCTGCGCTCCTTCATCGCGGCTCGTTCCTCGTCCGTGAATCCCTTGGATTTCTTGTTGATCGCGGTGGTGCTCTTGGCGGACTTTTGCGTTTCCTTCTTTGGGCTCATAGAAACCTCCTTATGGTGATTGATTGTCGTTGAAGCCAAGTTTTCAACCACCTATCTTGGGTGGTTGCTATATTCTAGAACATTTATTCTAAGCAGTGAAGGCAGAAACTGTCCGAATTAGCCGTCGTATGCCTTCTGCGGGTCGGCGACGATGATCTTTTGCATCTTGAGCATGGTGTCTGTCACTCGTTTGGATTTTTCAGGGTCAGGGTCACCCATCAACTCGCCCAACGATTCGCGCATCAGCCGCCGCCGGGTGAGACAATGTGTCCGTCAATTAGAAACACGAGTCAAAAACAAGACCGGCAGAAATAAAATTCTCGATCAGGCGGTCGGCTGCATGCGTTGGTTAGCCCGCCCTGCTCTCTGCTCTGGAAAACCTCAAACACCGTGAACCTGCCGCGCCCTCCGAATATCATCCAGATGTCCAGGCACGTGCTCGGCCTGCATCTTCACTACCCACGCCACCTTGACTTCCTCTTCCTCCTCATCCGGCCATCTGACAAGGAGGCGGCTGGAGCTGCTGTCCACCTCTTCCAGCAACCATACCCAGCTCGTCTTGAGATACTGCTCGGGCATGGATTTGCTTGGCTCCAGCTTCTCTCCGGTGCTGGTATCCACCCCAGCGTACAGCATGATCATGCGCTGTGGTTCGATGGCGACGACTTCGAATACCAGCTGGGGAGCGATCTTGATGCTGTCGCCGACTTTCAGGTCTTGTAGCTCGGGGATGATCCTGCTCGCGGAGGCGCGAGGGTCGTCCACGGAACCGGCGACGCGCAGCATACGATGTATGAAGTCGTAGCTATACCAGCCGGCCCGCTTGTATCCGATCTGGGCTAACCAGGGCCACACCTCAGCGGGCGAGGCATTGAGGGTGATGGCCCTGTTGGTCTGGATCCTCGGCTGAACAACGAGGTCATCCCCTGGCAGGGATCGGACCACCTCAGCGTCGGTGGCGCCCCACCTATTCATCCTGGGAAGTAGCGCGGTGAGCAGTGCCCAGGCCACGATGATGGTGGCCGCTCCGGCGATGACCACGAAAAGGATGAGTGTTACGACGGCTGGCATGTGCAGTGCTCCTTTCGGTTGTCAAGGGTTTGGATTCCCCTCTGAACGACATCACGGCAATCCCGTCCGCTGATCGACGTGGATCCGTCATGTCGTCACACGTATGCTGAAGACCCACCTTGACAGCGTGAAGTTATTCGGTTATAATAATAGAAGGATACAACCATAACCAAAGAATGTAGAAGGAGTGGTCATGAATCAAGATCCTCTCACCGACCTACTGCTCGACGCGGCCGAGGTGGATCGGGCAAGACTGTCCAGCGCACTGAGCGACATTCTCGGCATAGATGTCGATTCTGGCCGGGTGGTTCTCAAACCCGGATTTGGCCGGCTGAACGCGCGGGGCAAGTTGCTCGCTTACCTGCTGGGCAGGAAAGCTGCTGTGCTGCTCGGCAAAGCCGACACTGAGGCAGTAGCTCCGAAGGACATATCACGCGAGGCGGCCATGCCGCCCGGGACCGTCAATCCTAAGCTGCGCGAGTTGTTGGATCATCGTCTCGCTTCGATTACCGAATCAAGCGAGTACTACGTTGCACCTGCGCAGGTTCTTCCAGCGATTGAAGAGCTGGAGAAAGGAGCGAAATGATACACAATCCCGAATCAATCATCAAGCAGGCAGTTGACATAGCGGAGGAGCTACCCGAGAAGTATCAAGTGGCAGCTTTCGCAGAACTCGTGCGCCACGCTCTCGGGTCAGCAGCAGTCTCTGCGGACCCCGACCCAGGTGCACATCCGATGGGTGGTCCATCCCCGCCAGCGGACGACGCTGGGTGGGGAGCGCTGGCGGGCGACCTACCTGATGATTTCGTTGTCGCAGATAAGGGGACGCGCGATCAACAGACTGTCTGGGCCGTGATAACGCTCTGCCAGGACGGCCTTGAGGCCACGTCAGCGACCGTGCGCGAAGCCATTCTGGTGCACCTTGGGGTCACTCCAGAAAGCTTGCAGCACACGAGTAGAACGCTCCGAGGGCAGACGCCGAGGTATCTGAACCGACAAAAGAGGCAGGAAGGATCGGGGTACGCCTATGTGGCCACGGAGAATGCTCTTGAGGTCTTCGATGGGCTTCAAGAAGGGGGTGAAGAATGAGCCCACCCGGTTTCCTTGGGAGCATTCTGCCCCACATTCCTACGGACATCGTTGATGCGCTGGAGACAGAGTTCACACAGCTGAGCTCGCGCTTTGCCCGTAGGGATTGGGCTCCAGCGGAGCTGAACGGAGGCAGGTTCGCCGAAGCAGTTCTTCGGTTCCTGGAATGGCGCGTGCGCGGGGGTCAGTATACTCCCATCGGCAAGCAACTGAACAGACAAGAAATCCTCAAGATGGTGGCCGACGATTCTTCTCTCCCAGACGGTCTGAGGTTCCATGTTGCACGGTGCAGCGAGATTCTGATGGACATTCGCAACAAACGCGATGTGGGTCACTTGGGAATCGACATTGACGTGAAGCAGATGGATGCACAACTGGTCATGAGGCTTGCGGCTTGGACACTTGCCGAGATCGTGCGGGAGGCAGGCAAGCTCTCCGCCGAGGACGCACAGACCCTCATTGATCGGCTAAGCGTACGGCGGCAGCCACTGGTCGAAAACGTTGGCGGCGATTTGGTAGTCGTGGCCACTGATCTCAGTGCCAAGGAAAGGGCACTGGTGGGGCTGTATCATGCCTTTCCTGAGCCCATGGGTATCAAGGCTCTTAAGGCAGCAGTGGGCTACCAGAACGTCACGCAGTTCAGGGCATTGCTGCATCAGCAGGCTAAGGCGGGCATCGCTCACCTGAAGGGAGACGATGTGTATCTGACGGCCAAAGGCGTGGCTTGGGTGGAGAACAACATAGCTATGGAACTGAAGGTATAGCGTCTATTCACACTCTTCACGCGCAAGCCGGTCTGACGAGGACGGCAAACCACAGCGCGCCTGCCATGCAACTCCCAACTTCCGCCAGCCACTGCTTGATGCGATTGTCGATCTAGTTGCGCACCTCTCTGAACTCCTCCCGTCTCTCCTCCTCCGATCCTTCGAAGGCCGCCGGGTCCTCGAAGGCCCAGTGAAGTCTCTGACCCATACCAGGGAACACGCTGGGACACCTCTCTTCGGCATCGGAGCAGACGGCGATGGTGTAGCGGAAGTGCAGCTTCCCCATGTAACTGATCCGCGTGTTTGGAGCGCTGCCCGGTGAGGTCGATGCCGGTTTTTTCCATCACAAAGCAGACGTAGGGATGGATCTCTCCGGGCCCCAGCCCGGCGCCGCAAGCCCCGAAGCGATCGTCTGCGTACTCGCCTGAGAAAAGCGTCCGCCATCTGACTGCGGGCGGTGTTGCCGGTGCATAGGAACGGCACTCTAGCCTTCTTTATGCGTCACCTCCGCTTGTCTTGTGAGTCTGCCGTAGAACACCTCGCAGAGTCTGGCTGGAAGCCCTCTACAGCCTCTGCAACCGCCGTCCTGGGCCTTGTGAGTATTCTGTGTGATTATAGGTCCAGTGGACTAGTTTTTGTTACCCCCGCCACCTGTCAACGCCCTACCTTGGCATCCCGGGATTGTACACCCAGCCTCCACCCATCAAAGGTCAAGTGACCTCCGACAAATCGGGGCCCTTGACTGGCCCCGGCGGCGGGGTCACTATGGACACATAATGCCAAGCCAGGCAGAGTTGAAACAGTTGCCAACTCAAGAAAGGAGGTGAGAAAGGGGCTTTACAGGAACTACTACGATATGGTAGTTTACAAATCACATGACCAAACAAGAACTTACAAAGCTCTTGGACGAAAAGCTCAAGGGCATAGCCACCAAGAAAGACTTGGATGCAGCCGAGAAGCGCTTACAGACCAGATTCGATCAGCTATTTGACTACTTGGACAAAGACCTGATGGAGAACCGAAGGAGAATAGACGAGATTGACGAAAGGCTGGGTCTTCTCGAGACTCAAGTCCGTGAGATCCAAGCAGTTATGGGTTAGCTTTCCGTCTTTAGCCTACTAGCTCTTGGACTGGTTGGCGACTGGTGGCGGATCCCACCCACCCCCTCTTGAACACCGCTGGGCCAAAAACTATCATATACCTCACGCATGTACAATGACCTCTGGAAATACCGGCGAGACCTTAAAGTGTTTACTATAGGCTTGACAAATATTCGAAAATAGCTTATAATAGTGATAGTAGTTGAGCATATGGGGAGGTTTATATGAGAATAGTAGTCGACCTGCCTGAGTATCTAATCGACAGGGCAAGAAAACTCATTAGCACAGAGAAGTACCGGGACCTTTCTTCATTTGTCGCGGCGAGTATCGAAAATCAGCTTACGCTCGAGGAAGTAGGCTCTGGACCAGAGACGCTACTCGCGACGGAGCCGCAAGAAGAGATAGAAGCGGCCTCAAGCGCCTCCATGCCTCTGCAGCTGGCCTTCGAGTTCCCGTCAGAGGGAGTCCCCACGCTACCCTATCTCTCGCGTCCGGGAGAAAGGCCAGAGCAGCAGTGGCCTTGGGGTCAGATTAACAAGCTTCTGCCTGTCAAGCTCGCCGTGAGGCTTCTTGCACGCCAGGTGAGCAACATAGAGCCGGTGATTCCGCTGGATGGCTTCAAAGACGAGGCAGCACATAAGGCACGGATTCTCGGGCTCTGGTTGGCCAGGAACGACGCGAAGTACATGCGACGTTGGGGTGAGAGGCTGAGTGCTGGCTTCCCTATCGGAAAGGGTGAAAAGGAAAGGACGAGCCTCAACCGGTATGCGAGTCATTTCGTGGGCTCTCAGCGCAAGAAGGATGACGCTCTGTTCGGAGCGCTCTTCGAATTGCAGTTCGGCAGTGCCCAGATAGAAGGAACACAGTTGAGCGTAGGCCTCACCGAGGCAGGTTTGCAGTTCGCTCGCTTACCCAACCCGGTTTTGGATAACGACGACCTGTCATCGCCCCTTAGTGAGCAAGAGATTGAGATCTATCTGGACCACATACGAGCCAGGGTGCCGGGGGAGGTGTACGCATTTACCTTGATTCTGAGCCTCCTTGCCGATGGAGTCAACCGGCGGGAAGAACTGAACCGGCACATCAAGGATAGAGTCGAATTGCCGTGGACCGACAAGGTAGTGAATACCCAGCGAGCAGGCGCGATGGCGCGCATGTATGATTTGGATCTTATCAAGAAGACCAGAGATGGTCTCCAAGTGGAATACCACGCGACGGATCGGGCGATGAGTTGGCTCAGTAATCGCACGTAGACGCGTAGGGAGCAGACGCGGAGTCTGTTGGTGAGGACCTGTAAATGACAAGGACCGAACTGACTAACGTAGAGATCGCTGTGTATGCTCTATATAGAGTGGGAGGTGCTGAGCGAAGGGTCCACACGGAGAAGGTAGCTCATGAGTGCTATCAACTAGCACCGGATAGATTCTCTTGGACGCTCTATCCAGAGTATCCCGCAAGGGAGCCAGCAAGGTCAGGACTCTTTGACGCGCAAAAGCCCGAGAACGGGGCGTTGGTGAGTGGCAGTCATCCGAAGGGATGGGTGCTCACACCCGCGGGAATCGATCGCATGCGGACCCTTCTGCCAGAGCTTGAAAAGCTCGCTGGCGGGCAGGTTCAAGAGGTGTCCGACCGCCAGAAGGTGCACGCATACTTCCGGGAGTTGGAGGCACACCCGGCATACCAGCGCTATGTTTCCGAGAAGTCATGCGACCGCATCAAATCCTACGAATTCACCGACTTTCTCAAGTGTACTCTGGACAGCGGGCCTGAGGTCATCAAGGATCGCATCGAGAGGGCTAGAACACGGGCCCATAACGCAGAAAAGGGTACAATCCTTGATTTCTTGGCTGCCTGTGAAGAACGATTTGCAGAGTTGGTCGAGACCAAGCGATAGAGCCAACAGAGGGACGGAGGGTGAAATGAAGATCAAAGAATCGGGAACAGTCTGGCTTACTAAACGTGGATTCTCCCAAGATGCTCAAGAGGCAATGCGCTCCGACATATACCGTGCGTTGGTGGAGCTGATAACCAATTCAGACGACAGCTATGCGCGGCTGGAAAGCCGCGAGGGCCGACGTATGAACGGGCGCATTCGTATTGAGATTGAGCGCCGTCAGCACAGCAATTGGACGCTTATCGTGCGAGATCGGGCCGAAGGTATGTCGGACAAGGAAATGAAAGAGAAGCTCACTCCCATAGGGGGGCAGACTAGCGAGTTTGACTCGGGCGCAAATGTCCGGGGCTTGCTGGGCAGGGGCGGTAGGGATGTGGCAGCTTTTGGCCCAGTCACATGGGACTCGATAAAGGACGGGCGTCACTCCCGACTCCTATTAGAGCCGAACGGTGATTACGTGCTCTATGAATCCGAAAAGGCCACTCCACAGGTTCGGCGCCCGCTTCGTATCCCACGTGGCAACGGGACAGTGGTGACTGTGGACGTCGATAAGAACTATCGCTATCCTCAACACAAGAAGCTCTGCGAGAAGCTTCCTCTCTATTGCAGCCTCCGTGACATAATGTCGGACCGGAATCGAAGGCTTATCCTCTTCGATCTCAAAAACAAGGACCACAAGGGCGATAGGCTGCTGTACAGTCGTCCTGAGGGAGAACTGAGAATTGACGAGGAAATAGTGATTCCTAAGTATCCCGATGCCACAGCACGTCTCCAAATCTGGCAACACCCGACGCGATTCGACGAGAACAAGAGAGATTCCTTTCGTGAGAATGGAATCGTGGTGAAGAGTAGGCGAGCGATACATGAAATCACCCTATTTGGTCTAGAGTCTGATCCCTATGCAGAGTGGTTCTTCGGAAGGCTGGAGTGTCCCTACATCGACACTCTGGTGAATGAGTACGACCATCGTTTCACAGAGCGTGAGTCCCATCCGGACACGAATCCTACCAGGCTTATCAGCAGACATCGCGATGGATTGGACAATGAGCATCCGTTCACAAAAGCCCTCTTTCGCGCCACTCAGGAGTTGCTTGAGCTCTTAGTCGAGCAGGAGAAGGAGGCCGACGAGGAGAGGCACAAGCGGATAGAGAGCAAAGAAACCCGCGAACGTTTGACCAAGCTGGCTAATGCTGCGCGGAAGTTCATGCTCGAGAAGATGAAGGAGTTTGACGAGGAGTTCGACTTGGCCGAGGTGGTGGGGCCTGACGGCCTCATACCCGACTTGGCTATCATTCCAGCCGGTTGCAGGATATCCCCAGGAGACACAAAGACGCTCAGCGTTCTCTCAAGGAGGGATCTATCGGCAGACCAGAGAGTTACACTTTCACTACAACCAGGGGCGACGGGTATTAGAGTGTTGGCGACTCACGTCCCCCTTGAGCCTGACGATCAAATCGAGGACTCCCTGCGAGGAACCTTCAAGATCAAGGCCATAGCCGACGAAGGTAGCGGCGTGATAGTTGCACGAAGGGATGGCTCTCAAGCAGTGGCCGACATACGCGTTGCCGAACAAGAAATGGAGATACCGACGCCTCAAGCCCTTGCATTCGAGCGAGAGAGATATGACATAGTTCGTGGTAAGACCAAGCAGATCCGCGTGCTGGCACCCACCAGCTTGCTGAAGAAGGAGGGCACGACTGTCCATATCACTAGCACCAATCAACACATTGTGGTCAAGCACCACAAGGTTGGCTTCAAGGCTTCAGGCAACGGGAAATACGCAGTTGCGGTCACCCAAGTAGAGGGACGCCAGCTTGACGCGCGGGGCATACTACACGCCACCCTTGGCTCCGCCAGGACTGCTGTCCCGGTACGTGTTGTACAAACGAGATCGGCTGGTCCCCCACTCGAGTTCGAGCTTGCCAATGAAGATTTTGGCTGGCAGAGGGCCGTCTGGGACCCACCTGATGGCTATCTCTTGAAGATTGCCGTACGCCATGAGTCTGTCAGTAGATACCTGGGCTCGCGCCGAGACGGTTATCCCGGCAAGGACGAGCCACACTTTCGGGTACTTCTAGCGGAGATAATAGCTGCCGCTGTCTGTCAGCAATTGCTCGTGAAGAAAATGAAGAAGAAACAGAAGTATGGACCGGATGAGGATCTTGATGTAGATGCTTTCTACGCCGAGCATCTACGGCTGATGGGCCAGTTCCTGCCCATTGCGCATAGGGCTATGTTGTCTGCACAAGAGGTCAAGGCTCTCGGCCAAGGATAACCAGGCCCTCTGTTTGTATCTAGACCCCCCGGGTTACCCGCTTCGCGCTCACTCTGCAAGTGGGTCAACTCGTCTTCGCACCTCCTTCCGCCAATGGCCGTTCTTCGTCAAATGCCTCTTTGCCGAAGAATACCCCTACTCACGCCCTCTTTTCCTACCTCTAAGCCGGCGCCTATCGGCAGTTTGATCAACTCTGTTCCAGCTGGTCACGTCATCTCCGGACGAGGTCAGGCGCGTGCGTAGCGGTACGCCGATCCTGTAGATTCAACTCCTACTGTGGCTTCCCCAGTCCAGGGATGAGGGCCATGCCCCAGAGGTGCTGGTTGACGTAGCCCCAGTAGGCAAGCCATCCCACCGTCGCCAGGAGAACCACAACAACCAGCAGCGTAACAACGGGCATCAGGGGCATGGTTGGTGGTCTTCTTTCCACAGCGTTTCCTCCCCCCGACCGGTCTAGCCTACCCGGCCGGTGAGGTAGGCCTCGGTCTTGGGATCTTGTGGTGTGGTGAACATCGTCGCCGTGTCGTTGTATTCGATCAACTCACCTAGCCAGAAGAGGCCGGTCCAGTCCGAAGCCCTGGCTGCCTGCTGCATGTTGTGGGTCACGATGACGAAGGTATACTCTTCTTTCAGTTCTTGCATCAGTTCCTCTATCTCGAGGGTTGCCACGGGATCCAGGGCCGAACACGGCTCGTCCAGCAGGATCACTTCCGGTTCGACGGCCAGCACCCGGGCGATGCAGAGGCGCTGTTGCTGACCCGCCGCCAGGTCCATGGCAGAGCCTTTCAGGTTGTCCTTGACTTCGTCCCAGAGGGCCGCGGCCCTCAAACTGGTTTCTACCACTTTGTCCAGGTCACCATCCATCCCCAGGACCTGGGGGCCGAAAGCGACGTTGGCGTAGATCGACTGCGGAAAGGGGTTCGGTCTCTGGAAGACCATGCCCACGCGCTTGCGAAGCGCCACCACGTCTACATCTGGAGCGTATATCTCCTGCCCGTCGAGAAGGACGCTGCCCTCTAGCCTGGTCCCAGGTATGAGATCGTTCATGCGGTTGAGCAGGCGCAGGAAAGTGGACTTGCCGCAACCTGAGGGACCGATGAGCGCCGTGATCTGACGGTCCTTGATGCCCAGGCTGACGCCTTGGAGAGCCTTGGTCTCGCCGTAGTAGAAGCTGACGTTCCTGACTTCCATTCTATTCGGGTGCAAGGTGGATCCCCCGTGCCCGGCGCTGCGGATGAGTGTCCAGGTTTGCCATTCTATCACACAAGAAGAGCTCCGAGCAAGAGTGAGTGCCGCGGGTGCGCATTAGGACAGAGATACGTGATTGGGCAATCGCTTTGTCTGGCATTGGATTCGTGATCAGGCGTACACATCCGCCGAGGCGTGCTTGACGATAGGTGGGGCGGACGCTATAATGAAGGTTGTGAAAGGGATTGGGAGAGGTTCGCTGTCGCCAATTAGCTCACCTGGCCTTTTGCTGTTCTCCCTCCTTCTCTTCCTCTTGTGCGCTTGCTCTGGTTCAGGCCCCACAGATCCCATCACTCCGCAGCTCTCCGTCGTCAATGTGGGCTCCGACACCATGGTCAACCTGGCTCTTGCCTGGGCCGAAGCCTATCACGAACTCCATCCAGAAGTATCCATCTCGGTGACAGGCGGAGGGTCCGGAACTGGCATAGCGTCGCTGATCAACGGGTCTACCGACATCGCGAATGCTTCGCGAGAGATGAAAGAGGAGGAATTCGAGCAGGCGGAGGAGCAAGGCATTGCGCCAGTGGAGCACGTGGTGGCCATGGACGCCATCGCCGTGGTGGTGAACCCAGGCAATCCCTTAGATCAGCTGTCGATCCCTCAGATCTCCGACCTTTTCACCGGGCGCATAACTGTTTGGCAGGAACTGGGAGGCGAGAACAGGCCCGTCATACTGGCTTCGAGGGAGAGCAATTCCGGCACCTACGTGTATTTCTTGGAGAAGGTTGTGCAGCGCGACGATCCCGACAACCATGATCTTTTCTCCCCAGAGGCGTTGCTGCTGCCATCGTCCGAGGTGATCGGCCTGGAGGTATCGCAGAACCCCAATGCTATCGGCTACGACGGTCTGGGGTACGTCACCCCCGACCAGAAGGCGTTGAAGCTTGCCGTGGACCAGACTGGTCCCTTCGTTGCTCCAACCATCGAGACGGTAAAGGACGGCACCTATCCCATCGCGCGACCACTGTACATGTACACGCGTGGGGAACCGACGGGGCCAATCAAGGAGTATCTGGACTGGATCATGAGCGATGATGGTCAGAAGATAGTGGCGGAACTGGGATTCGTTCCGCTGTCGGACTCTTGACGAGTTGTATGGAAGTGGCCGAACGCGAGGAGTAGCGAGTGCAGATCCCAGCAGTGCCCAAAGATGTGGACTGGCGCGAGTTCTTCATCGAGCAGCTAATCCGCCTCATGGGCGTATCGGCCATCGCTCTTGTGCTCCTGATCTTCTTGTTCCTGGTCAGGGAAGGTGTCCCTGCCCTGCTCGAAGTCCCTCTGTCGAACCTCCTGGGGCAGAGGTGGTACCCCACGTTCGAGATCTATGGACTCGTGCCCCTGATACTGGGATCGCTCTTGGTGACGGTGGGCGCGATTGCTATCTCTCTGCCCCTTGGCGTGGCCGCGGCGATCTTCATCGGGGAGATAGCACCCGATTGGGTGCGCGAAATCCTCAAACCCGCGATCGAAGTCATAGCCGGCATCCCTTCGGTTGTGATCGGGTTCATCGGCATTCAAGTTGTCTCTCCACTGGTGCGTGAGTTCTCCGGGGCGCCGACCGGTCTGACGGCACTGACAGGGGTGCTGCTCCTGGCCTACATGGCTCTCCCCACGATCATCAGCATCGCGGAAGACGCTCTCGATGCGGTGCCTGACTCCTACCGTCACGCCGCCTACGCTCTGAGCGCCACCCAGTGGCAGACCATCTGGCGAGTGGTTCTGCCGGCAGCTAAACCGGGCATCATCACCGCGGTCATGCTGGGCGTGGGACGCGCCATCGGCGAGACAATGACCGTGATGATGGTGGCAGGGAATGCGGCCAGGATGCCCTTGGGACTGGATGCCTTTCTGCGGCCGGTACGCACCATGACGGCCACCATCGCAGCAGAGATGGGAGAGGTGGCGCGAGGTAGTACCCACTACCACGTGCTATTCGTGGTGGGGCTGGCGCTTTTCGTTCTCACATTCGTGATCAATCTTGCGGCGGCCTTGACCATCTTTCGTGAGAAGCGGGGAGGCGGACGGAGGTTTCTGGCGTGAAGGTCCCTCGCTACACCACACAGAAGGTTGCCTTCGGCATCATCACGGCGGCGGCAGTGGGCGTGATGGTGCCCCTCGTCCTCGTTATAGCCTACATCGTAGTGCAGGGCATAGGAGCCATAAGCTGGGAATTCATATCGGCCATGCCAAGGAGCGGAATGCGTGAGGGCGGCATCCTTCCCGCTCTGGTGGGTACCATATGGCTGACCATCGGCACGGCTGCTACTTCCATACCACTGGGTGTGGGGGCTGGCATCTACCTGTCGGAGTATGCGCCAGACAACTCGTTAACTCGTACCATACGGCTGGCCATCATCAACCTTGCCGGGGTGCCTTCCGTCGTCTATGGCCTGTTCGGCCTTGGCTTGTTCGTCATTTTCCTCAGGTTCGGCATGTCCATTGTTGCCGGCTCACTGACTCTGGGCATCATGACCCTGCCCGTGATCATCAGCACCACGGAGCAGGCGCTGGCGTCTGTGCCCCAGAGCTTTCGGGTCGTCAACGCCTCTCTGGGCGGGACTACCTGGCAGGGCATAAGGAAGGTAACTTTGCGGCAGGCGCTGCCAGGCATCATCACCGGCGTTATCCTGGGGCTGGAGCGGGCGGCGGGCGAGACGGCTCCTATCCTTTTCACCGTGGCCGCTTTCTACCTGCCCCGTCTTCCGCACTCCGCGCTCGACCAGACGATGGCTCTGCCATATCATCTGTTCGTGATATCGACCCAGGTGCCCGGAATGCCCATCCAGATCCAGTATGGTACGGCACTTGTGCTGATGGCCTTTGTCCTGACCATGAATCTCTTGGCCACGCTGATCAGACGGTACTATCGGCGTCGCCGCCAGTGGTGAGGATGATCATGCCTCCAACCGCCAAGATCGTCCTCGAGGATGTGAGCTTCTACTATGGCCAGGAGCCGGCCCTCCAGCAC
>Ga0307379_10003317_pt1 | contig 23446 bp, 19 predicted proteins | sample UN2MG_FD_202237 | JGI IMG/M metagenome (GOLD analysis project Ga0307379, IMG submission 202237) | Soil microbial communities from Risofladan, Vaasa, Finland - UN-2 | ecosystem: Environmental > Terrestrial > Soil > Coastal area > Acid sulfate soil | place: Finland: Risofladan, Vaasa | collected... | reverse complement strand
CGGGGCCTGCTATACTTGCCATGACCTGGGGACGTAGCTCAGTTGGGAGAGCGGCTGGTTCGCAATCAGCAGGTCCGGGGTTCAAATCCCCGCGTCTCCATCCTGCTTCGCTCCGGCCTTCGGGCCGGAGCTTCGCAGGACTTCGTCCTGCGAACTGCGCGGCAGGAAGCGGGATGCCCTGCGTAGCCTTTGCGGAGCAGGGCCACTCGCGGCTAGACGTTGAGTCGGAAAGGGTGCCGGATGTACGTCTATCTTCTCCGCTCTATCTCTCACGCAGCCCGGCGGTACGTTGGGCTAACGATCGACCTCAAGAAAGGGCTCGCCGAGCACAGCGCGGGGAAGTCTCCGCATACCCACAAGTACGCGCCGTGGAAACTCGTCGTCGCCGTCTTCTTCGAAAATCGCGTCAAGGCCAAGGCCTTCGAACGATATCTCAAGCAGGGCTCAGGCCACGCCTTCGCCAAACGCCACTTCTGGTGACGAAGCCGGGCCTTTCGAGGTTTCTGGCAACACGGCGGAAAGGGAACAGTCATGCCTCGCACAACTAGCTGCCAATCCACAACTGTGCTGATGAGGACCGCCGGTCTTGCAGGCATCGCCGCGCTGGTGCTGGCGCTCACCGTCGTGCCGGGCTGCGAGAAGAAGCCCTCCGCCCGGCCGCCCGCGGCGCCCACGCCGTCGAAGGTTGAGGTCACCAATGTGCCGGTTCCCGAACCCGTTCAGCCCCCCGCGGCGCCCAACGCGGCGACGACGCAGCCCGTAGCCATCAAGTTCAGTGCACTAGTCCGTATCGTCTTCATCTGCGAGAAGTGCGGGCACCAGCTCCGCAAGCCCATCCCCGAGATAGACACCACCAAGGACATCACCGAGGCTGAGATGGAATTGTCCTGCGTGGACTGCCCCAAGTGCGGCCAGAAGGCCTGCTGCTGGCGTGCGATCCATTGCCCAGCCTGCAAGAAGTTCTACATCTCACAGAGCGAGAAGGCTCGCGTCGAGGCTATGAGGGCCGGGCGAGGCGAGCCGGAAGGCGTTGTCGACGTCTGCCCGTACTGCCGGACCAACCTGCTGGAGTGGTATCGCAAACACCGCAGGAAGTGAGGCGGCTGCGCCGAACCGCCTGCCGGGATATCGAGGACCGCATGGGACTCAAAGGCAAGAAGATCGCGATCATGCTGGACCAGCAGTACCAGGAGCTGGAGGTCTGGTATCCGTACTATCGGTTGAGGGAGGAGGGCGCGGCCGTCACGCTGGTGGCGCCGAAGGCGGGCGAGAGCTATCCATCGAAGCTGGGCTATCCGTGCGTGTCGGACGCGGCGGCGGCCGACGTGACCGGCGGCGACTTCGACGCGGTCGTGGTGCCGGGCGGCTGGGCGCCGGACTTCATGCGCCGCGACGAGAGCATGATTCGCTTTATTCGGCAGTGCGCCGAGGCGGGGATCGTGCTGGCGGCCATCTGCCACGGCGGCTGGATGCTCTGCTGCACTGACGCGCTCAAGGGCCGGCGGGCCACCAGCTTCGCGGCCATCAAACATGACATGATCAACGCCGGGGCGAAGTGGGTGGATGAGCCGTGCGTCGTGGACGGCAACGTGATAACCTCGCGCAAGCCCGACGACCTGCCGGCCTTCTGCAAGGCGATCATCCGATCGCTGGAATAGTCAGTCCACAGACCTGCCTCCCGGCAGGCAGGTTGCACAGATTCCAACCCCTGTCGGGCTCAGCCGCCGGCCGCCTGTGATGCCTACAGACGACGGTACACATCCTTGCGGTGCCCGACGCGGATGACAAAGACGATCAGCACCCGCTCGGCGATTCGGTATACCACGCGATAATCCCTCACGCGGATTCGGCAGGCCTTCTCATCGCCGACGATCTTCCGCACTCCTTGAGGGCGGGGCTCGGACGCCAGTGCGGCGATGGCCCCCAGCACGCGCCGCTGCTCGCGCCGGGGCAGACGAGCGATCTCCTTCTGCGCGGACTTCTTGATCTCGATGCGGTAGCGCATCTACAAGCCAAGTTCCTTGAGGACCTTCGCAAGGGACTTGCTCGGCTCCTTCAGCCGCCGGCGGATGGCCGCCAGGTCCATCTCGTCCTCGATCCGCTCCAGGAGCTCCATGTCCTCGACGGGAACGAGGGCGAAGAGATCCTTTCCCCGCCGCTCAACGACGACGCGCTCCCCGCGAAGGGCGACGCGGTTGCCCAGGTCGGCCAGTCGCTCGCGGGCCTCGCTGATGGGTACGTTAACCATAGCCTGCGCTCCAATCTACACAACCGTACGAATTGTACGTTATGTGTGTTCCGCCGTCAAGCGATCTTGTCGCTTCGCGATCGCAGCCTCCATCAGCCGGTCGCTACTCGAACAGGGCCGTTCCGATTCGGAGCATGGTGGCCCCTTCCTCGACGGCAACGGCGTAGTCCTGGCTCATGCCCATCGACAGGTGGCGGAAGTTGCCGCCGCCGATCTTCTCGAATCGCAGCTCCTCGAAAATCTCGCGCAGGCGCACGAACACCGGGCGGGCGTCCTCGGGCGTGCGGACGCGTGCGGCCATCGTCATCAACCCGATCACGCGAACGTTCCTCAGCGTCGAGATCAGTTCCACCAGGTGGTTGGCCGCTCCGACCGCGACGCCGGATTTCTGCGGCTCCTCAGAGCAGTTGACCTGGATCATCACATCCACGACGCGCCCGGCCTGCTCGGCCCGCACGCTGATCTCCTCCGCCAAGCGAAGCGAGTCCACGGAATGGATCACTGCGGCCACCGGCAGGACGCTCTTGACCTTGTTCCGCTGGAGGTGGCCGACCATGTGCCAGCGAATAGGACAGGTGCCCCCGCGCCGCTGGTAATGGTCGTCGAGCTGGCCAGCGCGTGCGATGAGCTGGTTAACGAGGCTTTCGCCCATGTCAACCAGCCCGGTCTCAACCAGCGTGCGGATGGTGTCCACGTCAACCGACTTGGTCACGGCAACGATGGAGACCACCTCCTCGGATCGGCCGCTTCGGGCGCAGGCAGCCGAGATCTGCTCCCGGATGCGGGTGAGGTTGCCCTCGATCTTCTTTCTGGGTACGGCCATGCAAGGAGAAGATACCACCGCGGCGGGCGTGGCTCAAGATGGCGCGGTTGGGTCGACAGCCGGCGAGGACGCGGTGTGGGCCGCCGTCGGGGAAGGTTCAAGCGAGGGGATCGCCGGCCGGAGCCGGTCAACGCGGCTGCGGACGGCGAGCATCACCACAAACCACACGATCCCCAGCCACGTCAGCGTCCCCACCGCGCGGGCGTAGGTCACCAGCCCGCCGAGGATCAGCGGAATGCTCACGAACCAGGCCGCCGCGCACAGCCGGCGCAGGCCCGACGGCCCAGCCGGGTCAAAGGCAAGATGCGCCCCGACCACCAAGGCCGGCAGGGCGAAGGCGTAGAAGTACGTCCACGCGATCGGCGAGGCGAGCACCGTGAAGAGGCAGGCAATCGCAAGGTCCGTTGCCGCAGCCAGCCCCCCGGGCGGCGGGCGCCTTCGGAGGCCAACAGCAGCGATTCCGGCCGCCCCCAGCGCCACCAGCGCGGCAAAGATCACGTCCACCGTCTTGCGCGGCAGGTCCATGAGGTTCACGAAGAACGCGCGGTCGGGGAAGCCCTCGCTGAGGCCGCTACGGGCGTCCACCGGCCGGCACAGCCGGTGCGCCAGCGAATACAGCGACTGGTTCTTCTTGCTCATGCCCTGGTCGCGCCACTGGCGGACCTGGTTGCCGGTCACGTACGGGTTGACGATCCGCCTGTACCAAGCGACGGTCTCGTTCCAGTGCCGCCCGTAACCGCGGACCGCCCCGGGCAGCACCAGCATCCAGATCGCCACGCCGACAATCGACCAGCCGACCAGCTTCCATCGCCGCATCAGCAGCAGCGCCGGCAGCGCCGCGGCCGGGAAGATCTTCCACGAGATCGCCAGCCCCGCCGCCAGCCCCCCCACTGACGACCAATTACGGTGCGCCAGGTAAACCGCCAGCGTCAACATGGCCAGCAGGTGCGTGTTGTTGTTGCCGCTGCGGAGGTCGTCCACGATGAAGCCCAAGGCGCCGACCAGCGGCAGCAGGAACTGCCGCGGGTCGCCTGGGAGCCAGCGGCCGTGCACCATCTTCACGACCAGCAGCACCGACACCGCGGCGGCCCCGACGGCCGACAGGTACCAGACGGCCACGAACGTGCGGTAGTCCAGCCAGCCCAGGGGGGCAATGCACACAGCAAAGGCGGGCGGCAGCTTGTAGAACTTCAGCCGCTCGTCGTCCGGCGGCAGGCCCTCGCCCATGTACGCCAGCGGCTCGCCGTTCAGCGCGCGGACGGCTGCCTGGTGCCAGCGGAAAAAGTCGCGGTGCTTGCCGCGCGAGATGGAGCTCATGATCAGCCCGCCGATCACGGTGACCAGCACTATCATCACGATCAGCGTGAGCGAATAGACGACCTTGCGGTTCTCGCCCGGTCCGAAAACTCGCTTGAGGTCGTCCATGAACGTCGCTCCCGAGGTGCTACGCGTCCGGCTGCGTGGCAGGCGCCGTTGCCGTCGGCGCACCGGGGTCCGTGCGAGCCCGCCACTCATCACGATGGTCGCGCATATCGCTGAGCATCTCAATCAGCCGGCGGCGCTTCTCGCCTCTGGGCCGGCCGCCATACCGCTCCATGTCGCTCATTGCCCGTTCAACGGTCCAGCCTTCCATAACGACCAGGTACGCCGCAGACATGAATCCCGTTCGGTTCCGCCCGTGCTCGCAGTGCACCAGCGTCGGCCGCGGCCCCGCGCGCACCTCGCGAATGAATTGTTCGAACTGCTCGTAGCTCGGCAGCTCGGCGGAGATGGGAATCCGCACCAGCCGCAGTCCCGCCTCGTCGATGCGATGCCGTTCCTCCCGCAGGTCCTCCGTCGCTTCGTAGTCGGCTCGCAGATTGATCACGCTACGGATGCCGTGGCGGTCGAGGACGCTCCACTGCCACCCGCGCGGCTGTCGGCTGCGGTAGAGCATGCCCGGCACCACCACACCGAACTCGCCCACATAGTAGGCATGATAGGCCAGAACCCCTGCCGTCACGGCGCCGGCCACTGCGGCTCCAAACACGGCCAGCAGGAGGAGGGTGCGCGCTCGAATCAATCTCATGGCTCACACGGCACTTGATGGAGATTATCGCATCTTCGTTACGTAGTTCATGCAGAACTCGTCGCGGCCGGCGATGGCCTCGGCGGCGTAGATCATCGGCATGATACCATCGATGCAGGGGTCGATGATGCCGACGTCCATGCCGTTGTAGATCGCCTGGCACAGAGCGGCGAAGTTGACGAACCTGCGCTTCGGCAGGCCGTAGCTGATGTTCGAGCAGCCCCCGCCGATGTGCACGTCCGGCCACCTTGCATGGATCGCCGCGATGGCATCGATGACCGCCCTCCCGCTGACCGCGTCCGCCGACACGGGAAGAAAGCACGGGTCCACGATGATCTCGTCGAGTTTCTTGCCGGCGGTGCCGAGATGCTCAATGAGCTTCTCAGCGCTGGCAATCCGATCGTCCACGCCGCACGGCGTGCCCCCGTCGGACATCAACAGGGCCACCACCATGCACTCGTGCTTGGCCGCCAGCGGAAGCAGCGACTCCATGCGGTGCTTTTCCAGGGAGATGCTGTTGAGGATGGGCTTGGTCTTCGCCATGGACAGGCCGGTCTCGACAGCCTGCGGGTCGGCGGAGTCCACCGAGACGGGCCTGTCGGTGCATCCCTGCACCAGCTCCACGAGCCAGGCCATGTTCTCGGCCTCCCGCCCTTCTCGCGGGTCGCCGCCGTTCAGGTCGATGTAGTCGGCGCCGGCCTGCGCCTGTTCGGTGGCGGCCCGGACGATTGCCTCACGGTCGCGTTCCTCAAGCGCTGCGGCGATCATCTTGCGCGTGGCGTTGATCTTCTCACCTATGACGATCATTCACCTGTTCTCCTGCTAGACGCTGACGCGGACCCGTCGACATGTCGGTTCGCGCTTCCCCGCGGGGCCTATTCCAGCGGCGGGGCGCTATCGGCCCAGGTTGCCAGGGCCGCCTCGCTGAAGACCTCGTACAGGCCGCCGGTGGCGGCGGTCAGCACGCCCAGGCTCTCGCCGGACAGGCGGTCGCTGCCCAGGCCCACACCCACGATCACAATGCCCGCCGCCTTGGCCTTGGCCCCCAGCGCGCCGGGGTGCTCTATCGCCTCCCTGCGAAACACGACGATCGTGCTCGGCGACTTAGCGATCGCCGCGCCGATCGCCCCGGCAATGTCCGTCTGCCCGCCGGGGAACACCTCGCTAAGGAACTCTTTCGTGGCCAGATAGCCCTCCCTGCCGCCGGCGCGGTAGCCGTCCTGGAGGGCCTTCACCCCGCCCTCGGTACTCACAAGTATGTTGAACTTCTGCTGCGGCGTCAGCGACTGGATCGACAGCCACGTCATGTACCGGGCATAGTCGAACAGCCGCTTCATGCTGCCGCCCCCGTCCAGCACGTAGATGACCGGCGGGGTGAATGACATTCCGGCAACCTTCGGCCCGGTCTTGGCGGCCTGCAACGGATCCACCACACCTGCCTGGACCGGCGTGGTCGCCGGCATGGGCGCCACAGACGTGACAGGCGTCGTCGCGAGGGGGCGGTTCGGCGGCGCCACAGGTCCGGGCATGGCGTTGGGCTCCTCGTGTGCGCGGCGCGACAAGGTAACACCCAGCCAGATACCCAGGACGGTCATGGCGATGATAGCTCCGATAAGGACTATTGTGACCATCCCCTGGAAACGCACGGGGTTGGCCATCGGGACCTCTTCGGTCTCGGCGATGCCGGCCACCAGGGCAGCCTCGGGCGCGGCGGCCTGATCGGTGGGAGCCTCCGGCCGGTCGGTCGGCCCTTCGGGCCTGGCTGCCGCCTTGGGGCCCTTCCCGCCCCGGACAAGCACGATCTCCTTGCAGTACGGACACCGGCACGCCCCACCGGCAAAGGCGTCATCGACGGAAACCTTCTTACGACAACCTGGACAGCGAACAGTGATGGCCATGCTTGCCTAGCCTCGCAGACGGCCCTGGGGGCGCCATATTGCCCCTACTGTGAGAGCGGGCCCTGAATTGCTTCTACCACAACCTGCGCGGAGATTCCACCGCAACCCGCTCTGAGTGGGGGCCGGCACGTCCCCCTCGCCAAGCCAACGAGGCGGGGCTGCGTGCGCCCGTCGCCAGCCGCGATCCTAAGCCTCTAGATCCCGCCGCGTCCGCCCGTCAGCAGGGTGATCGCCTCGTTGCGCGTCGCGAGGTTGCTGCGGAACGTACCGAGCATCGCCGAAGTGACCATCACCGAGCCTGGCTTCCGCACGCCGCGGATGGTCATGCATGTGTGCGTGGCCTCGATGATGACGGCCGCACCCTTCGCCTCCAGCTTGTCCATAAGCATGTTGGCGATTTGGCTGGTGAGCCGCTCCTGGGTCTGGGGGCGATGGGAGCAGCTCTCCACTACGCGGGCAATCTTGCTGAGTCCCACAACACGCCCGCGCGGCAGATACGCCACGTGGGCCTTGCCCATGAACGGCAGCAAATGATGCTCGCACATCGAGTAGAAGGGAATGTCCCGCAACACGACCATCTCGTCGTACTGCTCCTGGAAACCGACCTCCAGGTGCGCCGCCGGGTCCTCGTACAGCCCGGAGAACAGCTCCTCGTACATCCTCGCGACGCGGCGAGGGGTGTTCTTCAGGCCCTCGCGGCCTGCGTCCTCCCCCACCGCCAGGAGGATCTGGCGAACGGCTTTCTCGATGGCGACAAGGTCCACTTTCTTCTTTCGTCCTGCCATGTCCAGTGCCTCGAAGTGTTCGCGTAATCTTAGCACGGCGCCGGGGAAGGCGAAACCATTCACCCCCACGACAGTTGGCCTGTTTTCCGCTAGAATACTTATCATATGCTTTCTCTTGCGACACTTCTCGCAGCCGCATGTGAACCGCTCGCCCAATACCAGCCGACGCTGGTACTGGTCGGCTGAGGGTCGAACCTCCGATGGAACCCACAGACGAGCCGCGAAGCACAACCGTCGAGAGCCGGCGGCGCTCCGTCTCCGCCGGCATGAAGCTCGGTCGGATGCGATGGGTGGACCACTGGGTTGGCCTGCCGGCGTGCTTCGTGTTCGGCCTGCTGGCGACGGCGCTCCGCAAGGTGCTTCCCGAACGCAACCGGCAAGTAACGGGCACGCGCCCGCTGGCGATACTCAAGTTCTTCGGGCTGGGGAGCATAATGGAAGCCACCCCCTTGCTGCGGGCGATTCGCCGACGGTACCCGCAAGCCCGGCTGATATTCGTGACCTTCCATGAGACGGGCGCGCTGGTGCGGCGGCTCGGCATCTGCACGGACGTGCGGGTGATCCGTACGAGCTCGCCTGTGAGGTTTGTGCTGGACTGCCTGCGGACAATCATCTGGCTGCGGGGCCAGCGTGTCGAGGCGGTGGTTGACCTGGAGTTCTTCAGCAAATTCTCGACGCTGATGACGTTTCTCAGCGGCGCGCACGTCCGGATCGGCTACCACCTCAACGAGTTCTGGCGGCGCAGCCTGGTGACGCATCCGATCTATTTCAACTACTTCCGCCATATCACCGACGTGTTCGACGAGGCCGGCCTTCAGATGGACGTGACTATCGAGGACACGACGATCAGCCGGCTGGACGTGGGCGAAGAGGCGCGGCGTCAGGCGGCCGAGTCACTCCGGTCGGTCGGGTGGAGCGAGAACTCGATCCTCCTGGGCGTGAACGTCAACTCCGGCGAGCTGTGCCACGAGCGGCGCTGGCCGATCGAAAGGTTCGCGCAGGTCGTTCAGACTGTCATGCAGGATCGCCCTGAGCTGCGTGTGGTGCTGACCGGTGCGCCGTCCGAGCGCCGGTACGTCTCGTCGCTGCTGGACCATCTGCCGGCCTCGCTGCACGGGCGCATCTTCAACGCCGCCGGCGTGTGGTCGCTGGAGGCGTTCATCGCATCGCTGCCGCTGATGGACGGGCTTCTGACGAACGACTCAGGCCCAATGCACCTGGCGGCCTCGCAGGGCACGCCGATGGTCTCGCTGTGGGGGCCGGCCCGGCCGGGCTTCATCGCCCCGCGTGTGGACAACATGCGGGTCATCTACAGGGACTACCGGTGCAGCCCCTGCGTGAACATGTTCACGAGCTTTGAGGGAATGTGGTGCAACCACGAGGGCTGGTGCATGCAGGCGATCGAAACGCCGGAGGTGCTCAGCGCAGTCCGCGAGATGCTCGCGGAGGTCCATGCCCGGCGGAAAGAGCCCGGCAGTGGCTCCACGACGGAGGCGTGAGTACATGAGTCGCAAGCGCGCCCCGAAGAAACACCCGCAGCCGTCGCCTCGGAAGACCCCAACGGGGCTTGCCCCCGCGAGCAAGGGGCTCGCGCGCGCGTGCGACATCGCCGCCGGCGCGATCGCGGGGATCATGCTGATCTCCGTGATCCACATGAGCCGCGAGCCGGTGACCTGGCCGCAGGACTCCTTCAGCGACATGCACACGCTGCTGGCCGGCGAGAACTTCAAGCGCCACGGCCTTCTCGACATGCGCTTCCTCCCGGTTCACTACGCCGGGCCGGAGAAGCTTGGCGAATGGCGGCGATACTACACGCACTACCCCCCGCTTCCGGACGTGGTCAACGGCATCGTCCGCCTGGTCGGCATCGACTCGCTGTCGGGCATGCGGATCGTCTCCGGGCTGTTCGGGATCGCGGGATTCGTCCTGATGTACGGCGCGATACGCCTAGCCGTACACCCGTTGGCGGGAGCCATCGGCCTGGCCTTCATCGCCGGCAGCGGCTACTTCTGGTCTTATGGCGTCAGCGTCCACCAACACCCGTTCAATATTTTCTTCGTAGGTTTGTTCCTGGCGTTCTTCGTGCGGGCGGCAGACCAGCAGCGGCGAATCTGGCCGTGGGCGGGCTGTTGGGGGGCCCTGATGCTCGCCTCGCTGAGCAGTTTTGAGTTCATCATGTACCCGCAGGTCTTTGCGTGGGCGTACGTGCTGATCACGGGGCGGCTTGGCAGGCACTGGAAGGCGCTGCTGATCCTGGCGACGGCGCCGATAGCTGGGGTCGCCCTGCACTATCTCCAGAACGTCTGGGCGCTGGGTTGGGCCGGCGCATGGGCAGACAAACTCGGCTACGGGCAATACGGCGGCGAGAGCCGATGGGAGGCTCTGGCCAAGCTCCCGAAGATGCTCTCAGACAACATCGATGGAGTCTACCGCAACGGGTTCCCCATCAGCGTCGGCTTCGGCTGGCCGTGGTACGTGCTGGTTCTACTGGTGGCCGTCGTGGTGGCGGTGATCGCACTGAAGCGCGATGACGGCGGACGGTGGCGAAAGGCCCTCGCACTGCTCGGCGCCGCGTCCGTCGCACCTTGGGCGTGGTACCTGATAATGGCCGCCCACGCGCACCATCCGCACACGATCAACCAGCTCGTCCCCCTGGTTATGATTGGGTCCGGGTCGCTGGGCGCGCTGATCGCGATGCGCCTTTTCGCGCCGAAGGTGCCGGCGGTCGTTCGCGCGCTGATGGCCGCGGGGGCGCTGGTGCTGCTGGCGATGGTTTACGGCAACTATAGCGCCGTTGGCGCGCGCCTGAGGGACAAGCCGCCGTCGCCATTCATGCAGACGCTCGAGGCGCTGGGGCCCGCGGCCTTTCCCGAGCGAAGCGCCGCGCTGTTCAACATCACGCCCGAGGCGCACCTGGCGTACTTCCTGCGCGATTACTCCACGCTGTGCCCCCGCCGCGAGCTGGAGTTCCCCGGCGACCTGCGACGGTTGAATCGGTGCCTGCCGGAGGGCTGGAGCTACTCCAGCTATCTCTACTTCGTCGATGACCAGAGGTGGTTGTTCGAGCTGCTAGCGACGCACTGCCGAGGGCGAGTCCTGGAATACGACGCGGGGGAAGGGCGAGTGCAGAGGTTTCCGATCGTCCTGTTCGACATCAGCCCGCTGCTTGCGCCGCTGGACAAGCGGCGGCTCCTCCCGCCCGACGTGGCCGAGGCCCAGAAGGCCGGCCGCTTCCCGCCGTGGCACCCGCCGGGCTTCGACAAGCGTTTTCGCCAAGCCCTCACTCGTATCCACAGCAGCGCCCCGTAGTCGCCAGCCGAGCGAGCGACCACTCGGCCACCCCCACAAGCTCCGGCACGAGCGAGGGCAGCTCCCGCAGCGGCTCGATCAGGGCCGGGTCCGCCGAGTTGCCGGCCGCGATGGCAGCGTTGCGGATGAGCATCTCGCGGGTTGCCCTGCGGCAGGCGGAGCCGCGCGTGGCCAGGTCCCAGTCGCCGGCCGACCAGCGGAGGATGTCGGCCAGCTCGGCGCCCCCCAGCGGCGGCATATCGCCCAGCATCTCAACGTCGCCGACAGGCAGGCCGCGATTGTGCGGACAGGCCTCCTGGCAGCGGTCGCAGCCGAACACAGCCGGTCCGATCATGGGCCAGAACTCGCGGTCGATCTGGCCGCGGCACTCTATGGTGAGGTAGCTGACGCATCGGCGGGCGTCGATGAGCGCGTCGTCCCGTATGGCACCGGTCGGACACGCCTCAACGCAGGCGCTGCAATCATGGCACTGCGCAGGCAGTGGCCCATCCGGCACAAGCGGCAGGTTGCAGATGATTTCACACAGCAGCACGTAGCTGCCCAGCCCGGGCACGAACAGGCACCCGTTGCGGCCTATCCACCCGAGCCCGGCGCGGACGGCCAGGCTGCGCTCCATCACGGGGCCGGAATCGACAAACGCGCGGCCCCGGAAGCCCGCATCGAGTTCGCGCAGGCGGGCGAGGAGTCGTCGGCAGCGGCCCTTGAGGACTTTGTGGTAGTCGCGCCCCCGGGCGTAGCGGGCCACCGGGGCGGAAGACGCCGATCCCCCCGGTGAAGGTGCGTAGCCGACGGCGAGGCAGATCACACTCCGCGCGCCCGGCACCAGCAGGTCCGGGCAAAGGCGCTTCTGTAGATTCGCCTTCATGTATCGCATCCGTCCGTGCCAGCCGCGCTCCAGCCACCGAACGAGACGTTCGGGGTGCGGCACCGGCCCGGCCGGCGCGATGCCCACGCGCGCGAAGCCGACCTCCAGAGCGGCGAGCTTGGCAGCGGCGGTCAGATCACGGGACCCACACACAAGACCAGTTTAGCGTTCGTCGGCACGGGGGCAGCTAACGAAATGCGAGACGAGGCTTCCGGCAGTGCGCGGGGGCGCGGCCGGCCGCTACTTGATAAGCCTGGCCGACGCCAGGTCCACGTGGTCCCCCACGGGCAGCTCGTCGCGCCCGAAATCCACGCGGATGGTGAACGTCTTTGCCCCCGTGAGGTCGAGGTTCACGCCAACCGGGTCGTCCTTGCCGGTCAGGTGGATCGGCCGGCCCAGCGGCTTGTCATCGGCCAGGAAGCTCAGCGTGGCGTTGCCGGCGGGCCTGACCGCGTCGTCGATGCCGGCGAGGGCAACGAAGCGCGTGTACTTCCCGTCCAGCCTGTACGTAAGCTGGGAGTAGCTGTTCAGGCCGATGCCCGAGGAGTAAGTGAGGCCCTTGAGCCTTATCGGCCCGCCGCCCACCGACTTGTTCAGGCGGTGGGGAAACTTGGCGTCGAACAGCCCGTGCTCCTCGACCGAGGCCGGCTTCAGGTCGGCCAGGGGCACCACTCGCTCGGAGACGAACCGAATCGACGCGACGTTCCGCCGGGCGATCTTCAGGGCGCCCATCGAACGGCTCTCGACGGCCAGCTCCTCGCCCTGGAGCTTCAGAGACGAGAACAGTATCTCCGATCCGTCGGCGGCGATCAGACTGCCGGCCGGGGTCCACTGTCCGTGCGGGATGGCCAGGCGGATCGCCTTGACGTGCCGCGTGTCGATCTGGCGATCCTCGTCCCGCAGGCGAAAAGTAATCTTCCCATCCCGAAGGGCCAGCAGAATGCCCTGCACGGCGGACCACTCCTTGCCGCGGTCCACGATCAGATCATCGGTGGCCTCGGCCGCCCGCTTGATCGAGAGGCATTTTCGGATGACTGCGCCCGGCTCCTCGCCGCGGCGGGGCAGATACACGAAGCCGACCACCTTAAGGCTCAGCTCGAGCGAGCCGACCGCCGGGCTTTCGAATCGGATCTTGCCGTCGGCCACGCGGACCTCGTCGGCCGCCAGCGTGTCGCCGGCCACCGTGACGATCACGCTCTGGCCGCCGCGGGTCATCAGGCCCTCGGCCTCCCGCAGGAAGACCGCTTCCACGTCGGCCAGCGGCAGCACGTGCTCGTTCCCATCGGCGCTGAGCTGCACCCCCTTTGGGCCTATCGAAGCAACCGAGCCTACCACCGTGCGCAGATCGATCGTCTCGACCCGATCGGCGCAGAGCGCCGTCGCGCCGGTCAACAGGAGCACGAGCAAACTGACAGCCTTGCACCTTATCACGTTGATCGAGTCCGGGTAGCCTGCCTCCAGCATACAGCCTTGTCACCGTGGGTCAACGCGACTTGCCCGCAGAGAGGAGCAGCCGGCCCTTCGCCGCGGACGCATCACCCGACCACTGCAAGAAAGCCGAGCCATAGCCATGGCTCGGCTTTGCCTGGCGAACTCAAAGAACTTAGCATGTCGCGGCCCCGCCGGCGAATCCCGTCGGCATCACCGGCCTGTCTTCTCGGACAGAGACGTACGGTAGTCGCTGACGAGGCTGCGGTACCGCTCCGACATGACCTTCTTCATGATCTCTCGGAGCTTGTCGCGCTCGCGGGGTGGCAGCTCGGCCCAGCCGCCCGTTTCGGTCGTGTCGCGGATCTCGCTTAGCTTGCCCGGCCTGACCACCGCCCCGGCCGGCAGGGCACTGACGGTCGCCGGCGACGAGGGCTGCCCCGTTCCCTGCGGGCGGCCCTGGCGACTGCCCTGGCCTTGGCCCTGTCCTTGGCCTTGGCCCTGCCCCTGGCCCTGGCCCTGCCTCTGGCCCCTCTGTCGCTGCTGGCCCTGCCCGCCGCCGCTGCGCTGGTTCTCCTCGGCGGTCTTGATGAGGTCCTCCAGGACCATGACGATCTGGCGCTGGGTCTTCTGCGTCTTGTCGCCGCTGTCAACGGCCTTCAGCCGGCCTTCCACCTTGTCCATCTCACCGGCCAGATGCTTCATCGGGTCTCTGTAGATCTTCTGCCAGGCCTCCACCTTGGCCAGGACCTTCTCACGGTCCTCGACGGAAAGGGTCAGCCCGTAGTTCCTCAGGCCGAAGGCATACACCTGCATCGCGTTCATGTAGCGGCCGTACTTCTCAAAGGCCTCGGCGCCCTTCATCGCCGACATCGAAGCGAAGCTGATGCGCTCGGGCATGTTTCTCAGAACCTCGACGTAGGCGTCGGCGGCAAACATTGCCGTCTTCTCGGCCTCCAGCGGCTTTCCGGCCTTGGCGAGCGCTTCGGCCTGCCCGGCCAGCGCCTCGGCGTAGAGATAGTGCTTGCAGGCGCTGTGATAGTTGGTCTGTTCGGCCACCAGCGTCTGCTTGACCGCCTTGGCGCACTCGGCGTAGTTGCCGTCGGCAAAGAGGCCCCGGCACTTGGCGAACCGCCCGTCGACCTTGGCGAAGGCCTGGAGGATTCGCTCGATGTTATCCTTCTGTGTCTTGGCGCCCTCGACCGTCAGCAGCTTCTCGGCGGCGTCCTTTGCCTGCTCGTCGTAGAGCAGCCCGTCGCGGATTTCGTCGATGGCCTTCTGTCGCTCATCGGCCAGGCGCAGGGCCTCGGCCTTCTTGACGAGGGCCTCCAGCTCCTCAGGGCTGATCTCCTTCCACCAGTCTTCGCCCTCGGCGGCGGGCGCGGCGTTCGGTTCAACAGCCGGACGTTCATCGGCGGCCGCCTCCTGCGCCCGCGCCTGGGGGCACAGGCCAACAGCCCAGCCCAGGGCCAGACTCAACGTCACAAGCCAGACTTTCCAAACGTAGCCATGGTCAGTTCTCATCGTCGTGCTCCCGCATTCTAGCTGCGTTCATGCCTAGCGTCCCGCCGGCGCGGGCTGACGGCGCGTCATCGCCTCACCCATCTTCTCGGTCAGCTTCTTTACGTTGGCCTCCCGGTCGGAGAGCTCCCGGTGCTGATCGCGGATCTGCGTCTCAGGCAGGCCTCCGACCTTGCTGCTGTCGTGGAGGACCTTCGTACGGCTGTTGATCTGGAGTTGCAGCACTCGCAGCATCTTCAGCTCGGCGATGGGCGGCACCAGCGGTTGTCGCCCTCCTCCCCCCTGGCCGCCCCGGCCCCCTCCTCCCTGCCTGTTCTTCTTGCGCAGGGCCAGTTCCTTGCGGATCGAGTCGAGCATCTCCTGGAGGTTCCGCTCGATCTCGGCCTGAATGGCCTGGGTCAGCGGCCCGGCCTGGCGGTCGGAGAGCTTCTTCTGGACGTCCAGCAGGTCCGTGCGCACCACGCGAAGCACGCTAGGGAAGACCACCGCGCGGCCTTCCTCCTTCAGCATGTCAAGCACCTTGCCCACATCGCCGGCCAGTCGGCCCTCGCCCGGCGATAGTTCATTCGTCAGCTTCAACTCGACCGTGCGGCGTTCGGCCTTGTCGGCCTCAGCCGTGCTCAGGATCTTCCCGTGAGCCGTCTTGGTCTCCGTGCTTATGTTCTTCTGCGCCCTGAGAATCTTGTCGAGCATCTCGTCGATCTTGGCGAGCTGCTCCTCCTGAGCGGCCTGCTCTTCTTCCTCGATGGCCTGCTGAAGGTCCTCCTCGGCCTTTGCCAGCTCATCCAGCGCCTTTTGCTGCTGCTTGTTGGCCCCGCCCGCGCTGCCCTTGCTCATCTGGCCCGACGCCTTGTTCATGGAGGACTTCGCGTTGCCGACAGACTTCTGCCCCGGCGTGGGCTTGTTGTCGCTGGACTTCTCGCCGGCCTTCGCCATCTCCTTGGCCAGATCGCCCGTCTTGTCGGCCACCTCGTTCTGCTCCTTCTTCTGCTCGGACATCGGGCGGGCCTCGGTCTCCTTCACCCGGCGGCGTAGCTGGGCCAGCTCGTACTTCTTGGCGCCCTCCAGCTCCTTCAGGGCATTCTCCTGCTCCTTGACGGCGTCTGGGGGGCTCTGCTTGGCGACCTTGTCAGCCGCCTTCTTCATGTGGTCGGCGGCCTTGTTGAGATTGCTGGGCTGCTGGCCCTGCTGACCCTGCTGACCCTGCTGACCTGACTTGCCCGACTGCCCGGACTGACCTGACTTGCCGGACTGCCCAGACTGGCCTGACTTGCCGGACTGCCCAGACTGGCCTGACTTGCCCGACTGCCCAGACTGACCTGACTTGCCGGACTGGCCTGATTGGCCTGATTGGCCTTGCTGGGGGTCCAGGCCGGCCGCCTTAGCGACCTCGCCCATGGCCTTGGAGAGTTCATTGGTGCGCTTCTCCAGGTCCTTCTGCTTCTCGGCGACCTGTCCAGCCTTGCTGCCGGAGACCATCTTGTTGATGGCACTCGTGAGGGATTTCTCGGCGGCGCCCAGGTCGGCAGCGGCCTGCTCCTGGGGCTTGGCGGCCTTCGTCGGCTCGGACTTGCCCAGCGCGGCGCCAGCCTTGTTCATCTCGCCCGCAGCCGACGCCGTGTGTCCGGCCGCCTGCGAGACTGCATTGGGGTCTGCCCCCGCGCCGGCCATTGCCTTGGCCAGGCCCTCGCTCTTGGCGGCGTCCCCGATCTGCTTGGCCGTCGCGCCCGCCTTCTGGGCAAGCTTGTCCTGGACGGCGCCGGCCACCGGCAGCTTGTCGATCGGCGTGGTGCGCGTGCGGTCGGTGATCTTGTCCTGGTCCTTGATCAACTCGCGGACCTTGTCCCTCAGATCCATGAGCGCGCGGACGTTGGGGTCGCCGGCGCCGAGGGCCTTGGTCTGGCCCATCAACTCGCGCTGCCGGGCGACGATGTCCGCCAGCTCGCGCGACAGCCCATCCATCTGCTCGCCGGTCTTTGGGGAGTTAGCCATTCCCCGCGATTCCTTCTCGAGCCTCCCCTCGCGCTTCTTGATCTCGCGGAGGTTCTTGAGGAACTGCTTCAGTTGCTTGATCCGCTCCCACCGCTCATCGAGGGTGAGCTGGCCCCGGCGAAGGGTCTCCAGCACCTCGCGGAGCTTGGTGATGACTTCCATCTCTGTGTCGGCGGCCTGGGCCGGCAGGCCCTTCATCAGCAGATCGACAACTCGCTCCATGTCCTTGGAGATGAAGGCGGCCTGGGCGGCCTTGACCGCCTCTCTCAGCGCCCGGGCGGAATCCGGGTCGCGCTTCTCCAGCAGATTGGCCAGCCCGATCATCGTGCTGGTCAGCTTGTCGAACTGCTCCTTGTTGAGGCGCTGCTGGATGACCATTTCCGTGCTCTGCGTGGTCGGGGAGTCCTGTGCGACGCCAACGCCCCAGGCCGCCACGATCGCCGCCGATACCCCAAAGGCCAGCCATCTGATTGTCCTGACGTTCATCTCTTCTCTCCTGTCATTCCGGGCGGCCTGAACCTTTCCGCCCGGCGGCTACTGCGACTCGCTCTTCCGCGTCGTCGGGTCGAAGTACTTCTCTTCCTGCTGCGCCTTGAAGTCCTTGATCTTCTTGAGCAGTTCCTCCGACCGACGGATCAGTATAAGCACTTCCTTCTCCGCCTCCTGCTTGGTGCCGATCCGGATCATGTTCTCCATGATCGAGTCCATAGCCGAGCGGATGGCCTGCTGCTTCTCGACGATCAGGTCGAGCTTGGCGGCCAGCTTCGACGCGTCGGCCTCCGAGGCCGCCTCAGCCAGAGACGTCACTACCTCTCCTATCGGCTGCGACAGGCCCTTGAGGGGCTCGATAAGATCGTCGGTCATCTGCTGGTAGTCGTTTTCCTTGCCCAGGCGGTTGCACCTCATTTCGGCCAGGATGGCCGCGAGCACTTCGGCCGCCTTTGCGGACTCGCTGCCCACGCTGGCCTGCAGCTTGGCCGCATCGCCCACCAGCAGCTTCACCTGTTCGCTGGATGAGCCGCCCCGTGCCTCGCCGCCGGCGCGCACCACCTTGCCGCGGGAGCTCTCCTGGACCACTATCGCCTCAGAGAACTCGAGGCGCAGCTCCTTCTGCCGGCGGACCAGCTCGTCCCACAGGTCCTCAGGCTTGACGACGCGGAAATCAAGCTGCCCGCTCTGCCCGAGGTTTGGACCGGGCGTGCCTCCGGGATACAGCTCCGTCGCCGCGCCGAGGAAGTCCTCGGGCATGTTGTCATGGACCTCCACGGCCACACCGACCACCTCTCCCGGCTTGAAGCCGCGCGGCTTGATGTCTATGACCTTCTCAACCGAGAACTGACGGTCGGGCGGCAGGTCCTTGACGGGCTCTAAGATCGCATCGTGCCCCTTGGCAACCACGACTGCCGCGGCATCGGTGATCCCGTAATCGTCCTTCACGGTGACCACCAGCGGGATGACAGCTTGGGGCGTGATCACCGACCCGATCAGCCGCTTCCTGATGTCCACACTGGGGACAAAGTCGGGCTGCACCTGGATTATGAACTGCTGGCCGCGGCGGTTGGTGGAGTCGTCGGCTCCCAGCAGTACAATCTTCAGCGTCTTGGAAGCGGGGATGTTGCGGGTGGGCATGTACAGGTCGCCGCGGACGCCCCTGGGCGCCTGCCGCCCGTTGCCGCCGAGCCGGACATCATTGATTCGAAGCTCACCGGCCGGCTTGTCGTCCATGAGGATGCGCCCGGACTTCAGGTCCTTGTTGGCCAGGCCCTCGATACGGATCCAGCTTCCCGGGGTGACGGGTATCACACCGCTGCTGCCGTCCAATCGGTCAGGCGGGCGCCTCATGTGGCTGCGGTGCTCCACACGGAACGTCACATCCCTGAGCGACGGCGGATCGATCACGGTAACGCGATGCTTGCGGCGCTTGTCCAGGTAGTCGTCGCCGCCGGTCACGTAGAAATCGAACTCCTCAGCGACGGCCTGGAAGCTCCTGACGAAGCGGCGTCCTCCGCCGGTCACGGGCTTGACCGTGATCTCCATTTCCTCGCCCGAGGCGTACTCGGCGTGGAGGATTATCTCGGAAGGCACAACGCCGTTGGCCTCCACCTCGACCCGGAGGTCCTCGCCCCGGACGACGTAGAAGTCCGGCCCGCCCATGACGGTCAGGTACGTCTGCTGCGGCCAGTCCACTTCGGCGAAGGCCACGTTTCGCTGGAACCACAGGCCCATCACCGGCATCTGCCACACGGTAAACCCGGCCAGAAGCATCAGCGCCGACAGAGTCACCAGGCTCAACTGCCGTATCCCGCGGCGCTCGATCACCTCGCCGAAATTCAGAGACCCGGCGATGGAGTTGGCCTCTTCGGCGACCCGTTCAATCATGATCTCGCTGAGGCCCTCCCGCTGCTGGGGCGGCCGATCGCTGAACTGAACGGCGGTGATGAGCCGGTCGTCCAGCCTCCCAAACCGCTTCTCCACCAGAAGCGCCATCGCCGCGGTGCCCATCGGAACGCACAGCGGCCGCAGGATATGACGCAAGACGATCCAGACCAGCCCCGCCATCGCCAGGCCCATGATCAGAGCCCTGAGTATGCGCTCCATGCGAAAGACGTAGTCAAATCCCAGCGTGACGAACACCATCGCGACGAGCCCAAGCAGCAGCCACGCCACGCCTTCGCCCAGAAGGCGCGCGCGAACCATGCGCCTCAGCGCTCCCAGCCGGCGTCGCACGCTAGATGTCAGCAGTTCCGTTTTGGCCATCGCTTGCTCCGGCAGACCTGACCGACGCTCGGTTCTTCCGCCGTCGGCATTATTGACGCACGAAATCGCGAACGGTTCCCGACACTCCAAGCACATCCGCTAAGCCATGTTGTACCGCTTGCGGAGAATCCACTCCGCCGCCAGCAGCACCACGATCAGCACCAGCGCGAGGTTCGTGTCCCACAGATACTTGGGCACCTCGTGCGTGCTGGTCCATCGCCCGGCGGGAATCTCTGCCGCCAGCCGGTCGATCTGGCTGACGTCGAGATACTTTTCCGGCGGCCAGGCCATGCTCTTCATCGTGCCGCCGTCGGCTTCGGTCCTGACGAACTCTGCCTGCGGCAGGGCAATCTCGATCTGCTTGAAGGCAGGCGTGCCGTTGGGATCGTCCGGCTCGACCAGTGGCGTCAGCTTGTAGTTGCCCCTGTGCTCGGCCACGAAGGTGACCTTGAACTGGCCGGGCTTGTCCTCAATCGCCCGCAGCTCAAGTGTGCGCTCGGCCCTGCCGGTCTCGTTGTTGACCACGTCCACCTCAAGCTTGTCCTTCTCAAGGGGCTGATAGTCCCGGCCGTAGGCCTCCACCTCGATGGTAATCGGCTCGCCGACGGTGAAGCGGCTGCCCCCGGTGGTGATAGTGACGCGCCGGGCCTGGAGCGTGGCCAGGTATCGCACCACGTTTCCCCAGAAGCGCCGGTAGAAGTATCCGTCGCGAACGAGTACCCACCGCCACGTCTCGTCGAAGCCCAGGTACAGAACGCTTCCCTTGCCATAGGGCTGCGCGACGATCAGCGGCAGCGCATGGTTGCGGGCGATTGTCCGGCGCATGGGGTTCGAACTGACCGCCAGCACTCGGGCGCCGGGCTTGGCCCTGAAGACCGGGTGCGACCAGTAGATTCCCGGCAGCGCGTCCCATATCTCCACCGACTGCTCGGGCGTGCCGGCCAGACGGGTGACAGGATGGTCTATGCCGTAGGCGGTCAGAAGCACGGGCGCCGGCTGAGGCGTGCTGTCTCCGATCCGGGACAGGTCGCTCATGGAATCCGGTGCGACCTGGACGGCCATCATGCCCTGCAGCGCCTTGAACTCCTCATCGCCAAGAAGGACCGACTCGGTGTACTTGTTGGAGGCGATGAAGCACAGCCCGCCGTTGTGCTTCTCGACGAACGGCTTGAGCAGGTTCTCCACGAAGTACTTATCAAAGCCGCCCTGTGTATGCTGTGGGTCATAGAGTATGACCGCGTTGTAGCCGGGTTTCTTGGGGTTTCCGCGCTCTCCGATCAACTCGCTCAGTGTTCGCGGCAGCTTGTCCAGCTTCATCCCGCTTGACGCAGACTGGTTGATCTCCACGTCGGCGTTCTGCTGCCAGACACTGACGAGATAGTCGTCCTTCTGTCGCAGCAGGTAGTTGCGCAGATACTGAAACTCCTTGCCCGCGTCGCCGCTGATCAGCAGGACGCGGACCTTCTCGTCGGCCACGCCAACCTGCGCAACGGCGGAGTTGTCGGCGGTATTCTCCTCACCCGGGCGCGGCTCGACAAACGCGCGGTACTCGAACTCGCCCAGTTCCTCCGGCTCCAGTTGCAGCGTCACGGTCTGGAGGCTGCGGGACAGTTGATTGGCGTCTCCGGACGGTCGCTGGAGCGTAACGGCCTGTGAGACGCCGGTGTCCACCCACTCGACCTCGCCGGTCTTGCGGCGCTCCAGCTTGACCATGACGGACTCGTTGCCCATGTTACGGTGGGTGATGTTGACGGCGAACTCGACGGTGGCACCGCGGCGGACCTCGCGCGGAGCCTGCAGCGCGGTGACGGCCACGTTCTTCGGAGGCGTAGGGTCGCCCACAAGCACTGAGTAGACCTGGACGCCTCGCTCCCGGGCGTATTCGATAGCACCTGTGCTCCGCCGGCGTCCGCCCTGGGCGGTCATCTGCCCGTCGCTGACGTGGACGATCACGGGGGCTCGCTGGCCCTGCGTCAGGTCCAAGGCGCCCCGGATCCCCGCCGGCGGGTTCGTCGAGTAGCCCGAGCGGGTCAAGGCGCCGAGCACGTCCTTCAGGCTGCCGGCCGCCTGTGTCGGCAGCTCGGCGTAGCCTTCCGGCTGAACCATGTCCACGGCGCCGATTCGTCGCGTGTAGCCTCCGCTGCCGGCGCTGGGCTGCGTCGTCGAGTAGCGCATTACGACCAGGGGATGATCGGCCGCCAGCTTCGGAACCGGCCCGTCCGGCTTGGCCAAGGCCCTGGTGGCGATCTCGCCGCGGGTCAGCCCGCTCAACTCAGCCGCCTCCACGCCGAGCATCTTCGACAGCCGGTCGCGCAGCTCGGCTACGTTAGGTTCCTCGTAGCGGTCCTTGAAACCCATGGACTGGCTGTCATCGATCAGCAGCACCACGCTGCTGGTGAGGCTCCTGACGTAGCGCAGCACGATAGCCGGCTGAAGCAGAATCCCGAACACCAGGACGATCACCGCGATCCGAATTCCCGCAATGACGGCCTTCGCCCGGCGCGGCGCCTCTCCTTCACGGCGGTAGCTGCGGACCGTCAGGTACAGCAGCGCCACAAACACCAGCATCAAGACCAGGTTGATGTAGTTGCTGTACTGGGCGATGAAGCGCAGTTGCCAGTTGCCGTGGGCGATCACCTCGCCCAGTTCCCAACCCAGCAGCCATTTCCAGAAGGAAGCCATATTCAAACTCGCCCCTCAGCGTTGTGTGCCCTGTGCACTGGCCGTGTAGTGTCCGAACCGCTGGCCCAGGAATACCTCCAGCCCCAGCAGCGCCAGCAGGGCGGCGATCGCGTATATCCAATACTCCTTCTTGGCGCGGGCCTGCACCTCACCGAGCGCGCCCCCCGCCTGCACCTGTCGATATAGGAAGTCCTCGCTGCCGAAGGCCGCCGTAAGAACGCCCTCCCCGGCGGGGGCGAGGTCGCCCTCGGCCGGGTCCACGTTGCGGGCCATGAAGGTCTGCATCTCCTCCGTAGCGGGCTTGCTCAGGCGAAGCGTGTAGACGCCAGCACTGGTGGGCCCCTCATATCTCAGGACGCCAAGGCGGTCCTCGGGCGGACGAACCAGCAGGACCTCTTCGGCCTGGGGGTACTTGGGCGTCCTCAACATCGCGGTAGCGTCCCTCCAGTCCTTGGGCAACTGGAAGACGATCGGCAGGCCCACCGGCTCGGTGCGAGGTTTCTGCGATCGGGCCAGGTAGGCAAGCGTGTCGAGCATCACGGTAGCGTAGGTGCCCACGATGTCGGTGGGCCAATCCGTCCAGACGTTGTCGGCGGTCGAGTAGAACACCAGGACGGTGCCCTTGCCGAACCGCCGCCCAGCGACGGCGGGAGACTTGCCCGGGTCGTTGAATCGCGCCAGCACGCGAGGCGCGCCTGCCTCGCCGGAGGCCGTCGCGGACAACTCCTGCACGGAAGTGAAGCGGAAGAATTTCACGAACGAAGTAAACGCCGCACCCTCGTCCCGGAAGGTCCGCAAAAAGCTATCGGCGGCGATGGTCTTCGGGTCCAACTGCACGAACTCGCCCGTGACGACCGCCTTGCCCTTAGGCGCGCCGATGCGAAACGGCATTAACCCCGCGCCCTGCGCCCAGAGGTAATCGTTGTAGAAGTTCAAGTCCACGTGGTCGCCCATGAAGACCACCAGCCCCCCACCGGCCTGTACGTACCTTTCCAGCGCGGAGAGCTGCGCGAAACCGTGCCGCGGGGCCGTCGTGGGCTGGCTCGCCGACCGACCGGGTCGCGACGCGG
>Ga0307379_10003316_pt1 | contig 23450 bp, 19 predicted proteins | sample UN2MG_FD_202237 | JGI IMG/M metagenome (GOLD analysis project Ga0307379, IMG submission 202237) | Soil microbial communities from Risofladan, Vaasa, Finland - UN-2 | ecosystem: Environmental > Terrestrial > Soil > Coastal area > Acid sulfate soil | place: Finland: Risofladan, Vaasa | collected... | reverse complement strand
TTTGTCGTACACTAGGCATGCGGGATGAGGACACCTCCTTGGATGCTTTGTTTGATGATATAACTGATACCAAAGAGCGTCCCTCTCCCGCAACCCCAATGTGTAACACATGTATGGTAAGCGAAGAGCGACGTGCGCCCTGCGCTTTGACGGGGCCGCAAGCCGGTGCTATAATCGGTTGATCGCCCTCCCCATGTGCACCGAACGCGGTTTCCGGGGAATACTCTAATAGTTCGAGTCCGCCTTGGCCAACTCGTGCTACGCAGCGAAGCTGCTTCGCAGAGTAGTAGGCTATGGCGGATCATGGAGGGCTGAGATGGAAACCTTGAAGATCGGACTCATCGGGGCCGGTGACGTCGCTCGTTCCGCGCACATGCCTTCGTTCGCCGAGAACGCGAAGGTCGAAGTTGTCGCGGTCGCCGATCCGGACATCGCGTCTGCGCGGTCGTTGGCGGAGAAGTACGGAATCGCGAAGGCAGTCGAGGACTACCGCGAAATACTCGACGACCCATCGGTCGGGGCGGTGGATATCTGCACGCCCCATTACCTGCACTACCAGATGACGATGGATGCGCTCAACGAGGGCAAGCACGTCATCTGCGAGAAGCCGATTGCCATGAACCTGGGGGAGGCGGACCGCATGATCCAGGCGGCGCACGAGCTGGGCCTCTGGCTGCTCGTCACGCTGAACCAGCGGTTCCTGCCGATCCACAGGAAGGTCAAGGAGTTTCTGAACGATGGCCGGCTGGGAAAGCCGTTCCTCATGAACGCGTACATCACCGGCGACGTGATGCTGCAGATGAACGACGCGCACCATTGGATCGGCACATGGGACCGGGCCGGAGGCGGAGCATTCTTCGACACGGGAACACACATCGTTGACCTGGCGCACTACTGGTTCGGCGAGCCGAAGTCGGTTACGGCGACCTTGAAGCGGCTCTTAGCCAGCCCGGAGAATAAAGCCGATGATAACGCGGTCGTGACCCTCGAATACGGTGACAACCTCGTCGCAAACCTGGTAGTCTCCTACACGGTGCAGAATGAGGCGTGGAGCGAGAAGAAGTTCATCTACGGCACCGGCGGGACAATCTCGATTATCAGCGAGGCCGCCGTCCCGATGTTCTTTGTGCAGGACAGACAACCGCAGATATTGGAGGTCGAGCACAAGGCGGACTGGTGGCCCTGGTCGCACGATCGGACGCTCAGGCACTTTGTGGACTGCATCCTCGATGGCGCACAGCCGATTGTTACGGAGGAAGACGCCCGGGCGGCGCTGAAGACTATCCTGGCCGCGTACCGATCCGCACGCGAGGGCCGCCGTGTTGAGATAGACCGATAATTCGGGAACACAGAACAAAACGGAAGGCACAGAAGAGAAGAAGGTACTTTCGGAGCACATTCCGCCTTATCCCTTGGTTTCTTCGTGTTCTCTTCTTCCCTTCTGTGCTTCTGTGTTCCGCATTGAGGAGGAGAAATGGAAAACCTGCCGAGAATCGCAGAAGAGATCCGCGCTGAGCTGAATGCAAAGAATGCCGCGCGGGACAAGGCGCTGGTAACCTCGCGGGAGGCGATCCGCTTCTCCGCGAACGCGATCCGCGCCATCCACCGGGGCGAGTTCGACGACGCGGCCGAGCTGCTGAAAGAGGCCCGAATTCGGGTGCTGGAGACCGCCAATGAGCTTAAGGGCAACCTCGATATCTACTACGCCGGGTACGTGCTGGATGCGCAAAAGGAGTACACAGAGGCGGAGATGGTGAATGCGACTATCCGGGACCTTCCGATTCCCAGCCACCAGGAGCTCGGCGTGGAGGCCGCGCCGTATCTGAACGGCCTCGCCGAAGCGGTGAGCGAGTGCCGGCGCGACGTGCTCGACCTCATGCGCGTCGGAAGGATAGAGCGCGCCGAGGAGATCATGAAGGCGATGGACGATGCGTACTACATGCTGGTGACTTTCGACTACCCGGACGGGATCACCGGCGGCCTTCGCCGCACGGTAGATCAGACGCGTGCGGTGCTCGAGCGCACCCGCGGCGATCTGACCGTCACCATCCGCCAGCGCGAGCTCGAACAGGCGCTCAACAAGGCGGTTGAGGTCTTCGAGCAGGAGCACTGACCCCCGCGTATCAACCTTTACTCGAGAGGCGGCTAATCGCATGAAACCGGGCAGAGGAGCTCGTGCGGCCGTGATGTTGTGCGCCGTCGCTCTGCTCCTCCAGGGCTGCACCGCGCGGAAGGCTCAGCTTACGGCTGAAGAACAGCGCGCGTGGGACAACTTCATCGCCAAACAGCTCGACCAAGGGATGGTGCAGCCGACCTCGCAGGACGCAGACGCAGTCGCGGCAATCGGGGACAAGATCGTCCCGTACATGGAGGAAAACCTCGGGAAAGCATATCGAGGCGCCGGTGGAAAAGGGGACTACTGGCTCGTGATCGTCCTAGCGCGAATCGGCACGCCGCGCGCAGCGGACGCAATTGAGAAGGTGTTGAAGCACGACTACGACGGCAAGACGCAGCTCGACCGGGAGATCGCGGCAAGCGCCCTGGTATGGCTCGGCGCGAAGGACGCGGCTCCGGCACTCAAAGACGCCATAGCGGACCAGGAGCAGCTCATCCGGGAGCGAAGCAAGGGCGATCCCACGAAGGCCGCCCGCTTCGGCTGGGATGAAGCGCTCGCGAACCTGAAGGCCAGCCTGCAGCAGCTCGAGCAGGGCATCGGCGCCCGCAGCACCAAAAACTTCCCATTTAGCTAGCCCGGATTACCCGTGTCATTCTGAGTCCGCAGGATGAAGAATCTGCTCTGCGCTCCCTCAATCATTCATCTGCCACACGATGTCGGCTGGCGCTTCCTCCGGCGCAGCAAGGCCGCCGTCGTCCTTCAAGTTTTCGCCTATGCTGTAGAGCAGGAACCCTTTGCCCTGCCGCTTGTATACGAAGTCTTTGCCGCTGAAAGGGTCCTGTGGCAGCTTCCATCCGAGCCTCGATCTCAAGTCTCCGAGCGCCTGCGGGTATGAACGGATGGCTTGGACATCTCCCTGAATACCCGCTGGTAGATGACGGCGGCATTCTCCAAATCGGGAATCTTCGGGCCTGCCAGATCAGCAGCGCATACCGGCTGGCCCTCCGCTTTGATGGCAGCGATCTTGCTGTTCACCAAACAGCCCAGGATGTTTGGCAGGAAGATGAGGGCTAGAACTACAATGACCACGCAGGCCAGGATGCCAATACCTAGTACCCTGAGGAGCTTCACAACAAGTCTCCCTTTGCGGACTGGGAAAAGGCGCTCACTTCATCATAGTTGACGAGTTGGGCTTGGGAGAGTGCCACTGATGCCGGAGACCCCGGCGGCGGTCAGAGCCCTCACCCGCCTGATGGCGGCGGTTCCGGTTCTTCCGACTGGGACGGGGACGTCGAGCGCGGGTCCCAATTCATATTTCTTACCCGCCAGGCGTGGTCTGCCTGAGCGTGCCCGTCAGCAAAGCCAACCACATGCTCACCAAGATGCCTCGGCGGGGAGGGAAGGATATCCGGACCGCCCGCCTGATCCTTTCCAGGAGCCGACTCGAAGATCATGACGGTCGAGGAGATCAGCTTGACATCGGACTTGGGGAACCCGCTGAGCTGGGCGTTCATCGCATACGCCGGCTTCCCACTCTTCTCTGCCGGGCAGATGAGGACATTCGGGTTCTTTACATACGACTGGAGAGTATCGTTCCAATTCTCCGCCGTTGGATATTTGCCGCCGTAGTCGGTGGCGTACTGCTGCATTGCCATGCACAGTTGCTTAACGTTGGTCATGCAGAGCGCCTTCTGCGCGTTCCCCCTTGCCATGAAGAAGACAGGAACTAGTATGGCGGCGACAATCGGCATGAGGAAGAATTCTATTCCGCCGATGACGGTTCCCGCGATAGCCACGCCCATTCCACGCAGCTTTTGTGGTGTGCGCCCGATCTGGACCATGGCGATGATGCCCAGGACGAGCCCGACCAGAGCCGTCACCCACGTAACCAGTCCCAGGATTGCCAGCACGAGCGAGGCGATTGCGAGGCCGCTTGTCCTTGGCGCCGGATGTTCAGGCGCGGGCGCTTCCGGTGCTGTGGCCTCCCGGCCCTCGGATGGACTCTGCTTCTCTTCATCCATTGTGAACCTTCCCTTAGATTGCGCTGATAAGGCGGCCGTTTACCGAGGGCATTATAGACCAGATTCGACCAGACGTAAAGATGTCAAGCGTGAATGCGGGACGGGCCTCATTGTGCCAGCGCGCTGCAGAGCCGTTCAGCGGCGGGGGCCGAGGAACGACCAGAAGTTGCGGCCGAGGAGGTCGGCTACGTCGCGGCGAATCTCGTCCTCCGAAATCTTCCAGCCGGTCGCTGCCAGGTCCGCGTACTTCTCCGCCAGCACCTCGCCGATGATCTGGCGCGAGTGCGCCCATTTGTAGACCAACTGATCGAGCACCCGCGCGTCCGAGTGCTGTGGGATCACGCTCCCCCCAAGCAGCTCGAACCGCATCCGCGTCATCTCCTCGACCACGCTGGGGATATTGAGAAACCACCAGCACCCGAAGACCATGAGGTTCCGGAACTTCCGCGCGGCCACACACAGCTCGTGCTGGTTCTCCCTGGAGAGCATGGTTACGAGAAACTTATTATGCGGGTAATTCGCGCACAGGAACTCCACCACCTCGATGCTCCCTTTGCCCACCGAATCCCCAGCCAGCCGGAGCTGAGGATTCACCAGCTTCTTGACGCCGATCATCAGCGCGAACGGCGCTCTCTCATCATGCGAAACCGGCAGTACGCAGTTCTCAATCAGGCGCCAGCGCGCAGAGTCCTCCGGAAATGCGAACGACGGCGGCAGTGAAGCGGCCATGTACAGCGCATCCATCCGCTCGATCCATTCACGCAGGAACCGCCGGACTTCGGCATATGTCCGTCCGCTGAAATCCTCGTGAACCCGGTATCCCCATTCCTTCAGCCTGAGACATGCCGCTTCCCACGAGTTCAGCAGGGCGTCTATCCGCAGGGCGGCATGGAACCGTGGGTCGCGCTCCCGGCCGCTGAGCCACACCGGCCGCTCCAGATCGTCGAATGGGTCGTTTGTCATCACCACGGATTCGACATTTGCCAGCTCGAAGACGCGATCAATGTAGCCCCCGACGTTCTGCTGCCGGAAGAAGGCCCGATAGTCCCCCAGATTGCGGGACGAGACATCCAGCCCGAGCTCCTGCAGAACCGTGAGAACGCCGCGGCACGCCTCACTATAAGGTGAATGCCGGATGAAGAGCATCTGCCAGACCAGATCCGCCTGCGCACGCTTAGACAAGGTCCAGAACTTGTCATAGGGTATGTCAATCCAGCGCATCGTCTCTGCGACCAGGTAATGGTAGGTCAGAAGCTCGTCAATCCCCCACAGCAAGAGCGGGCCGAAGCCCTCCGAGTATATGTGAGTATGTATATCGGTAACTTTGGTATCGGCCATCGCCCGCAACACCATTTCGCGGATGGCCGGCTTTGGTGAGCTAGCTGCATTCATCATTTCCTGACTCCCCCACTTGGACTTGACCACAACAGGTTTTCGCCGAGGTCCGCCTGTTCTCCTCTAACATGGGCTACTCCACTGAGAGCTTCAACGTCTTGATCTCCCACTTCCCGAATGGGATGCTGATCCATCCGTTGGTAACGGGAATGGGAAGCCTGTTCAGCGGCCTCTCCATGAGATCGGCCTCGCAGACCGACTTCACGCCCATGCCGAAGCGAATCCTGGCAGCGCCGCGCTTGCCCTGAGACTCATAGAAGCGAAGGATGAGGTCACCCGAATCCTCTGCTCTCTTCAAGGCGGTGACCACCAGGTTCGACGGCTCGACCCGGATGAAGGAATGCTCCTTGGGCAGCCGTCCTGCATGCTTTGTCGCCAAGACTGCAACGAGCGGGTTGTTCAGCTCGTATCCACGCCTCACGGTGTCCGCCTTCCGCCAGTCGCCGGTGTGCGGGTAGAGCGAATAGACGATCTCGTGCCTGCCCTGGTCGGGCTTCGGGTCCGGATCGTATGAGCACCTGAGGAGGCTCAGACGCATTGTGGTGCCGCTCACGTCGTGCCCGTACTTGCAATCGTTCAGCAGGCCGACTCCGTAGTCTCCCGCAGAGAGATCAATCCACTTCTGAGCCGGCACTTCGTTCCCATTCGCCGGCCGCTCGATGCTGCCGAACGGAATCTCGAACGTAGCCTTCCCGTCGGTAACGTTCACAGGGAATGCAACTTTGAGCATCGGGAAATCGGTTTCCTTATCGCCCTGCTCGTACCAGTCGGCGGTGAGCTTGAAATCAATCCTGGGCACGCCTGCGTATAGCGTTATGTCCTGCGAGAAGGTGGACTTATTGTACTCGTGCTTCACTCTGATCGTGCTCGCGCAGGGGCCGTCGGCGACCTTCTCGACGGAGGAGGCGGACAAGAGCTCCTCGACTCTCCCGTTCCAGCCCAGCTTCCAGGCGGACATCCAGTGGGGCGACTCGAAAAGGAGCTGGAGGACGTCTGCCTTCTGCCCGTGCGCCAGCACTTCTCTCCGCGCTCGCTTATCGTAGATGCCGGCGACAGTGCCCGAGGCCGGGTCAACTCGCACGATGAAGAACTCGTTCTCGATTGTGTCTGCTGCCTGGGCGCTGTGGCTCGGGCTCGCAGGCTTGCGGCTGAGATAGAAGACCTTGTATCCCAAAGGCGGGACGTCCTTCGCCGTGAATATGACCTGGTCACCGATCACATCAGCGGGCATCTCGCGGCCGCGGGCGTCGACAGCCCTGATTGCCTTGCCTTGAAGGCCGTCTGGTAGGTCAGCGACCACAATACTTGCCGGGACGCCTATCCGCACAACGTCCGTGCGCTTCCAGGACAGCGGGTTGAATACGACGACCGGCATGCCGTCGCCATTCGTGTCTACATTCTCGGCGATCGTGCTCATCGAGCCCGAAAGCGCATCCTCGCCGATGCCGTATGCCTTGTCGAAAAGCTCTCTCGAATAGTCATATGACCCATGAATCGCCGAGCCGTCGAAGATGTCATGGAACTGATTGAAGCAAGTATTCCGCCACGCCTGAACAAAGCCCGTATGCGGGTAAGTGAAGCCGTACCGCCCGGCCAGCGCCGAGAACATCTCCGCAGCCGGAAGCAGGTTCTCCGAGACGCGGTTCATCTTCTTGATATCGGCGTGGGTCGTGTAGCATCCCTCGAATATGAAGTTCAGCTCGTCGCGGATTACCGGGAAGTCCTTCTTCTGGGCCAGCAGGCTCTTGAAGAAGCCTTCCGCAGTGTCGAACTTCACCGTCGGATAGTCCAGCCGCTTCTGAAGCTCAAGCGCCTTTCGGATGTGCTCGCGGGTTGGGCCGCCGCCGTGATCGCCCACGCCGTAGACGACCATGCCATCCCTTACCCCGTAGTGCTCCGCTTGGTCGAGCGCCGAATTCATGATGTTCCGGCCAATCACTTCGCCATACGAGCCCCGATGGCACGCCAGCACCCTGGAGCCGTCCGGCGCCTCCCACCAGAATGTCTGCTCTCCCTTGCCGCATCGCGTGAAGAAGTAGTACTTCAGGCCGCTTTTCGCCAGGATTTGCGGCACAGTCCACGCGTGGCCGAAGGTATCCGGCTCCCAGCACACAACGGGCTCCACGTTGAATTTCTCCTTGAAATACCTGTTCGCGTAGAGGACTTGGCGGACGATCGCCTCACCCGAGACCATGTTCATATCGCCCTCTGTCCATGTACCTGCTGTGATTTCCCATTGGCCGGATTTCACGGCCTCCTGGATCTTGGCGAACAGCTCCGGATACTGCTCCTCGATCGGCAGGTAGGCCGACGCCTGACTCTGGGAAAAGCGGAATTCGGGGTACTCCGCCATGATCTTCAGCATCGTGGAGAATGTATTCTTGCAGACGTCCACGGTCTCAGGCCAGAGCCAGAGCCAGTTCATGTCAATATGCGCGTGGCCGACCAGATGGAGCGTGTACGCCTTCAATAGCCTATCAAGCGGCTTCAGCCGCTCGCGGAATGCGGAGAAAGATTTGGTGAACGTGTCGGTATCACCCCGGTGCAGCGCGGCTATGTCCAGCGACTCGACCGCCGCGGCTAGAGACTTACGCGCCCATTGCTGCCTCCCCTTGTCGCTCTCCACATCCACTACCAGCTTGTACAGCTCCAGTTCCTTGATCGCTTTCCCCGCTTCGTCGGGCATCCCCGCAATGGCGGCGACTTCCAACCTCGAGAAGAGGAGTTTGCCCGCCCCGCCGGTGTTGATGCCATTCAAGGCGATTGTGAATTTCTCGCCCGGCCTGGCGCTCTCCGTGAGAACGACCCGGCAGTCGCCCCAGTTGAACTTCTGCTTCAGCTCGCCGTTGACATAGCACTCGCCGGCGTCATCAACGCCTGCGCAGAAGCTGATCTGCTTGCCAGCGACCGGCACACCCGCGATGCGCTCGGGCATGGTAATCGCCTTCCTCAGCCATGCAACCGGTTGCTGTCCCCAGATGAGCTCAGGACTGGCCGTGCGCCAGGCGGAGTCATCGAAATCAGGGCTCTCGGCTCCAGGCACGTCAGACGGCTCGTATTTCCAGTCCCTGACCGCGTAGCCCTCAGAGATTCCCCTTAGTACGGCCAGGGCGTCGTCCACACAGGTTTGAGCCTTGGCACCGACCTGGGAAGCGAGTAAGAGCAATAGAACAAGGCCGGTCACAACTCTACTGAACACAACACTACCTCCGTTGTTTATTGCTGCTGCCGGCCGCGAACGGCTTCGGCAAATATATTGTTAGGCGACCAGGGATGGTATCCCTTCGTGGAAGGCGGTTGAATGGGGACTGTATCGCAGAATTCGCTGAGCACCAGTGGGCAGAGCGAGACGGCCTGCCGTGGGGACTTGTCATAGACGTCGTAGTCGGCGGGGCTCAGCGGCTGGATGTCTGCTGCAGCCACTGAGCCGGTTTCATTCCTTCTCGCACAGGAATATTTCCCTCGTTGAGGGATACTCCAATTGGTACTTCGATACCTGATCGTCAGAGATGCCGGATGTGGAAATAGTTGTTACTCTGAAACCGACATCCCCAAGCCGATGTGTAATATCGAGGCCGTATAGGCGAACGTGATCTTCTTGTCTGAAATGCTTGAGCCTTTCCCTAGGAGCCTTTATCTCCGGGTTTTCACACGTGTTATCCCCATAAACCGGAACCATGATGACGGCGCAACCTCCTGGGCGAAGAACCCGAAATAACTCAGACATTGCCTTTCTATCATTTTCGATGTGCTCCAAAACATGCGAGCACCAGATTGCCGTAAAATCGTTATCTGCCAACCCAAGGTTGCAGATGTCCATATGCAGCATTGCGCTGGGTGCACACAAGTCAGCACTTACGTACTCCTTCGAAATGGAGCGTAGCCACGGTTCGAGGCATTTCTCCGGAGCGAAATGAAGGAGTTTTTCACACCTAGCTGAGAATCTTCCTATTAATGCGAGGAATGCAAACCGATGTCGTTCGGAGGATCCACAGCTTGGGCAGATGTGTGATGGTGCAGGTTTAACTGGGTTCTTACGAATCATGAATCTGTGACCTGTCCATCCACAGATTGGACAAGCCTTTGAGGAACCAAAGGAAAGGTAAAAACGGCTCACAGATCCCATTACTCTTCGCAACAAGAAATTCATGCGTCGTTTCATGTGTTGATCTCCAGCTAACACTGCAACAAAGCGACAGAGCGAGCCAGCGTCTGCTATCGCCGCCCGAAGATGCGGCGGTACCACGGCTTTCGCGCGATGATCTCCTCCTGGGACGGCATCGCCGGCATGAGCATCTTCACCTCTTCCTGCAAGAACTCCACCTTGCCCTGGAGGAAGCCCACCTGTCCCGAACGCTGCTCCAACTGGTAGTGGAGCTCCTGGTTCTCCTTCCTGAGTTCCTGAATCTGCTCGCGCAGCGTGTCTATGACATACTTGACAGCGCCGGATTCTCCCATGTCAGCGTCGCTGACCTGGGGCGCATCTATTTCACGCCTGGCGCCGCCCGTATCCCCTATCAAGTGGGTATCGGCTATGATCTCACGCGCCGATTCACGCGAGAAACCCTTATGCGCCAGCCGCTCCTTGTAGGCGAGTGTTTCTTCTCGGTTGAACATCAGTTTTATGTGCCCGTCCACGCGGACCGGCTTCGCCGTCAAGCGCCTTTGTTTGACATACCGCCGTACCTGGCGGTCGCTCTTCTCCAGTATCCTCGCCACTTCGCCAATCGGCACGTCATAGACGGCGTTGTCCATCGCTCTGTCCACCTTGTCCATGTCATAACGGCCCGATGCGGCCATCACATATGCGACATCAAATCCAGTATTCGCATAAGATCGTCATCGTCGTAGAATTCGATCTCGATCTTGCCTTTGCCGCCATCCAGTCTGGTGATAGCCACCTTGGTGCCGAGGTAGCGCCGGAGCTTGTCCTCGACATCGGCCAGATTCGGATCCATGCGTCCACGACGCCTGGTTGCACGTGAAACATGCGGCGTCATGGACGTCCCAGAAGCCCTGGGTGTCCTAGACAGCCGCTCGGCCGCTCGAACACTCAGCCCGTGCATGACGACCTTCTTCCAGACCAGGAGCTGTTCGTCCTGATCGGGGATTGACAACAACGCACGGGCATGGCCCTCCGTGATCTCGCCCGTGTCCAGGCTTTCGAGTATTGGCAGGGGCAGGTTGAGCAGCCGGAGGGTATTCGCCACCGTGGACCTATCCTTGCCCACGCGCTGGGCGACCTGCTCCTGGGTGAGCCCGAATTCGTCCATCAGCCGCCGGTAAGCCTGCGCGCACTCCAGCGGCTTGATGTCCTCGCGCTGGAGATTCTCGACCAATGCAAGCTCCAAGGACTGCCTGTCGTTCAGGACGCGCGCAACGGCGGGGATGCTTTGGAGGCCGGCGTGCACCGCCGCCCGGAACCTGCGCTCCCCTGCCACAAGCTCGAATGCTCCGTCGCCCGAAGGCCTCACGATCACCGGCTCGATCACGCCGTGCTCCCGTATAGAGTCCGCAAGCTCATCGAGCTTCTGCTCGTCAAGGGACCTCCGAGGCTGGCGGGGATTCAAACGTATGCTGCTTACGTCTATGACAGACAGAACCTCCACAGGTTGTGGGGCGCGATCTGTGCTGCGATTGCGTCTGAATATGCCCATGTGCTGCGCTCCGATTTGTCTATGACGCCCAGGCCATGCTCGACAGTAGGTTCAACACCCCGCGGCTGGAATCCTCCTGGTATGAGTGGTAGGAATGTGAGCAAAGGTACGGAAAAGGCGCGAAAAGAAAAGGCCGCCATATCCGGCGGCCTTTCTATCAAGCACCATCTATCAGCCAGCAGCTAACGCAGCCCATCTGCCTTCATCCGGCGCATCATCATGTCGGCGATCTCTTCGCCGGTGACCTCGTATTCGCCTCTCTCGATGCGCTCCTTGAGCTGCATCACGATATCGTCCCGGGCATCCGGCACCTTCTTCACCATCTCTACGACCCTCGCAACCTCGGCTGCGTCCGGCCGTGGAGTCTCAGGCAGCGAGTCCGGGGTGATCTGGACGAACTCAAGATCGGCTTTCCGGCGTTTGGCCGGCTCGCTCTTCTCCATGGTGAGCAGCTTGGTAACTTCCAGCGCTGAAATCTGCATGTCAGCTCCCCCTCCGCTCCGAGGCCGCCGGTAACAAAAAAGGCAAGCTCTCGAAGCTCGGACGGCAGCCAGGCTGTCATCCCCGGATTCCGAAGCCTCCGGGATTAGACCCTTGGCTTTGCGTCCCCTTCTTTCGAAGAGTTTGCCTTTTCGCCTACTTAAGTTTTGTCTATTATAATTATCGGCCGCCGCGCTGATTTCTTGAGGGCCGATGAGCAGTGTTTTTCGTCACGCCGTTCTGCCAACGCCAATATAGCAGAACTGGGCCCTCCTGTCAACGGCGCAGCTTGTGATAAAATCAGTGACCTATCCACAAAGTCCGTGTTTCGAGGAGGAATCCCAAGTGGAAGAGCAGTTGCGCATGGTGCGCCAGAGCCTCGATGACCTGCCGGAGCTGGAAATTCCGGACGACTGGCGAGTTTCTGCAATCAAAACCTATCTCCGCCTGGGATTCGAGCCACACCATCCTGACGATTCCCACCACGAACGATAGCGCATTGTACTTGGCCGAGCCATCTCGTGCAGCATGCCTTGACACCCCATGCCTCGCGTATCTACAATGAACCAGCGTCTAGCGATCAGAGGCACAGGGCTCGGAGAGAGCAGGCCGGACGTGCCCTTATTGCAATTGGCAACTCTAGCTAAACTCGAAAGGACAGGGAAGGGATGGATTTCAAGAAGTTTCAGCAGCCCGACAGCATACTCAGGCCGGCGCCGTTCTGGGCGATCAACGACCGGCTCGATCCCCAGGAGGTCGCGCGCCAAATGGCGGACATGATCGAAGTCGGTCTATCCGGCGGGTTCTTCCACTCGCGCCACGGCTTGATAACCGACTACCTGAGCGACGAGTGGTTCGCGGCCATGGACGCCGCCCTGGAAGTCGCAAAGGAGAAGGACGGCTACGTCTGGCTCTATGACGAAGACCTCTGGCCCAGTGGAAACGCCGGCGGCCAGGTCGCCGGTATGAAGGATGAGTACCGCGCGACGACGCTCCAGGCGGAGTTCGTCCCTGCGGGCGAAGAGCCGCTCCCGGACGACGGGGATGAGCCGAAAGCTGCATACGCATTGATCGGACGGCAGGGCGCGAGCGTCGAGAAGATCGAGCGCATTGGCTTCGAGGAGGCGCGAAGCCGAAAGGATGCCGAGCGCATCCTCTTTCGCAGGCGTTATTCCGAGAAGACCCCCTGGTGGGGCGGCGAATCCTACGCCAACCTGCTTCACCCGGAGGCGATGCGCGAGTTCATCCGCCTGACCCATGAGACTTACAAGAAGAAGCTGGGCGGCGAATTCGGAAAACGAGTCCCCGGCATCTTCACCGATGAGCCTCAAATCTCCCAGGGGCCAAGCGCCCTTCCGTGGTGGGATGGCATCCCCGACGTCTACGCCAAGTGGTATGGGCGCGATTTCTGGGCCGATCTGCCGTACCTCTTCTTCGAAGGGCCTGAGGCGCGCAAGATCAGGCTGATCGTCCACCGCACTTTCCTGCGCCAGTTCTGCGAGGCGTACAGCGAGCCGCTGTTCAAGTGGTGCGAGAAGAACGGCCTCGAGCACACCGGCCACTACAACGCGGAGGAGAACTTCGAGGGGCAGATTCGCTGCCACTGCGGCGGAATCATGGCGCATTACCGCTACCAGCAGGCGCCCGGCATAGACCACCTTTGCCGCCAGACCGAAAGCATGCTGCTCGTTGTAAAGCAGGTCAGCTCGGCGGCGAGGCAGCTTGGCCGAAACAGAGTCCTGACGGAGATATTCGGCGTCTCCAGGCACACGAATACGTTCGAGGACTTCAAATGGCTCGGCGACTACGACCTGGTGCTCGGCGCGACTTTCTTCTGCCCGCACCTGACCCTGTACTCCGCGAAAGGCCGCCGAAAGCGTGATTACCCGCCGAACTGGAACTACCAGCAGACCTACTGGAAGGAGCTTCGCCCGCTGAATGATTACTTCACGCGGGTGGGCTATGCCTTGACCAGCGGGAAGGCGAAGCCGGATGTGCTCTTCCTGCACTCGATAGAGAGCGGCACAGCCGGTCACAGGTTCGGCTTCCATCCGCCGGGTGGAGTTGGCAAGACAGTATACCAGTTCAGCGCCTCGGGCCGGAAGCGAACGATGCCGGTGGACTTGCCCGCGGAAGATCTTGGCAAGGCCCATCATTACGACCAGATGCTCCGCCGGGCGCTGGACGCCGCTCTGAACGCGGGATACGACTGCGACCTCGGCGATGAGGGATACATCGAGGACATGGGCTCCGTCGAGGGCGGCCTCTTCCGCATAGGCGAGATGACGTATCCGGTAGTGGTCGTCCCGCCCTCGGACACCTGGCGGCCGAGGACGTTCGAGCTGCTGAAGAAGTTCGTCGCGAGCGGCGGCAAGCTCATCCTCGTCGGGCGTCTGCCGAAGGAGCTGGACTGCCGAGATGCAGCGGAGCAGTGGAGGAGTCTTGCTTCCATGCCGGGCGTGCAGACCGTTCCCACTTCCCAAAGGCAGATTCAGGACGCTCTGGACAAAGTCGTGCCGCGGACGTATGCCATTCGAGGCGCGGATGGACATGCCGTGCCGAAGCTGTACGTCCACCATCGCGCGGACGGCGACCAGCAGATGTTCTTCGTCGTGAACTCCGACCGCGATCGCTCCCATGATTACGTCTTCACGGTGTTTGGCAGGCCCGATGTCCCGGTCGCCGTATGGAATCCTCTCGACGCAACGCGCGCCAAGCCGGAGACGCAGCGGGCAGGGAAGGATTTGCGCTTCTCGTTCTCTCTCCCGCCTGCCGGATCGCTCTTGATCGTCACGGGTGCGGATTCCGGAGCCCCGGCTCTTCCCAAGCCTGTCAGCCTGCGACACGTAGAGATCATTCCGCTCACCGACTCCTGGCAATTCGCCCGCTCCGAGGAGAACATCCTGGTCATGGACCGGATCGCGGCCTCGCTCGACGGCGGCAAGACCTGGTGGGACGAGGACCTGGAGTTCCGCGTCCGGCGCAGGCTGGCCTCGCACTTCGGCACGGAGGACGCCTTGATGTGGCAGCCCTGGGTTGCGATTCGGAAGGGCGTCTTCACCGGCAAGGGCGGCCCCGTCGTCCTGCGCTACAAGTTCGGGAGCGCGATCGAGCGTCCGAGGAGCGCGCACCTTGTCATAGAAGACATAGACAAAGGCCGTGTCATAGTCAATGGCCATGTCATAGACGCGTCGAATGCCGGGTGGCAGTGGGACCACAGCTTCGGCAAGGTGGAGATCACGGATCTCGTGCAAAAGGGCGTCAATACGGTGGACTTCAGCTTCGACTACAGCTTTCTGAGCGAGGTCGAGCAGGCATACATAGTCGGCGACTTCGGCGTCCGCCTGGCGAATCCTTACGAAGGGGAAATTATGGACGAGCGAACCGAGCTGCGGACCGGCTCCTGGCTCGACCAGGGATACCCGTTCTACTCCGGCGCGATGATCTATCGGACGGCGCTCAGCGTCCCGGCGGACGGAAAGCGCACTTTCCTGCGGCTCGTCAATCCATCGGGGATACTGTACAAGGCCCGCGTGAACGGCCGGAACGCCGGAAAGATACTCTGGCGGCCGTTCGAGCTCGATCTGACGCCGTTCCTGGGATCCGGAGACAACGACCTGGAGATCGAGGTCATCGCCAGCCGCCAGAACACCTTCGGGCCGCTCCACGAGGTCGAGGGCGATGACTTCCTCTGGTGCGGGCCGAACGCCTTCGAGGACGACAATGTCATCAGGGAGGAACTCAGCCTCTTCGACTACGGACTCCTCGGCGGCGCAGAGCTGGTCAGGGTGTAGGGGAGGGAGCGAACGCTGAACGTCGAACGTGGGATTGTTGATGTCTGATGCTGAGGGATGCGCGACAGCGGACCCCCGGTTTGCGGTCTGCAGTCTGCTTTAGATCGCAGGGTAAAAAACTAACCGTGGGTTTGAGCAGAAATCTTATGGCGAGCGAAGGCTACTCATCTTTCAAGAGACCGTTCTTCTTTAGAAGCAAGACATAATCTTCTTCGCCCATGGGACAAAAAAGAAGGTCGCGGACCTCTGCTATACGGTTGAGACCCAGCGCCTTACACATCATGCGAAACAGCCCGTCGTCGTACTCCCGATAGCCAGTGCCTCTGCTCACCACAGTTCTGAACCTAGTTCGCTTGCCATTGTGAACGAACCAGTAGTAGTCATGGTCCCGGTCCGTCTCGTCGCGCACGAAACCCTTTTCTTCCAACGCACGAATCATGTTCCTACGGGGGATCGGATGACTCATTTCCGAATCCCGAATAACCTGCGATATTTCCCAGCTAGCTCCCTCGCACCTGGGTCCAGGTCTTCGTCTGGAGCCAAAGCATAGTGCTTGAAATCTGCCATCAAGAAAGCCAGGAAATCTTTTACCGCTTCGGCCTGCGTCCTTCCGCAACCGAACACGCCGAACTCCTCGTGTTCAATCTCGTAGTAGCCATCACTATAGCCCACCCTAACTCGTAGTGGCATGGCTAAGGAGCGTCCGTCTATTCGCACCTCCAAGAGAGCTGCGTCACTTGTCGTCCGCGGAACATAGACGGGAGCTCCACCAAGGCCTCGGCATTCCTCCCAGTCCCAGTAAGCTTGGTCCGCCAGTATGAAAACAGGATATGCAGGGCTCGTTGCGGACGACATCTCAGACCTTTGTCCAGGTAGTTGCTCTTGGTCGGCTGCCACTGGGCACATCAAACAGTCTCCCCTTTCATGAACCTCATGTAAGCCTCGGAGGCAAGCGCTGCAAACAGATCCTCGGTGCAGGTATGTACTGCGTCGAAGTGCTCACCAAGTCGGGCCGCTGACACATTATCAACTACGCCGCAGTCCAGGTCCAGAACTAGGCCCTCTGGTTGCCCCGCGCTCTCGCGCACATGGTGCAGCACGATCACAATCTGTGCATCTCCACGGCGAGTAGCGAATTGCAGATGTATGTCCTCCATGGTTGAAACATCTATGAGAGCCGGAAGCTCAAAGCTAATGTTCAGATAGCGAGCCAGCGGGATCGGCTCACCCGGCGTGCGCAAGAGTAATATCCGATTCCTGTAGCGCGCTCCGACCCTGGTTAGGTCTTTGATCTGAAAAGCACCACAGAAGCTTTCTGCAAGAGGCAAGGCCCATGACCGAAAATCAGCATAATCCTTATAATCTCGCACATGGGCGGCAAATGTGTTGATGCTTACGCCGATCCACCTGGACCCGTCTTTGTTCTTAAACTCCCAAGGCTGGAGTGCTGGAGCCACACCTGGCTGGGCGTTTGGCACCCATACCTCAGGAAGATCTCTCCTGATTCCCTCGTAGTAACGATCCAGCGAGGCTAGAACAACCGGCTCTCCGGGGAATCGGAGTTCGAAAACTGCTTCGATCAGTGGTGCATTTTCCAAGTGCTCGAGTGGCATGGAAAGTCTCTCCGCATATAGCAAAGTAGGACACGGGCGCACAGCCCGCTAGACATTCCGGATTCGATTCGTCTGGCGGTGATGCAAACGCATCACATAGTATTATACCATCGGATGGCCTAGTCCTGCTACATTTCAAAAAGGGGATGGGTGGCGATTTCCGAATCGCCACCCCAGGGTTTAGGTAGGCATTCGGAAATCCCTACCTATCAAGCGTTTTTGAACAATCCCAAGTTCGACGTTGGACGCGCCTAGCGGGGAAGCTCCTTGACGATGCAGCCGACGTCTCTGGGGCCGAGTTCCAGCTCCAGGTACGCTGTCCCGTTGCTGATCCGCGGGTTGAGGTCGCGCCCGTTCCAGACATCGCGGTACTTCGCGCCGGGCGTATGACGAACCGCGAGAAGCTCTCCGCGAACGGTTGAGTAATTCGCGTTGAAGAGCGTCCAGAGGACTCGCTTCTGCGCGGGAAACTGGTTTGCGAAGACCAGGGAATTGCCCGTTGGGACGAGCGGCACCGGTGAAAGCGACGTGAAGCAGTCGGCGTATTCCGTCATCACCGCGTGCATCTTGCGAATGAAGTCCAAGGCCTCGGGCGCGAACCAGTCCGCCGGGCCTTCAAGCCAGATGCCCTCGCCGTTGAAAAATATCTGCCGCACGGATGTCAGCCGGTCGCCGAGCGCCTTGTCGCACAGGATGATCTCGAAGGTCTTGAAGTCCGGCAGGGCGAAGCGGGTCAGGTTGATGTGCGACGGCGACGCGGCATCGGATGTGAACGTGATGTTGTAGGTGAAGCTGCCGTCCTGGTGCTGGGTGCCCACGTCGCAGGGCGTCTCCTCCGTGTAGAGCGCGACATCCGGCCCGATGGCATCGCGGATCTTTCGGAGCAGTTCGATCTGCCCGCGAAGCGGCGGCTCAGGCACGCCGTGCCCATGATTCGCGGCGTAGCAGAGGTGGTCCGGGCCCGCGAAGCCCATCTCGTCGCAGTAATACCCCATAGCCCCAGTTTCCCGTTTGACACTGCCATACAGTGCGGACAGGTAATCCTGCCATGCGGTCACTGCGGAGCACACATTCATCGCCGGAGGGAAGAACGGCAGCGGCTTCCCCTGAGCATCGAGAATCTCCCATTCCTTGCCGTGTGCCTGGCCGATGCGGGATTTCGGATCAACCAGGTATCCCTCCATATACAACCCAACGGGCATGCCCGCCGACTGAGTCTGCTGGACGGCCTGCCGGAACGCGTCCTTGCCGCCTATCTCGTCCCAGGCGTCGTAGTCTCCCAGAGCGCCTCCCTTCTCCTTCAGACCCCAGTCGAACAGATGCAGGTAGTCCACTCCGCCGAATGTCTTCGCATCCTGCGCGATTCCCTCGGCGAATGTCAGAGTCCTGGTTTCCTTATTGAAGTAGCGCCCGTCGGTGAAGAACATGCGGAGGAACTGCTGGCGGAAGTTGAAGACGCGGCGAAACCACTCCTTGCGCGGGGCGTCCGGCTTGTACCAACCCTTCACCCAGTCCTTGTAAGCGCCGAACGCCGTGTGCCAGTCGCCGTCGTGGAATCCGATGACAGTCGCAACCGACGTGAAACGGCTGGACGGGGTGACTTCCTGCTCCATGTATTCCATCCCGAGGGAGACTCCGTCGGGCGACTTGTTAATCAGGAAGTAGCGGTATGTAGCCGCCAGGTCGCGCGTCAGCATGTAGACGCCGCCGTCCGGGCCGTATACATCCATGAATTGGAGCGGCATCGCGCCGGAATAAGGCACCCGGAGGCTGATCGGAATATTGTTGACCACGGCACCCCTGCACGGAAAGCAGTAGGAGAGGTCCGCGCCGTCGAGATGCTTCACGTCCGGCAGCGTGGGGAAGACGACCTGCACGCGCCTCCCCGACGACTCGAGCTCGAGGCCGAGGTCAATGGAGCCAGGCCGCCAGGGGGAAATACGCAACCGCCCGCGGATACCAAGCCCTTCGCGATCCGACAGCTCAATCAGGGCGCAGCGGCCTGAGTCGTCGCCGAGCTTCCCGACGAAATCCGTTGATTGAAGCTCCCGATCCCCGACTCGCACTCGCCATAGACTGCCCTTGGAGTAGATACGAGGGCCTGGCCCCAGGGAGCGGATTTCCATAGAGATCCCCGGCTTGAGGCGCAGCGTGAATCGGGTCCGCCCGTCGGACAGCTCGACCTTATCGCCGTCACCTGAAACGCTCGTGGACCAATTCCGCAGACCCTCGCGCTTCACCGGCGCATAGGGTTTCGCTCCTGCGACCTCAGAGGGCCGGTCCGCCACGGCGGAGAGGTTTGTGCCGATGCCTAACGTCACGGCTATGAGGTTGACCTTCACACCGGCAATGTTGTCGCGTATGAGCAGCTCCTTCAGGCGGCCGGGAGAGACCGGGATCGCGTAAACTCCCAATCCCGGCGACAGGCCGGCTTTGCCGGCTACACTCGCAGGAACCCACACATCCGGCCGCCCCTGCGCGTGTGAAACCCGAACCGTGAACTGATGCGGCTCCGTCACCGTGCGGAACTTGCCCCATTTGGAGGTCGCGGCGACGAGCAGGAATATCTCCGAGGCTTCCACGTCGGGAAGGGGCGCTCGGATTTCGGAGGGCTTGTCGGCGTCGCTGGCCGCCACGTCCGATACGCCAGCCTCAATATGAAATGGCACGCCCGAGACGGCAACCTCCCGCTCCTGGAACCATTGCCTTAGGTTCATCTCGTCGAGAACGACTTGATGGCCGGAGTTGCAGATGGGAGCGATGCTGACCGGCACGAACTCGCCCCTTTTCGCTTCGCCGATCGCGAGCAAATCCTCCACCGCCAGCTTAGGCTTCTCTGCGAGGAACTCGAGCCTGGACAGCTCAATCTCGGCCTTGGCGCCCGACGCCTGGAGCTGAACGGCTACCCATTTCGCTGTGAAGGGCTTAGCGCGGGCGACTATCGTATGCCACGCGCCGTCGGAGATCAGGTCGCCCGGCTCAACGATGTTCTGCTCCTCTGAGGCATCGCCGCCCAGGTAGACGAAGTAGTCCGGCGGCGGCGCGGCGTCCACGGCGCGGTATCGCATCGCCACCCAGGGAGTCTTTGAGAGGTCCACGGGCTGGGGCAGCTGAGCGGACCATTTCATCCCCATGCCTGCCTGGCTGACCCGGAAGCGGAGGCCCTGCCTGGTCCTCGTCACCTTGCTCGATGCGGCCGGGTTCGCGAGCCACGCGGGCTGATCCTTCCAGGACAGCTCAGTTCCGATGTTCGGCCTCTCGTCTGCCGATGCCAGCATGGAACAGGCAACGAACATGGCCGCCAAGATAGCCGCATGGCAGCCTATCATACAGTCTCCTCCATGGACGTGCTTCACGGGATAGTTCAAAGCATGCGCGACCAATTCCTCCGCGCCGGGCTGAGAGTCTCCGCGGGCCAGGCCGTCCTGAATCCACAGCGGCGGATTGGCAGAGGGCTAAGCTGGAATGAGTCAGAACAAGCTATCGAACCAGGCGCACCCAGCCGAAGTCAATCGGGCGCTTGGGCTCCCCAACGCCCTTGCCCCACATCGAGGCCAGCCAGTCGTCTCCGTACCAGCCTTCGACAACGACGGCCAGGCCGACGCTCGTCCCATCTCTTGGCTGCGCGGGCTTTATCTCCTCCCAAGGGATTGCCATCTCGTAGGTCGTCTCGTTCCCCGAGTGGGCCGCTTTGAAGGGAATCGTCAGCAGACCTCCATACCACCCTTGCGGGGTGCGAATCCTGTACAGAAACGACTCCCCATCCCGCAGCTTCGCTACCAGTTCCTGATCGTTGTAGGAATAGACGCTGCCGGGGACGGCGTCATGCGCCGCGTCAATCCCGACTCTGACGTTCCCTGACCTGGTCGTTTTGGTTGCTGCGCAGGCAAGATAGAGGAACTTCGAGTCCCAGGCGGTCGCAAATCGCGCGGGCGGTGCCTCGCCCGGTATCGGAATCCACTCCGCGCCGCTCCAATCGCTGAGGTCGCCATCAATCTGGAAAGGAGTCGCGGCTAAGCGGGCCGGCGCCTCCACCGCGAGCTGGAATTCGTACTCGCCGGATGCCCTGCCATCCCTCACGACGTATGCCTTGCACGGATACACACCGGGCTTCGCGTCCGCAGGGGCCTTGACCTCCAGCTTCCACCTGGATTCGCCAGGCCGGAGCGTCCCGGCGCCGGTATCGGCGCACGTCCATCCAGCAGGCAGCTCGAGCTTCGGAGACGCCGAGATCGGCTTGGAGGCCAGATTGAGCACTATCATCTCCACCTTCGCAAGAGATGAACCGCGCGCGCCTGCCTTCAATATCGCACGGGTGAGCTGCACCGGCTCCACTACCTCGATGTATCGGGTGAAGGCCGCGCCGTCCGCCCTTTGCGCCGTCAGCGGATGCGGCCTCGGAGATGCCGAGCCAGCGGGCGCGCGGAAGATGAAGCTGCCGTCGTTCTTGCCCGGCCTGACCGTCCAGCCATTCGGAACCGCCCATTCGACCTTCCCGATGGAAGAGGCCGCCGACGGGTCGAGACTCAACTCAAAGTCCGTCTCGGGGAAGACGACATGCGGCCCGCGCAGCGTCAGCTCCCTCGACAGGGAATCGCGCCGCCAAAGCTGGACCTGCCTGAAGCTCTCGTATTTGGGCTTCGGCTTGGGTTCGCTGGTCGTGAGCCCCATACCCGCGTCAGGATTCGATGCCGGCGGGAGCCAGCCGCCCCAATCATTCAGCGTGTGCAGAAGAACATGGGTGACATAAGGATACTGAGCAGCCAGGGAGACTCCATCCATGGGGAGCTTTTCGGCGCCGGGGCCGATGCCGTAGGTCGTGGAATTGGTCTTTCGCGACTCCGGATTCCATGTGTACTCATTGATCCACAGGCCGCAGTCCAGGTCGCCGTACCGGACGCACAAGGCGCGCAGAGCTTCGGTCCAGGGAATGTCCATCCCTGCTTCGTCGGAATATGGATGGTAGCTGATGGCCTCGAAGGCATCCTTCCCGACAGTGGCGTAAATCGCCTCCATGAAGCCTGTGTTGAATACGCTGAGCGAGCCCGCGGCGAGCACTGCATCGGGATTGCCCCGTTTCAGCCCGTCGTGAACGGCCTTGAGGGTGCGTGCATAATGCACCGGATCGCCGCCGGGTCTGTGCCAGATGATGCGCCCACTCTTGTCACGCAGAAGCACCGTGCCTGCCATGCCGTCCGGCTCGTTCCACCATTCGTAGCAGCGAACCTTTCCCTTGTAGCGGCGGGCCAACGCCTCCGCCCAGTTGGAGAGGTCTTTGAGGCACTCGTCCTTCGGGAGATCAAGGTAGACGAAGGGGATTTCCAGTTCCCTCGCCTGCTCCTCGTCGTCCGGGCGGGTAATTCGCGCCCAGGCCGGCGAGCCGATGATGGTGAACTCGAAATCCACGCCGCGGTCGTACCAGAAGTTGATCAGGTTGTCGCTCAGGGTCCAGTCGTATGTGCCGCGGACCTTCTCGACGTCCCGCCAGTTTACGCCCACGCGCGTCATGTTCATGTCAAGGTCACCCAGATAGGCGAGCAGTTTGCTCCCGAATCCGGCGTAGTCGCCGAAATCGGTGCCGTCTTCGCCGATGACGATCTTCATCGCCTGTTTCTGCGCCGGGAACGTGACCGGTCCGCCGTCGGCAGCCCGCGCAGCATTGGCGAAGAGAAGAAGCCCGAGGATGACCGCCGCCCTCGCGTAACGTCTCGTCAACAATTGTTCCTCCTGCTTTCGGGACATATCGAAGTGCGTCTCCCGGCTAGGAAAGCGAATCGGCCCGCGGGCGACAACTGCCCCCTACTACTTATGACAACGCCGGGACCGGAAAGTTCTGAGTAATAGCAGAGCCGGGAGAGCGTCCGACCCGCACACTATATCGTTTGACGACGCTTCAATAATAAACGATTCACGGGATCGAGGAAAAGTTCAATACTGAGGATGACAAACCGCCGCCTGCGGGTGTAGAATCTATGCCGTGCGCGCTATGCGGACGAGGTCCTCGCGGCCCGAACTGCCGGGCCGCGAAAGAGTGGGATATGGGAGTAACGTCAAGCAACGCCCAACTTGGAACTCTTGCTCGTTACACATTACGAGCGGCCGATCACTACATCAGAATGGAGGAATCGTGGATTTGACGAAACGCATGCTTCTTGTATTGGCTATCGCCCTGATATCGCTGAGCCGGGTGTGCCTCGGAGCAGATGGCGAGCCCGTCGAGCTGAAGGTCATGACGTACAACATCGGGGGGGCCTCGCCGATCCCGCTCGGACTGCCTGAGATCGCCAAGATCGCTGAGCAGATCAAGGCGGAGAATGTTGACATCGTGGGTCTACAGGAAGTGGATCTGTGGACGAACTGGGAGAAATGGCGCA
>Ga0307379_10003315_pt1 | contig 23454 bp, 41 predicted proteins | sample UN2MG_FD_202237 | JGI IMG/M metagenome (GOLD analysis project Ga0307379, IMG submission 202237) | Soil microbial communities from Risofladan, Vaasa, Finland - UN-2 | ecosystem: Environmental > Terrestrial > Soil > Coastal area > Acid sulfate soil | place: Finland: Risofladan, Vaasa | collected... | reverse complement strand
CATTTTTATTTCTCCTTTTAGTTACCTTCTGTCGGAACGTCACCAAACAATTCTACTTCGTCTTTGTAAAAATAGTAAGACCTACCACCTGCAAGCTCTATGTGATAATCATACTTTTCAAAATTATTCTCAACCAAATCACCTACATCTCCAACTTTGAATCGTCCAGCGAGATCCCCTATAAGTATTTTGGCTTTCATTTGTTACCTTCTGTCGTTATGTCACTAAACTAATCTATTTTGATATAGAACTCTTTTGTTCTAGTTTTACATATTTTCCAGCATAATTTGTATTAAGTTTTTTCTCTATCCTATGCTTTAATCCACCTTTTCCTTCTGCTTTAAAAAACTTGTTCCATGATTGAAAATCTTTAATTGTGTCTTTTTTAGTATCTTCATTTATGTCGCATGTATAAAATTTAATATGGTCTAAATTCCTATAGAATTTCATATCCCAATTATTTCTAGACCAAATAACGATAATTTCTTCATCGATTATTTCAAACCCAACGAAGTAATCTAAAGACGCTAGATTACCGTGTAAAAGCCTCCACCGTTTTTTTATTTGGTCATTTACTTCGTTACAATCTTTTAGACTTACGCCATTCATTTTAGTTACCTTCTGTCGTTATGTCACCACATTAACTTTACTTTTCATAGCTTCTGGAACTAATAACCACTCAACAAACGAGTTGTTCGGAGTCCATCCATCTCTTGCGTTTGATGTCCACCAACTATCATCTGAATCATCATAATATCTTGAAGCAATAGAACCATCTTCATTTCTTGTATAAAACCACATCGAACATGATGGTTTACTATTTTTACTCATCCACTTATTCTTATCCATTTCGTATCTCCTTTTAGTTACCTTCTGTCGTTACGTTACAAAACTCTTTATTTTAACTCCCACCAACCACTCCATCCTTGGTTCTCATATCTTTTTCTAACCTTTGAACGTTTTAGCCCAAAATGATCTTCCATATCTTTCCATGTTATATGTTTAGAGAATTCTTTATCCCTCCTCTTCATAAATAATGCTTGCCTAGCTACATCCGTTCCCTCAAACGCCGCTCTAATAGCAGGGACCATAAGAAATGCCAGCTTTTTTCTTCCTGATTCTGTCTTCATCATTAAATTGACATTATGGCTCATTTTTAGTTACCTTCTGTCGGAACGTCTCTAAACAATCTCAGTATAGATGATGTTATTGACATCTCGTATATTTTCTGAAAAGTCTTAATGGCTATTTTGTGAAATTCTTTAGGTATCAACTCTTCACTCATTAGTTACCTTCTGTCGTTAGTTCACCAAGCTTACTTTTCTGCCTCAGAGAAAACAAACCAATCAGGACCATTCCACCATTCTTTGCCCAAAACCACTCTTCCATCACACTGTTGAGTCAGCTTAGCATCCTTGACTATCTTTATGAATGAATCTTTATCCCAAAATATCTTGCATTGGCAATAATGTCTAATTTGTACTTCATTTTAGTTACCTTCTGTCGTTTTGTCACAAAGTTTTTTGGCGTATGCTTGTGCTTCTAAAGTAGTTATACCTCTAGCATTTGATTCAATAGCCCATAATGTAGGTAAATCTACTCCAAGTGCCTCTGCCATTTCTTGTTCGGAAATGCCTTTTTTTATTCTATAGTCTCTTAGGGCGAATCTATTCATTTTTATTACCTTCTGTCGTTAGTCATAGTTTCCCATTCTCTATATCTATCGCAAAATCTGGGGGAGAAACTAATTTAGAGCCAACTACGGGAGTCAATTCAAAGAGTCTTGATATTGCTCTATCAATTTCAGGTTCGTCTTTGTCTAATAATTTAATAGCATCCACCAAAATAGACCTTTCACAAAAATCATTTTGGTCATAACTATCTTTTATCCATGCCACTAATTCGTCATACACTTCTTTTTCCATTATACTTCTCCTTTTCGTTACCTTCTGTCGTTAGTTCACTAATTTTTTATTCTTGTATCGAACAACAAATTGATTATCATCCCTAATACCCACAAAACCGAATCCCCTATAGAATTTTTTAAGATACTTGAGGTTTGTCTGGTCAGCATAGCCAAACATATTGTAATTCCCATATCTTTCTATCATCTTATTAAGTAGAAATGTAGCCAATCCTTTTTTTCTATATTCTAATGTTGTTACTAAATCACACAGCTTATATTGTGGGAATTGATTTAATTTGTGAAAATTTGCTGGCATTTTTTTTATATAGCCCGACATATAATCTTCAATATGAAGTGGACATTGAGGATAAGAAAAAGATAGGAAAGATATTTCTTTACCTTCCATATTTTGTATTATCAAGTTATTTTCTTTTTCCACATACATATACTCCTTGTCTTGGATTATTATGTTTTCTGAGAATAAAATTGGAAATTCCATTTCCATTAATTCTTTTGCCGATATAAGTTTCATTTTTGTTACCTTCTGTCGTTTTGTCACCAATTTATATTAAACGAGTTCATCAATTCAGGATTTCCATATATTCTTTGTTCATAACGATACACATTACGTTTTTGTTCGCTTCGACATGAATGAGATTCCATCCTTGTTTACCTTCAAAGTTTAGCGTATTGACGAGATCTTGTCGAGCACAATATATTCTTTTGTATGCATATTGGGCAGGGGCATAAAAGATAACTTCTTGCTTAGTTTTGGGCTTAGTTTTGGGCTTAATTATTGTTGATTTATATACAATACCCAAAGAGAAGCCGATTAAGAGGAGGATTACGAGCGTGAAAGGGAAAGATGCTTTATTCATTTTTTAGCAACTCCGGATTTTCTACTACGTTGCCTACTATTTCACTAATGTTTGCATCATCAAGGTAGTGATCGCAATATAGCTCTTTAAATTTTCCTACAAGTTTACGAAAACAAAATGATCGAACGCAATCTTTTTCTTCGCCATATTCTTCCCATGCAACCTCACAATAATATCCATTGGGACCTTTCAGTATATCTCCTTCGCATATTTCTTTGCCATTCTTGTCTTTTAGCGACAGATATTGAACAACAAGAATATCGTTGAGGTTTTCTATTGTGTATTGTTTCAGGAGGTCGAACATAGTTGTCTCTCCTATTATATTGAATTTGTTCATCACTATTTTCTTTTTAACTATGTCGTATGCTCTAAATCTCATGTTTCTTTGTCTTAGTTTTGGGTCCATTTTCTGCTCCTTATTAGCAACAACCAGCATTGGGCATGATATAAATGTCTTCTTTGTCACCGACCACTTTTCGAATGGCATTGGGTTTTTCGGTGTCTTTAATTTGACATCCATGTTTCTTGGCTAATTTCCTTGCTCTGGCCTCATCTTTGGCAAATACAACAACACCGCCTTCTGAATGATAATTTGAGGTGCATTCCTCTATCTTGGCCCAAACAAAAACTTTCACATTCGCCTCCTTACAATGACTATTTGCATTATTAATGTTCACTATTTTCTTTCACGACTTCTTTGGACGCATTGTCTTCTAGGTGTTTAATGAAGGATGGAGATTTTATAATCATATAGAACAGTCCATGGATTACGACAATTGTTAACGCTGAATATTTCAAAATTCCCCACCAGTTCATTGGTTTTTTTTGAAAGTTTTTGCACTCATTATGCCTGAACTCCAAGAAGCATAACAAAGCCACCAATGACAATATCCATATATGATAGCGCATAGAGAGAAATAATGCAATAGGAATCATGCAAATATTTACAACCATTCCAAAACGCCTATGGATAGAAAATGCAATGCTTTTAAGGATTCTACCGCCGTCCAGAGGGTTAATGGGAAGGACTAGATTGACAAGATTGATCGCTGCCATTATCAATCCTGCCTCTGAAAACCATAATATTCCTGTAAATTTTGAAAAGAGAATAAAGCTCAATGCATATAAGCCACCCCATATAGGCCCCATAATAGAAATAAAGCATTCATTTTCTCTGTTTACAATTTCCAAATCTTCTATTAGTGCTACGCCACCTATACCCGGAAGAAAGTAAATACCTCTAGTGGGCATTCCAATCTTTCTGGCAGCCCATAGGTGTCCGCTCTCATGGACGAAAATTGTAGAGAGGATTGCTAGGGCCATAGGGAAAGAGCTAAGCAACGTAAAGAAAACCAACGAGAGAAGAAGGAGAAGAATTTTGACCTTAATTGTTTGGGAAGGTTTATTGTTGGCAACCCTCATTTTAATCCCTTAATTATTGAATCAAATTCCGCGTCGATTTCTTCCATCCTTTTGTCATCTGTGCCGCCGTAGTAACCAAGTTCCACTGCTTCTTTATACAATTCGTTTATTCTTTCAACTGCCTTTTTGGGGCCAAATAGTGCTTCTTGAACAGAAAGAGAAGCACTTCCTCTTAAAAGTATCTTTGCTTTTGGAAATTCTTTTTTCCATCGTCTTTTAATATGGGCCATTAATTTGCCATAATCCGAAAAGCGTTGAGTTTCATCATAAATTGTGGCGGAAATCTCGTAGCCCGCCTTATTATATTCATCTGCTTCTTCTTGAGTGAGCTTGTGATAAATTTCCACATTTTTGTATTTACCAGGTGCGGTTATGCCCGAAAAAGACGCATAATAATGAATAGCTGCTGGATCATGCGCTGACCAATCCAATATTTGAACCGTTGCTATTTTTATATTCATTTATGCGGTCAACATTCTTCCTCTAGATGGTCCTGTTGCTACGCCCTGTCTAATTTGGACAACCTTTCCCCTTGCATAGCCTTCTGAGCGACCACCTCCGGTACTGCTACTGCCTCCGCTTTTCCATGAAGTAGGATTGTAATGGTTTTTATATTTTTCGTCAAGGAGTTTATCGCCGCTCCATATTGGCAAAACATTCTCGGGGTCTATCTTCTTTTTGACAGCTTCCGTTCCTTTACTCAACAATACACAAAGACCAGAAGTAAAACCCTGAAGGAAAGCTACTTTGGAGTATCTGCCTTTTCTGCGTCGATTATACTCATGATTGCTGTAATTATATTTTTCTACATACGATAGATTTCCGTCTTCTTTTGTGTAACGATTCAGATATTCTTCTGTTTGCTGAAAATCTGCCCACTGTCTTTCTGCTTCCACAAGAAGAAAATGGAAAACATATTCTGCAATTTCTACATTATGCGCTTCTCCATAGAATTCGATATAGCGTTGGGTTCTAGTATGAGAGCGTCGAGAGCCACTTTTGTACGTCATGTAGATATGTTTAACAAAATAGTTACGAGACACAACCCTAGCAAGATCCTTAACGTGTTCGGGGACCTTAGAGAAGACAGGACCAACGGGACGAAAGACGAATGCTCTTTGATTTGTTGGCAATTCTTTGAGGGAAATGTTGTATTTAATCATTAACTCATGAGCCTTTGCCATAGCTGCTTCTGCTTCGGCCTTATGGTCTGATTCTCCGAGATTGAATAGCTTATGAATTTTTGACAGTACTTTTTCTCTTTCGGGAATGTGATAATTTCTTTTGTCTTCGCTTGAGTGGGTTCGTTGGGGCTCGACATTCATTACCTTACAAGCTTTTTTAAATAGTTCTCCATGATGTCGATTATTGTCGGGTATATCTCTCCAAATTTCATCAACAATCATGTGGGCCATTTCATGCTTAATGGTTTGCACAACGGCATCCCATTCAAAATTATTGAGAAGGTAATAGGAAAGTTGCATGGTACGAGCAGATGCACTCCACTGACCCCACCTTCCCTTTTTAAGAGAGAGTTCAAAGGTAGGGGGTTCTAGTTCGGTATTTGTGTGGTTCCAAACGAGTCTATTTTGTATGTAGAATTCTTCGGTAAGCTTTTTGGCCCATACGTTGCCGATGTCGTCTCGGAAGTTCTTGAAGTATTCGTCTGCCTGATAAGTTTCGTTAGGGCTCATTATCTACCTCCATTATTGAAACCTTATTATAGCAGATATGGAGGAGAAGTCAAGAATTATTTGGAGCGTTAGTTTGCGGACACTTTCTCTCTTAAGGATGAATCGACAAAATTGAATGGATGCTATGGACTTCGGCATTATCAAAATCGAGTTCCTCATGTACTTCTTCGACCTCTTCAATCATCCCATCTTTGTCAAGCAATAGTTATCGCTTTTATTGAAAAATCTTCCAATTAAGCAACTTTGTAACAGGAACCATATTTTCCTGTAAGAAATCGTTCAAGTATGTTGTTAGCAGCATTTATATCTGCATTGCCGGTGTGACCACAACTCCGACATTCAAACATCTCTCCATTACGATTCCCCTTATCGGTATGTCCACATTCGAAACACTTCTGACTGGTATATTGAGGAGATACTGTTCTGAAACTAACACGGTTATCTTCACAACTCATTTGTAATCTCTTCAACCAGTAAGAATAATTCCAACTACCGACACTAGAACGAATATTTTTACTCAATCGTCCTTTGAGTTTTGTATTTTTACTTAGATTCTTAAGCTTCTCTACTACAACTAAATCTGCTTTTTTAACTACTTGTTTGGCTATTGCTGAAATTTTATATTTTAGTGTTTTAGATGCTCTTTTGTGTCCCTTGCTTCCCCACTTACATCTCTTAATTTTCTGAATATTTTCTTTAATATCTTTACCAAATTGTTCTCCAGTAGAAAGAGAAGCGAGTGCATTAATCCCTGTATCTATTCCAACTAACGACTTGACTTCTTTTTTAGGTCCAGTTTCTATTTCAAAAGAAAATTGAACATAATCTTTGGTAATTATATAAGAATTAAGCCTACTCCCCTTTTTGTTAAGTGCTTTAAAATGTTGATGAAAATTAATTGGCAAATCAATTTTTACACAATCACCAATTGAAGATAAGTGTAACCATGCGTTGAATTTAATTGCTGATTTACATTCTTGTAAATCAGCAATTAAAGCAGACAAGCACATTCTTGTACCCTTATGAATTGGTTTGCTTGGTTGTATCATATCGTACTTCATCTTATTTCTTTTAAGAGCACAATATAGGTTATTAATTCTTTTTCTGTTTCTTCTAGCTTTTCTTTTGCCTTTGGTATTTTCTAATTGTACTTTAGATATTTTAGATTGAATGGAATCAACAGAGCACATAATTTGTTCTTTGTTTGATTTTACAACTTCTTGGGTTGAGCGAACCATGTCCAGTGCCTCTCTGGCTGCTACTTGCTTCATTCTTGATGACAACCATGTTTCTGGAAGATTAAAAATATTTTTAGTAATATCCCTTTTAGTAATTTTTTTATTCCAAAAGTAATTGATGAAAAAGTTAACCACCTTACTATACTCAACAAAAATAGTTTGTAATTGCTCTTGTTTTTGCCGAGTTAGATATTTAAGACTACACTTAGTTGATCTAATTATTTTCATTTTCTAGTTCTTTTCCAAATCTTTAATTAACTTTTCTGTTTTTCTTTTATTTCTTCTATGTCCATATATTTTAGCACAGAAACTTGTGATAATAGAAACAAAATCTTGAATCAAGTCTTCTTTTTTACTTTCCGATTCATTAATGATAACAATTTCGCATCCAAATTTACTGCATAATTCTTTAACGTAATTAAAACCAAATCTAGTCAACCTATCTTTATGTTCTACTACTAATTTGGTTGCCTTATTATCTTTAAATATTTTTAGTAGTTTTTTTCTATCGTCGTTAATTCCACTTCCTATTTCTTTTATATTTTCGTGAGTCTTCCATCCTTTTGCATTACAATAACTAATTAATCTTTCCGATTGACTTTCTAAGTTTTCTTTATTTTGGGACGAAGAGACTCTAGCATAAGTGACAATCCATCCTGCTTTGTCTGGTTGATAATAATCGGGTATTACAACGGTTCCGGTAGGAAGTTGATATGCTCCACTAATTAATCCTTTTCTAAAGTGATTATAAGCAGTTCTGTATGTTACATTATGTTCTCTTGCGTAATCTCTTAATTTTTTCATATTTCCTTATTCTTACTTTTCAAACAAAATTCCTTCTTAAATTTAAATATTTTTTCATTAAACTTCTTGCCTAAGCTACCTATGTGCAATACTTTAACCCATTCCTCATATTCATCTTTGGTTTCCGTAAGAATTCTAACAACTTGGTCAATAACCCACATTTTATAATGAACTCCAGCTAAGCGTCCATAACGGCGAATTAACTTTAATGCCCTTTCTATCGGGGGCGTTTCTGCATCAAGTTGTGCTTGCTCCTCTTCGTTGATTTTAACAGTTAATTCGCATTGCTGAATGGCCCGCTCAATTTTATATCGTGAGCGTAAAACCCCTACCGCTTGCGGATCAACAAAAGCAATTTGCTTTTGTTGAAGCCTTTAGGCTAGGGGATGTAAGCGAACCATTTCCCTTCTTAAGAGATTTTCTAAATATTCGATGGAAACGACCACAGGATTCACAACTATAAAGATACCATCCTTCTATTTCTGCTTCGGATGCATAATTAACTTTTGCTCCGCAATAACAGTCAGACGTTGAATCGCATTTCATGATTTCTCCTTTTCTATCTATTGTACTTAGTTTTGCTCCCAAATCAAGCCCTAAAAATATATTATTTTTCTTGCAGGAATTCTCATAAGAAATTTAGAACAATATAAGTATGAAAGAACTAAAGACAATTTCAGTTAAGGTTAATCAACTCAACCACGCAGAATATCTTTCTCTTCTTTCAACATCATCTCAACTATTTAACCATTATACGAAATGGGGATACGAAAACAAAACTTATAATAAAAATCTTTGTCACTCAAGAACCTACCAAGATGTCACTAAATTGTTCCCAACTATCAAAACTGCTCTAGTTCAATCAATAAGAGATAATGCTTTAGAATGTGTTAAAGCAAGAAAATTTAAATCAAATCCTCCAGTTAAAAAAGAAACATCAGGCATTAGATTAGACAAACGTTCTATCACTTTAAGAGGCTATCAAATTACTCTTATTGGAACATCAAAAAGACACAAAGAGATTATAAAAGTCCCAGAAGTACACAGAAATATTTTTGAAAACTGGAAATTCAAAATGGCTACCCTTTGTTATTCAAAAAAGAATAAACAATTTTGGCTTAATCTAGTTTTTGAAAACCCTAAAGAAATAACCGTTCAAGACATTAAATCCTCTCAAGAAATAGTGGGAATTGATAGGGGATTATATCATATTGCAGTTACTTCAGATAAACAATTTTTCTCTGCTCAAAAAGTAAGAGAAATTAGAAGAAAGTATCTTTATGTTAAAAAGACACTCCAACAAAAAGGCACTCAATCCGCTAAAAGAAAATTAAAGAAAATTAGCGGAAAAGAGAAGAGGTTCATGAAGGATGTCAATCATTGTATAACAAAACAAATGGTTAGTAACCCACAATACAAGATGTTTGTTCTTGAAAAATTAACAAATATCAGGAATAAACGAAAGGGTAATGTATTGAACAAGTTGTTATCAAATTGGAGTTTTTACCAGTTTGAACAATTTCTAAAATACAAAGCCGAAGCACTAGGTAAACAGGTAGTATATATTGATCCACATTATACATCTCAAAAATGTAGTAAATGTGGGAATACAAATAAATTATCAAGGAACAAAAGCCAATATAAGTGCTTGAATTGTGGATATATAAACCATGCAGATATTAATGCTGCAATTAACATAAAAAGTAGTTATAATATTCCTATTGCTCAGATTGAAAGATTTGAGTCTATAGGACAGGCTAAATGTCAACTAGCCGAATGTAAAGAAGAAATTCATTTACAAGCCCCTACGCCTTTAGGCTAGGGGTTGTTGACCTCACATGAATCCTTTATTTGCCAATTTCTCTTCTTTCTTCAATCTTGCCCTAGCTCTTGCGGCTTTCTTTCGTTTTTTCACACTAGGCTTCATGTAATACTTACGTTCTTTGACTTCGGCCAAGATATTTTCTCTTTCCATAAGTCTCTTTAGTTTCTTGAGAGATCGGTCTACGTCATTTCTAACCGTTACTTGTACTGTCATCTGATTGCTCCCTTTCGTTTACCTGTTTTTCTGCCTTTTCTAACCTGCATCCGTAATCTATTACTAAATCATCTCCTATAATATCTCTAACTAGCATCAGCACTTTTTTGGTTTCTTGGAGAAGAAATCGTAATTCTTCGATCTTTGATTCGGAATGGGACATTGCATAAGGCACATCTTCCTCTATAATAATTCGCATATTTTCCCGAATTATCTCTTCGTCGTTTCGGGGTTCTCTAAATTTTGGAGAATATGTCAATGTTATTCCTTATCCTGTCAGCCATTCTATCCCATAAACCAAAATATTGCAAGGAGTTATTGGCTATTTTTTAAGAGGAATCGCTGCCGCTGTCCACCCATCGCAGCTTGTTCGGAGCGTTGCCACATTTTGGGCAACGCTCCGAACAAGGCGTTGGACACGGACTCGAAACAGCCGCTTTACCGTCTGTTTCGAGACGGTCAACTCTGCGTTCGGCATCACCATCTTGGCCATCGTTCTGAGTATTAGCAATCAAGCCCTGCTCCGTGTTGTTTCGCGTTGCACAGCCATTTATGTTTCCACGTTTCTTGCGCTGGCGACTCAGGTTTGTAAGTGAATACCAACTCATAAGCGGCGTCAACCAGTTCAACTGGGGTCAACTCCATTCCGTCGCTTCGCTCCTTCATTCCGAAACCCTCATTTGAACCTGATTGCCGAACAATCGCGTTCATCATATTAGCGTTGGGTGCAAGCGTTTCGACGGGCCGCGCAAGGTTGCGCATTGCCGCTTGCACGTCTTCACCGGGTGCAACCTCGCCAGCCCGTACCCATCCTATCTGTATGCCGTGGTACACAGAGAGACTATAGCCACCGTCTGAGCGTGGCTTGGCGATGATCTTGCCCCACGGGATTGTCGGGTGCCCGCCCGGCTGCACCGGTCGTGGCTTAAAGCACCCAACAAAACCTTTCACACGTACCCAAAATGGCCGCTTTGCCTTCATTCTGAATCCTCCATGTTGTCACCGGCCGTTTTGGTCAAGTGAAGGTTGACGTTGGGTGTTAATGATTTACCGCATATCGGGCAGAATCTGAACACTGTAGTTTCTGCACCATCTCTATAATCCTCAATGTCGTCTCCGAAAAACATTTCCTTTTCGTATCCATCTGTCCAGTATCCGGTCATACATCTAGACACCGAACAAGTGGATTGAGAACTACACGATGATTCGCGTATTTTTTCCGCGACAGCCCGCATCTGCTTCGCCGTCGGTTTTCGCACTGTGCCTTGTTCGTCGATCATCGTGAGTCTCATCCTTTCCGTTGGGTTTACAAGATATGCTCACATCCCAAGTCCTGATTTTCTGCCCGTCTATGTCGCACATCGCTTGCCGTACAAAATTGATCGCCGACACTTCCACGGCGTTGACACGCTCGAACTCTTTGAGTGCCTTCACTATATCGATCTCGCATTCACGTTTTGCTTCTGCAATGTATGTGTTCACTGTTCCTTTCCACTTGCATCATCTTATTGTCTCCACATATCGGAACCGCTTTTACATAAAGCCCTTGTCTGCCATCCTCTCTTCTTTCTTCAGTCTCGCCCTAGCTCTTGCTGCTTTCTTTCGTTTTTTCACACTGGGCTTCATGTAATACTTACGTTCTTTGACTTCGGCCAAGATATTTTCTCTTTCCATAAGTCTCTTTAGTTTCTTGAGGGATCGGTCTACGTCATTTTTAACTGTTGGGCGTCTGCATTCGTTGCAACACCGCCAAGTCTATTGTATGTTCCTGCCCTTTCGTCCCTGCGATATACGGGCATACTGTTACACAATCGCCCTCGACCCGTATCCATCCGTGGTCAAATGTGAACACCGCGCTACGCGGGCTTATATCGCCAATATGGCGCACCGGGTCGTGAACGTCGCCTGTATGTGCTCCGACGTGCAACACGTCGTCATGTGTTAGTATAATCTGCATCGTTTTTCTCCTGTGTTACGGCACGCCCAACAATCGCTTTCAAGGTATCTCCTTCCGCTGCGCTTCAGGAGAACCCTGAAGCGTGGCGTTACCTGTACTGTCATCTTATTGCTCCCTTTTGTTTAACTGTTTTTCTGTCTTTTCTAACCTGCATCCGTAATCTATTACTAAATCGTCTCCGATAATATCTCTAATTAGCATTAGCACATTTTTGGTTTCTTGGAGAAGGAATCGCAGTTCTTCTATTTTTGATTCGGGATGGGACATTGCTGATGGCACATCTTCCTCTATTATTATTCGCATATTTTCCCGAATTATTTCTTCGTCGTTTTGGGGTTCTCTAAATTTTGGAGAATATGTCAATGTTATTCCTTATCTTGTTAGCCATTCTATCCTATAAACCAAAATATTGCAAGGAGTTATTGGCTATTTCTTTATGTTTTTTCCGAGGGCCTTGGAAGAAGGGTTTCAAGGAAGCCATTGTCTATTTGCATTCTTCTGATGCCATGAGAATTTAAGTTCAGGAATTGCGTCTTCACAAAACTCCTGAATCAGTTTGAGGTTTTTTGCAAGCTGCTCTCGCTATAACCTAGAATCCCCCGAATTCATTCGTGGGGAGTATGTCAATACTATGCCAATAGATAGCGGCAAGAGAGTCTTTCATTTTTCGTAACTCTTCTGACTTTGTTTTTTGCATTTAATCCTCTTTTAGTACAGGGACAATACACCTGTTACTATTTTTATTTTATCAAAGTCTGCGGGACCAATTGCTATTCCCGTGGATACTTTAATGCTTTTTTCGGGAAAAGTAGGAGACGGAATTGTATCTACCCACTCTGTATATGGAAGACCTTTTTCTTCTGCCTGTACCAAAATATCTTCTAAATCTTCCTTACAATTAACTGCAAGAATTGAGACATAGGGGTCTTTTATCCATTCTTTTTCGACAGTGGAAAACTCCCGATTCACCTGATCATCGGTAAATTTATGACGGATAAATTCCATTGCAGTATGAACACCCTGAGCTATTGCCAATCCTTCAACCATTTGCAAGTCTTTCCTTAAAACAACAACAAGTCTTGTATTTGACATTTAATCCTCCACTATTTCTAAGTAATGTTTATCTCTAGCCGACAACCCATGATATCGCATTACAAATAACGAGCCTTCTTCGGTTTTTATCAATATGTTGCGGCGATATATGTTCTTAATCAATTGCCCCCAAACAAGATAAACTTCACCGTCTTGTTGATAAAGCCAAGGTCTAACTGGTCTGATGATTTTGTTAACCCTGTCGTATCTAGCGTAAATGGCCTTGTTCTCTAAGTCTTTTGGAAATGAAGCCGATAGATTTTGAGCAACAAAAATAAAAACCAATACCAAAATTATTTTAAGTTTGCTCATTTTTCTTTTTTCCGGAGTCAATAATTACATCTCTATTCATCTTCTATTTGAGGAAACACATTATATACTGATGCCTCTTTTTCGTACCAATATCTAAAACCAATTCCAAATATTGTTATTTGAACAAAGCAACTCAATTTACCTGTTCGGCATACGATCCCACAGCGGCGTCGGGCACTCGTTGCACAGGCAGACCATGCGGCGAAACCGCTGGTTGCCCTTGAGGTGCGCCGGCAGCTTGGCGTCGCTGAACGTGATTTCCACGCGGCACGGTGCGCGGTCGTCGCAGGCGCGGCACTCCCAGACCTCGACCTGCAATGCCGAACAAGCCGCTTCACTCTTACGGGCGGCCCGCTGGCGTTTCTGTTTACTCATTGGCGTTCTCCTTGGCCGCCCGAAGGTGAGCGGTGTCGTTGGGTTCCTGAATGTTGTTACGAATCCAGTCCAAGACTTCGCCAATTCCGTGCGCGTGCCCAGATTGGAATCCGTATGCATAAGCCGCGTAGTCCTCTGGTCGTGATCCTCGCCTTGATTCCAACACCTCCTCCTGTCGCTCTTTGAAATGCATAACCAAATCCATTAGCTCGTTGTCCATCTCGTTCCTTTCCTTCTGATCGGATCACCCAACCAGCAAATCGAGCGTACGGGATACCGCCGCTCATTTAATCGATAGCTCAGATACTCTAGCAAGTTTAACCATATCTCCCTCCATGTAAGGTTTTGAAACTTCTTTTGTTTCAGGGAGATCTCCCCACCAAGCTCCATTGTCCCACATTATGTCAAATAATGACCACTGCCTTATGGTTGGTTTTTTAGAAATCCAACACCAGTTATCAAACATTATTGTAAATTTTTGTTTTGATCCAATGTAAAGCCATTTGTTTATACTGTCCCACTCGAATAGTTTTTTCATAAAGACCTCTACTGCAACGAATAACTTTTTCTTTAATCTAGTTATCTCTTTTAATTCCATACTTTTTCTTTAATCTTGCCAACTCTTTTAATTCCGCTTTTTCTACTTCGGCGTCTCGTTTCTTTTTCTTTTCTGCCACCCATTGATTGAATTTGGCAGGAGTAAAGTTCTCTTCTAGGTCTGGAGGCACAGAAAGATGATGCGTAGAGCGATAAGTATTTGGTTGATAGGAATTTTCTTCCCCTTCTCCAAAATATTCTACCGTTATATCAAACTCAAGCCTTTCGTTTTTAATGCTTTCATAACCCACAAAGACAACATTATGGCAAGATACAGAAGATCCAGTTCCTCGATGGCTAACTATGGTTCCCTTTCTATTAATTAGAACACAATCTTGGGCTCTTGAAATATGTTCTCTTATGGCCTTCCACAAAGGACTTGCCCAATAGTAATACCTTCTTGCTACATCTTCCATCCTTTGAATTTCTTTAAGATGATCCACTAGGTTGCCATTCAAGAGTTTAGCTTTCTCTTCTGCCCTAAAAGCATCGCCTCTAGCCTTTGCTGCTTTTTCTTCTTTGGTTAGTTTTTTCATATTTCTCTTCCTATTTTTTTATACCATTCTTTCCCTAGGCACATATTAATCTTTTCCAAAACACTCTTCATCTCTGCCCAATAATCTTTTTGAAACTCAGGCTTAACAACAACCTCTCCCTTTAGTTTATTGTATTTTTCGTATTCTAAAACATTTTGCCACGTTTGTTCGCTTTGGATACAGCTTATATGATAAATATCCATGCCCCATCTAAGAATAGCCCAAAACGAAGGGAAAATATCAATATACCCCACGTTTGCAGTTCTTTCAAAAACATTATCTTCTCCAACAGATTTACTCGGATACGCTGTTTTTTGCATATATTCTTTTGTAACGATAGCTTGGGCGTGGAATCTATTGGTAGCAACTTTATATGTTATGTTGTCTATACTTATAAAAGCATTCTTAGCCTTAAGAATATCGTACTGAGGATTTCTTTGAATTAAATCTACCGACTCAGAAATTCTAAAAGGAACATATAGGTCGTCATCATCCCATATACAATAATAATCTCCGTGTCCCAATGTTTTGATATAATTTCTTTTTTCTCCCAAAGAATTAAAACGAAAAGGATGGTTATAAATATGAATGTTATCTGGACAATTTTCTATCCTTAGTTCAACTTCTTTTTGGTCATTAAGGATTATAAGTTCTTTGTTTTCATAATTTTGGTCTATAAAGCACTTAACCGTTTCGCCCAATAAAACGGGTCTGCCATAAGTACAGCACAAACAACTAACTAAGGGATTTGACATTAATTCCTTCCCATGAGTTCAAATTCCAAGAATCAACCACTCTGACTTTTTGCTCGTTTTTGACATTAGTTGATTCTTGCCCCCGAAAACGTTGTATAGCTCCCTACTAATATAAGTATTAGCAACTTGGGTATTTAACTTTCTATTTTACGATAACATAAAAAAGAAGGGAATGCAAGGACATATTTGATAAATCAGATGTCGTTGAGAAACTCTTCCTTTGAGGCATATTTACTAGAGCCATGTAAAATGCAACTATCGTTTATGACAGAGAAACCCGTTCCTACTCTCTCGTCATTATCTATCGTTGGACAACTACAGTGGGGACAACGATACCACCATGAATGGAAATCTACATTCCGATTGAACCCCCAAGCTGCTTGGAGTTGGAATTCTAGTCTTTTAACCCTCTCAACATATTTCTGCAGTTTAACCACATCTGTTTCTTTTTGCATTTCTTTAAATATTTCCACCCTTTTGAGGTGGACCTTGCGAAGCCGAGCAAGCTGTTTGTCGTTTAGTCCTTTTTGTCTTACCCATTCGGCATTAAGAATCATCCACAAATTACCTTTGTCGTCGATAATCTTGCATTCTTCCGGTATGTCCTTAAAAGATTTTTTGGGTAGTGGTTTTATCTGTTTTATAACTTTCTTCATATTCGCATCTCCAGTTTGTGACTTTCTGTTAGGTCAGGCAAATTGACTTTCGTGAAAAGATCACATATTATATGCTCGGGTACAGGATGTTGTCTACATTTATTTTGTTTCACAATATCATTCCATGACGGCTCTAAATAAACAACTTTTGTAGACGCATGGTAACGATAAAAAAGATTTATCCATTTGTAGCGTATAAATCGAGTTACATTAGTAGCATTGAATACAAACGACTCCTTCTTTCGCAATAGTTCCTTAGCTTTCTGATAAGCAGCCTGCACTACTTTTCCTTGATTTTCTATGGCGTCTATATCCATATCCTCTCTTAGTTCGTCCAAAGATACCATGGGGAGATCGGGATAGTTATTAGAAATGTAGAAGTCTTTCCCTGCACCCGGCAATCCCGAAAGCAAAATTACTTCAAATTCCGTATCGTCATAGAGATCAACAGTAGGAGGCAAGTGGCTTTTCCTGAAATACATAAATCTACTATGAGGAGACAAGAACTTTCTAGGCGCATTAATACATTCCAACTCCCTACATAATTCCTCAAAGAAAGAAGCGTTGTCTAGTGCGCTTTTGATTTTGCAGTCATTCGTCATCCTTCCTTTTATGTCGGCCCTACTCAAAAGACATAACAAATCCAAACGACAAGCAAAACTCGCCCTTATAATAGTTCTGTCAGCATCAACAAGTGTAGGATGGGAAGGCAAGCCATGTAAACGAACCAATTTAGCAATATGCTCTCTTTTAATAGGCGTGATTTTATCCCTCAAAAGACATCTTGTAATTTTTTCTCCTTTTGCCGCATGTCCTTTTGAGCCAATAGATCCGTCTGCTAAATGTTCTGTCTTTGCAGGTTTTCCGACATCATGGAGAAATGTAGATAGAACCAAAATTTCTTGATCTTCGTGGTTTAACGTAGCCCATTCAGAAGACGCCTCAAGATTTGCCATAACCATTTTTAAATGAGTCCAAACATCACCCTCTTCATGGAACTTCGGATCTTGAGGACAAGCTTTCATTTGAGATACTTGAGATTCAAATTCAGCCTCAAGAAAATCCCAATTAATTTTGCATTCTGTGACGTAGCGACTCATTATTCTACTAAGCTCTCCGTGGCAATATTTTCTTGTCGAGATCTTCTTTCCATTGGGCTATTTCGTCCATCTCGGTAGGCACTCCAGATTTGTCAAGAAACGTCCTCAAACCTCTTGGGCCTTCTCCACAATATCCCCATGTGAATCCCGAAAAAGCATGGGTTACTCCTCCTTCAAATGTAGCAGTAACAAGACAATCTTTATTTTCGTCAAGATGTAAGTGAATTAAAGCAGGAAGCCCATGTTCCTCTATCAATATATCCGCATTTTTCAACGATACCTGCGTTACTCCACATTCTTTTTCTAGCTGTTTCACTGTTCGTCTCCTAATTGATGAACTTTGCGTCCAATTGATACAAACGTGCATTGGGGTCAAGAATATTAGGAACAATGGGCCTACTTAACCAATGACTATCTGAATCCTTAATGGCTTGTAAAAAGTCCCCTCTAACATATTTGTATCTCTCTTTAACTATTCCGTCTTCTTCCACCTTAATATAAAGTCCCTCCATGAGTCTGCTTGAACTGGTCTCTTTCATAACTTTTTCGGCATCTAATCCATGAGTTTTGCAATATTCGACAAGAACATCATTACAACGATCAGTTTTAAAGAACGAAAGGCCGAGCCATATTGTTATATCTTCAATTTTATTTACTTCTCCTTCCCAAAGAACTAACACAGGAACAATTGGAAGTTTTTTCAAGAGTTCAAATCGACGGTGAGTATCTAAAAACTGTTTGGCCTCCTTATCAAAAATATCGAATTCCATAAAATAATGAGGAAGGTTGTCATAGAATACTGTATGTTTTGCATAGAGCCATTCTCCATACATTACATACTTATCTTCTAGGACATTAAGTAAGGCATCTGAATGTACGGAAAACCATTGTTTCAGAAGTTCAAATTGCTTTTCCCTAGGGCCACCCGTAAGGTAATGCCCTCTACTTTGCAAGAGTGAATTTAATTCGTTGGAAAAAGAAATGCCCACTTGACTACCATCCACCTTTTCCTCAATAACAATGTGCCGCCCTTTTATTTGCTCAAACGGAACGGCATCAAGATCATAATCTCCATCTTGAAATGCTGAGCCTTCGATGTGGCGAGTTCGAGGATAGCGGAAAAATGCATCTATGTTTCCATAATTTTTCATACCAAAGTATACGGGGAAAGACAAAGAAAGTCAAGAAAAATTAAGGCGGCAGTATGATAAAAGGAGAATCTTTGTCTTGGATTTCGTTAAAATACCGCCAATAATAATATTTCTGTACATTTTCAAACACAACCATGTTAAGCCGACTCCAGAATAATAGGAGCAACAATGGGAGGTTCGTGAAAACAAAAGCTACCACCAAGTAATAAGGAACGGCAACCAAATATAGCCATCCTTTTTCAATGTAATAACCCCAAGTCTTACAACGGTAGTGACTCTCTATCATTCCTTGGATTATTTTCTCTGTATGTTGATTCCAATGTAATGAATGTAGTTCGGGATTCTTTATCATTTGCACAAACGATATTAATCCAAGTGTAACAACAAAGTTTGTAAAACAAAGAAGCCCCATCAATACGCCAGCTCCAACTTTAAACCCCATACTTTCGGGATAAACGAGAAAATATGTGGCAAAAAATAAATACAAAAATACATTGTACAAAATAAACTGACGAAGTGCCGCAGTTCTTCTCTTAGGTTGAATTTTAAACTCTTTAAGATCCATTTTTTCGGTTAATCCTTTTAAAGATTTGAAGCTCCTTCTGTATAATCCGTCCAGTACATCCAATCATAAGAATCAAGCACAAAATATGAAACCACCATGCCGTGAAAAGAGTTAGCCCTGCCAAAGACGCCCCTATCAATAAATGCTGCGAAACATTTATTCTTGCAACAATAAGAAGCATAATCGCACATACCACGACTGAACCAATCACCTTAATTAATATGGTGCCGTTTGTTTCTTTATTCCGCCATTTATTTTTACGATTCACTAATAATCTTCTCAATTTCGGTTTTCAAATATTGGCATTTCCACCACCAATTATCATAATCGCTGGTTAGTGGTGGCTTTTCCTGAACATTCTCCAATCCATCTACCAGAACATCTAACAATCTGGCCATTTTCCTTTTGTCACTATCTTCGCTATGAATGTTACGATCAATAAGCCTTCTAATTCCTAGGTTCATTTGTACCCCATGTCAGTTTGCATTATTATTTTCCCTACAAACAGATTTTAATATGTCAAAATACCTTGCCAATGTTTTAAACGAATTCCACCCTTTTGGTTGCAGGGCTTTACTTGACAAATCCTGATAAACGAATTTAAAACGAAAATAACTTCTCATGATATTGCTTAAGTCTAAGGGCGGAGTTTCATCTTCAAAAATAATCTCGTCATGATCGTCAATCGGCTCTCCATAACCCCTACTATCAACAATTTCTGGCGTCCCTCCTGAATTAGCAAACAAAATGGGCAAACCGCAATTAACTGCCTGACAAACCACCTTAGGAGCCGTATCTTTATAAGACAAATTGATAAACGCCTCTGCATGTCCCAAAACTTCTGCTATGCTTTCTTGTTTTTCTAGATAACCTAGTTTAATGATATTAGAAGGTAATTTTCTTTTGTCTACGTCACATTGGCCAATAAGATAAATATTGTCTGTAATGTTTTCTGCAAACCTAACTAAGTCGTCAAAACGTTTTTCTTCTCTTGCCCAATTTGAAGCCGCAGCAGCAAAAGTGAATAGAGTGTTTATTTTTCTATTCAATCTACTTGTTCGATTAAAAATATTCATATTAGCATTATTCAAAATAACTAGATCGTCTTTGATCTTTCCACCATATAACATTTTATAACAAATTTGGCTATAAAGAGAAATAAATATGACGCAATCAGATTGTTCTGCAGCCCGATTTAACGGTTCATTTCTATGTTTAAGATCATGTGACCAGAAAATCCCATCCATCCTTTTTACCCGAGGCTTGTCGATAGCTAAAATTGCTTCGGGATAGATGTCGTTAGTAATGATCACATCGCAATCTTTAGGATTATCCACAAAGGAAGCCCCACAAAGACTACAATACTTCTTAAGGTCGCCTATAATGTCATTGTCTTTTTCAGGCCCTCTACTGATATTCCTATGTTCAGGAGCTTCGTCAGATCTCGAACAATCATATATTTTTATCATTTTCATATTTTTTTGCCTTGTTGTTATATAACACTAAACAATCCAAACAATTCTTGCGACAAATTAAATCTTCATATGTATCGTGAGCCTGAGACCATCGCAATCTTTCTTCTCTCATATTTGGTCCGACTTTTCCGATAGATTTGCAACCTTCTCTCATCGCAATTACGCAAGGGAAATGCCATGCTTCTTTTGCATTTCCCACTACAATGGAATCGTCTTTCACAACATAACATCGACTGCAATCCTTTTCCTCAATACCTCTAACATTAATATTATTGCATAGATTCTGAACTCGATAGTTCAAAATAGGATGAGCGTCAAGAATTTCGCTTTCCAAATCGCCCAAGTTTTTAATTAGTTCGTTGTATTGAGCAGCAGAGATAATCCGAATATCTGCCACTCCCAACTCATGAGCAAACCGTATAATGTCCTTTGCATCTTTAACAGTATCAGAAGTTAGAACGATACCAACTGAGACATATGTTAGCTTAGAAATCTCCTTGATGTTTTCAGTAACGGTTTCCCACTTACCGTTAACACCCGCCATTTGATCCCCGAAAGAAGCACAACAAGCATCCAATGAAATAGAAAAATCATTAACGCCATCTTCGATAAGCTTCTCATACATAGACATAGAACGAGAGCCATTAGTAGAAATAGCAATCCTCTGAACTCCTTTATCCTTACACATAGAGACTAGTTCATTAAGATGAGGATAAAGAGTAGGTTCGCCACCAGAGAATCGTATATTCCTTAGATGATCCTTTGTCCATATGTCGATAACTTCCTTGGCAACGTCAGGACTTATATCTCCGCAATCCTCACTAATGGTTTCAAATCCCCTACAATAAGGACAGGCGAAATTGCAACGACCTGTAACAAGCATCTCGCAACGCCACATTGGAGAAATCCCTGTAACGTTTTGGGCTCTTTGGTCTTCTAATGTATAAAATCCAATTTCTTCGAGCTTCATTTCAAAGTTCCCTTTTATATTCTTGTAATAAGTATAGCAAAAAAGGAGAGTAAAGGAAAGGATTTTTTAGAATTTAATGAGAAAAAACAACTAGTTCATTCATTCGATGTGAGCGGAAACCCCGATATCTTCGGTGTCGGGGAGGAAAGCGAACGACTTCCCAACCTATACCGCATTACTCCTTTCTGTTGTTTTCTATATTATAAACATTTTTTAAGAAAAATAAAGGAGAATTATAGTCTTGGGTTTACCTGATGTTGCGAGAAGAAAGCCCCTTGCTTTAGCTATGGGGATGAATTCGAGCTTCTTCCCTAATTTCTAAAGATTATATACATAGTACCAAAAATAATTCAAGAAATAAGAAGGAGTTTTTGTTTTTGTATAGAATAAAACATATATGAAAATGAAAAGAGAATCTTATGCCAAGTGTCCCTTTAGTGTGAGACTTAATGATAAAGAGTTCGAAATGATTAGAATTCTTAAAGAAGAATATGCTATCAATATTTCTGGTGCATTCAAAATATTTCTAAAAAAATACCTGAAGGTGTTACAAGATAATGATAAAGACATTCAAATTTGAATTGTATCATTCCAAGAAAAATAAATTCTTGAATGAACAAACTAAAATCGCAGGCAATATCTATAATCACTGCATCGCAATGAAATATAGATATTACAAAATGTACGATGTATCACTTAACAAATTTAGACTTCAAAAACACATAACTAAACTTAAAAAACTAAACAAATATTCTTTTTGGAATAAGGTTGGATCTCAAGCGATTCAAGATATTACAGACAGAATTGAAAAAGGCTACCAAGCCTTTTTTAATAACTGCAAGAAAAAAACTAAAACAAGAAAAGTTAGTCCACCTTCATTCAAGAAGGTTAGATCATATTCGAGCTTTACACTTAAACAGGCAGGATATAAGATCCTGCCTGTAAATCAAATCAAAATAGGCAAACGAATTTATAAGTATCATAAATCAAGAGAAATAGAAGGAGAAATAAAATGCGTTACGGTTAAAAAAGATAAAGTAGGTGATTGGTATGTTCTCTTTGTATGTGAAGTAAAGAATAATCCTGAGTTAACCTCAATGACGGGCAAAACCGCAGGTTTTGACTTCGGATGTACAACATTCTTGGCCAAACATGATGGAGAAAAAATACAATCGCCATTGTTCTTCAAGCGAAATAAAAAGAATATCGGGAAAGCTAACAAGTTATTATCTAAAAAAGTAAAAGGATCAAATAACCATGGAAAAGCCAAGTTGCACTTGGCTAGAGTTCACAAAAAGGTTAGTAATCAGAGAAGAAATTTTCACTTCAAACTAGCTAAAGAACTTTGTGAAACATATGATATAATGTTGTTTGAGACTTTAGATATCCAATCAATGAAGAAAAAACATGGAAAAAAAATTAATGACTTGGGATTTTCTGATTTCATGAGAATATTAGAAAACAAATCCTTAGAATATGGTAAAACCATTCATCGTATAGATAGATGGTTTGCAAGTAGTAAATTGTGCAACCATTGTGGATACAAGAATATAGAATTAACAGAACGAATGAGGGCATGGACATGCCCTCGATGCAATGTAAAGCACGATAGAGATGAAAACGCTGCTAAAAATATCATGAACAAAGGTATTGAAGAGATTGAAATGCTTGAAGAAATTTCTCTTAATAAAGAATTTCCAGTTGGGACATCAACTGGTAGGCGAGAGAGCGTCAGACTTGACGTAAGTCAAGCTGCTCTCGCTATAACCTAGAATCCCCCGAATTCATTCGTGGGGAGTATGTCAAGTTGTTTAACTGTATCTGTTTCAATTGCTCTTTGTCCCTTTTCTCTGTATTCATTTTTTCTCCTTGTCCTATTCTCTCATTCGCATTCTACATCCATAAGAGCAGAACCGAATCCTCACGCTAGGAC
>Ga0307379_10003313_pt1 | contig 23458 bp, 15 predicted proteins | sample UN2MG_FD_202237 | JGI IMG/M metagenome (GOLD analysis project Ga0307379, IMG submission 202237) | Soil microbial communities from Risofladan, Vaasa, Finland - UN-2 | ecosystem: Environmental > Terrestrial > Soil > Coastal area > Acid sulfate soil | place: Finland: Risofladan, Vaasa | collected... | reverse complement strand
TTAACCATAGATCAGTCCTTTCCTTATAGTATTGATTATTATTCATACTATAGTAAAGAACTGTTTCTTTTAAAAGGTGCATTTTTATTTTCCACCTGAGGTGCATTTTAGTTTACCATTTCCACCCATATACTAATAAACTTGCTTGCCTCCCTCCCCGTAACTTCCCTTATAGCTTCGGTAAATACTTTATGGTATAAACCCTTCTTGTATTCTCTAATACAACACCATAATCTCTTCTTCCCTGAAGTGGCATTTCTTTTAAAAAATTCTACTTTTTTTTCAAATTCCTGCTCATTATTTAAAATTCTTAAAGTTTTTTTAGGATTTGCTTTTTTACTATACTAATTGGTAGGTCAATAAATGTAAACTACAAGCAATTCTTATCAGAAGGTCTTCCCTATCTTTAAATCTTTTTACAATATTAACAATAAAATTTATAATATTTCTTTCATAATAATTTAGTACTTCTAAAGTATTTAAAATATTTTGATAATCATCGGTAATATAGCGGGAGGCAAAAGTGGTCTTTTTTGAAGATTTAAACCTATATCTTTCTTTACTCTTGTTATCTTTGTATTTTTCGTAATGTGTGTTAAGAATTTTTTGGGGCAGCAATTTACTTCCTTTATATTTGTTTGCTAGCTCGGAAAAAACATAACCACCTTTATCCCAAACAGCTTCAAAGGGCATTTGTCTATCGGTTATATAGCAAATCCAGTGGGTAAGTATTTTTTCAGAATTTGAAAGATCTTCTCTAAAAAAATGAATAAAATTATAATTATCTTCGGTATTCCATCGTCTATTATCTAACCAAGAAATAACTTTCCATATTTTAATAAAAGAATCTTTATCTTTTATTTTTAGCAATTTATCGCCCTCTTTGTACCTTTTAACAAGATCGAATCATATTTATTTTTTTGGTTATTGTAAAATATTTTTAAGAATCTTAAAAATATAATACTTGATAAAATATAAATTTTTTATTATATAAAAATAGGAAATATCTTTAATATTGGAATGGAATACATCCTATCGTTAAATTTCTTTACAAAAATATTTTTTTATGTTATATTAAAACTAATCCGTTTATCGGAGGTGGATATCCTGAAAGGTATCGAGAAAGAGCCAGTTTTACTGGCTCTTTCTTTATTTAGTTTATAAGTTTTTTTCCACAACCAATTATTTTTCCTGTATTAATATCTCTTCGGTACTTCTTTTGTATAGTATCAATAATTATTTTATTAAAATTATCATTTAATTCCGGAATTACATTATAGGAATATAACACGTCTAATTTTACAGCTAATGCAAGTAAATCAGCTAGCTCCAAACCCCAAAAACCTTTACCTTTGGGTTTTATTTTTATTTCCTTAGAAGATAAGTATTTTTGAATACGCTCAGAATCTACAAATTTCGTACCTTTTTTATAAAACTCTTTATACGTATCCTTTAGTGCACAATCTTCTTTTTTCCCTCGAGATTCAGCTACAACATCACCTTTTGCATTATTTTCTGATAAATAAAATACATACCGTTCTAATAAAACATCAAGACAATAATGATAAGGATGTTTAGCATGTTTTTGATATCTTTCAAAATGATTTTTTTTATCTAATACAACTGCGCAGATATAAAAATCAACATTATAAAGCAGTGAAAGAAAATCTCTATCCCATTCTTCTCTTACACGTGGGTCTTTTAATCTAGCAAAGCAACCTATCCCATTAATAATTTCTTCTCTATGTAATATTGGTATTTCATCTGGATCATTGGCAATCTTTTTTTTAAGTTTATAAATACATGGATTAAAATATTCTTTAGTAACCTCGTAGCTTAGAATAATACCACATAAACAAAGATATCTTCCTTTAAAATCATCTGAGTTAGAATAATGATGTGTGCCTGATTCATCAATATAAAGCCTAAATTTATTCATTTTTTATTAACCTGTTAAGTTAAAGCAGACGATTCTTCTATTTATTTATCGCCTAATATTTGAAGAATGGCAAGGTTATTCTTTAACATTAACAAAATATTCTTTCTTAAACATTTTTTAAAAATATAATTACATATTATTCATTACTCTCTTTGACTTTTATATCAACTTTCTTATATTCCCTATCCATTTTCCATAACTCATCACGAATTTTTTGTCTCAATTCAATCGCTGGTTTTACACAATAGTTTATAAATTCTTCATTGGATACTTCAAGATTAGGGAAAAGTAATTTAAGATAAGCCGTAGCAGTTCTAGTAATTGCTTTCTTATCACGTAAATCGTCACATCCACTAAGATGCATTTTTACATTCACATAATCACCATATTTCAAATCTTTTCTTAAACTATGCAATATCTCGGCAAAAAGATCCCCTTTAAATCCTAAATATATAGAAGGAGTATCTTGGCTAACTCGAGGTAAATACCATCCTGGAATTATGCCATGTAATCTATCTATAAATGCAGTTTCCTGAAGAAAATTAGGAAATTCTCTAAAAATACCTTTTTCAAGATTAATAGGAATACGCCTTTCATCTAAAGAAATATTTGCTAACATAACAAATCCTGATTCAGCTGTTGCCTCCGTTTTGCCTCGGCTAAATTTTCCAGATTCTAAATATACTTTTAACATAGCACTAACTTCACCAGCACTATCACCACGAACACTTTGAACCTCATCCAATACTACAACATCATATCGCGTTACAAGGCCGGGCTCATGACTCTGATTATTATGAAATAATGCTGCGGGAGTAACTTTCCCGCCACCAATAACTCGAGCATATCTAGAAAGATGATCAAAAACAAACGATTTTCCTGTACCTTTTGGGGCTAATTCTACTAAATTAATTCTCGGCTCAACCAGCGGTAACATTCTGGTTAGAAGAAGCATTTTTTGATAATCATCATTAATAACCGGGCTAAATCCCATACTTGATACTAATAAATCAATCCATTCTTCAATCGAAAAATATTGCCTGCATTCAATAAAATAATCTAAATCTATTCTCGCAATTTGAAATGGTTTAAAATCGCGCATCCAAACTTGCCCTTTGCCTTTTTCTGTATCAGGTGGTATATAAAATAATTCCCCTACTCCCCATACTCCACTAGTAAGAAGAAATTCATTATCATCAACAAGGTGCTCTGTAATATAAGCATCTTTTATATCAAAAAAAGGGCTATTTAAATGCCTTTGCCCTGTCTTTAGATTAATTGAGACCGTGTAGTGGTCAAGAAGATTTACGGGTTCTTGATTTAGTAATCGATTTTTCCACTCTTCTTTCTGACCTTTGGCAGGAAGGTATTTTGCTACAAATTTAGCCACATTGTTGCGTATTTCAGTAGTCAATTCTTCCTGATCTGCCATATAATGAGAGAGGATCCACTCACCAACATATGCAGGAAGAGCTCTACTCCCAAACCCTGCCTGACGAAAAAGTCCTTTATTAATAACAATTTCTCCATAATAATCTTTTGCTTTTTGCTCAAAAGATAACATTATTTAAGCCTCCTAATCAAAAATATCATCTAAATCTGCTTTCCTCTGAATAATTGATTTCATAGTAATGGGAAATTCTTTGTCGTGCATGTAGGTTTTCCCAAGGAATTGATAACTAATTCTTACCATAAGGAATTCGCTTTCTTTCTTACTAATAGTTTTTTTAAAGCGGGCAGGTATTTCTATATTAATTTTTTCTTTTGCTTTTATTCGTTTAAATTTTACATATTCGCTTTCTATATTGCTATTTCTTATGCTTATTTCTACATTGTTTATCTCATACTCGTTAATGTTTCCTAAGTCGAATAATATAGAAGATTTCACAGAATACCGGAAAATATTTTGCTCTAAATAAAACAAAATTTCTTTGGGTTCCTCTGCTATCTTCCTAAAAACAACAAAAGGCACAATAACTTCTTCAGGGCTTAAACCACCGTGAACATAATATTTTGTAGTAGTTCTTACAAATCTACCATATCCTTTTGCAATAAGAATGTTTTCTGTCAGTCCAAACTCATCTTTTTTAATTACGTAACAATTACTTTCTACATGAGAAGGCAAATTTTCTATTTGTGAATCAGAAACTGTAACAAATCTATGATGTTTGTCTTCGCTTTTACTGTTATAATATTTCCTATCAATGTAATTTGGTATCTCCTCTTGGATTTTAGTTGAACCATGATCCGAACAAATATAAATGGAAAATTTATCTTCAATTTTTAACCGTTTCGAGAAATTAATCAACAAGTAAACAAGGCTAGCAAGTTCATCATATATTTTTTCCCAATGATTTACTCCTAATTCATCCTCATCTTTGTGTAACAATTCATCGATATTGCAGTAATTTAGAAAATACATATCGTACTCTTTTTCCCTTTTTTCTTTCAGAGCACCAAGATTAGATAAATATTTAATTTTTTTATCGCTTAAAAATATGGACCAATCTTCTTCAATGATTTGTTTATAGGCTCTATTTTTAATGGATACTCTTTCTGATTCACCAGAAAAAAGACATTTTTTACAGACATCGGTTTCTGTAGGTATCATTGAAAAATAACCTTGGGGTTCTTCGCAAATGAATTGTCTTTGCTTAAATAAAGATCGGAGAATGTTTATATATTTAAAATTAAAATTGTCTATTACAATGAAGAGACCTACTCCTTTGCTATCTCGGATTTCGTGGCAAATATTCGGTACTGCTTTATATAACATTTTGGGAAATGAGCTTTTTAATTCAATAAAATTTTTATAGAACCAATTAGCAAACGTTTCTGAAAAGATAACAATTTCCTTATCATATAAATTTTGCTCTTCAAGCCAAAATTGGTAAGGCAGATAACTATTAATTGCCCACTCAAGCCATTGATCTGCTTCCCAAGTAATATTTGGTGTGATAGGTTTTTCTGGTGGTATTATAAAATCAAGCTTTCTTAATTCAGTAGATATTTGATCTGAGATTGGGGTAAATTTATCCTTAATATTATCAATTAATTCTTTTGTAACAATATCTTTAAAATTATAAATTAGTTTATTAATTGTATTAAACTCGACTATCAATTCACCACTTACGATTGTTATAAACATTTCTAAGTCTGCCAATGTTTTAATTTTTAGTTCATTCAAAATAAATATTTCAATTTCATTTATTGTTCTTTCTACTTTTACTTCTTCTATTGAAAGATTTTTTAAATCTAAATTTAATTTTTGAAAAGTATTGTATCTTTCTCCCAAGACATGTTCACTGATTTCTCTGGGATAATTTTTTACTAATTTGTATTTCATCAATTCTATCTGGATATTCTCTGGGCTACTTTTAATATTTTCTATTAAATCTTTGATATCATCATCTTTTGCTTTCTCAGCCCATTCATCAAACCGCTTTTCACATTGTTGACAAACAAGAAATGTTTCTCGATTATTTTGTAATTTATTATCTTTTACTAAATCATTTATAAGATCTGTTAATCTACTTATTGGTAATTCTAAATATGTTAAGAAACTGCTATAAAATTTTTCTAAAATAATGTTTTGGAAATTTTCTCCCCTCTTAGGACTTATTTCTAATTTAAGTAAGTTTGCATCGAGTATCTGCCTATCTGTTATATCATCTGGCAAGGTGTGTAAATTCCACTTTTGTTTTAGAATATTTCTGGGAGTGTTTATATAAATCTTAACATACTCAGATCCATACTGCTCTTTAAGGCGAGAAAGCCAGGTAAAGCATGCCGAGTCTCTAACTAAAACATCTAAGGAAACATTGTCGTAAAGAGCGCCTACAATTTGAGCATATACGTCAACATAATTGAATATGCTGTCTATTACCAATTTATCTTTTGTATCTCCAAGTTTAAAATTATCATTTATGATCGATATTGCTGCCATTCTATTCTTCCTTTAATATTTCATTAATTATATTTTCCATTTCTTTTTGCAATTCGCTCTTAATAATCACTTTCTTTTCAAGAGCATTTTTTAGTAAAGACTTAATCGTAACAATTAATCCTTTTAATTGCATCGGAAAATAAAAGGTTATTGGTGATTCCTCAATTGTTAACTGCCTTGGTAAGATAATTTCATTTTTTTCGAACGCATTTGTTAAGTGTAATTCAGTAATACAGCTAAAATTCCCCTCTCTATCTTGACTTATAAATTTTAATGTAAAGCTATTTTGAACTTTTAGCTCAAACCGGCCAACTACCTTTTCTCTGTGAGAATACTCAGATTTGGGATCAGAATCATCGGTAGTAATGAAAATTATTGCATTAGGGTCTTTATGTTTTAAATGTACTATCAGTTCACCTTTATATAATATATAATTATTTTTTATTATATTATATTCTCCATCAAAACTTGTTGTTGCATTCTCAATTCTAACTTCAATGGATGTTTTACCATTACGGATTTTTCCTATATATTCGTTTGATTTATCAGCATTCCAATCACTGATCCTTCCTAAGTTAAACCCGGGCGAGGAAGGCAAATCTTCAAAAAAGGTATTTCTTATATCAGCAATAGAACTAAGATATTTTATTAAAAACTTACTTTCTTCCGCAGGATACTCTGACATTGGGTCACGTTGATAGTCATCCAATGAATTAAACCATTTACTAATTTCTGTTTGAATATCATTGTATGTAGATCCTTCTATATTAAAGACCTCGCGAATGCCTTTAATAATTTTATCTTCTATTCTACCTTCAGAAGATTCTATTATGCTCTTGTCTTTGCTTATCCATTCAATGATATCTATTGTTTTTTTATCATTAATTATTTCGTCTGGTTCAAATCCATAGGCAGTTTGGATATCTCTAAGGATAAATTCGTGTTCACTTCTACTATCGATTATTTCGAATATATTAAAAATATTTTTTATATTGACAATTTCAGGTTTATAAATATCTCTAACTTTGACTATTTGTGGTAATTTTTCCCACCATGCTTTCATTAACCTATAAACCTGAATAATCGAGGCGTCTTCATTGGCTGCCAGCCTTTTATCAGAAAAAAGATTATATAATTTATTAATAAACTCGCATTCTGATACCGCGATTTCTTTATGTTCTAAATAAGCATTTGGATATTCTCCTACAATTAAATCATAAAGATCTTCAAATCGAATGAGTGACATACTGCCTATGGCTGCATCTTTCTGCTTTAATTTCAAATTATCCCCAAAATAACGATACGAGAAAGCAAACATTAACGATAAAGCTAAAAGTCCTTGACCATAAATTTGGTTATATTTTATTATAAGAGAATTTATATTTAGCCGTTTCCCTTCTTCAAGGTTTTGAATATCTTTAATCATATTTGCCAAAGTAGGAAGATTATCTCCAAATTTCTCTATCATTCTTTCTGGTGTACAATATAATTTAGAACCTTTTTTATCAAATTGTTTTAATGCCCCAAAGTTAAAAAGGCATTTTTGAAGATACCTAATTCCTCCGCGATTATTAGCATATTCTGTATCAATAACTATATGTTCATTCCTGTTTAGAAGATTTTCAATCGCTTCATTTAAAGCCAAGTTTTTGGCTCTTCCAAATTTTATATCGTGTATTTTGTTGAATTCATCATGCTTAAGTTTGTTAGAATATTTATAATAAAGTGGTTCTATTACTTTATCAGCAATATCATAATCTTCTTTTTGATTTATTTGGATTGTTTTCCCATCTTTTCCGTACCACTCAACTTGCTTAGCTGATAAATAATTATTCACGCTCCTAGTAAGCTCTTCTCTGTATAAGTGTTCTTGCTCACTCAACAAAGTTCTGTCTTGAATTAAATATTCTTCAATTAGGTTTTTACTCTTAATATCTTCAATTGCTAAAAGACCTAACATAAATTCAGTTACTGGAATAGGTTCTTCGGGAATTGCAATTACAACACGTTCCGATAAATTTTTAGAAATTAGTGCCTTAGCCTTTTTAATGCTTTCCTGATTCTCACAAATCACATAGAGGGCCACTCCTTCGTAACTATTTTTAAAATTGGTTTCAGTTCTTATTTTTTGCTCTAAATATTCAATAAATGAAATATTACTATCTGCTGGCCTATTTGAAGCTAAATCATTCGACGAACAAAACATGCGAAGAAGCCTTTTGTCTTCGAGATAGTTCTGATTATATTTTTTAGCTTCTATATACATGGAATTCCGTGTTAAGGGTGCAAGTTGATTTAATTTATCTACTATATTTTCAGGATAATTTTCTTCGTCAGATTTGAACTCCTTTATCATTTGATCGATATCTATTGAACTACTTTGTTTAAATTCATAAGTATTACTGATACTATTATAATAAAATACTTTTATCTTTGTAAGTTTATCAAGACGTGATTCTAATTGCTTTTTCTGTTCAGCACTATTAAAGTTTAGCGAAAAGAGAATATTATCTTTATTATTGCTAATAGATACAATCTCATGTATTAGCATAATATTTAAAATTCGTTCCATTAACTTATCTTTCTCGTAAAATAACTTTTCTTTTTTCTTTTGACTGATATATTTATTAAGCTCTTTTATTGTTGTTTCATAATTTTTTACACAGTTTTTTGTTGTTTCCTGAAGCTCTTTATTTGTAGAAATAAGAGAATTTTCGAAATAATTAAAAAGAAGATCAGCAGTATAAAGTACAAGACGGCCTTTATCATCTATTATATCTGTATTTTGAATAAACCAGGGATATGACCCTTCCACTACTTCAGATTTTCTTTCAAATTCATCAGAAAAAAATTTAGTAACTGATCTATTGTCAGAACCTATTTTTTTTGCTAAATTAAGAAGACAATATGTTGCCATTGGATGCATTGGATAAATATTTTCTATAATTTTTTCACGTAATTTTTTATTTCCAAGCCAATTAAAGATATTTAACCTATTACAATCTGTTACAAATTGATTAAAAAGATCTTCGTTTTTAACTATGTGTTTTTGCCAAAGAGGATGTTTTTTCTGTGGAATTACAATAGCTGAGATTATATCTTCCATACCTTCAGTTTGAAGTGCAATTTCGTCAATTCTATCTGATAAAGTTCTTAAATCAATTGCATTAGCTGATTTTGAAAGATTAATTAAGGATTTATGGGCTGTTCCTATAAAGATTAATTGATTACCTTTCCAATCTCTATTTCCATAAGTGCAAGCTTGAAAAAATGAGTGAAGAATGTTAGGTTCGATACGGCCTTCTTGAACAGAATATCCGAATTCATCAAATATTATCACTATTCCTTTAAATTGCTGTAGAAAATTTTTAGTACTATTAATTTCTGTAATGATATCCACAAGATTGTCTTTGCTGTAATTAAAATCAATAGCAGTAATATTTTTGTGTATTCGGCAAAATACTTGAAACGCATTATTATCATATTCTTTAAGCCCCTTAAGAAGACTGTTTATAGTCCAATTAGAAAATTTCTCTCCAATTTCTTTGCATAATAAATCATAAAAATTTACCGGTGTTTTACCAGATTCTCCCTGTTCTTTCCATGTATTAATCCTTCTAACTGCCTCTTCATAATGAGAATTTAAATTGCCTTCAAATTCTTCTCGCTTTAGAGCTTCATTAATAGCCTTTAGCACTACTTCCTCAAATCCTTGATGGCTTCCAAATTCAGGAACAGCTATTAAATAACGTCCCTTGCTCCGTTTTAATGACAATTTTTTTGCCTGAATTTCATCTTCTTCAGCATAAGAGTTAAAAAATTCTTTGAGCTCATGTACATCCGATTGATACATAAAATAATTTGCAACCATCAAACAAAGATGAGATTTGCCCGTACCATAATTTCCTGTTAGTAGATAACAGCGACGATCTTTTGGGTCAAGGGCTTTAGCAATGCGTTCAAAAACATCTCTGTGAGATTTTATCGGTTTATAGCTAGCCATTCTTTTGCTGCAAGCATCTAAATCAAAAAGTTCTTCGCGTAATAAAACATAAGAAGCCATCCCACTTTTTATTTTTATAATTTCTTTAATTTTATTCATATTTAAGCCTCCTATAACGACTCTAATTCTTGTAAATGAAATATTCTTGATTTATCTTTATTTGTTTTTAGTTTCATATTCATTATTTTACAATTAGATATAAGAAAAATGCCTAAAGTGGATTCATACGAAGAATAAAATGAATTCCATTTTTCTTTAATTAGTCTAAAAAGCAAATCATATCTATCTTCTCCCCATGTATTTAATAAAAATTCGATATTATCAACAATGAGAAGATTTGTATCCTTGGCTTCTTCAACTAATAAAATTTCTATTTCTTTTATGCTAAAAGTATCAATACTATTTTTTAGGTTTCTGTCTTCTCTGAATTGTTCAAGCAGATCTAAATATTTCCCCCCTATTTTTTTAGCAAATCGTTTAGCATATTTGGACTTCCCGGACATTGGTTCACTATGAACAATAAATGTTCTATGACGTTCTTCCAAAAGCATATCAACAAAATCTTCTAGATTAATAAAATTATATGAAGTCATATTTATTAATCCTCGTAAAATAGTTTGATAATATCTGCCCATCGTTTATTTGAGAGAAATCTAATCTGATCTAAATTTGCCCTCGATTCAACTGATATATATCGTTCTGCGTGTAATCGTTCGAAGGTTAAGCGTAACTTATATTCAGAAATATGAAAAACTCTACCCGGTGAATTCTCATCTTTTGATAAATCTGTTATTTCTAAGGCTGTAGCTCCACTCGCATAGCGATCCCGGTAAAGATAACAAGAGGCAAGAATACATAAATCAGGTACTTTAAAATCATTTTGTATATTATAAGAATGATTTGAGATTTTTTTTATATATCCCAATCTACAAAAATTTTGCTCAGTATATGCATTAAAAAATGAATTAATTTCATTTGGAATATTTTTTTTAATACTTTTTTCTGTAAATTGTCCGATTAAATCTTGAAAATAAGTCATTGCCTTTTTTGTTGTAACTTTGCTTTCTTTGTAAAAAACAATATTTATTAATCTATTCCATGCAACATACTCTTTATTTGAAGTTAAAAAATAATGAAGAAACCATAATGTTTTTTGGCTTAAAAAGAAAGGATCACTTTTATATATTATATTTCCCAATTCATCAAGCTCAAATTTTCTTTTTTTCTTCAACCCTAAAGCTACACTATAACTCAATAAATTATCAATCATTTTTGTAGACATGCCCATTTTTTCTGCTAATAGATTGTTTGATAATTTGGGATTATCTGTTTTTTCCGATATATATGAAATAAGTTTTACTAAATGGTCAAAACGCAGATAATATCCAGCTGAAAGCTGAAGTTTTAATTTCATTTATAGATTGCCTTTCATTATAATATTTATGGAGATTTTGTATTTTATCAATATTTGCCCATTCTAAAACCTATATCAAATTTATTTTATATATTCTATTCTTATTTGTTAAAATCACAATGTTCTCCTAATACCACGTCTATTTTATCGATAATCTCTTTAGATTTTTTTAAAATATTTTTATAAAATTATTCTTCTTCCAAAATTTACTAATTAAAATCCTATTTAATAACCTGTTCTTTTAAATATTTCTTACCTTTTTCTGAAATTTCCCAAATCCCCCTGGGAGAATCACTTTTTAGTAATCCATCTTTAATCATATGAGATCTTTCCCACATGGCAGTGTTTCGCCATCGTTTCTGTCTCACACTTGGAATTTCTTCTAGGTCAACGGGCACGAGAAATTTTTCCATCTTTTTATAAACACAATCTAACACTTCATTTACATATCCACTACCTCCCAGATCTTCTAAGGCTTGTAATATGGGTGTTCTGTATTTAGCTTGTTGTGTTCTTTGGCCATAATTAATTCTTCGCCTTATTCCTGTCTTATTATAATTATTTGCTCCGCCTTCACCTACAACCTGTATTCCTCTCGCAGTTGTAACCTTAAGTTCCAATCTATAAATATTTAACAATTCCTGGGCTTGTTTTACAAGTGCAATTGCTTTTTTAATACGCTCATCCTTTAGCCTCTCTATCTTCTGTTTTTCTTCATATAACTCTTTTGCCTTATCATACACTCCAAGCTTTATAAGAGTATCTTCTGGCAGTTTCTTATAAAGCTTTATCAATTCCTCCTTTGAAAGATTTTCCATATTTCACCTCAGCTTATATAATTATGTTCCCATACCACGTAATAAAGTAACCGTTAAAGGCCTGCCTCAAGCAGACAAATGGTAAAAGCGTAGATAATATCCTGCTGCAAGTTAAAGTTTTAATTTCATGGCTAATATTCCGGATTTTTCTTCTTGTCTTGATCTATCCTAAATGCTTCATGATAATGTAGAATAAAATTTGATTCTTGGGTTGTGAGTTCGTAGTGTTTTGCAAATATATCGTCTATTTTGTCTATTATGTGTTTCGATTTTCTTGGATAAAATTCCCTATATGTAATTTTACCAGTAGTTCTGTAATTACATACTTTCTGTATAGAGTTTTTCAAATAACTATCCATTAACTCATTTGAAAAAAATGTTAATTTATTACAATTCTTTTCCGATAATAATTCATGCTCGAAAGGAAATGAATATATGATTTTTTTCGTTAAATTTCTACAATCAGAGAATAAAATGAAATACCAATAGAATAATGAACTATTCAGTAAACATATAACAATTCTGTTATCTACCGCTTTGTTCAGGTTTAATTCACGGTCTCCGGTTGAACCTTTTTTGCTTTGTGAATTTTCAAACTCACCCAGAAAATCCATACACTTAACCCAATATCTAACTCCGCATCCGTAATATACTATGTTATCAGAAGTTAAATCAATGTAATCTGATATCCTTTTTCTATTATTATATATTTTGTTTAGTATTTGAACTTCTATAAAGGAACCAACCTTAGGAATACTTCCGGTAAATCCATTAAAATCGTTTTTAACATATTCTATGTTGTCAAAAAGTCTTGGTCTTTCCTCTGCCTTCCACCTTATATACGAGGAGGTAGATACACTACAATTTGTATTTCCTTTTTTACATTTGAATATAGCCACCCTTTGGCCAGCATCTTTAAAAATTTGATCTGGACGAACAGCAAAATTTGCTATAAAAAGTTCCGTTGAACTACCTTTTAAGAATTTTTGAAAAGTTATCATTCTACCAGTACAAAACGCGGCTATCGGTATAATAAACGAAAAATATCCCCCATCTTTTAGTTTTTTAATGCCTGATTCAGATAGATATACGTAGAGATTTGTTCCTTCCCGGGTATCTTTTATAAAAGAAGTATAATTATTGTTCAAAGGGAGATTTACATAAGGTGGATTCCCAATAACCACATCAAAACCTGGCTCTTCACCATAAAATACATCTGGGAATTCAATCTCCCAATGAAAAAAATCTTCGTGGTCTGAAAAACTATCGATTTTTGGGAACTTCTCTTCTACATTCCAATTTCTTATTTTAGGTAAAAACTCACTTTCATTAATTTTCCCAAGAAGATAGAATGTAAATACATCACATAAATTTTTATAGGAAACTAATTCCCTATTTACCTCTCCGAGTATTTCTTTTTTCTCTTCAATGTCTTCTATAGTATCTGTAAATTTGCTTAACTTTTTTTTATAACATTCCGCTGCTTGTTCTATAGACTCAATATACGGTTGCATAAACAAATTATTATCTGAAACACCGGTTTTGATTAAGTGTTTTACTAAATCTGATATTCGCACTCCAATAAGTGCATTTCCTTTTTTAAGATGGTGATTAAGAAAAGAAAGGGGTTTTTCTTTAAATGTTGTTGAGATCCAAAGACATAATTTTGCTAATTCTACTGCCCGGGAATTAAGGTCAACACCAAATATACAGTTTTCTACGACTTTACGCCTCCATATTCTAGGATCAGAATTTACTTTAGGATTACTTCCTGGATATTCATTTAAAAGTTTAACAATAAAATTTGTTATATGGTTTGCTGCATTAACCAAAAAGTGTCCGCTTCCCATGGTTGGGTCAAGAACAGAAAGGGTAAGAATTTTCTCTTCAACAAATTTATATATCCGGTCATCAATATATTGTTCAAGTCTTTTTAATTCAGACTCATTTACTGCAATATCCATATCATTAATAAAAGGAGTAATCTCCTCTATTATCTCTTTTTCTTTTTCTTCTAAAAGAGAATCAACGGTGTTTTTTACAATATATTCAACAACATCTTCGGGCGTATAGTAACTTCCGCTGAGTTTTCTTTCGTTTGCATCTTCTGAAAAATAGATTTTACCTTTCGGCAATATAGTGTCAGAACGTGTTATTTTTCCTGCTTTAGATTCGGGAATATATCGAATGTTACTCCCAGGTTTACGAATAACCATACTTTCAGGTGCCATAAATAAATTGTGCTCTAATAAGCCTTCGTAAAGACTACCTAAATGACGTACTGAAAGATCACGGTATTCTGTTGGTATAAAACTACCCTTTGACTTCTGGTAATAAGCTAATCCAAATATTACCTCTGAAAGAAATGGGTCTGCAATCTTGGTTTCTTCTATAAATTTTGTAAAATCACTTTCATAATAATTAAACAATCCCCCATTATATTTTTCATTAATTTCTAGGTAAAGTCCCTGAAGGCGATCCCAAAGGTTATAAGAATCATTTTTAAGCTCTCCTTTATTGTAAAATCGAAAAGAATCTTGAATAATATTCTGAAATTTTTCGATGCTTTCTCTTTTAAGAAGATCGCGAGATGTCGAATAAAACAAAAAAAGAAGGCGGAAAAGATATATAATAGCCCCATCATATATATCCTTATTATCTTTTCCGGAATAGTTTTTTTGATTTAAAGTGTTTAGATAGCCTGAACAAAGAGTTTGAAGAACACCTTTTCCTTCTCCTTCACGTTCAATTGCTGCCCTTAAATTTTCTTCGATATACTTAGTAGTTTTTTCTGATTTATCTTTGTAAATATCGAATTTACACTCTCCGTTTTTAGTTCTAACAAAATTATCAGGCCGAAAAAAGAAATAAAATATTTGAAAAGCAGTGTAATCTTGGCTATTTAAAATTGTTTCTAAATTTATTTCCACATAAATTTCGTAGGGATTGGGCTCTGCTACATGGTATATCCTCCAATAAAATCCATCAGTAAGGATCCCCCACTGAAAATTATTTTTTCTTAGATTTCGAATAATTTTCTCTGCCCAAAATTTTCCTTTTGAAGTACAATTAATATCTTCTTCGGGAGGTATTATAAAACAAAGAGACATCGCCTTAATTTTATCTATATCCAGAAAAAGCATTAAAATATTAAGTTCTTTTTCTGAATTTCTTTGATGTCCAAATTTCAAAGTATCAAATATATTTTCTATATAAGTATTTATCCATGATTCGGGTGAAGTATTATCAGCTTCATCTCTCCATCCTTTAATAGTTCGAAAAGAATTCTTTAGATTTTCGTCAATTATTGGCAACTGGGTAATATTTTGTAAATAAGTCTCTGAGAATAAATATTCATTACGATAATTCTTATTCATACTTTTCCTTTCCTTTTCTGTTTTTGGGCAATATAAAATTTTTACAAAAACATTATGAATTCTAAGAATATCACCTTTGCAGTCAAAAAATATTCCAATGATTTCTTTTGCTAAATCGATTTTTTTAGTTTAAGAAAAATAAATCAAAAGTTCTCTTACTTTGCCCATTCAAAGTCCAGGTTATTAAACCAATAACAAATGCTTCAATTAGACCGATTGTCTTCCATTTTATTAATTTTTTGCTACTAATTAGGAAATTATTATTTTATTATTTAATATTTGATAACTGTAATAATTTTATATTCGTCAAAACTTTTAAAAATCCTCTTTTTAAATTAAAGAAATCCAGATTGCAATTTTAAAGTCACATGTGGTCAATCCACAATAATTACTATCCCCTCTTCTTCCCATTCCTTCCATTCGAGGTTGGTTATCTCGGGTAGTTGGATGAGGGCTTGTAGTTCTTTGAATCCACCCAGTTCATCTCTTAAGGTAATTATTTCCCGGGCAGGAGGAGGAAAGACATATATCGCTATATTGATAAAGGTATGGGCCTGGTTGATATTTTTAATGATGGTTTTTTGAAGATTATCGCAAAGGGAAAAGTAGACTTCGGTTTTGGCAAGGGTGGAAATAGATATAGTTATGGAAAGGACAATGATTAAAAAAGCAAGAATACTACATTTAGTATTTCTTTTTAAATATTGCATTTATAATGTGCTCTTTTTGATTTAGATTCAGGGGACAGGCTTTACTTTTTGCCTGGCATTAAATGCGGGACGACAAAAGAAGTCTGTCCCCCATTTTAAATAGAAAAGTAATCGGCTGTGAGTTTCGTATTTAGTACTCTTTTATATATTCGACAAAGGATTGGAAAAGTCCTTCTTTTTTGGAAGAAAAGTTTACGGGTGTCAGTTGCAAGGTGTACGATACAAGTGTAATTAGTCTACCAGTCTTCCAATCTACCAGTCAGCCTGTCAAGGAAATACAGAGAATAAAATATTCATTCACTTTGATATACTGCCAAAAAAGATTTCAATATTCTTTTTTTTAAATTAACCTAATTAAGGCAAATGGTCAGATCTTGTTAATCCAACCTTTAAAAAGAAACTTAGCCAATACTGGAAACATGATTTTAAGTGCCTCGTCAAGATTTGCCCTAAAATCGCCATCCATTTTTTCATCAGCATTATCGGTTATCACCCGAAAAGAAAGGCTTTTTATTCCATTTAATTGTGCTGTTTTCAAGACCGAAGAGGTTTCCCAATCGCAGGCTATTGCATTTAATTTTTTGTGCAAGTCCTGGCGAATTTCTTTATCATCTACATCTTTATCCCCGCTGGCAATATTGCCAACTTTTATTATAGCGCCCATATTTTGTTCAACCCAATTTGAAAATCCTTTTAGTACTTTTTGAGAAAAAACTTCATTGAGTACAGTACTGGTCTTTAAGTCATCCGGTATTTTAGTTAATTCCTCTCTTTTACAAGCGTCATATTCAAATGAATGCTCAGCACAAATAATATCATTAATATTTAAATTTTCGGATAAAGACCCGGCAGCACCGACGTCAAATATAAAGTCAGGTTCAAACTTATCAATAATCAATTGGCTTGCTGAAGCGCAGCATATTTTCCCTGCACCCGCTTCTATGGCTATTACTTCTACTTCTTTTTCTTTCCTTGATGAAATTAATCTGCCTGCTAATTTGGTTTCATTATTTAATTTTAATATTTTCTTGCAACTCTGATATTCCTCAGGGCAAGGGCATATAATGCCAATTTTAACTAATGAATTTATCATAAAATTACTTAACCTCCCCAGGTTTTCTTGTTAATAGTGATGTGACAAAAAATCATCCCTGCCGCATTTACGTAGTGTCTATTTCTATTTATAGATCATGTTAAATAATTGACCTGCTGTCTCCTGATTTAAATCTTTGAGAATTTTATATTCGTCCAGGGCAGCATTTTTATCCCTCTGAACCAGATGGATCATCCCCAGACTATAGTGGGCAAAAGTATAATCCGGTTTAATATGTATCACCTGTAAAAAGGATTCAACTGCTTTTTCATAATCCTTTAGTTGACTGTATGACCATCCCAGGCCATAATGATAATCTGCATCTTCCGGATTTTGTTTCACCGCCTCCTTAAAAGCATCAACGGCTTCCTGATATCTTGTTAGTTCACCATAAGCCCAGCCTAAGTTATAATGTATATGAGTATACTCAGGATTAATGCGAATAACTTCCTGGTAAGCCTCTGTGGCTTTTTCATAATCCCCTTTTTTATTGGATAGCCATCCTAGATAGAAAAAAGCATCGGCATGTTGGGGATTTTCTTGAGTGGCTTTTTGAAAGTTTTTGATAGCAGAGTCTTCCTTATTTTCCATCTTTCGGTAAATCATACCTATGGTGAAATAAATTTCGCCAGCAGAAACGGGTAGGAGATTTACTGCCTTTTCCAGGTTTTCGATAGCTTCCGGATATTTTTCCAGCTTTTTATCATTCATTCCTAAATGATAAAAAGCTTTACCGTAATCCGGCTGTAATTGTATTGCCTTCTCAAAGTTATCCATTGCTTTTTGATACTCTCCGATTAGCTCATAGGTAATTCCCAAACCATAATAAGTTTGAGCATCCTCGGGATCAAGCAGTAAAGCCTGCTGAAAGGCTGCAATAGCCTCATTATATCTTTCTAATTCATTATAGGCTAATCCCAGGCCGTAATGAGCGCTGGCAAAATCGGGTGTACTGCGAACCGCTTCTTTAAAGGCTTCCAACGCATCTATATTTTTTTGAAGCTCCAGATAGGCCAGCCCCAATTCGTAATAAGCTGAACTATAATCGGATTTCAAGTGAATAGCATTTTGATAATAGGTTATTGCTTTTTCGAATTGACCGGTGGTTCTAAATATTTTTCCGATCTGGAAATGAGCCTCTGCGTGACCCGGGTCTAATTCAATAATTTGTTGGAAATAAGTAAGTGCTTCTTCGTATTTCTTATGGTAATCTATTAACTCTGCACCTTTAAAATATAACTCCTCTATCGTTTGATTTTGTCCATTAAAGGAATCTGTTAATCTGTTGGATTCATCTAAGTTTTCAGAGCTTTCAGATTTGCTGCAGATTTCCATAAAACTGTCGAAAGTATCCCTAGGGTTTAAATCAAGGTTGTTATTTTTTATAGAATCTTCTGATTTTTTTATTTTCTTTTCAGGAGGAGAGGTAGAGGGAACAGGGGTAGAAATATGGTAAACAGCGTTCTTCAATATTTCTGCCTTGTCGGTCTTTTCCCAGGTAAAATCTTTATCTTTCCTTCCAAAATGCCCATAGGCAGCGGTCTTTTTATATATAGGTCTTCTTAGCTTTAGATGGTTGATGATGGCTTCAGGCTGTAAATCAAAATTTTCCTTAATCAGGGTTATTATCTTTGAGTTAGGAATTTTTCCCGTTCCAAAAGTATCTACCATAATAGAAACTGGATGAGCTACTCCTATGGCATACGCAATTTGCACTTCACATTTATCAGCCAGCCCGGCAGCTACAATATTCTTGGCTACATAACGAGCGGCATAACTGCCTGACCTGTCTACTTTGGTGGGATCTTTTCCGGAGAAACATCCTCCTCCGTGTCTTCCCATTCCGCCATAGGTATCGACAATTATTTTTCTGCCGGTAAGACCGGTATCTGCTTTTGGTCCGCCTTCAACAAATCTCCCGGTAGTGTTAATAAAATATTTAGTGCAAGGATCAAGATATTTTTGCGGTATCACATAGTTAATTACTTTTTCTTTGATATCTTTTTGTAAGGTTTCACTAGAGACATCCGGGCTATGCTGGGCAGCGATTATTACTGCCGTAACTTTTTTAGGAATGCCATTTTCATATTCAACTGTAACTTGCGATTTTCCGTCAGGACGAAGGTAGGGAAGTATCTTTTCTTTTCTTAGCCAGGTTAACCGATAAACTAATCTATGAGCCAGCATGATCGGAAGAGGCATTAGCTCTGGAGTTTCATTACAGGCATAGCCAAACATCATCCCCTGGTCGCCTGCCCCGATAAGAGAAGCACCTTCTTCCCCCATTCTCGCCTCTAAAGATTTACTTACTCCCCCATCTATATCTTTAGCTTGTTCATCTATAGAAGTTATTACTGCGCAAGTATCAGCATCAAATCCATATTTTGCCCTGGTATAGCCTATTTCCCGGATGGTTTTACGTATTACTCGAGGGATATCAACATAACAGGAAGTGGTAATCTGCCCGGCAACCAGAACCAGGCCGGTAGCTACCATTGTTTCCACTGCCACTCTTCCATAAGGGTCTTTACTTATTATGTTATCCAATATTGCATCAGATATCTGGTCGGCAATCTTGTCGGGATGTCCCTCGGTAACTGATTCTGAAGTGAATAAGTATCTGTTATCCATATTAAATTCCTCCTTTATTTTTTTTGTTTTATAATCAAAAACAAAAAAACCTCTTCATAACCGAAGAGGTAATTATTTTTTCTCATCTCTCGGAAATGAATCTTCATTCCGCGGAATTTGGCACCAACATCATGTCTTTAATTATGACATGACCGGTTGCCGGGCTTCACAGGGTCCGTCCCTCCACCAACTCTTGATAAGAGTTCAATATTCAATTGTCTGCAATATATATAGCATAATTAAGGAAAATTGTCAAATTTTACTTAATTTCAAACCCACCATTTCAAAGAAAATGGGATGTGTCTATTATCTACTCATTTTTCTTGTTTATTCGATAATTTCCCAATAGCCGCTCTTTGCGGAACCAATTCTTTTAATGATACCTTTCTCTTTTAACTTAGCCAGATTCCATTCAACACCCCTTCTGGTAAGACTTGTAACTTCCGTAAGTTCCTTTTGTGTTATTTTAGGATTGTTCTTAATTGCGTCAATTATTTTCTCCACAGTTTTTTCCACAGTTTTTTCCACAGTTTTTTCCACAGTTTTTGGTCTTTTGAAAGTAGCAGTAAAGAATGTATCAAATTCAAATTTAATCGGCGGCAATCCGGCTTTAGAGATGAGATTCCTCATCTTATTGATACCAGTTCCCATCTTCTCGATATATCCTGCCCGATGTAGTAAATTAGCAATATTAGGGTTTCTTAAGACACTTTTTTTACCAAAGTCTTCCGGCTTTAATCCTTTTGCCAGTCCACCGAAATTGGTTATTTCAATCCGGTCATCAAACATCTCTACCATTATATTAGTGCCTTTTTCAAAATAATCCCGGTGAGCGACAGCATTTATAATTGCTTCTCGCAGGGCCTCATAAGGGATCTCAGGAATTTCTTTTCTTCTTGGTTCACCAGTCATTTCATATCTTAGGGGGATATATTGTTTTAGAAAATTCATCGCTCTATCTATGCTGGAGATTAAATCTTCGTTAAAATCACGCCTATCTAACACATCTACTTTTTCCGTCCCTTTATAGAGGGCACAGGTTATGGCAGTATGAAAATAGATGTCCTGTAAGTTTTTGGAAAAGAAGAGAATGCCAGTGTTATTAAAGATAACTTTTCCTTCCTGTCTTTCAGCCACTCCTAAGTTAGTTAACACCGTAGGAGCATCCAGAACCTTAGAAATACCGGCAAGTTTTAAGAAGTATTCAAGTTTTTTAGGGTCAAAGTGGGTATTATAATCAAATCTTGAATTTATAAGCTCATCAAAGCGAATTTTGCTTTCTGCTTTAAAGAATTCAATAATATCATTTCGATTAAGCTTTTGGGAATTTGGACCTACTCTAATATAAAAACCGGAAGAACATTTATAGGGTTTGTCTTCTCCTTCTCTTACAATAATAATAAGAATATTTTCAAATTCTTCAAATATAATTTTAATGGGAGGCTGACAATTGTTAGCGATATCCTGGATTTGAGATTTAAATTTATTAGTTATATTAAGGCCTTTTATCTCCTTGTCATCAGTTATTCCAAAAAATATCCTGCCACCTGATGAATTGGCAAAGGCCACGAGTTCCTTATCAATATTGGTCATAGATTCTTTAAATTCAATTCTATAACCTTCACCCTCTTCAATTATTAACTGTAGTTCATCTTTATTCATATTTACTATCACCTAACTTATTTTTTATTATATCTTTTCTTCATCACTGTAATCTCTTCCTGTATCTCCTGGCGAAGGCATATGGAGGCAATGGCCTGGGTAAAGCTACCCTTTTCCAGAATCAATTTCTTAATCTTGATTAGGCAGCTTATTTCTACTGAAAAGATGTTCATTTAAAAGATTTATATCTTTTTAAATTTCCCAGCAATTCAAATGCAAATATTGCTTTTTCTATTAATATTGGATCTGCTTGTATTTCTTTTTTATCATTTGTTACCCGTAAATCCACTAATGCCAGATTTTATTATATTCTGGCATTAGTGGATTCCATAAACTCTTTAATTACATGCCATACTCGTTCCTTTATTTCTCTCCTGTCTGCATAATCAAGCATTTCTGCCATATTGATCCGATAATTAAAAATTATATTAGAAACAATTTTTATATATTCATTTTTATCTATAAGAGGAATCTTTTTCATTTCCATAAATAAATCAACAATTATTTTTTCTATCTTTGTCAGATTTTTTTCTTTAGAAACGCGAGAAGAAGCAGAAGGTCTTAATATAATAGTTTTTGTTTTTAATTCTATAAATTTTTCTGCTTCAATTTTAGAAGGATTAAGATAGATATGATAATAATTTTCGGTTAAAAAATCTCTTAGAGTAGATAGAAAATCTTTATCAGTATAGATGAAAGTTACAAATTGGCTGGGTAAATGATGGAAGAAGCCTTTTAGTTGTTCGGTGCTCCAACAAGAAAATTCAAGAAGTGGAAATTTTTCTATTAATAATTTTATAATTTTTTCAGTAGGTTCTATATTCAACTCAAATTCTTTTTGAATATTAGAATACCATCCTCTGCCTGCGGGAAATATAACTTCATTTTTTTTAAGAAGGTAAAGATATTTTTTTAAAGTATCTTCTTCGAATTTAATTCCCTTTTCGGTAAAATATCTTTTTAAATCGTTAATATGAAAATAATGTTTATTTCTTGCGTAATCAATTATAGACTCTTTAATAGTTATATTCGCCATCATTCCTCCTTGGTCATTTTATCTGTATCGGGAGACGGTAAAAAAAATTAATCTTTTTTAATTTTTCTATAACTTAATATTAATACGACAAAAGGCTTACAAAATCCTTCTTTTTTAGGAAAATGTTTTACTTCTATTCAATATTATTTACTATCCTCTCATATGTTCATGCCTTCCAATTTAAGTTGGTGAGCTCCGGTAGTTGGGTGAGGCCTAGTGGTTCTTTAAATCCTCCCAGTTCATCTCTTAAAATGATGGATTCCCGCGTGCGCGGGAATGACATAAAGGGGAGGTCAATTGTTTTCCGGGCGAGAGGTTCGCTTGTTTTTAATATTTTCATCAGTTCATCCTGAGATACGGTATTGATATTTATGGTTTGAACTTCCGGTTTTAGGGAAGTGGTAAGCAAGATTTGAGGATTATCGTAAAGGGAGAAGTAGACTTCGGTTTTGGCAAAGGTGGAAATAGATATAGTTATAGAAAGGAAAATGATTAAAAAAGCAAGAATACTAAACCTAGTATTTCTTTTTAAATATTGCATTTTTAATGTTCTCTTTTTATTTAATAGTTGGATTCAGGGGGACAGGCTTTACTTTTTGCCTGGCATTAAATGCGAGACGACAAAAGAAGTCTGTCCCCCATTTTGCCTATATATAAAAATAGAAAAGTAATCGGGTGAAAGTTTCGTATTTAATACTATTTTATATATTCGACAAAGGGTTGGGTAAATCCTGCTTTTTTTGAAAGAAAAGTTTTCAGTTGTCGGTTTCCAGTTGGAAGATATAGATGCGAGATGCGAGCTTACTCAATCTTCCGAGCTACCAATCTG
>Ga0307379_10003311_pt1 | contig 23466 bp, 19 predicted proteins | sample UN2MG_FD_202237 | JGI IMG/M metagenome (GOLD analysis project Ga0307379, IMG submission 202237) | Soil microbial communities from Risofladan, Vaasa, Finland - UN-2 | ecosystem: Environmental > Terrestrial > Soil > Coastal area > Acid sulfate soil | place: Finland: Risofladan, Vaasa | collected... | reverse complement strand
TCATAATCAGCCATTGTATTAAGGTTTATGAACCAATCTGTACCTTCCATCTCAATATACTTAACTGTGCACAGAGTGAAAACATCGGTTATTTTGTTTTTCCCTGATGAGAGCGTTTTATTTATGGCTTCGAGTGCACTTTTGCGATAGATAGCAAAGAGAGGTTCGTATTTTTCCTTACCGGTTACTGGAACGACAATATCCGCCCGGCTTTCGATAGCTTCGGTGAGCATTTTGTTTACACAGCTTAGGTTTATTTTGGGGATATCACAGGCAACTACGAAATTGAATTTGTTGGTCGAGGCTTCCAGAGCCGAAGCTATACCCATCAAGGGTCCCTGTTCGGGCACTTTGTCCGGTATAACCTTGAAGCCAAGAAATGCAAACTTGTCCACTTGGTTGGCACTTATGAGTATCTCATCGAAAGAGCCTCGAAGCTGCTCGCATATTACCTCAATGATAGATTGTCCCTTAATCGACAGCATACTTTTGTCGATACCCATTCGGCTGCTTTCTCCACCGGCCATAATTATTGCTGTTGCCGGCAGCTTTATTATCCACTTACCATTTATAAACTTTATCCTGTTTGGATCAAAATCAAAACTGCTGCCGTCTGAAATCACAATCCTGTCTGCATATTTTTTCACGCCTACAGCTGAGCTTTTCCAGATTTTCGAATCACTGTTTCCGACCATCAGAAAAAGACCCGGCTTGACCACTTCCCGAAGCGAGTTTGATTCACAAATTGAAATGGAATCAGGGCCGATGATGTCCAGCAGTGCTGTTATGCCTTCCATGAGGCGTTCTTTTCGAACTCGCAGCCAGAAAACCCGGCTTGCACCGGCAGCCAGAAGTCTTGCTGTGTCTTTCTCGGAACTGCTGTCAAGCTCTTCAGTAATGCTATAGACGCCTTCCAGCGAAGAGCAGACCCCGCAACCCTCACCGCCTCGAGGGCATTGGCCTTCTTTGTCCCTTATGGTAGTAACTTTTATTCCTATGATATCACAGCTTTTACCGAATTTTCCCAGAAGTGTGCAGGCCAGCTCTGTCTTGCCGACATTGCTTCCGGCAGAACCAATCATCAACATTCTGTCAAGTTTGAACATTTTATTCTTCAATATACTTAACAGCGGAGGCCTTGAAACTTACAATCACCTTTTTTCTGCAATGCAGATTCAGTGTTTTTACGGATTCGTTACTTATTAGTGCAGCAACTTCCAATGGGGTGCTGTTCGCTTTGTTTATCAGCTTTGATTTATCTGTATTAATGACAACTATGACTTCGAATCCAGGGCCGGCCCGTACAATATCCACAATTGTTCCTTCAAAGTTATTGCGGGCACTTGTTGGGTTTGCCATTGAGTCAAGATCGCGAATCGTAACATCCTCACTTCGAATACAAACAAAGCCGTCACCAGCGGGCCTGTCGGTTAGGACTGAAAAATCAAGACTACCTGTTCTAAAATGTTTTAGGCCTGACTGGTGGTGTGATTGTTCCAAATGACCCTTAAAGAAGTTTCTAATGCCGATAAATCGGGCGATGAATTCGGATTTGGGGTGCTGAAAAATATCTTCGACTTTTCCTGTCTGTGCAATTATTCCTCTTTCCATAACGGCGATGTGATTGCCTAAGGAAACTGCTTCGGTGTAATCATGTGTTACGTGTATTATCGTTTGTCCGTTGGCGTTAATCCTTCGTAAAAGCGCACGTATCTGAGGTCTGGATGTAGCATCAAGTGAGCATATCGGTTCGTCCAAAAGCAGGCAATCCGGTTCACTCGCAACTGTCCTGGCAAGAGAGACACGCTGGGATTCTCCACCTGAGAGTGTTTGGGGTTTACGCTTAAGAAGGTCGAGGACTCCAAAATCTTCGGCTAATTGGGCTACTCGTTTTGAAATTTGAGACTTTGCGTATCCGGTCCGAAGTGGATATGCGATGTTATCATAAACTGTCATATGCGGGAATAGTGTGTTGTTCTGAAACACCAGACCGATTTTACGCTTCTGAATCTTTTCGTTGGTGATATCTTTTCCGTTTAGAAATATTTGTCCGGCGTCCGGACTGGTAAGACCTGCTATAATCTCGAGCAGTACACTTTTCCCTACGCCTGAAGCACCGAGCAGAACAAAGTACCAAGCCTGCTGGACATCGAAGGAAACATCCTTTATCTCGAAGCCGCTGAATGCCTTTGAAATTTTCCTAACGGTGAGCAGCATCTTTACCTCTTACTAAAAGCCGCAATATAATGAAAAATATAAGACATATCGAAACGAAAAGAACGGCTACCGGCCGGGCGTATTTTAATCCAAAAGCTCCAAGGCGTTCATGTATCAATACAGGCATAATCATCGGATGATAGGCGATAATCAGGACGGCACCAAACTCGCTCATTCCCCGTGCCCACATTAAAATCAGACCGGAGACGATTGATCTTGACGCCAATGGAACCGAGATGGTGAAAAATACTCTCAAAGGGCTTGCTCCGAGATTTAGAGCGGCCTTCTCAAGACGAACAGGGACAGCAGCAAATCCGTCCCGGGCAGAATTGACGAGAAAAGGGATGCTGACAAATGCCATTGCCAGCATGATACCCAAACTGCTTCCGACAAAGCTGAAGCCCATCTTATCTGCCGCTTGTCCCAGGAAAGTGCCGCGGGAAACAACACACAGCAAAGCTATCCCCGCCACGGGATGTGGTATGACGATAGGAACATCGATTATGCCGGAAATAAGACCCTTCAGGGGAAAATCCTTTCGTGCCAGGAGGTGGGAAAAAGGAATAGCGGCGATGGCAAATAATGCTGTTGCGGTCATCGACGTCCATAATGTAAGCCAGATACTGCTTCGAACTTCCTGGTCTTTTGCTGTCTCTGCAAGCTCCGGCAGTGAACAATTTATGAACATACTTATCAATGGGGCAATAATAAAAAGCAGCACAACACCGCCAAGTGCTGCAAATAACAGTGATAGAGGCTCGTATTTTCTGTTTAATGTTTCAGTTTTCATTTTACGCTTCCCGGAAGAGCGAAGATTTTCAAAGATTCCGGCAGTTTATTAAAAGTCTCAGTTTTTGAAGGGACCACAAAACTTTGTCCGTTCTTTTCGAGAATAGCGCCGCCCGAATCAGTTTCGAGCAGAAAGGTTAAAAAGGCCATAGCAAGCTTACGGTTTGGTGCATTTTTGGGTATTGTTACGCTGTATATTATTGGCTCACCTGCTTTAGTAATGAATGTACCCGGCTGTTTGCCGGTTAAACTGACTGAGGCGCTTTTGTAAAAATCGGACAAATCCGCTTTCTTTAGATTAATTTCATCGGGCAGCACTAAATATTTAAGGTTGTGTTGCACGGCTACACTTCTATATAAGAAGATATAATCAATCACACCTGTTTCCAGAAGTGCCAATAATTCAACTTCCTTTGACCGAATGTATTGTTGGTCCTTTGACTTAATTGCATCAGCAAGGCCTGGCCTGTTATAGAATTTTTCAGCAAGAATCGTTAGAAGCAGTGCTCTGTACCCACAGGGATCTGAATTCGGGTCGGACCTGCCGAAGGCTACGTCTTTTTGAAGCAAAATATCGAACCAATTTTCTTGATTGATATTATTTGCCCGCTTGGAATTCTCGACATAAACGATTGCCATTTCATTGCTTGCGAATTTTATATTCCAGTCGGCATGTTCAGGAATCAGCAGATTGTCAATTACAGTATAGTCCGCTGAAGCCATAACATCACAGGGCCTTTTTAAGTCTGCAATTTTTCGAGCGCATGTTCGACTGCCTGCTGCTTCAAGAAGAATTTTAACATCAGGGTGATTGTTTTTAAATTCTTCTGATATCTCTTTAAATGGAACTGCGAGGCTGCCTGCGAGAAAGATGATTAGCTGCTCAGAGTCTTGTTCCGAATGGCTTGAAGGATGTGAATCATGAGCAATGAGCCATACCAGACCCAGAGAACTCAAAACTGCAAGAGTTAGTACGATTTTTGTTGTCCTGCTCATTCTGCAATTTTCCTTATATGTTTTTCATAAGCCTTTTCAACGGCTTTTTCGATGTCGCTGTGAAATCTCGTGTAAGCTTTGAGCCATTTTTTTCCTTGTTTGGTTAGAGCGCTCTGGCCGCCCTGGATACCACCTCGATGTTTTTCGACTAAGGGTTCATTTAAAGCCTCCTGTGCCTTTTTAAGGTCACCCCATGCCTTTCGATAGCTTATCCTTAATGATTCGCTGGCTTCGGTTAGTGAACCTGTGCTTTCGATGGCTTTAAGCAGCCGCCATTTGCCGTCGCCGAAAACACCTTCAATGTCTCTGGTGCTCAGCCAGAGCTTGAATTTAGCTCTTAATTTCTTCACATTCTTGTCCTCTGTAGTGTCATTTAAAAAAGCCGAGCTGGCATTTACAGATTTTTATATTGTGCTGGTTGCAAATACGTCCTATTTCAATAATTTCCACATCGTATTTTTTGGCCAGCTCAAAGGCCTCGGCGCACGTTAATCTTTTTTTGTCCTCTGAAGGCTGTCCGTTGTTGGCGAATTTGAGAATAGCGTTCAATAATTCTTCTTTTTTGTCCATGTGTCCTTACCCATAAAACTCTCTTTGGATATGCACAGCTCGACATATCGGCAAAAAATTAAAACTCTTTAACGCTTCGCTGTCAATTCAAATATTATTCCCCCTTTGTTTTTTGATAAAGGATTTAGTAATCTGGCTGCGATATGGAACCATTTACGGTAATTTGGCATATATTGTGGATTGGCTGAAAATATTTTGCTTAATGGCTGGAAGTAATAATAGGCGTGGCGGTTTTGGCTCGATTATGCTGAGCCTGTGCCGGCCGGTTGGTTTATAGACATAAAATTCCTGTATTTATGCGTGTGAGTAATAATAACCATACGGTCATTTTCAACAAGCAATATTGGCTTCAAGCTTCTCATTTGAAGCCTCAATTTCCTGCTTTGGTAAAGTAAAGAAGAAAGTGCTTCCTTCGCCAACCTTTGATTCGACCCAGACTTTGCCGTTATATAACTCGATAAGTTTCTTTGCCACCGTAAGTCCGACTCCGGTGCCTTGGAAGTCTGGAGAGGTCGGCAATGCCTGGAATATTTTGAAGATTCTTTCGAAATATCTTTCATCGATACCGGGCCCGTTATCGGCGACACTGAATTTCCAGAAGCCGTCCTGTTCGACGCAGCCGACTTGTATATGGCCTTGTGGCTTGTCCATATATTTTATAGCGTTGCTGAGCAGATTCTGGAATATTTGCATAATGTGAATTTCTTCACACTCAATGACTGGCAGTTCCTCTTCGATTGTAACTGTGATGTTTTCCGGTGGGGCGACCATACTGATAATTTCGGGAACAAAGTCATTAAGATTAACCCGTACTCGTTTTCCCTCTGCCCGGCCGGCTCTGGAATATTGAAGAATACCTTCAATCAGGTTATGCATTCGCTCGACTCGCTCCAGAAGCAAATTCATTTGTTCGATGGCTTCGTCACTGAGCTTGTCCGCACAGTCGGATAATATCCAGTTGGCCAGGGTCTTAATTCCGCGCAGCGGCGCCTTCAAATCGTGTGAAACTATAGATGCAAATTCTTTTAATTCTTTGTTAATATTATCCACTTTTTTAAGGAGTTCATCCTGCTTGCGTTCGGCGATTTCTTTGTGAAGATTGTCCACAGATGTGGCCGTTCTTTCTAAATCTCTTGCCATCTCATTAAAGGCCCGAACCAGGCCACCAATTTCATCATTGACGTAATAGACATGTTGTTCAGCTAATGGCCGGATAGTTTCTTCAACATACTCACGAATAGCAAGGTCAAACTGTAACGCAAGCTCAGATTATTTGGCTAACAACTCATTCATCTGAGAATGATTATCAGACCAGGTGCAATAGAGAACAAAACCGGAGAACAACGACACAATGACGCCGACTATAACTAAAAATCTAATGCTAATAATCTTGGATAACATCTTAAAAATATCCTGTCTCATTTTTTCTATGTCTGGCTCTTGGCGCACTTTACATCTGACTTTGGCAGTGTGAAGAAGAACGTGCTTCCTTGGCCGGGATTTGACTCAACCCAGATTCTGCCGCCGTTCAGCTTAACGAGCTTTTTCGCGACAGAAAGGCCAATACCGGTGGATTCAGTTTCGTCCGTCGGCGAAAGGGTTTGGAAAATCTTGAAAATCTTTTTATAGTATTTATTGTCAATTCCGGGCCCATTGTCGGCAATACTGAATTTCCAAAAACCGTCATCCTCAATACAACCGACGTTGATCCGGCCTTTCTCTTTGTCCATATATTTTATGGCATTGCTGATGATATTTTGGAAGATATGACTGATGTGTTTTTTTTTGCACATCAGGACAGGCAGTTTATTTTCGACAGTTATTTCGATATTTCCCGGCGGTTCAATCTCACAAATTATTTCAGGTAGTGCTGTATTCAAATCCATCTGTTCATGTTCTTCTTTGTCGTGTCCGGCGTTGGAGTATTGGAGAATACTATCGACCAGTTTATCCGCTCGCTTTGCTCTTTCAGCGAGCATCTTAACCTGCTTTTGGCCTTCTTCATCGAACTTATCAGCGTAATCCGTCGATAACCAATAAGCTAAGGTCCCAATTCCCCGTAACGGCGTCTTTAAGTCATGGGCTGTTATGTATGCAAACTCATGGAGTTCCGTATTTGTACGCTGCAACTCACTGATAGTAGATTCCAAATCTTTATTGAGCAATGCCAGAGCCTGCTCGGCATTCTTACGCTCGGTGATTTCGGACTCCAGGACTTTGTTGGCACTCGCCAGTTCGGCCGTGCGCTGTTCGACCCGAACTTCCAGCTCATCGCGAGCTTTCTGCAGGGCCTCTTCTGCTCGCTTGCGGTCGGTAATATCCCTAGAAATTTCCAGCACTGCTGTAGGGTTACCGTTTTCATCTCTTAATGCCACATTGGCACGGCAGTGGAAATATCTGGTATTGCCGTTATTATCTGTCACCTGAGTATCTCGCTGATGGACATTGTTATCCTGAAATGCTTTAAGAATGTGGCAGGGATTTGGTTCACAGGGTTTATTTCTTCCATAGAATACTTCGTAACATTTCCTGCTGATAATATCGTCACCGAACATACTTCTGGTCATTCTGTTGGCCCAGATGATATTTAAGTCTTTGTCCATCATATTTATGTAATCAGCGATAGACTCCAACATGGAATTGAGTTTTCCCTGACTTTCCTCCAGTGCCTCCTCAACCCGCTTTTTCTCGGTGATATCGTGAAAACTCCAAACCCGTCCTGCAAATCTTCCTCCTCGAATCAATGGCAGAGAAGATACTTCCAAAATCTTACCTTCTCTTAAGTACAGGATGTCGGAACTATCCTGGGTATCAGGACAGGAAGCTTGCAGCTTATCGAGAAAAACGGATGGATTATCTAACCGGCAGCCAATATGCTCGAGCAGTTTTTGGTCATTTCGCTGCTGATATAGTTCTTCAGGGATATCCCAAATATTTGCAAATCGATTGTTCATGTGACTGAAACAGCCTTTTTCATCAACAACCAAAATGCCATCAGCGGTAGATTCGAGAGTTCCCCTCAACAAGTCTTCGCTTCTGCGAAATTGTTGTTCCATTTCTCTGAGACTTGCCAGTTCCTTTTTTGCAGTGATGTCGTAAAGAACACCCTGGCTTCCGCTGGTTTGACCTTTGATGTTTTTGGTCCGGGTTGAAAACAAGGTAACGAACAGCCTGTTACCTTTGGCGCTTCTCAGAGTCAGGTCATGGACCTCAACGCTTACTTTCTTTAGCTGACCCAAAATATGCTCCCGCTCCTTGGGATTGTCCCAGAACCGTTCCGGCAGGAACGGCTTATTTATAAGCTCATCCGGATTGGTTAGCTCCAGCAATTTCATTAAAGCGGGGTTAACATAGATTGTATTATTATTCAAATCGACGACGAAAGTGCAGTTGTCGGACTTGCCCAGAATACTGAAGTAGTTTTCCTCTTCCTCCTGAAGCTTTTTTTTCATGGCCTTGAGGATATCAGTCTGAGTTATCACCCCTTGTAGAATTTCATCCTCCATAACAACTACCCTGCGAATTCTCATCTTTTCCATCGCTTTGCTGGCACTTGGAATAGAGTAGTTGACAGGTACGCTAACAACCGGAGAAGACATTACGTTTTTCAAGATGGTCTGAGCCGGATCTCGTTTCATGGCAATGACTCTTTTGAGAAGATCTCGTTCGGTAAAGATGCCCGCAACGGCATTGTTATCCATAGCGACCACACATGATATATCTTCGGAAGCCATGACCTCGACAGCCTCTTTGACAGTTACTGAACTGGCAATAACAGCAACATCAGAGGTCATAATTTCTGATACGTCTTTCCATGTGCCGTAAGATGTCAGAACTCGAACAATATCGGTTTGTGTTATGATGCCAACCAGCCGTTCCTTCTCCAGGACGATAAGTCGCCTGATTTCCCTGTTTTCCATGATTTGCCCGGTCTCTAAGACCGAGAGATTGCGTTGCACGCTGTGGACAGGAGACGACATAATCTGCTCTACAGTCATCTTGCGGAAATCATTTCCCTCGGCTACGCCCTTTTTAAGAAGGTCTGTCTCCGTAATTATTCCTGATATATTTCCATTATCTGAAACAACGATGCAGGATATGTTTTTATCCGACATGATCTTGGCGGCTGAAACTACGGAGCTGCCCGGGCAGACGGTAGCTATATCTTCAGTCATTATATCGCCTACTTCCAGCCAGCTTCGAGAGGTGGCTGGCAAAGGACAGAGGCAATTATGACTTATCTGGCTGGCGACCAATTCACGGTTTTGCGGTTTGTCCATGTTTTTTGTCATTATGCCATTTTCCCCATACGCACAACAATCCTTTTAGTTTCCCCGGTTTTTCTGTAACCGTTATGCCCCGTACAAAATTAAAATTTCACAAAGCCTCAGGCATCGGAGACTGAGCAGCTATGTTCTATCCCGAGTCTTTCTTCCAGTTCCCTGATTTGTTTCTTCAAATTCTGGTTTTCGCTCCTGAGTTCATCTTCAATGAGTATTCGCTCGGATATGTCGCGAGCTACGCCGACAATCGCAATATCGTTTCCGTTAGAATCTTTAATGGTTGACCTGGAAAGGGAGATTGGAAATACGCTGTCGTCTTTTCGTTTGTGGTAGAAGCCAACTTCCCAGGAGCTTCCAACAGTTCGCGTCTGGAAAACACTTCTGGTATTTTCGGTTTGCTGTTTTCCTACCCAGAGGACGGTGCTGTTTTCCCCGATAATCTCCTCCTCCTTATACCCATATGTGTTGCAAAATGCCTTATTAACAAAGATAAATTTTCCCTGCATATCGGCGATATAGATACTGTCATCGGTGCTCATAACAGCGCCCGAGAGCAATTGGAGTTTCTTTTCTGCCATCTTGTGACTTACAGCGTTTTCGACGGTTATCGTAATGGCTTTGAGATAGTTTTGGTCGAGGTCTTTTATCAGATAATCATAAGCGCCGGCTTTCCAGGCCTTGATGGCCGTATCCTCATCACCGGCTCCGGTGACAATTATAACCGGGATATTCTTAACTGACTTCAGGATTTCAAAAGCTGTACCGTCTCCGAGTGCATGATCGGTAATTACGATATCAAATTGGTTGGAATCCAACGCTTGCAGGGCTTCTGAAACAGAGCTGGCAATTGTGCAATCATAAGGGATGTCTTTCTCGTCCACAAAACGCTTAAAAGCCATCTGATCGAGCTGGTTGTCTTCGATGAACAGAACTTTATATCTTGTGTTTTCCATAATATTAATCTCCATTTGACGGTAGTTTACTTAAAGTCCAATACAGGTTAATGGTACTTATTGCTTCGGTGAACTCAGCATAATCAACAGATTTGACTATATAGCCGGCAACGCTGAGCTTAAAGCTTTCGATAATATCCTGCTGCTGGCTGGATGTAGTCAGGACTACGACAGGTATCTTTTTCAGGGTATCGTCCGCTTTTGCGATTTTTAGAAATTCTATGCCGTTCATCTTGGGCATATTCAAATCCAGGAGGATGATACACGGTTTTTTATTACCGTTGTTTTTTAGATACTCCAGGGCTTCTTCGCCGTTAGCTGTGCTGACCAACGGATTGTTAATCTTCAGGTCTTTTAACGCACGCTTGACGGTCATCACATCTACATTGTCATCTTCAACGAGTAATATTGGCTTCGAGACTCTCATTTTTAGCTCCCATTTTTTGATTTGGTAAAGTAAAGAAGAATGTGCTTCCTTCACCAATCTTTGATTCTACCCAGATTCTTCCCTCATATAATTCAACAATTTTTTTTGCCACCGTTAGACCGACGCCGGTTCCTTCGAAATCAGGAGAGGTCGGCAATGCCTGGAATATTTTGAAGATTTTCTCGAAGTGTTTTTCTTCTATGCCGGGTCCATTGTCGGCTACACTGAATGTCCAGAAGCCGTCATTTTCTACACAGCCGATTTTTATCCAGCCCTGCGGCTTGTCCATATACTTTATGGCGTTACTGAGAAGATTCTGGAGAAGTTGCATAATGTGAGTTTCTTCACATTCAATAACAGGCAGTTCGTTTTCGATTGTAACTGTAATATTTTCCGGCGGAACGACCATATTTATAATTTCAGGGACAAATTTATTAAGATCGACCTGCACCTGTTTTTCCTGTGCCCGGCCGGCCCTTGAATATTGAAGGGCGCCTTCAATCAGGCTGTACATTCGCTCTACGCGCTCAAGAAGCAAATTCATTTGTTCACTGGCCTGGTCACCGAGCTTGTCCGAACAGTCGGATAATATCCAGTTGGCTAAGGTCTTAATCCCGCGCAGTGGTGCCTTCAAATCGTGTGAGACTATAGATACAAAGTCCTTTAGTTCCTTGTTAATGTTATCCACTTTTTTGAGCAGTTCATCCTGGCTGAGCTGGATCTTTTTGCGTTCGGTGATGTCCCGGGCGACAGCAATTACAAACTGTTTGTCGCCGAGCGAGCCGGCCGAAAGAGACATTTCCATCAGGAATGTATCTCCGTTACTTCGTAAGCCCGGCAGTTCGACTATACTGCCGATTATCCCGTCTGGCTTTCCTGTGGCGAAATAGCTTTGTAAATATTGACTGTGATGATGTCTGTATTGCTCGGGCATCAGGCAGTCGAGAGGTTTACCGAGCATATCTTCTTTCTTGTAGCCAAACATCTCTTCTGCCGCTGGATTGAACAGGATTATTAATCCATCATTTCCGATTGATATCATCGCCTCACCGGTTGCACTTATAATCATCTGCAACAGGTTTTCCTTATGCTCAAGTGTTTCCTCCACTCGCTTATGCCGGGTTATTTCCAGTTGGAGCTTTTCATTAGCCTTAGCCTTTTCCAGCTCATGCGTTTCTTCTTTGGCCATTTTCTCTAATGCGGACTTTTTTTTGTGTTTCTTGGCTGCCATTGTCTCGTTCTTCGTATTATTGTGTCTTTACATTTGGTTGTTATGGTTGTTATCTACCATAGCCATATGCCCCCTGCTCGTGCTCCTGCTCGTTGATAACAAGTTTATCGCTATTCAAGTATAGCCAAGCCCACTTATGAGAGACGTTCTTTAATCTCTCAGCCCTTGCTAAAATAGTGAGCTTCCGAGTCTTTCTTTTACGGTTTTGTCCAGTCTTTTGTCGTATTCCACTTGATTATGGGGATTATCGACATATAAGAGGTACGATTTCAGAATAAAAGCCGTTTTGTAGGCCATAACAGGACTTTTTATGGTATTTTCAGGGGAGATTATTTTCCATTCGAAAGGGCATTTTTGGGTTGGGTGGATTAGAAAATCCCTTTGGAAGTACTACAAATAGGAAATATTCCGTGTAAAAGGGGTATGAAATTGGCAATGGGCTTGACAACGGCATTGGCGGCTGTTATAATAAAGTAAGTCAGGGGTGTGTTTTTTACCCCTTAAATAATTAAAGACACAGGCTGGCTTATAAATAAGACCCGCCCGATAACTGTAGCCAGGATGTAGGATTTCACAGAGGGAATTATGATGAAAAGCATTTCTGCGTGGAAGGTAATACAAGTTGTTATTTTATGTGCTTTGTTTTTAGTGCCTTTAGGTTGCAGGTCTTATGATCAGATGGGTGAGACTGCGGCTGAAGGGCACAGAAGACATAAACGGGTTCTTCGTCTTAACAATCAGGGGATGATGGAGGATTTAGATACGTTTATGCTGCTTGATAGACCCAGCAAACTGACTGACAAGAGGATACCATAGTAGAGCATAAGTGTATAAGAGTACAAGTCATAAGCTTCCTTGTGGGGGGTGTTCTTAAGTGTTGGCGGGTTCTGTGGAGGTAGTGGTCTGGCCAATATATTCCGGTACGAGTTCCTTGATTTTTTTAACTATTTGGCTGTGGTTTTGTGCTTTGGCGATATTTATCAGCTCGTTTATACCGGCCCAAAGCCTCTCACGGTCCATCGGAATATTATTCCATATGCTGATTTTGGGATGTCTCGTACGCTGCATGTCTTCGCCTTCTATTCGCAGTTCCTCAAAGAGCTTCTCGCCGGGTCTGGGTTTAGTGATAGTGATTTCAATATCTTCTTCGGGCCTGAAACCGCTGAGCGTAATAAGTTCCCTGGCCAGTTCTATAATCTTCACCGGCTCGCCCATATCAAGGACGAAGATTTCCCCGCCTTTTCCCATTGTCGCCGCCTGAAGCACGAGCTGGCTTGCCTCTGGTATGGTCATAAAATAGCGTTTCATTTCTGGATGTGTAACAGTCACCGGGCCGCCCCGGGCTATTTGTTTTTTGAAGATAGGTACAACTGAGCCGTCAGAGCCAAGCACGTTACCAAAGCGAACAGTTACAAAGTGAGTTTTACTGGTTCTGTTGAGGTCCTGGATATACATTTCCGCAATTCGCTTTGATGAGCCCATTATGCTGGTCGGGTTAACGGCTTTGTCGGTGCTGATCATTACAAAGTTAGTCGTTTCGTTATTATCTGCTGCATCGGCGACGGTTTGTGTACCAACAATATTGTTCTTGATGGCTTCGCCGGCATTAAGCTCCATCAAAGGTACGTGCTTATGGGCAGCGGCGTGGATAACGACCTGCGGCTTATAATTTTCGAAAATTTCGACCACTCGGGCTCTGTCGGTAATGTCGCAAATAATCGCTTTTATGGAGACCGCGGGAAATTGTGTGCACAATTCGCGCTCTATATAGAATAGCGGATTTTCCGCCTGCTCGACAAGCAAAAGCAGCTTCGGATTGAAATTGCATAGCTGTCTGCACATTTCCGAACCGATGGAACCGCCGGCGCCGGTAACCAGAATTGTTTTGTCTCGTGCAAAGTTTTCTATAAGGTCCAGATCAAGCTGCACAGCTTCTCTGCCTAACAAATCATTGATATCAACATCTCGAATCTGGGAGACACGAAACTTGCCCGAAGCTATATCCGTAATTGACGGCACGGTACGGAAGCGAATCTTTGTACCTTCGCATACCTGGATTACGCGTCTGAGATGCTGATGACTCGCCGATGGCATTGCAATGGCAATTGCTTCGATGTTCCGCTCCTGACAGACTTCCGGCAATTGCTCAACATCGCCAAGGACAGGTATTCCATGAATATTTGTGCCTTTTTTAGCCGGATCATCATCAATAAAGCCGACAACCTCATACTCGGCTACGGTCATACGGTGCATTTCTCGCAGCAGTGCTTCGCCGGCATTGCCTGCGCCGACAATAAGAAATCGTTTCAATCGGCCTGCTTCTGCAGTTCGAAACTCCTCATAGTATAGACGTATTATTATCCGTAATCCACTTAGCAGCACAATGGTGGCAAACATGTCGGCTATACATACACCTTCTGCTGGCCTGTGAAGGTCCGGTGGTATATTTGTGCGAACGGCTTCGATGTTGGCTGTTACAAACCATACAAAGACGATAATTAATGTACTTACGAATGAAGCCCACAATATCCCGCGAAGATCGGAAATCCCAACATAGCGCCACCAACCGCGATATTGTTTGAAAAACCCGAATACAGGCAGCTTCACGATAAGAAAAAACAGTAATAAAGTTGGATATATATCTACCCAGCCAGGTTTTTCAAAATTCATGTTGTGTATCACCAGGAAGGATAACATCAAAGAAGAAGCGAAAGCAGTTATGTGAGCAAGCATAATCAAAGGTCTGCGGTAACGCAGCAGTATAGCGGGAGGATGAGTTGAAGATTCTTGCAGGCTTTGATTCTTGTTATTTAGCAGGGTATTGGTGTTTCTCTCGGGCATTTTTTTTGTTACTGTGGTTTTCACTTATCCGGTATATCTTGAGTATTCATGCAAAAAGATTCTTCTATTATTCTTGCGAAGACGATGAATCCGGTTCTGTTTGCTGCTCCGGCTGTAACGGATCTTGCTGTGGCTGGAATCCCGTTGTGTCCGGCTCAATTTCGGTGTCGTCAAAATATGTATAAATACCATCCAGAGCAGTATTGTCAACTTTGTAGCGCATAAGCGAATAGATTATAGTATTGGCAGAGAAATAAAAGCTTATTATGAAAGAAACTACTAAACCCACAACGGCCAGCAAGAATAAGTACACCAAAAAGGCCGCTATTGATTCGGCCCAGTTGGTTGTTGCTATATCTGAAGAGCCAAGCAGTTTCATAAAATCCGGTTTTGGCCAGATTGCTGTAAGTTTATTGACCTCTTTGCTGTTTTCCACCCAGACGCCGAGCTGCAGGAACTGGTGTGTAACCAAAAGCAGGATAAAGGCGAAAAAACGAACGAATGTATAACTAATTGCGCCATATACCGCGGCTATTGTTGTGTAAAAACCCATTCGCCAGGGCTTTGCATAGACATAACTAAAGGAACGGCTTATCGCATCAAAACAGTCGGAGCCGTCATATGCTACAGCGGGGAACATCAAGTTGAATCCTGCGAACATCCCTATTAAAACGACCGTGATAAGCGCCCCTGCAATCAAAGCTAACGGAACAGAGATACCCATTATCAGTTCCCCGGCCCAGGGAATGTTACCTATAAGTCCGAGGATAAAGATGAATACAACCGGGACGATGATTATGCCGATGGGCGTCAACGGGGCGAGAAAAAAACTTGTGAACCTTTTTGTACTGAATCGCAGTGCTTCGGTCAGACCTGGTTTTTCGCCCCGAGCAAACTGAAGTGCTGCGATTCGACAGATAGCTCCACCGGCGATGGAAATCACAGCAAGGTATATTACAAAAAAGATTATACAATAAATGAAGTGGTGCCTTAACGCCCATTCCGCCGCCTTAAAATAATCAGCGACATTTTTCACTACACCGGGGATATCCAAGGCAAATACTGAATCTACGGAACCCTGGAATGTTGCGGCCGTGAAGTGCCAAAGCGTGGAAAATACACCCGCACCACGACTTTTTCCCCGGTTTATTTCGATATATGCCTTCATTTGGCTCGGGTTGTTCATATAAGTTTGCAACTCTGTTTCTGCAATTTTCCCCTGAGCGTTTCGTATGACGACTACTGTTTCGCTGAGGTCCATAATCCGCCCGGCCAGGCATATAATGATTAGTGCAGAGAAAATAATAATCAATTTGGTCGGTTGAATAGCCATTCGAAAAGTACGGAATATTTTCGGAAAAAGAAGTCCTTCAAAAACTTTTGAGGAATTATTTTTGCTGACCATTTTGCTCCCTTCCTACAAGGTTACAATCAATATAGGCCTGGTGAAGAACAACCGAAAATATTTATAACGTATTATCGGTAGGTTTCAACAGATTTCATAAGATTTTGTTATTGTGCTGTTGTTTAGGAGTTGTCAGAGGCGCCGTCGGAGGATGTGCCGGATGGTTCGTCCGAATCTTGCGTTTGGAGTCTGGAAACTAATTTATATTCGGAATCCAGCCACGCGCCCAAATCTACAAACTTGCAACGTTTGGAGCAGAAGGGAAAGAACATGGCTTCTTTAGAGTGTTCTTGAGTTGATCCTTGAACGATTTTATTGCAGACAGGACATCTGTGTTTCATATTAATATAAATTCTTATATTTATTATTCTTGCACGAGGCCCTGTTCCAGCATTCGTGCATATTCGACACAGTACTTGGCCCATGGCTGAGCTTCAAGGCGGGCCTTTCGTATCAACTTGCCGGTGCCTTCGCAGATGCCATAAGTTTGATTTTCGATACGTTCGAGCGCTTCGTCGATTTCTCTGAGCAGTTTCCTTTCTCCGTCCATCAGGCCCAAAGCAAATTCCTGTTCGTAGTTATCGGTTCCGATATCCGCCATATGGATTGGCATACTTGACAAGTCACCGCTTGCGTCCATCCGGGATTTCTTCAGAGTTTCGTCTTCAATTTCGTTTACATTGTTCAGGATTTCCCTGCGCTTTTCCAAAAGTATTTGCCTAAAATGCTTCATATCGGCAGAAGTCAACGATCGCTTCTTTGTCCGTGTAGAACTCACTTTTGCTCTTGATGCTTTTTTGCGTTTCTGTGCCACTTGATAGTTTACCTTTCTTACTACTAATTTTACAGCTTTTACAAAACCTTATTATAACACCTTAAACTATATTATGTATAGTATTAGTTTTATCCAAAGACTGCTGTTCGAGCGGCAAAAGTATAGCCAGTATAATAAGATTGTTCAAGATAATTTGCCCGAGAAGCCTTAACATTATGATAAATAAGTGGTTACGTCAGCCGCCCATTGTTTTTATATATGTTTATCGGTGATTTGGCCGCTGTCTTTTGCAAATTTTCCCAATGGAATAAAGAATTTTTCCCTGCCGAGACTGCCTACGAATGTCCTAACGCCAAAGACCTTTTCTATTTGCTCCGGGGAAAAAACATCCTTGGCTTGGCCTATATGATAGCTGCTGTTGGCGCCCAGAAGTAAAATTTCGTCACAATATTGAGCTGCCATGTTGATATCGTGCGTTATAGCTACAATCGTCTTTCCTTTTTCAAGTTGTGCGTTTTTTAGCAAATCATATATGCCAACCTGATGTTTCAAATCCAGAAAGCTCGTAGGCTCGTCCAAAAGCAAAACAGGGCTGTTCGCCGCAAGCGCCCTTGCGATAAAAACCCGTTGCCGCTCACCGCCGCTGAGGCTTCCAAGGGGCCGCAAGGCAAACTGAGCCGTGTCGGTCGCCTCGAGCGCTTCAGTAACTATTTGTTTGTCTGTTTTGTTCTCGAACCCGAATGTCCCGAAATATGGCGTTCTTGCCATTAAAACCGTTTCTATTACAGAAAAGCCGAAAACCGGTACAAATTCCTGCCTGACGACCGCCACTTTTCCGGCAAGAGCTTCTGATTTGTATGATTCTATTGGTGCCGCGTCAATTTTTATGGTGCCGGATTTTGGTTTTAGTGCTCCGCACAGCAGGTTAAGCAGTGTGCTCTTACCGGCTCCATTCGGGCCGGCTATTGCCAGAAATGTCCCCGCTTTTATTTCGAAGCTGATGTCTTTCAAAATCGTGTTTTGCGGTGTATAACCGAAGCTTAGATTTTTTACCTCTATGATAGCACTCATTTTAACCAGCTAACTTTTCTACTGTATTTGACTAAAAGGACCAGAAAAAACGGCCCGCCGAGGATGGCTGTTACCACTCCAACCGGCAACTGTGCCGGAGCGATGATAATCCGTGCCAGTGTATCAGCAATTACCAGGAATATCGCCCCGACGATACCGCTAAGAGGAAGCAGTTGACGATGGTCGGGGCCGAATACCAGCCGGACTGCGTGTGGTACGAGCAGACCGACAAATCCTATCAAGCCGCTCAAACTGACCGCGACGGCGGTTATGGCCGCTGCAATCGCAAAGGCGATTATCTGAGTTCCGGCGATGTTTACGCCCATGCTTCTGGCATCTTCCTCACCGAAGCTAAGGGCGTTTAACTGTGGGCTTATATAGAATAACGCTATTATTCCACCGATTACACAACCTGAACCAATCCAGAGCACAAGAAAATCCTCTTCAGTCATGTTTCCCATCAGCCAGAATATTGTTGAATAGACCTGTTGACTTTTCGCTATCGATGTCAAAAACATAATAACCGCCGAAAAGAATGCATTAACAACCACTCCTGCAAGCAGTAGGCCGGTCACGTGGAACCTTCCCGCCATTCGTCCGATGAACCATACCAGCCAGACCGTCCCTAATGCCCCTGCAAAAGCGAAAACAGCAATCGGAGAGCGTCCCCAGACGGTCCAGTTGAATCCGCAGATAACAGCGATAATGGCCCCCAAACCGGCTCCGCTCGATATGCCTAATATATATGGATCGGCAAGAGGATTCCTCAAGAGCGCCTGGAAAACGACGCCCGAACAGGCCAATGCCGCCCCGACAAGACAGGCAAGGATTATTCGGGGCAACCTGAACTCCACAAAAATTTGATAGTCGGGATTTGCCGTCTGTGTGCCGGGCCCGTTGAAAACCGCTTTGAGGGAAATGCTCTCGGTGCCAATCAGAGAGCACACGAGCATTACCGCTACGAGCACTAACAGCGCCGATACAACCCTGAAAATCAATTTTTTTGGTGTCAACAGCTCCTTCATCACTTCAATTCTCAAAAAGCTCGGGTCTTAAACATCTTGCGATAGTTTCTGTTCCCTCATATAGTCGCGGCCCAAGCCGCGAGACTGTGTCGCCGGGTATAACGTAAACTCGCTCATTGGCCACAGCGGGAAGATTCTCAAATTTATTCCAATATTGATTAGCGTTTTTCTGCTGCTCTTTCAGGTCTTTCTGCTGCATCGAAGGCTCTATTATCACATCTGCCCCGCATACGATGACCTGTTCAGCTCCGATTGGGGGGTATTTATGCAAAGTCGGGCCAATAGCGTTTTCACCGCCGGCCAGTTCGAGCATCTCGTTAATGAATGTATTATGTCCGGCCACTCGTAATGGTTCTCTCTGGACAACCCAGAGTACCCTGACTTTATCCTCCGTGCCAACCAAAGCTGAGAGTTTGTCCAAATTGTCCCTGATGTTAGTTACCAGTTCATTAGCCTCGAGCTTATTACCAGTGGCTTCGCCGATTGTCTCAATGGCCTCAAAAAGGTCATTTACCTTTTCAATGTTTACTGTCAGGCAGTTATAGTTGATACGTTTGAGTCGCTCTGCAAGGTTTTTCTGCTGCTCGAATGCAAGTGTAACTATCAGGTTGGGTCTGGTTGCTATTATAGCTTCGATGTTCGGCTGCCAGAATGTACCGGCCTTTGGCTTTTTTGCCGCTGCTGGTGGATAATCACTATCAAGTGTTACTCGCACAATTTCCTTTTCCAGCCCGAGTGCGAAAAGGATTTCCGTTAGATTTGGGGCTAAAGAAACAATTCTGTCGGCCCTCGTCGCCAGGGGGGTATCGCCACAATCTTGGGTCTGCCGGCGATCGAATATGGCAAGCCCTGCGGCTGTCCAGCACGTGATTATCAATAACAACCACCACCACTTATTCATCAGGTCCTCTTGAACTGTTTTTCCAAATCACTTATCGAAAATTTTATCGTGGTGGGCCTGCCATGTGGACAGCGGCTTGCGGACTCGGCGTTTACTTTATCCCGGAGCAGTTGCTCTATTTCGCTGTCCGTTAGTCTTTGGCCGGCCTTGATTGCAGCCTTGCACGCAGCCATATTCAAAACCTCATCGAGCAGCTTTTCGCCGTCAAGGTTTATGTCCTTACGGCCGAGCAGGTCGATTAAATCCTGGACAAAATCAAGTGGATCGGCCTTGGTCAATAAAGTCGGAAAAGCCTGGATGGCAATGGCCCTGGGACCGAACGATACAACCTCAATTCCTAACTTTTCGAGCAGTTCGGCATTGGTGTTAAGCAAATCAGCGTCAGAGGGGGTAACATCGAAGCTTTCGGGTATCAGCAGTTTCTGCGATTCGAGTTTGCTTTTTCGTATTCGCTTGCACAAATCTTCGTATATTATTCGCTCATGCAGTGCATGCTGGTCGATAATTACGAATCCCTCATCGGTCTGCACGACGATAAAGCTGTCGTGTATTTGCATGAATTTTCTTTGTTCCGAGCGAATCTCCGGCACCGGCTGGCTCGTTTGAGTAAAGGCCGAAACCATAGCCGCCCCTGTGTGGCTTTCGGGTATCTGTCCGACGGAAGGGCGAAGCGCTACGATTTGCTGTTTTGGTTTATAGCTGAAATGCTGCTGAGTTTGAACCGGTCTGTGCTTTTTGAAAAATTCAGCCATCGCTTCTGAAATTGCCTGGCTTCTATGGCCCGGGGCGGGGCCGTCCTGCATTTCGGGCGAACCAGTTGCAGTTGGCAGTACTGCATGGGTTTGCAGGTCTGTGCCTAAAAGCTTTTCCCGAAGACAGCCAAGGATTTGCGAATGAACCAGATTGGCGTTATAAAAACGCACTTCGCTCTTGGTCGGATGTACGTTCACGTCATAGTCTTCATAAGGCATTTGGATAAACAGAAAAACGACAGGGAATCTGTTCGGTTCCAGGAGGCCGCGATATGCCTCTTTGATTGCGTGCGAGATGAATTTGTCGCGGATGAATCGGCTGTTTAGAAATACATATTGAAACTTCTTGCTTGTTCTTGAAATGCTCGGTTTGCCCATCAAGGCAAGGATATGTAAACTTTTTTCAATACTTTCGGCCTCAATCAGATTTTCAGAAATCCCGCTCGAAGGTATTGGAGATAGTTCCGCTATGCGCTGGTGAAGATGGTCTTTATCTGATAGCCTGTAAAGCTCTCTGCCGTTATGTATCAGCGTCAAATCCAGACTGCCATTTGCTAATGCGATGCGTGTGAATTGTTCGGCAATGTGGCCCATTTCAGTGTTGGCTGTTCTTAAGAATTTTCGCCGGGCGGGTAATTTATAGAAAATGTCTCTGACCTGGATTGTTGTGCCGTAATCTGCGCTGGCAGGGCTGATGCCGCTCTTGTTGCCGCAATCTATCTCAATGCAGTTGGCACCGGTTTGGCTTTTCGTTCTGCTGGTGCACTTGACTTGCGAGACCGAGGCTATACTTGCTAATGCCTCGCCTCTAAAGCCAAGCGTCGAGATGCCCTGCAAGTCTGAGCTGGTTTTGATTTTACTCGTTGTGTGTGGCTCAAATGCCCTGGCCAGGTCTTCACCGTCCATTCCGCAGCCGTTATCTGTAACCGATATCAGTTTTCGGCCTCCGTCTTCGATGGACACCGAAATTTTTGTTGCCCCGGAATCGATGCTGTTTTCCATCAGTTCCTTGACCACACTGGCAGGCCGTTCAATGACCTCACCGGCTGCAATCATATTAACCATATTCTGGTCAAGGACGAGTATTTGACCCATTGTGTTCTCCCGTCCCCACAAGGTGCTTTTGAATATCCAATGACGAATAACGAACTTTGAAATTCGATGTTTCTTGTTCGATATTCATTATTCTATAAGGCTTTTACCTGTCATTTCCTCAGGTTGCGGCAGTTGCATCATCTCCAGCATTGTAGGGCCTATGTCGGCTAATTTGCCGCCTTCGCGAAGTTTGCTGTTTTTATAGTGTTCGTCGAATATAACCAGCGGAACATCGCCAATGGTATGAGCGGTATGCGGTTTGTCCGGGCTGCCGTCTATCATTTTTTCAAAATTGCCGTGGTCGGCTGTGATTATTGCCGACCCGCCCAGAGCCTTGACCTTATCAAGTATCCTGCCAACGCATCCATCCACAGCCTCGGCCGCTTTAATCGCTGCGGATAATATGCCGGTATGGCCTACCATATCCGGATTGGCAAAATTTATAACCATCACATCGTATTTGTTCGAATCAAGTCTTTCCAATACAACCTCGGTAACTTCGTAAGCGCTCATTTCAGGTTTCAGGTCGTATGTTCGAACTCGCGGCGAAGGGACAATTTGCCTGTCTTCGCCGGGAAACGGTTTTTCGGTGTAGTCGTTGAAAAAAAAGGTAACGTGAGCGTATTTTTCTGTCTCGGCACAGCGAAATTGCTTCAGACCCAGGGAGCCCCAGTACGCACCTAATATGTTTTTCATCTTTGGCAGCTTTGGAAATGCCACCTTCGCAGGTATCGTGGCGTCGTATTCGGTCATACAGACAAAATATATGTCAGGCCTGGTTGTCCTGGCAAATTCTTTGAAGTTCGGGTCAACAAATGCACATGTAATTTCACGGGGCCTGTCGCCGCGGAAGTTGAAGAATATTACACCGTCACCATCATTGATGGTGCCCATCGCTTCATTGTCTTCATTGACAATACACGTCGGCTCGATAAATTCATCGGTTACTTCTTTTTCATAACTTTTTGCAACCGCCTCTGCAGGATTGGCGGCTTTGATACCCTTGCCTATCCTCATACATTCGTAAGCTTGTTGTACGCGGTCCCACCGGCTGTCACGATCCATCGCATAGAATCTGCCCATAACGGTTGCGATTTTGCCTACGCCAATTTCCCGGGCCTTTTGTTCAATTTCGGCTATATATCCAGCTCCGCTGTCCGGCGGTGAATCGCGTCCGTCGGTAAAGGCGTGGATAAAAATATCCTTTACGTCATTTCTTTTAGCCAGCTCAAGCAGGCCATACAGGTGGTCCAGCAGTGAGTGCACCCCGATATTACTGCACAGGCCCATAATGTGCATTTTACTGTTATTGTTTTTTACAAATTTTATTAAATTATGGAATTCTTCATTCTTAAAAAAAGAACCGTCGCGAATAGTTTTGCTTATTCTTACAGATTCCTGTGGGACGATTCTGCCCGCGCCTATATTTTGATGTCCAACCTCACTGTTGCCCATTGTACCGTCCGGCAGTCCAACGTCTTCGCCGCTGGTATGGATAAGGCAGTTAGGATACTCCGCCATCAGCATATCATCTACAGGTGTATTTGCGCACTTGACTGCATTATATTCATCTTCATCCGGGTTTGGGTTGTAACCCCATCCGTCACGGATGATTAGTACGAACGGCTTATTTTTCAAAGTTACTTTTTGTTTTGCCATAAAAAAAACAACCTTTCAATCAATAACAACAAAGACGAGGCATAGCCTCGTCCTCATCATCGAGTTCATCTGAATTAAGTTTATATGATATGAAGCTCAGCAGGATATGTCAAACATTTAGATAAAACGTTTCAAATACAGGATTTGGCAGGGGGCCGGTTATTTGCCTTTTTGGTTATTCCAGAGAAGAACCTGCAAACGCTGGCAAAATGCAAACCCGGTTTGCCTGCACATTTCAGCTACTATTAATGATTTGGTTAAAAGTTCAGCTCTTGTTGCCGCCTGCGGCATCAGCATTACCTTTTCCGGATTGACGCTGTCTATTTTCTCGATAGTTTGCTGGATTTCAGGCAAATCATCTTGTGAATCTACGATAAACTTTAATTGATATTCGTAATTATCGAGCAACTCTTGCAGAACGGCAATATCCAGCCTCGAATCCTCGTGAGCAGCAGAGGCTTTTGCGTCATCCGGAA
>Ga0307379_10003309_pt1 | contig 23469 bp, 20 predicted proteins | sample UN2MG_FD_202237 | JGI IMG/M metagenome (GOLD analysis project Ga0307379, IMG submission 202237) | Soil microbial communities from Risofladan, Vaasa, Finland - UN-2 | ecosystem: Environmental > Terrestrial > Soil > Coastal area > Acid sulfate soil | place: Finland: Risofladan, Vaasa | collected... | reverse complement strand
TCAGCCATCTTTTCAAAGACATTCCTTAAAGTGTCATTATCACCGATTTCAACCTCTATCTCCTCTTTTCCCAGGGCGTCTTTTATCTCTGCAAAAGACTGAACCTTTACCTTAGCCATAAATTAATTTCTCCTTAGCTGGATACCTTTGTTAGCCATTCTTCAGCTATTTTAACGACCTCTTCCCTGGGAATGTCCCGTCTTTCAGACTTTTCTGCTTCCTTAAAGACAATGGCTTCTGTTACACAGTATTTGACACAGGTCGGGTCTCCAGAACAATAATTACAATCCATCTTTAAAACGGGAACGGGAATCTCTGGTAGTCCTATGAGATGCACCTTGATCTTTGCCTGGGTGGGATCGAATACCCCTTTATGGAACATGGAGCAGGCAAGTTCACACATCCGGCATCCCGTACATTTTGTCATATCAGTGATTACATGTTTTGCCACAATTTCCCCCTTTCAATATTTATTTTTTATAAATCTCTGGATTAACACAAGCTGGAGGAATCTCTTCCTTTAATGCAGCCACGCAGTTTTCAGCAGCCATGGTTCCCATCCTCGTCCTTGTCTTAATAGAGGCGCTGGCAATATGGGGGAGGACAACCACATTGTCCATATCTGCCAATTCAGGCTCCATAACCGGTTCTTTTTCGTAAACATCCAGTCCTGCCCCAGCTATTTCTTTATTTTTCAAGGCCTTTACCAGTGCTTTTTCATCTACTGTGGGTCCTCTCGATGTATTGATAAGAAAGGCAGTAGGTTTCATCATCTTCAGCTCATTTTCTCCAATGATATGCACGGTTTCAGGCATCAGAGGAACGTGGACAGAGACAAAATCAGACTCTTTGAGAAGGATTTCTTTGCTGACAAATGTGGCCTTTAATGCTTTTTCTTCTTCTTCCGGAGCCCTAAAGGCATCGTGATATAAAACCTTCATTTCAAAACCCAAGGCCCTTTTTGCCACGACCTTACCGATTCGGCCAAAACCTAAAATTCCAAGGGTTGCATGATGGACATCGCTTCCCCACCACTGCATGACTCCCCAGCCTTTCCATTTCCCACTTCTCATGTGTTTATCGGCCTCGGCAATTCTTCGCGCCACAGACATTATTAAAGACCAGGCCAGGTCGGCCGTGGTATCTGTTAAGACTCCAGGGGTATTGGTTACAGCAATTTTTCTCTCTGTAGCAGCGTTTACATCTATATTATCATATCCTACAGCAACATTAGAAATAACCTCGAGATTTGGAGCTGCATCCATCACCTCACCATTCATTATATCTGTTAGAAGACAGACAATGCCGTTCTTGTCCTTCAATCTCTTCTTGAGCTCTTCTGGTGGAAGGGGGTTTTCATCTTCGTTATAATCTACCTCAAAATTATTTCTTGCAATCTCAACAGCCTCTTTAGGTATCTTTTGTGAAATAAGTATTTTTTTACCCAATGTATTCCTCCTTTAATTTAAATTTATTTAAGATATACGAATAGTAAATATTAATTCTTTTTTAAATTTTAGTGGGTTAGCGAAAGATTGTATTATATTAATGACCGACTTAAATTGTCAAGATGATTTTGATAAAAAGTTGAAAAAAAGACTGCACAGAGGAGATAGCGTCTTTCCCTTTCTTCGGATGATATAAAAAACCCTTTTTATCTTTACCCCTCTTATTTTTACCTTTTTTAAGGTTCCTTTTATAAGTTCGTCTTCAACCGCTCTTTTAGAAATAAAAGAGACTCCCAGTCCGCATTTAACCCCCTGTTTTATAGCCTCGTTATTTTCCATCTCTGCAACAACGTTGAAATCATTTATATTGATATGATGTGACTGAAGCTCTTTCTCCATCGTAATTCGGGTCCCTGAACCCCTCTCCCTTGAAATGAAAGACTCCTTCTTTAAATTATTCAGAGAAATAGAATCCTTTTTTGTCCAATCATGGTTTTTTGAACAGATAAGAATAATCTCATCATCAAAGAATTTGTTATATTCGATCTTATTATTTTTAATCCTGGCACCTATCACACCAATTTCAATTGTCCCTTCTAAGACATTTTTAAAGGTTCCCTTCGAATCGGACAGTTTTAGGGTTATTGAGATTTCAGGATGCTTTTTATTAAATTGTTCTATGAGGCTTGGTAATATATAGACGCCTGGGATTGTGCTTCCGCCTATAAAGAGTTTTCCTTTGAAACGGCTCTTGAAATGCTCAAGGGCCTGTTCTGCCTCAGCCCTTAGCTTTAGTATCCTTTTTGAATAATTATACAAAAGGCTACCTGCCTTTGTTGGAAGGATCTCTTTTCCCAACCTATCTAAGAGTTTTATTCCAAGCCTCTTTTCTAATTCTATGATATGTCCGCTTATTGTTGGTTGGGTTAAGTAGAGTTCCTCTGCAGCCTTCGAGAAGCTTTTTAACTCAATGATCTTGGACAATATTTCCAAATCTCGACAATCTAACATATCCTCCTCTATAATTTACTCCTAAAAACTCTTTTGTCGCCTACCCTTAAAGTCAATTTCTTTGCATCAAAATATTCTAAAAGCGGTATGGCATGTTTTCTCGATATCCCTAATAGGTCTCTGAATTGGGCAGCGGTGATTTCTTTGTTTTTTTTAAGAAAATCTTTCAGCAAATCCTCTGCCTTCGACAAATTTTCTTTATGAAAAAATATTTGTTCCTTAATCTTAATTAAATGACCTTCCTCCAATAATAAAGAGACTAATTCCAAAAACCTTTTGTTATCTATGGAGAACTTATTGAATAAATCTTGAGGATTAGGGGGTTTGAAACCAGATAAGAGATATTCCTTTTCAATCTTTTTCTTTAGTTCTTCTTGGTCTTTTTCCAACCTTCTACTGAAAGATGAGAGTCGTATCTTGTCTTTTTCTAGTACGATGAGATTTTGAGACATCAGAAGATTTATCAGAAAAGAATAGGTCTTATCATTTATGAGGGACATCTTATTTCTTAATTCTTCTTTAGATATCCCCGGTCTTAAGGGAAACTTTTTATGAAAGGATTCTAATTCTTTTATTAGTGTATCCTTCAGTTTTAAAAGATTATCTTTATGGATAAAATGTTTATTATCTTCTGTATTAATAATCTGTTTGTTGATTAATATCTCGATAGATTCCTTTATTTTATTTTTTTCTAATGGGAGAATAAGATAGAGATTCTCAAGGCTCATTCCGTCCAAACCAGAATTAAAAACATGAAATTCAACAATATCCTCAAAGGATCCTTCCTTTAATCTCTTTAGCTTCTCAAGAGTCTTTGGGTCAAACCTTTTGTACTTTTTCGGGTTGGCATTTAATATCTCACCGCCTCCAACAGTAATCATCGGGGAATAGCTCCTGATAACATAATAGTCTCCTGAAAGAGCAACAACCGGCTTTTCAAGTTTTATCTGAACATAGGCTTCTTCTCCAGGTTTAAGCTCCTCTTTATCTAAAAGAATAATAACGGCCATGATTTCACCGCTTCCCAGATGAAAGCGAATCTTTTGTCGGTTCTTTAAGGGATGCGGGGAATCTGGAAGGAGAAAAAAGGTAGCATCGTAGAGAAGGGAGGACTTGAGTTGACCCACATGGGCCAGAACATCCCCTCTTTTAATATCAGTTTTATCAACACCTTGTATATTAATGGCGCTTCTCTGACCTGCTATAGCCTCTAAGCTTGATTGATTATGAATCTGTATTCCCCTTATCTTTCCCTGAATGCCCTTTGGAAGCACTTCGATTTTATCCTCTACATTTACTTTGCCTGATACAACGGTTCCTGTGATAACCGTACCAAATCCTTTCATCGTAAATACCCTGTCTATAGGAAGCCTGAAAGGACCGTCTGTTTTTTTTGCTTCAATTTCATTGGCCAATTCCTCTATCTTGATTTTTAATTCTGGAATTCCTTCGCCAGTTAAGGAAGATACAGGGATGATGGGTCTGCCTTCTAAAAGAGTTCCTTTTAAAAAAGATGCGACATCTTCCCTCATCAGTTGAAGCCATTCATTATCTATTAGGTCAGTTTTTGTCAATGCAACGAGGCCGCTTTTTATCTTGAGAAGCTGACATATTGCCAGATGTTCTCTGGTTTGAGGCATAACTCCTTCATCAGCAGCTATAACTAATAGGACAAGATCAATCCCTCCGGCCCCGGCCAGCATGTTTTTTACGAACCTTTCATGCCCTGGGACATCAATGATACCGATATTGACCCTATTGCTTGACTTCATAAAGGCAAATCCTAGGTCTATAGTAATGCCCCTCTCTTTTTCTTCTTTCAATCTGTCTGTATCAATTCCAGTAAGGGCCTTTATCAGTTCGGTCTTGCCATGGTCAATATGTCCGGCAGTACCAAGAATGATCTGTTTCATCTTTTACCCTTGAAGGGATTTAAGGCCAATAAATGCATTAACAATATCTTGGAAGTCTGTTTCATCTATGGTTCTCAGATCAAATAAGAATTGATCTTTATAGATTCTTCCAAGAATCGATGGATGGTAAGACCTGAAATATTGCTCCACAAAATCTACGGATAGGGTCTTTGGCTTCAAGGAAAGAACTCTTGTTGGAAGTTTCTGGAGGGGAAGTGCTCCACCACCGACCTCAGACGTGTTCTCCTGTATTTCTAAATCAAAAATGGCTGATGTTTCTGTATTTTCCATCTCTCTAAGGAGCTTTTCAGCCTTTCTCTCTAGTTCCGTTATAGGCATTGTCAGCATCCTTAATGTTGGAATATTCTGAATGGCCTTTTCCTCATCCAGATAGAGCTTAAGGGTGGCTTCCATCCCAGCCAGTGTCATTTTATCTATCCTCACTGTCCTGTGAAGGGGATTCTTTTTGATAGCATTAATATATGATTCTTTTCCTATAATAATCCCTGCCTGAGGCCCGCCCAGAAGTTTATCCCCACTAAAGGTAACGACGTCAGCACCCTTTTTGATTGACTCTTGGGCTGTTGGTTCTCCCTCTAAACCATATTTTCGTATGTCGATAAGATTACCACTTCCTAAATCCTCCATCACAGGAATGTTGTGTTTTCTTCCCAATGCGACAAGTTCTTCAAGGGGAACCTCTTTTGTAAAGCCCATCATCTTAAAATTGCTCTTGTGAACCTTGAAAATCAGGCCGGTATTTTTATTGATGGCTGCTGCATAATCATCAAGATGGGTCTTATTGGTTGTCCCTATTTCCCTTAATATGGCACTGGTTTTCCTCATGATATCTGGAATCCTGAAGGAGCCACCTATCTCTACCAGCTCTCCTCTTGAGACGATGACCTCTTTTCCAGAAGAGAGGGTATCGAGAGAGACAAGAACAGCCGCAGCATTATTATTCACAACTAAGGCAGACTCTGCCCCAGTTATTTCTTTAACAATATCAACGATATTATCGTTTCTTGAACCTCTCTTTCCAAGCTTAAGATCATATTCGAGATTTGAATAGGAACCGGCTATGGTTGAGATGTGGCTGATAACTTCTTGAGAGAGAACGGACCTTCCGATGTTCGTATGAATGATGACGCCGGTGGCATTAATAACCTTCTTTAAGCAATATTGGCTCGATTCCTTAATATCTGTGAGGGTCATCTTAAGTAGGGTTTCCATAGAGAGATCAATTTTATCAAAGCTGTTGTCGCTATCCTCCTTCAGAATCTCCATTCTTTTTCCTTCAATTACCCTTTTAATTGAATCAACAACAAGGCGTCTGGGGTAACTCTTAGATGTTTCTTTTATCTCTTCCTGTTGGAGGATTTCTTCCACGGAGGGAAGATTTCTCAATAATTTTTGTTTTTTATCTTCCATATCTTTTCTCTTAATTTTTATTGCTTTATAACATACAACTTATTGAAAAGCAAAATATTTAGAGGAAGAAGAAAGGAATGAAGAATTCATTATAGAACTGTTTATTAAAAAAAGACAAAAAAAATATATGGGGATTTAAAGATAGAGAGGTATTAATTTAGAATTTATATCCTCTCTATTTATTTGATGTTTTCATTCCAAGACTTCATCACTTTTATGTAGTTTTCTATTAGGAATTTTTGATAATAATCTATATCTTTAAATTCTATAGCAATATGGAACTCGTTACTATTTTTCTGTTCGCAGCTTAGGACTATCCCTGAGATACCTTTTAGGGAACCATGACTTGGTAACAAAAGAGCGAAATAAATTATTGAGCCTATAATATATGGTTTTTGAGAAATAAATTTTGCTCCTAAAGGAGAAATATCATAGATTTTTCCTCTAAGTTCTGGTTCTGTTTGTACATTTTTTGGATAGATATCAATTGAAGTACATTCTAAAACTGTTCTTGGTGCTCGACGTTTTTCCTTCATCCTTTTATAAAATCACTTATAAATTAAAAAAATTGGATATTTTATATTATCGGCAATCCCTAGTTAAACCTTTAATGTGATTTAAGGAGCAAAGTTTATAAAGAGTTATTAATCAATAACCTTAATCCTGAAAAAAAAATGACCAGCCAGTCACTTTTATTATTTGGCCAATAACATCAAAATTCCGTTGACAATAGGTTATATTTTTTATAATCATGGAGGCTAAATTTATTGATGAGGGATATTCTGTGGATTATAAGGTTAAGTTAGAGATTTTTGAAGGCCCATTAGACCTGTTGTTACATCTTATCAAGAAGAATGAGCTTGATATATATAATATACCCATAGCATTGATAACAGAGCAGTATATAGAGTATCTCGATCTAATGAAGGCTCTTAATCTTGATATTGCAGGAGAGTTTCTTGTTGTGGCATCTACACTCACCCTGATAAAATCGGAGATGCTTCTTCCTTCTCCTGAAGTAGAGGAGGAAGAGGAAGGGGAAGATCCAAGAGCGGAACTCGTGGAGAGACTTTTGGAATATAAGAGGTTTAAAGAATTGGCATTAGAGCTAAAAGAGAAAGAGCTAGCTGAAAGAGAAATCTTTACCAAGGGTGGGGTTTTAGATGTAGATTCAGCAAGAAAGGATCAGGATATCTGGATTGATGCGTCCATATTTGACCTCCTAAATGCTCTAAAGGGCCTTTTGGAGACGCTATCAGAAGATGAAACCAAGGAGATCTTCATTGATGAAATAACAGTCTCTGAAAAGATAAATTTTATTATGGAGAGACTTGAGGGGGAGGATTTCTTAAGTTTTGAGTCGTTATTTTCTCATTTTGGAAACAAGATAGAAGTCATTGTTACTTTTTTGGCCTTATTGGAGTTAATGAAACTAAGGATGGTTACTGTTCAGCAGATAAGTCCATTTGGAACAATAAGAATCTATCAGGCTGTTTAGTTTGAGAGGGGGAGAATATTGGATACAAGGGAGATGAAGGGGATTATAGAGACTTTATTATTTGTTTCCGAGAAGCCTTTGACGATAGAGAGGGTTGTTGAGGTTATCAATAAGGCTGTAGGAAGGGATGTGATCAGGTCTTTATTTAACGAATTAATCATGGAGTATAGAGGTTGTGCTCTTCAGATAAGGGAGGTTGCGGAAGGATATCAGTTATGCACCCGATCTGAGTATAGTGAGTGGATTAGAGATTTTTTAAAGATTGAGAGGCGCTCAAAACTTTCTCGGGCTTCTTTAGAGACTCTTGCGATTATAGCTTATAAGCAGCCGATTACGAGAATGGAGGTTGAGGATATTCGGAAGGTAGAGATAAGTGGCATATTGAAGGGTCTTTTAGAGAAGAGGTTGATCAGGATTGTGGGTCGGAAGAAGGTTTTAGGGAGGCCGATGATGTATGGGACAACGAGGGAGTTTTTGGAGTATTTTGGATTGAAAGAGCTCTCGGATTTACCCCGGAGAGAAGAGTTTTTATCTATGTATGATAAGGGTTCTGCTAAAAAAGAAGAAGAGAAAGAAGCAGAACTCTTTGACAATAATTCCCATTGATTATCCCTAAAAATAGAATTTTCAACAGAGAGTGACTTAGAGATTTATTTTACTCTTACTCGCTTTGTATTTCTTAAAATAGAAAAAAGCACCCTGCTTTTATCTGAATAATATTTTTTTAGGTTTTGCTTTCAGAAAAAATATTTTATCTCATTATGCGTGTTCAAAAGTTTCTTTCCGAAGTTGGTATCGTTTCAAGGAGAAAAGCAGAGAAATTAATTTTAGAGGGAAGAGTAACTATAAATGGAGAAATTGTCAGGGAATTATGGAAGCAGATTGACCCTAAAAAGGATTGTATAAAGCTGGATAATAAAATTATAAAGAGAAAACAAAAGAAGATTTATATTCTTCTTTTTAAGCCTAAGGGGTATGTTACTACTCTTAAGGATGAAAAGGGGAGACCTACTGTTGGTGATCTCTTAAAGGACATTAAGTTTCGTGTATTCCCTGTAGGCAGGTTAGATTATAATACTGAAGGACTGCTCATTTTAACAAATGATGGTGATATGGCACAAATAATGAGCCATCCAAGATATGGCCTTAAAAAGACTTATATGGCAAAAGTATCCGGTATTTTAAATGAGAAAGCCATTAACACATTAAAGAAGGGTGTAAAATTAAGCGAGGGGAAAACAAGGCCGGCAAATGTAAAGGTGATCAAAACCTTAAAGAATAGTTGTTGGTTAGAGATAACGATTAAGGAAGGTAAAAAAAGGCAGATAAGAAGAATGTTTGAGATGATTGGACATCCTGTAAGAAAACTGAAAAGAACAAAGATAGGTTTTTTGAAGCTCGAAGGCCTTCTCCCTGGAGAATATAGATATCTTTCATCATCTGAAATAGAATTATTAAAAAAAGAAATCCAAAAAGCATAAAGACAGTGACTTTAAATTAGATTGACATCATTTCCTATTTTTGATAATTCTAAAAAACTAAATCAATTAAGGAGATATTGATTGTTTAATTTGAGATCGACTTTTTATCTATTTTTTTTATTGCTTATAATTTTTGTTTTTATTTCTCCTCAATCAAGTGATGCCCAAGTCGAATCGGTCTTTTCTAATATAATTTCTATCGGGAGAGGGGTTATTATTGATGAAAATCAAGCAAATGCAAGAAACGAAGCTATCAATAATGCGATGAGAATTGCAATAGAGCATGCTGTTAATCTCATCATTGATTCTGAAAGGATAGCTAATAATTATGAACTGTTGAAGGAAGAAATCTTTGAAAAGAGTATGAGATATATACAGAGTTATAAAATTTTTTATGAAAGCCCTGATATTTCTCTCAATATATACGAGGTCGGCCTACAGGTGATGGTTCCTATGGGAAATTTAAAAAGCGATCTTATTGCTATAGGTATTATAGAGAAGAGAAAACATAGACCAAGAATGATGGTGGTTGTAGAAGAGGAAACGGATATTCAATCAAAAGGGAACGGTGAGAAACCAACAATGTCAGAAATCGCTCTGATTCAAAATTTTAGTGAAAGTGGATTTGACCTTGTGGATCAGGTGGCTATTAGGAAGGGTCTTAAAAGAGAACAAATTGTACAAGCAGTAGCAGGAAATAATAGGGCTGCCGCTGCTATGGGCCTTCAGTTTGGAGCGGATATCATTATTTTAGGAAAGGCTGTTGTAAAAGAGAGAGTGAAATCCGGCATAGATACTTATCAAAAGTTTGTTCAAGCGAATATCTCCGCTAGGGCTTTGGATGTAAACACCGGTTCCATAATCTCAATAGGGAGTGAGTATACTATATCTTCAATAGAAGAGAGGACGGATACGGATATATACTCCCAACTTATTAAAGAGACATGCAGAAAGCTCTCGAGATATTTTGTTGATAAATTCAATATTATTTCTCCAGAAAAAAGAGATGAATTCGCCAAGATTTATTTAACAATTGAGAATATAAATGTTTCTCAATTATCTGTATTGAGAAATATATTAAAAAATGAAGTTCCTGGCATCTTAAGTTTTTTGCAAAAGAGCTATATTACTAAGGTAGCCCAAATAGAAGTCGAGTTTGCTGGGGATATAGAGTCTTTGATAAATGAGATTGTTGTAAAGAACTATGGAACTTTTCAAATAAAGATATCAAGCTTCATAGAGAATAAAATACATCTCCAAGTCATTTTATAGATATTTGTTTTGAGTGAGAGAGATTTTATGAATTTAGCGAATAGGATTACAATTATCAGGATTATTGTAATACCTTTTTTTATAACCCTTCTTATTTATGGATATCTGATTCTTGCATTAATACTCTTTTGTCTTATGGGTCTAACGGATGGGGTTGATGGATTTATTGCGAGAATCAAAGGGCAGAAGACTGAATTAGGAACATTTCTTGACCCTTTAGCTGATAAACTCCTTTTAACTACCTCCTTTATCACTCTGTCAATCGTTGGAGAAATTCCTGTTTGGATAACTATTTTAGTTGTAAGCAGAGATGTGATCATTGTCATAGGTGCATTAGTGACTCATATCCTTACTGATAACCTTGTAGTATCTCCCAGTATATTAGGGAAAGCGACAACCTTTGTTCAGATTCTAACCATATCTCTCGTACTATTATTCTATGTCCTGCATAAATCATCGCCGATTCTTACAATTCTATTCTTGACAACTGCTTTTTTTACAGTAGCTTCAGGTATAGGTTATATCTATCGTGAAGTGAAGATAATGAATGGTGAATAAAAAATTTTTGTTGTAAAAAAAGGCGAAGACAGCAGATTTTCGTAAGAGATAATTAAATGACAAGACATTTTTGGTGAATTTATTAAAAAACACAGAGGGTAAAAACAGAGGGTAAAAAAGGAATGAAATGATTATACAGAACAATTTAAAAAAATCACTTATACTAACAATTTCTATAGCTGCTGTTCTTTATTTCATATTTATTTCTCGTGATATACTCATGCCTTTTGTTATTGCAATGTTATTGGCCTATATTTTAGACCCTCTTGTTGATCGATTACAGAAGTTTAAGATTCCAAGAATAATGGCAATTATATTACTGACAATCGTACTGGTTTCCCTACTCGCCCTCTTTAGTATTATTGTTTTTCCTTTGATCAAGATTCAGGTCGATTCTCTTATAGAAGATATGCCTTTATACATTGAAAGAACAAAGAAGATGATTATACCCATCCTTGATCGCATAGCGGCAAAACATAGCGATAAGGTTCAGCTCATCATTGAAGAAGGTATGAAAAGGCTTAGTACATTTCCTTTAAGAATTTTAGATGCAATAACTTCTTTTATTTTTAATGCTCTATCAACATTTGTAAATATAGTAATAGTAGCTATCAATCTTTTGATAATCCCTGTAGCAACATTTTATTTATTAAAAGATTTTGATCGAATAAAAGAAAAGATTAAAGAATATCTCCCTCCTTCATCCAAAGAGTCAATTGTAGAAAAAATAAGAGAAATTGATACGATTCTTGGAGCCTTTATAAAAGGGCAACTCACTGTTTGCCTTATTTTAGCCGTATTGTATAGCATGGGGTTATACATAATAAATATTCCTATGGGCGTTTTGATAGGTATTGTGGCTGGTTTTGCTAATATCATTCCTTATTTAGGGCTTGTAGTAGGCATTGTTCCTGCTCTTTTTTTGGCATTCTTACAGTTTAAAGATTTCGAGCATATCATAGGGGTTATTCTAGTTTTTGGGATTGTTCAGTTTTTTGAAGGAAATTTTATAACTCCAAGGATAGTAGGAAATAAGGTTGGATTGCATCCTGTAGTTATCATGATTGCTATATTAGTCGGCGCTAAATTTTTCGGTTTTATCGGGATTTTATTAGCTGTTCCTATTGCTGCTATATTAAAGGTCTTTATAAGTTCAGGATTAGTTAAATATAAAAATTCCAGCCTTTTTAACCAGACATAAAAAACTTTTTTGGGTTTTAAATATTATGCTATAGTATCAAAAAATAGCAAATAAGAGGCTCTAAGAATATGAATGACTCGAGATCTTCCTCTGGATATGACATTCAATCAGTAGTAAGGGCATTAAAGGTATTAGAATTATTTACTGCTGAAGTACCATCCTTGGGATTGAAAGAGATAACACAAAGGGTTGGTTTATCGAAACCAACCGTATTTAGAATATTAAGCACTCTTAAGAGAATGGATTACATTGAACAAGATCCCAGTTCAGGCAAGTATATGTTGGGGCTTAAGGTGTTTGAAATAGGGAGTGCTTGTATTAATAAGATGAGTTTGAGGTCTTTTGCCATGCCTTTGCTTCAAGAACTGGTCGATAAATGTAAAGAGACGGTTCATCTTGCAATATTGGATAGAGGAGAGATCATCTATATCGATAAAATAGATGGTACTCAGACAATAAGAATGATGTCTGCTGTTGGAAAGAGAGCGCCTGCCCATTGTACATCAGTAGGCAAAGCCATCCTATCTCATAAATCACCTAAAGAATTAGATAATGTTCTATCAAATATTAAAATGGTCAAATTAACTAAGAATTCAATTATAGACAAAAAAGAACTCAAAAAAGAACTACAGCAGATAAAAAGACAGGGATATGCAATTGATAATGAAGAGTTGGAAATAGGCCTTAAGTGCGTTGGAGTTCCTATATTTGATTATCATGGAGATACAGTTGGGGGTATTAGCGTATCAGGGCCATCAACCAGATTTACAAACGTAAGATTAAGAAATGAATTAGTACCACTTATTGTGAAGACTGCTGAGAAGATATCTCGCAGGCTGGGCTTTAAAAGTAACTTTTATGGAGGAGGATATGGTGAAAAAGATTAAATTGAATATTGGTGGCAACGAATTTCAGGGAGAGTTAAATGAGACAAAGACAGCGGAAGCGGTTTGGGAAAAGTTACCCATAAAAGCAAGCGGAAATCGTTGGGGAGACGAAATATATTTTTCTATTCCTGTAAAGATGGGATCAGAAAACCCAAAAGAGGTAGTTGAAAAAGGAGACTTAGCCTATTGGCCTCCAGGAAATGCGTTTTGTATCTTTTGGGGACCTACACCTGCAAGTGTGGGAGATGAATGCAGACCTGCAAGCCCCGTCAACGTATTCGGCAGGATTTTGGGAGACCTCTCAGCATTAAATGATATCAAATCCACAGAGGTAACAATAGAAAAAGAAGAGTAACTCAAACCAATCTTCTTTTATTTATATCCATAACTTTCAAGATGTTATCTATATAATAAAAAATTGTATAATGTATTAAATATTTTTAATAAAAAATACTTGACAAATAAAACAATAGTGGTATGATAATCAGACCATTGAGATGAAATACTGTTTCACAATGTGAAATACCTTTTATCCCGAAATATTTTTTGAGCAGGGATTAAAATTTAGATTATATAAAATGAAACAAAGTTTCATAATATGGACCATCATATTGTATTAATTCTCTTTTAGGAGGGAAGAATTATGGCAAAAATGCTCGTTACAGACGCTATTGTAAAAATCCTGGAGGATGAAGGTATAGAAGTTGCCTTTGGGATTCCAGGGGCTGCAATTAATCCTCTTTACAAATCTTTGAGTCAATCAAAAAAGATAAGGCATTTTATTTCCCGGCATGAAGAAGGGGCTTGTCATTCAGCAGACGGATATGCCAGAGTTGCTGATAAGGTGGGATTGTGCCTTGCAACTTCTGGACCTGGAGCTACCAATTTTGTAACGGGGCTCTATACTGCTAAAGTTGATTCTATTCCAATTGTTGCTATTACGGGGCAGAATGTAAGAGCTTTGTTAGGAAAAGAGGCCTTCCAAGCAGTAGATATTGCTGAAATTGTTAAGCCAATAACTAAAAAAAGCTATTGCATTACTGAGGCAAGCAGAGTTCCTGTTCTCTTTAGAGAGGCTTTTAGAATTGCAAGAGAAGGAAGACCAGGTCCTGTTCTCATTGATCTTCCTATGGATCTTCAGAGAGAAGAGATTGAATATGACCCTGATGCTGATCACCCCTTGGAGTTCTCTAAACCAGGCCCAAGAATGAAATCAATAGAAAAAACCATTGATATGATTCTTGAAGCTAAAGCCCCTATAATCTTGGCAGGTGGAGGAGTGGTCATTGCAAATGCCACCAAAGAGTTTCTAGAATTTGCAGAGTATATGTCTATTCCTGTGGTTACAACCTACCAGGCAAAAGGTGGTATTCCAGCAGACCATCCTTATTATGCAGGCAATGTAGGCATTCAGATTAATACCCTCCTTGGAAACAAAACATTCTTGGAGTCTGATCTGGTTCTGGGCATAGGCTGTCGCTTTGTTGACAGGCATACAGGTGACCTTTCTGTTTATACCAAGGGAAGGAAATTTATTCATGTTGACATTGATCCCAACCAAATTGGAAAGATTGTACCTGTAGAATTAGGTATTGTCAGTGATGCGAAATTGGCCCTAGAAGCCATGCTCAAGACAGCCAAAGAAAAGACCCCTCAGAGACCTCCCAATGGAAGGGTTAAAGATATAGCCTTATTGAAAAAAGAGATGGCACGAAAGATGGATTATGACGATATACCGATTAAGCCCCCGAGGGTATATAAAGAAATAAACGAGTTTTTTGATAAAGATACTATTTTTACCTCGGGATGCGGTCTGAATCAGATATGGTCAGGTCAGTTTCAGGATGTATACAAACCAAGAAGGTATATCATGTGTGGTTGTGCAGGAACTTTAGGTTTTGACATCCCAGCAGCAATCGGAGCAAAACTAGCAAGTCCGGAGAGTACTGCAGTAGCTGTTATGGGTGATGGTGGTTTCGGATTTTTATGTTCTGAGTTAGCTGTGGCATCTCAATACGATATCCCAATAATAGTAGTTGTGATCAATAATGGATACCTGAGTCTTATCAGGCAACATCAAAAGTATGCCCTTGATTTTGAATATCAGGTGGATCTGAGATATAAAGAGCATTTAATCGATATAGTAAAGGTTTCAGAGGGGTTTGGTTGCTATGCAGAAAGGGTGAATAAGCCAGATGAGATTAAAAATGCTTTTCAAAGAGCGGTTGATTCAGGAAGACCTTCAGTTATCGATATCATGGTAGAAAGGACTGCAGATGCAGCTATGGGTCTTTCCATTGATGCTATAAAGGAATTTGAACCTATTCCAGCTAAGCCTAAACAAAATGTTTAAAGTAAGATAATAGTGGAACTCCCCCCATTTCTTTTCATTCATTTCTTCTAAAAACCATATCTCAGCATGAAAAATTTTATTGTCTCAAAATATTCATTGGAAAATAGAAAGAAGATTTAGTATAAATTTCTTAAGATAACTTTAACAAAAGGAGAAAAAGAGCTATGAAAAAAATAGGTTTTATTGGATTAGGGATTATGGGAAAACCCATGGCAAGGAATCTTATGAAGAAGGGGTACAGTCTTGTTGTTTACAATAGAAGTAAAGAACCCATTGAGGAATTAGTAAATGATGGGGCCAAAGCTGCTTTATCGCCAAAAGAGGTTGCAGAAAAATCAGAAATTATTATAACCATGCTTCCCGATTCACCAGAAGTGGCAGAGGTAATTTTAGGAAGAAATGGTCTCTTGGAGGGTGCAAGGAAAGGGGCTATCATAATAGATATGAGTTCAATTTCACCGGTCATTACTAAGAAGATCTATAAAGAGGTATCTAAAAAGGGTGTAAAAATGATTGATGCGCCGGTCAGTGGGGGAGAAACCGGGGCTATTGAAGGGGCCCTTGCTATTATGGTTGGCGGTGAAAAAAAGGTCTTTGAAGACTGCTTAGGGATCTTTAAGGTTTTAGGAAAGAGCATTGTCCATGTGGGTGATATAGGGGCTGGAGGATTTGTAAAATTGGCAAATCAAATTATCGTGGCCCTGAATATGGAGGCCATGTCAGAAGCCCTTGTATTGGGAGTAAAGGCTGGGGTTGATCCGAAGTTATTATACGAAGCAATCAAAGGAGGGCTGGCTGGGAGCAGGGTGTTGGATGCAAAAGTTCCGAACATCTTAGAGAGAAGGTTCAAAGCTGGGTTTAAGATTAGACTCCATATAAAAGATCTGAAAAATGCACTGAATAGTGCAAAAGAGCTGGGGGTTTCCCTTCCTTTAACTAGCTTAGTTCATGAAATGTTTCAAGCATTAAATAGAGAGGGAAAAGGAGAAGAAGACCATTCAGCGATCATCAAATTTATTGAAGGACTCGCAAAGGTTGAGGTGAAAGGAGAGAGGGAGTCAATCTCTTCTTGATATCTTTTAATTATCTATTTAAAATATTTTTAGATTATCGAAAGTAAATAGTCTGAAATTGATTGAGAATAATAGGGTGAGTAATTATAATCAAGATTTCATTGTTTATTCAAAAGCTGAAAGGAAATCTCTTTAAAAAGGAAAGTTATCGGAAATTTTAGAAATAGCCTGGAAGTTTAAAACCTTCTTGGATTAAACTAAGTATAACAGCTAGAACTATTCCGAATGCTGCAATTGATAACAAAATAATGATCACTCTTTTCATTCCTTACCTCTCTTAGGGACTAAAATACTTTTTTAAAAAAAATTCTTGTCCTTATATAATAAATCTCGATCATTGTCAATGTTTTTTTGTCAATGTTTTTTTTGTCAATGTTTTTCTCCCAATTTTTTTAATAAAAAAGCTTGACATTTTATTAGGTTAATAGTTAAATCTCAGTTAAAGTATCTTGAGAAGATTATTTTTCTTCGTTTCTTATCGGAAAATCGGACAGGAGAGAAGATTTTCTGCTGACGTCTCATCTGACATACTGCTCAATATCAAGAATTGCCACCAAAATTTCAGGATGCTTAATCACAGACGGGATTTTTCAGAAAAAAAGAGAAAAGAATTGTTCTATAAATTGTTCCATTCTTATCTTATTTTTTGGGCAAGAAGAAAATCTTATCTAAGAAGGGAGGTGGCTATTTAACTCATCTCAAAATAAATTATGAAAGGAGGAAAAGCGTATGGCTGATGAAGGTGTCTCAAGAAAGGGTGAGGAAGTCTGGACCATTCCAAAAGGTGGAATGGACTCTTTGGGTGTAAAGGATCTGCCTGCAATTCCATTAGGGAAAATGGTTATGCTGGGGCCGAGTATTATCGTTTTAGGTATTGCCCTTGGTGGCGGCGAGCTCATCATGTGGCCGAGGCTTACTGCACAATATGGGGCCGGGTTGATGTGGCTGGCTATTTTAGGGGTTTCACTACAGTGGTTTATAAATGTTGAGCTTGGCCGTTATACCCTTGCAACAGGTGAATCCTTCTTTACAGGCTGTTCGAGAGCGTGGAAGGGCTTTGGTTGGTTTTGGTTTGCCTCAGCCATTCTTATCTATATGTGGCCTGGCTGGGCTGCAACAGGTGCAACAGCATTAGATGTATTATTAGGGGGAACAGGTGCCAACTGGAGATGGTGGGCTGAATTTACTCTTGTGCTCACAGCCGTAATCCTCCTGGGTGGTCCTGTTGTCTACAATTCAGTGGAAAAGGTATCGATGTTTTTTATGGGGGCTACGGCTGTTATTCTTGTAATCACAATTTCTTTGGTTGTTACTCCTGCTGGGGTAAAGACTATGGCAAAGGGTATTTTATTTAATGCTGGTGGAGATTGGTGGCTGCCACCAGGAATAAATCTTTTTGCCCTGTTTGGTGCGGTTATCTACGCAGGGGCTGGAAGCTTAGGAAACCTTGCCTATACCTTTGCTGTTCAACAAAAGCAGTGGGGGATGGCTTCTCATATTGGTAGGGTTACAAGCCCTCTGACAGGTAAATTGGAACCCGTTCCAACCGCAGGAAATGTATTTGAGACTACAGAGAAGAATATGGCTCTATGGAATAGGTGGTACAAGATAATGAGGAATGATGTAACCATCTACTTCTGGATTGCCAATATCGTTGGAATAGTTCTCCTTGCCCACGGCGCATTAGAAGTTTTGCATCCTGCGGGCTTGGTTCCCAAAGGAGCCCAAATAGCTGTAACCCAGGCAAATATGTTAGCTTCGAAGGCAGGGGAGTTTGGAAGGGTTATATTCCTGGCCATGTCTTTCTTTATCATGTATAGCTCCCAGTTGGTGGCCTTGGATTTGGGGTCTCGAATGATATCAGAGATCCTCTATACCCATACAGACTTACATGAGAAGTATTCCTTGAGGGGAATATACACAATTTCTCTTCTCGCCTTGTTAGTATTTGCTGGCTGTGCCCTTTGGATTCCTACGAAACCCTTTATCCTATTTCTTATGGGTGCGGTCCTTGGAGGTTTCACTATGGCGGTCTATAGTCCGATGCTGTTATTTATGAACACAAAATTTCTGCCAAAGGAAATTCAACCAAGCACCTTTATCAAAGTAGGATTAGCGATTGCTTCAGCGGTATACATCATCTTTTCGATAGTGGTTATCCTGAACAAGGTATTTGGGGTTGGAGCCTAATAACTAAGAAAAAATCCGAGAGATTTTTAAGAGGGGTTTTTTAAAACCCCTCTTTTTTTATCAAAAAAGGAGTTAAATTTACTATACAAATTCTGCGCTTTTAGGTTGATTATAAACAGTTTAAATTGTAAATTGGATAATTAAGGTATAGATTAATAGGGTATTGAGTTTAAACACGACGTTTTAGAGGATATCTGAAAAAAATTATATAAAAGGTAAAATCAACAGAGAGGTAAGCAGAAATAATGATAGATTTATTGAATGGTAACGATGCAGCAGCCGAAGGTGCGAGGCTTTGCAGGCCAAAAGTCATACCAACCTATCCCGTAACTCCAATGGCTCCTGTACTTACTAGAATTGCAAAGGACATAGCAGATAAAAAATTAGATGCTAACCTGGTTCAGTTGGAGTGCGATCAGAGCGCAATTGCAGCATGTGCAGGTGCTTCTTTAGGGGGCGCAAGGGTCTTTACCGCAACGAGTTCACAGGGCTTGGCTTATATGCATGAGCATCTCTTTTATATTTCTGGATTGAGGCTTCCTGTTGTAATGGGAGTGGTTAATCGTTCTCTTTCAGCACCTCACTGTCGGCTGGCAGATCACAATGATGCCTTAGCCCAGAAGAGCACTGGATGGATACAATTCTTTTGTGAAGATATCCAGGAGGTCTTAGATAACTGTATTCAGCTATATAAAATCTGTGAGCATAAAGATGTTCTTCTGCCAGGTATGTTTTGTTATGAGGCCTATATCCATTCTCATACATTAGAAACTGTTGAAATCCCTGAACAGAGCTTAGTAGACGGATTTTTGGGAGACTCAAAACCTGCCTGGACGATTTTAGACCCTGAAAACCCTATAACAATTAATCCTAATACGAGTGATCAGTATTATACAGAGTTTCGATATCGACAATCTGTGGCAATGGATAAGAGTAGGAAGATTATAGAAGATGTAGCCTTAGAATTTAAAAAGATTTTTGGGAGGGATTACAAGGGGTCCATAGAGGTTTGGCCGGAGGATAAGGGGGAGATTGTAATTGTAACTATGGGTGCCATGGTTAAGACCGCTAGACAGGTTATTCTGGAATTGAGAGAAAAAGGGAAGGATATCAAAATGGTAAAGGTCAGGGCCTTTAGGCCTTTTCCTTCGGAGGAACTACAAAATGCCATGAAAGATGCTAAAAAGGTTATTGTGATCGATAAAAACAATACTCCAGGTTTAGGAGGGTCCCTCTATCATGAACTGAGGTCCTCCCTTTACGGAATGAAAAGGCAACCTATAATATACAGCGCAATCGCTGGTTTAGGAGGAAGAGATGTTAGCATTCCTCAAATTAAGGATTTAGTCAATAGGGTTTCACGAGACAGAGATGGATCTCTAAATAGTGGAAAGCCTTTATGGATTGGGCTTAAGAAGGGAGTGAGGTAGAATGGTTGATAATAATAAAAGAAGAGGGCAGGAGTTAGTATCAGAAGAGGGATTGTATACTACCCCAGACGTAATTAAAGGGACTCTTTGTGAGGGTTGTGGAGGGATTATGGCCCTAAAGACGATTATTAATGTCTTAGGTAAGAATACTGTCGTTTCAATTCCAGCCAGCTGCATGGCCAATGTAAGTGCTACCCAGAAAAAAACATCTTTCAGGATTCCCTTTGTTCATACTCTCTTTGGGTCAGCCCCGGCTGTGAGTACAGGGTTGAAGGCTGCCTACGATGCATTAAACAAGAAAGACATTAATATTGTTACGATTGCTGGGGATAGCGGGAGTCTTGATATCGGGTTTCAAGCATTATCGGGTCAGGCATCCAGAAATGATAATGTTCTCCATATATGCTATGATAATGAAGCAGCTATGGCAACAGGGGGTCAGGTCAATTCTACTTCTCCAAATAAGGCATTAACCTTAACAACCCCGATGGGTTCTCCCTTTATTAAGAAGAACGGACCTGCAATTATGGTGGCTCATAGAATTCCTTACGTAGCAACAGCATCCATATCTCATGTTAAAGATTTAGAGCTTAAGATAAGAAAGGCAATGAAGATTCATGGAATGAAGTATATCCACATCTTGGCTCCCTGTCCCATATCATGGGACTATGATTTTAAAAAGACAGAAGAGATGGCGAATTTGGCAGTTAAGACAGGCCTTTGGATGCTATATGAAGTAGAATCTGGTTCCTTTTCTCTAACCTATAAACCCTCGCAAAGAATATCGGTTAGAGAATTTTTTGAATCCCAGGGGAGATATAGCCTCTTGACAGAAGAGGATATTAATACAATTCAAAATGAGATTGATAATATGTGGAGAGATATTGATGAAAGAGATTAGAATATATGGAAGAAGGATGCCCTACATATTGAATAACTTTTTGGAGGGGGCAAAAATTTTGGCAAAGGCTGCTGTTTTTGAAGGCAAATATGTACAGATAAGGGAACCATGGGACTTTTTAAGGGGAGGAAGACCAAACGCCGTTACCTTAAGAATAGACACAAAGCCGATAAATACACTAGCTAAGGATTACCGCTTAGACATGGTTGTTGTTTCAGAAAGGGATTTGGTAGTTGTCTCAAAATTTGGCATTGTTGAGAAGATTGATATTACCCACTATTTAAAGAATGATGGGATTATTCTTTTGAATACCAAGGATAGGATTCCGCTTCAGGATTATGATGAGAGAATCATAAATCTTGATATGAATCAGATTGCAGTCGATTACAATACAGGGCTTCGATTTCCTCTGGTAGGTGCCATCAATAAACTTCTCAGCTTGGTGTCTGAAAAATCATTACAACAGGCGATTCGTGATGCATCAGAGGGGGATAGTTTTGCAAACAACTTAAAGGCTGCTGAGAAGGCATACTCAAAGCTAGAAGAATCAAAAAAGTTATCCTCCATGAAGAGTAGCCAGACAAGTAAGGCCATGAATAATCTAAAAAAAGTTAAGATATAAGTCGAGATAATACCTGAAAAAAGTCCTATCAATTATTTTATCGAATAAAAAACCATCTTTTTAATAATCAAACATCCTAGTTTTCATTTGATTTCTAAAAGATAAACCATGATATTTGTATATTGAGTAAAAAAGTGTTTGACAATTGATTAAAGTCAGATTTTATAATCAAAGAGTCTTATCTTAGAAATTTATTGACAAACGAGATTTAGAAATGCTACAAAATTTTTTTGTTGAATGATATATATATAGATGAGACAAACTTAATTTAAAGGAATCATTAATGAAAAAGGTTGATGAAATTGCTAAAGACTTGAAAGAAATGGTTCAGGGAGAAGTTCTCTCAGATGAGATAAATAGGTTTTTATATACCTATGACGCCAGTATATTTAAAATGAGACCTCTCTTAATCGTTTTACCTAAATCAAAAGATGATGTGATAAACGTATTAAAATATGCCAATAAAGAGGAAATTCCTGTTACTGCAAGAGGAGGAGGTTCTGGCAGGGCGGGTCAGGGAATTGGTCCAGGGATCATTATAGATTTCTCAAGGTATATGAACAAACTCATAGAGATAAATACAGAAGAAAATTATATGATAGCACAACCCGGCATAACCCATACGGAAACGAATGAGATTCTTAAGGGATACAAAAAGATGCTTGGCCCAGACCCTTCCAGCGGAGATATGGCTACTATAGGAGGAATGGTGGCTAATAATTCTAGCGGACCTCACTGTCCAAAATATGGTCCTATGAAAGAACACGTTCTCTCTCTTGAGGTTATCTTGGTAAATGGAGATATTATCCATACAAAAAGGTTGAGCGTTGACAGCGATGAGTATAAGGCTCTTATCGAAAAAGATGATTTAGAGGCGAGGCTATATCAGAAGGTTATAAAATTAATAGAGGAAAACAAAGACCTTATAGAGGGAAAAAGGCCTTATGTTACAAAAAATTGTAGTGGATATAATCTCTGGGATACGGTCATTAATGGATATCGAGACCTATCAAAGCTGATTGTTGGATCTGAAGGAACATTGGGGATTGTAACAGAAGCTAAGTTAAGAATAGTGGATATTCCAAAACATACCTCATCAGCATTATTGATCTTTGATAGCTATGAGAATATTGGTAAGGCTATTTGGGAGATCTTACAGCTAGGAACCAGTATGGCTGAGATAATGGAGAGGAATCTTCTTGAAATAACCAGGTCCAATGACTCTGAATTGGATAGATTTCTACCCAAGGATATTGAAGCAGGGGTTTTGATTGAGTTTGATAGCGATTCTATGGATGAGATCGAAGAGAAGATGAAGAAAGCAAAGGAAAAGATAGTAGAAGAACTCGGTTATGCCAGGGAGATAACCATTGCCAAAAATCCTGGGGATAAGGCAAAGCTCATAAAAATTAGAAAAGCAGCGGCATCCATTCTCAATAAGATAGAGGGACCGAAAAAACCGGTTGCCTTTATTGAAGATGGGGCTGTGCATCCCTCTAGACTTTCAGAGTATATCTCCGGACTGCAGAGAATATTCAAGAATTATGATGTTGCAGCCAATATCTATGGCCATGCTGGCGACGGCAATCTCCATACAAACCCAATCCTCAATCTCAAGGATCCAAAAGATATTGAAAAGATGAAGAATATATCCAGAGAAGCCCTTGAACTTGTTCTTTCATTACAAGGGACGATAAGCGGAGAGCATGGTGACGGTATATCGAGGGCATATTTTGTAAAGAAGCAGTTTGGTGAACTCTATGGTGTCTTGAAAGAGATAAAAAAGCTCTTTGACCCAAATGGCATTCTAAATCCTGATAAAGTTTTAACAGAAGACGAAGACCTATTAACAAAATACCTGCGATATGGGGCTGAGTACAGGTGGAAGGAGACAAAAAGCTTCTTTGATAAGGAAGAGCTACGAAGGGAAATTGAGAAGTGTCATGGGTGCGGGACCTGCCGCTCTTACTGTCCAATCTATCTGGAATTGAAAGATGAAAAGAGCAGTTCACGGGCCAAGAGCAATGTCATGCGCGGAATCATCTCTGGAGAATTGGATATAGACAAATTAACGAGTAAACAGATTAAACAAATAATGGATCATTGTATCAACTGCAAACAGTGCCTAACAAAATGTCCCACAGGGGTCAATGTTCCTCTGATCTGTCAGATGGCAAGAACCTATTATGTGGAGAAGAAG
>Ga0307379_10003307_pt1 | contig 23477 bp, 24 predicted proteins | sample UN2MG_FD_202237 | JGI IMG/M metagenome (GOLD analysis project Ga0307379, IMG submission 202237) | Soil microbial communities from Risofladan, Vaasa, Finland - UN-2 | ecosystem: Environmental > Terrestrial > Soil > Coastal area > Acid sulfate soil | place: Finland: Risofladan, Vaasa | collected... | reverse complement strand
CAAGGATTATTTTTAAACACGATTTTAAGAGGGCTTGGGTGCGAATGTTTCTTGCTTGGCGCTCCCGTCGGCCGGTTCGCCAAGCCGGTTGGGGCCGACGTTCCGGATCTGTTCTTTGCCGGGCCGCGAAGAAACATCATGATTTACTTGGCGATCCTTGGCGCTCTTGGCGTCTTGGCGGTTTTCTTACGGCCTATTTTGGACAAGAGTGATGAATTATCCCCCTTTTTTTAACTGAGTTATTGCCCTATTAAATAGGTATTACCCAATTCCCGGTTAATCTGCTCACCAAATTGTTTCGTGATCAGATTATCTGATCAGCCTTTGAAACGGAATCAGTGGGAGCAAGTTATTACCCTCTTTATTACCTCTTTTTAAGGTTATTACCCTTTTTCTTCCAAGGGGCGCCGGGCCCGCGGCCCAGGCATTCCACCTTACCGGCTTTTTTAAGATCGCGTAGAACCACCCGGATCATGTCTCGGCTGACGCCGGGACAAACCCGTTCCAAATCGGACAATGAAAACGGGCCGGACATGCCTTGGATCGCGGCCGCGACCAACTCTGTTTTCGACCCTCTGGGCGAGGCCATTTGGCCTGCCCGCTCTTCGAATTCCCGGTAAGCGGCCTTGAGAATAAAAAGAAGGTAGTTTATATAAGGCCAAGGATCGTGCTTTCCCTGATGCCAGCCCTCGGAGCTTTGTTCCAGGGTTTCGTAGTATCGTTCCTTGTTCTGTTCGATCAACCGCTCCAGGCTCACGAAACGGCCGACCTCAAAACCCAGGCGGTAAGCCTGCAGGAGGAGAAGGAGCCTCGAGACCCGGCCATTGCCATCGCGGAAGGGATGGATGCAAAGCAAGTCCAGGTTGAAGGCGGCGAGCACTGCCAGGGGGTGGATCTGGCGCTTCTTTAAACATTCGTCCCATAGCTCGATCAACTCCCTCATCGCCCCTGGGGCATTGGAAGCGGTCACGGTCTTGAACCGCACCCGCGAGCCGCCGTCCGCGAATTTTTCTATGATATCGCCGTTCTTTTCCTTATATTTCCCCGCGTCCCAGATTTCACCGCGGGCCAGGCGGTGGAGTTCCCTGATGGTCGCCTCGGACACGGGAATCTTCCCGCCTTTTTCGTGGATCCATTTCAAGGCCCGGCGGTAGCCGGCGACCTCCTCCTCATTCCGGTCGCGCAGGATGGGCCGGCCGAAGATGATGGTCGCAATACGCTTTTCATCCACTTCAATCCCTTCGATCCGGTTGGACGACACGGCGCTCTCGATCAGCGCATGCTCGCGCAGGGCCTTGAGCCTCTGCGGCGACTGGCGGGTGAACAATTCCTGTTTTCCCTTGGCCTCGCCCAGATCGGCCAGATACCATGAGGTCGCGGCAGGAATATTCTTCACCCGCGAAGAAAATTGTCGAAGGGTCATCATGGGCTAATGTCTCCAGACCCTGTCTCTCGTTCGGGCTTATGTAATAACATCATTGTGAAACTATCCGATAACGGGACGCGAGTGTCAAGAAATAGCAGGAGATTCGGGTAGGAAAAAGTCAAGAGCGCGGGCTTCGAGGACCGAGACCCGCGCTCTCAAGATCCTTTTGAATAAAAGCTACTGGCCCAAGTCCGCGCGCTCGGCGACCTTGAGGCGGTTCAAGGCGCGCTTGAGGGCGGCTTCGGCGCGGGTGATGTCGGTGTCCTGACTGGCGGGGTCGAAGTCGGAGATGCGGCGCTCGGCCCTCTCCCTGGCCGACTCGGCGCGCTTTACGTCTATGTTCTCGGCGAACTCGGCGGACTCGGCCATGACGCGGATGCCGTGGTCCAGCGAGACTTCCATGAATCCACCGGAGACCGCGACCTCGCGTTTCTTGCCGGAATCGGTGAAGCTGAGCGGGCCCGCGTTCAAGAGGGTGATGTAATTGGCGTGTCCGGGCAAAATTTCGACTTCCCCCTCGAAGGCCTTGGCCGTGAGCTCCTCGACCTCGGTGGAGATAAGCCGGCGCACCGGCGTGACCAGGTCCAGTTTTATGGTGTCCATGAACCCCGCTCTCCTTTATTCGGCCGCGGCCAGCGTGTGGGCCTTCTCGATGGCTTCCTCGATGCCGCCCACCATGTAGAAGGCCTGCTCCGGCATGTCGTCGTGCTTGCCCTCGACGATCTCCTTGAAGCCGCGCACCGTGTCCTCGACCTTCACGTACTTGCCCTTTCTTCCGGTGAACTCCTCGGCCACGTGGAAGGGCTGGCTGAGGAAGCGCTGGATCTTGCGCGCCCGCGAAACAATCAGCTTGTCGTCGTCCGAGAGCTCGTCCATGCCCAGGATGGCGATGATGTCCTGGAGGTCTTTATAGCGCTGGAGCACGCGCTGGACATCGCGGGCCACCTTGTAATGCTCCTCCCCCACGACCTCGGGGGTGAGGATGCGGGAGGTCGAGTCGAGCGGGTCAACCGCCGGGTAGATGCCGAGCTCGACGATCTGGCGCGAGAGCACGGTGGTGGCGTCGAGATGGGCGAAGGTGGTGGCGGGCGCGGGGTCGGTGAGGTCGTCGGCGGGCACGTAGATGGCCTGGACCGAGGTGATGGACCCCTTCTTGGTGGAGGTGATGCGTTCCTGGAGCTCGCCCAGGTCCGTGGCCAGGGTTGGCTGATAGCCGACGGCGGAGGGGATGCGGCCCAGAAGCGCGGACACCTCGGAGCCGGCCTGGGTGAAACGGAAGATGTTGTCAATGAAGAGGAGCACGTCCTGGCCTTCCTCGTCGCGGAAGTACTCGGCGGCGGTGAGGGCGGAGAGGCCGACGCGGGCGCGGGCCCCGGGCGGCTCGGTCATCTGGCCGTAGACCAGCGCGGTCTTGGCCAGAACGCCGGACTGCTTCATTTCGTTGTAGAGGTCGTTGCCCTCGCGGGTGCGCTCGCCCACGCCGCCGAACACGGAATAGCCTCCGTGCTGCTTGGCCACGTTGTTGATCATCTCCATGATGATGACGGTCTTGCCCACGCCGGCGCCGCCGAAGAGCCCGATCTTGCCGCCCTTGGCGTAGGGCTCGAGCAGGTCAATGACCTTGACGCCGGTCTCGAACATCTGGACCTTGGTATCCTGGTCGGTGTAGGAGGGAGGCAGGCGGTGGATGGGGTAATACTTGTCGGTCTTGATGGGAGGTCCGTCGTCAATCGGCTTGCCGATCACGTTGATGATCCGGCCCAGGGTGGCCTCGCCGACCGGCATCTTGATGGCGTCGCCGGTGTCCTTAACCTCCATGCCCCGCACCAGGCCGTCGGTGGTGTCCATGGCAATGGTGCGCACGGTGTTCTCGCCCAGGTGCAGCGCCACTTCCAGGACCAGATTCTCGGCCTCGCCGCTGATGCCGGGGTTGGATGCGGTCAGAGCATTGTAGATCGGGGGAATGTCCCCGGCCTTGAACTCCACGTCCACGACAGCTCCGATCACCTGGCTGATTCGTCCGATTCTCATCTGTTACGTCCCTCCCTTAAAGATTTGACGACAAATTCCGTAATTTCATATCAGGGAAATTAACCTTTGAGCGCCTCGGCGCCGCCGATAATTTCCATGAGTTCCTTGGTAATGGCCGCCTGGCGGGCCCGGTTGAACTGCAGGGTCAGCCTGTCAATCATGTCGGACGCGTTCGAGGTGGCCGAGTCCATGGCGGTCATGCGCGCTCCCAGCTCACTGGCCACGGCTTCGAGCATGGCGGAGTAGATCTGGGTGCGGACCTGGCGGGAGAGCAGCACGGCCAGAATCTCCTTGGCCGAGGGCTCATAGATGTAGTCCACCATGGTCGCGGCCTTCTTGTCATCGGTCTCTTCCAACTGGAAGGGCAGGAGCTGGACGATGGTGGGTTTCTGGTTGAGCGCGGACTTGAAGGTGGAGTAAACCACGAACACCGCGTCCACTTCGCCGGAGACGTAGCGCTCGGTGAGCTCGTCGGCGATCTGGCTGGCGAGGCTGAAGCCCACGGTGCGGAGCAGGTTGGTGGTGGCCTTGCGCACGGGCCGGCGGCGGCGCTTGTAATAGTCCTGGGCCTTGCGGCCGAGCACCGAGACCTCGATCTTTTCGTACTTGCCCGTGTTCTCCTTGATGAAGTTCTCGGCCATGCGGATCAGGTTGGCGTTGTAGCCGCCGCACAGGCCGCGGTCGGAGGTGATGAGCAGGAGCTCGACGTTCTTGATCTGGTCGCGGGGCTGAAGCAGCGGATGGTCCTTGTCCTCGACGCGGGAGACCAGGTCGGCGATGGTGGACTTGAGGGCCTGGGAGTAGGGCCGGCCGTTTTCCGCGTTTTCCTGGGCGCGGCGGAGCTTGGCGGCGGACACCATGTACATGGCCTTGGTGATCTGCCGCGTGTTCTTGACCGAGGTGATCCGTTTTCTGATGGTCCGGAGCGTTGCCATGATTTGAGTTCCTTAAGTCTTATTTTTTTTGCCGCAGATGAACGCAGATGAACACAGATAAGAAAAAAACTAATTCCTTTGTTTTATCTGCGTTCATCTGCGGCTCCTCTGAATTCAGCTTAGAATTTCCCGCTCACGCCTGGAACTGTTCCTTGAACTCGTCGAGGGCCTTTTTGAGCTTTGCTTCCAGGGCTTCCTCGATTTTCTTTTTCTCCTTGATCTCCTTGAGCATGTCGGCGTGCTTTGATCCCATGTAGGCGAAGAGCTCGGTCTCGTATTTATTGATGGCCTCGACCGGGAGCGTATCCACGAATCCGTTGGTTCCGGCGAAGATGATGAGGACCTGGCGCTCGATTGGATACGGGGCGTACTGGGGCTGCTTCAAGATCTCGACCATGCGCTCGCCGCGGGCGAGCATGGCCTGAGTGGACTTGTCGAGGTCGGAGCCGAACTGGGCGAAGGCCTGCATTTCGCGGTACTGGGCGAGGTCGAGCCGGAGCGATCCGGCGACCTGTTTCATGGCCTTGATCTGGGCGTTTCCACCGACGCGGGAGACGGATAGTCCGACGTTGACGGCGGGCCGGACGCCGGAGTAGAAGAGGTCGGCTTCGAGGTAGATCTGGCCGTCGGTGATGGAGATGACGTTGGTGGGGATGTAGGCGGAGACGTCCCCGGCCTGGGTCTCGATCACGGGCAGGGCGGTGAGTGAGCCTCCGCCGTGTTTTTCGTTCATCTTGGCGGCGCGCTCCAGGAGCCGGGAATGGAGGTAGAAGACGTCTCCGGGATAGGCCTCGCGTCCGGGCGGCCGGCGGAGCAGCAGCGAGATCTGGCGGTAGGCCACGGCGTGCTTGGACAGGTCGTCGTAGATGCACAGCGCGTGGCGGCCGGTGTCGCGGAAGTACTCGCCCATGGTGCAGCCGGCGAAGGGGGCGATGAAGAGCAGCGGCGCGGGCTCGGAGGCGGAGGCGGAGATGACGGTGGTGTATTCCATGGCGCCCATTTCCTCGAGCTTGGCCACCACGCGGGCCACGGTGGACTGCTTCTGGCCGATGGCCACGTAGAAGCAGAACACGTCGAGTCCCTTCTGGTTGATGATGGTGTCCACGGCCAGCGCGGTCTTGCCGGTGCCGCGGTCGCCGATGATCAGCTCGCGCTGGCCGCGGCCGATGGGGATCATGGAGTCAATGGCCTTGATCCCGGTCTGCAGCGGCTCCTTCACCGGCTCGCGCACGATGATGCCGGGGGCCTTCAATTCGATGCGCCGGAATTCCTTGGTTTCAATGGGGCCCTTGCCGTCAATGGGCTGGCCCAGCGGGTTGATGACGCGGCCGATCACGGCCTCGCCGACCGGGACCTCGGCGATCCGGCCGGTGCGCTTCACGATGTCGCCCTCTTTCACGTGGAAGGTCTCGCCGAAGATGGCGATGCCCACGTTGTCCTCCTCCAGGTTGAGGGCCATGCCGAAGAGGTCGCCGGGGAACTCGATCAGCTCGCCCGCCTGGCACTTGTCCAGGCCGTAAACCTTGGCGATGCCGTCGCCCACCGAGAGCACCGTCCCGGTCTCGGCGACCTCCACCTTCTTCTCATAGTCCTGTATCTGCTGCTTGATGATCCTGCTGATCTCTTCCGCCCTGATTCCAGCCATTGCTTTCCTCCTTAAGAAAGTAGGTAGTAGATAGTAGATGGTAGGTAGGGGGTGGGCGATGGGTCTGGACCAACTCGACCTGATGCCGCTTCAGACGTTACCTTAAGCAAGGTCTTGATCTTAAACCCTATCTACTACCTGCTACCTACTATCTACTATTCCGTTTTCAGCTTTTCCTCCATGGCCCGAAGCTGGGTCCGGACCGATCCGTCGAGGAGCTTGCCCGCGACCCGGGCCACCACTCCGCCGATCAGCTCGGGGTCCACTTCCACGTCCATGATCACCTGCTTGCCCGTGAGCTTCATGAGCGCGGCCTTGATCCGTTCCTCGCCGGCGTCCGACACCGGGGCCGCCACGGTCACGCCGGCCCGCACCTTGCCCTCGGCCTCGTCGGCCAGGTCGCGGAAGGCCTCCGTTATCTGCGAGAGGTACGCGAGCCGCCCCTTCTGGCTGAGCAGCTTCAAGAACCGCACCATGACCTCGGAAAAGCCGGCCATCTTTGCGATCTGCTCGACGATCTTCTCCCGCTGGTCCTTGCCCACGATGGGGGCCGTAAGCACGAGCTTCAGCGACGGGTTCGCCTCCGCCATCTCGGTAAGCTCGATCAGCTCCCGGCCCAGGCGCTCGTAAGTCCCCTGCTCCCGCCCGATCTCCATCAAGGCCCGGGCATACCTTCTCGCCAGACTGCCTCTGATCACGACCGTTGCTCCTGTATCTTGCCCAAGTATTCATCGAGCAGGCGGCCCCGATCGTCATCGGTGATCACCTGCCGGATCACTTGCTCCGCCATCTTCACCGCCAGCCGCGCCGCTTCCTCCCTAAGCTTGTACTGCGCCATCACCAGCTCCTGCTTCACGGTGAACTCCGCCTCGTTCTGAATGCGCTGGGCCTGGGTCCTGGCCTCGCCGATCAGCCGCGCCTTTTCGGCCTGGCCCTGCTTCACCATCTCGTCCCGGAGCGCCGCGATCCGCTGCTCCAGCCCGGCCAGCTTGTCCTCGTATTCCCGGCGCAGGGCCTCGGCATCGGCGCGGGCCTTGGCCGCTTCCTCCATGGCCTTCGCCAGCTCCTCGCGCTGCTTCTTGAAGTTCTGGTTCACCGGGTCCTTGGCAAAGTGCCACAGGATGGTGACCAGGATCAGAAAATTGGGAAGGCTCCAGGCGGTGGCGAGCGGCATGTTGACGACCGGACTCATGGACGCGGCCAGCTTGACCTTGCCGCCCAGATGCTGCCTGGCGTTCGTAAGACGCGCGACCTCCTCATTGAGTTCGGCGGCCTTGTGGGTATCGTTCTTTTCCAGGGCTTCCTCGAGCTCGGCCTGGGCCGCTTCCAGCTCGTTGGGCACGGCCGCGACCATGTGGCAGACGTCGTGGCCGCCATGCTCTGCTCCCTGGCTGAGCCCGCTCTCCTCGGCCCAGGCCTCGCAGGCGTGCTCCATCTTGGGGGCCATCGAGTAAATAATTATGCCGTAAAGCACCCAGCCGAGAAGGAACAAGACCACGATCAGCTTGAAGGCCCCGCTGCCGAAGAAACTTTTCTTTTCACCGTCCGCCATGTCTTTTCCCCTTGATAAAGGCGCTTAATGCTTTCCTGCCATGCCGGGCTTTGGAGTGCGGCGGTTGCACCGCTGCAAGCGGCACGACGCCGCTTTCATTGGCGCCGAATCCTCCGCAAACTTTAAGCTCTGTTGCCCTCCATCGAGATCAATGAAAGCGCCGTCATGCCGGCGCAAAACAGGTCACACGGAGCGGCCGAGGATTCGGACCGCGATGTCCTTGCCCAGGGCCTGGGTCTCGGCGCGCAGGCCGGCCTGGGCGTCCTGGTACTCGGCCGCGATCTTTTCCTTGACCTCCGCCACCAGGTCGCCGGCCTTTTCGCGCGCGGCCTTGATGAGCTTGTCCTCCTCCGCCTCGGCCTCGCGGCGGGCGGAGTCCTTGAGCTTCAGCGAGTCCTTCCTGGCGGCGTCCATCCGCGCGGTGTAATCGGCGCGCATGGTCTTGGCGGAGGCCTCCGCCTTTTCCGCGGCCTCGCGGTTGCCATCCACCCGGTCCTTCCTCCCGTCCAGGACGCGGAGAACCGGCTTTAACAGGAGCTGGTTCAGGATGATGACTATAAGCAGGAAAAAGCCCATGTGAATGAGCATGGTCCAGATGTTTACATTGATCACTGTAAAACCCCCTCGTCACTCATTAACAAGGCCGGAGCAGGAGCGCCGCATCTTAAGGCCTCGGTATGTATCGCTTTCCACGTAATGAACAAACAGCCGGATTGTTGAAACATCTCGTCAGAGTCCGGCATTCTACAACATTTCAATTTCCAATGCAAGCACTTTTCTCGCCTAACCCGGCGGTTACGCATTAAAATTTTTTAATGATCCGAGGCCCTTCCAAAAACATGGACAGATAAATTAGCCACAGATGAACGCAGATGAACGCAGATAAAAATATATGATTAATTTTTCTCTTATCTGCGTTTATCTGCGTTCATCTGCGGCTCCTAAAAAACTCACCTCAACTAGTCTCAGGGGCTTTTCATTCACTCTTACCGGAAGAAGATCAGGGTCAAGACAATGAATGTCGGGATGAGGATGCCGACTGACCATGCCATGTATCCGAAGAATGAGGGCATCTTGACCTTGTTTTCCTCGGCGATGGACTTGACCATGAAGTTGGGCGCGTTACCGATGTAGGTATTGGCTCCCATGAACACTGCCCCCGCGGAGATGGCTATGAGGGAAACCTGCTTGATTTCGCCGGCGTGCAAGGTGACCTTGGCCATGCCCTCCGGCACCGGCTGTCCCATGCCCAGGGACAGATAGGTGAGGTAGGTGGGGGCGTTGTCCAGGAAGCTCGAGAGGATGCCGGTGGCCCAGAAGAAGTGCCACGGCTTCTGCACCGGCGCCGATGGTCCCCAGATGTTGAGCAGGATGAGCGCCGGGATCATGGTGATGAAGATGCCCAGGAACAGGACCGCGACCTCGATGATCGGGTTCCAGGTGAAGTTCTGGGCCTTTCGGTACTCGATCTTGGTGACCTTCCAGGAGACATAAGTGAGCAGCAGCATGATGGCCTCGCGGACGGGGATCCACTCGACCACGCTCTCTTCGAGGTGGAGGTGTTCTTTCATGAGCTCGGCCATGTCCGGATAAAAGTAGATGGAGAGGACCACGCCGAGCAGGAACAGGAAGTTGATCGCGCCCTTGAGCTTGAGGGGCTGGATGGCCTCGGCGTCCCATTCCTTGGCGGCCTCCGATTCCTTGCGCCAGAAGTAGGTATCAATGGCGAAGTAGAGCACGAGGAGGAAGGCGCAGGTGGGCAGCCACAGGTGCCACAGCCGGAAGGTCCAGGTAAAGGGCACTCCGCGCAGGTAGCCCAGGAACAGGGGCGGGTCGCCGAGCGGGGTAAGCGAGCCGCCGATGTTGGCGACCAGGAAGATGAAGAAAATGACCGTGTGCATGACGTACCTGCGCTCGGAGTTGGATGAGAGGACCGGCCGGATCAGGAGCATGGCCGCGCCGGTGGTCCCGATGAAGCTGGCCAGCACGGCGCCGATGGTGAGAAACGTGGTGTTGTTCTTGGGCGTGGCCCTGACGTCGCCGGAGAGCCAGATGCCCCCGGAGATAGCGAAGAGGCTGAGCAGCAGGATCAGGAACTGCTCGTACTCGTGGAGGCTGTGGATCAGCGCCATGCCGTCGTGGGAAACCACGTAAATGCCCACGGGGATGCCGAGGATGGCGGTGACGATGCCCTTGTTCTGGTTGTGCTCCCACCAGTGGGGCTCGGCCAGCGGGATGATGGCGATGCACAGGAGCATGATCACGAACCCGCCCACGCTCCACAGCGGCGGCTTCCACTGGTGCGTCTCGGCCTGGCCTTCATGCTCGGCCCCGGGCGCGGCCTGGGCCTTCCGGCCCGGCAGCTCGGCCGGCGACATGGGCCGGTAATGGCCCTTGCCCACCTGTTCGCCCGCGCCGGGAGCGCCCCCCATCGCCGGCTGCTCGGCGGCCGGGCCTTTGGGGGCCGCCTCCCGTGCCAAGGCGGCGCGCGGCAATATCAAGATCAGGGCCAGGAACAGCAGTGCGGAGGCGAGACATGCCAGGAGCCGTTGGTAGGCCGGGTCTTGAGCGGGGCACTTCATGAACTACTCCTCCCAGGTGTCAAGCGTCGCACATCAATTGACAAGCTTCTTCACTTTCCGGATTCATTGGAGCGGTGCGTGTTGCGCGTAGAGCGTAGAGCGCAGGGCGCAGGGCGTGAAAGACCGTTGCTTGGGCGCTGATTTGATTTACGCCATTCGTCCTTCGCTCTACGCTCTATGCTCTACGCAGTCCGCGTCGCACATATTTTCTATTCTCCATCGCGAAGAACCAGTGACCGAAGACGATATCGGCCGGGCCATCCCGATTATTTGGCCGCGGCGTTCTTGTCCTTGTCCGCGGGTATGGCCTGTTCAGGGCCCCATACCGCCTTTGGCTTGTCGGCGGGCTTCTGGCCTTCCTTGGACATCTGGCTGTGGCCGTCAAAGATCACGCCCTCCTGGACCACCAGGATGGGGGTTTCGACGTTGCCGAAGAGCTTGGCCGGCGCGTGCAGCTCGACCCGGGTCTTGGACTTGACGTTGCCGCGCAGCTCGCCGCTGATCACGGCGGAGTTGACGAATACGTCTCCTTCAATGTTGGCGGACTCGCCCACGATCAGGGTCCCCTCGGAATGGACCTCGCCCTTGAACTTGCCGTCAATCCGGACCGTGCCCTCGAACCGGAGCTTGCCCTCGAACTCGCTGCCCTTGCCCAGGATCGCCTTGACGTCGCCGGGCGCACTATTCGGTGTAGCCATGACTTCCCCCTTTTTCCCTAACATTTCCGCACCCCCAGTTGAGCCGATTTTTCGTTCGGGACCACTGGTCTCAACCGCAGATCCTTCGGTAGATCCGGTCGAGGTCTTCTGCCGTGTAAAACTGAATTTCAATCCGGCCCCCCTTCTTCGATTTGACGATCTTTACCTTGGTCCCCAATTCCCGGAGCAGCCGCTCCTCCATCGCTCTTATGTCAACGTCGCCGCGCGGCGCTTTAACACTCTTGGCCGGGGCCTTCCCCGGGCCGGCCTTGGCCAGGCGCTCGGCCTCCCTGACGCTGATGCCGTCTTTGACCGCCGCGTCCCGGATCCGCCGCATTTGCGCTTGGGTCCCCGCCATCAGCATGGCCCGGGCGTGGCCCGCGGTGATCCGGCCCTCGGCCAGGTCGTTCTTGATGTCCTCCGGCAGGTTCAAGAGCCGGAGCGCATTGGCCACCGTGGCCCGGTCCTTGCCCACCCGCCGGCTCAACTCCTCCTGGGTATAACCGAACTCCGTGAGCAGCCTCCGGTACGCCTGTGCTTCCTCCAACGGACCCAGGTCCTCCCGCTGAAGGTTCTCGACCAGCGAGAGCTCCAGAGCGCTCTTGTCGTCAACGTCCCTTACCAGCGCCGGCACCGTCTCAAGGCCCGCAACCTTGGCCGCCTTGAGCCGCCGCTCGCCCGCGATCAGCTCATACCCGCCCTTGGCCCTGGGCCTCACCACCAGCGGCTGCAGGATGCCCTGGGCCTTGATGGACTCGCTGAGCTCCTTGATCGCGGCCTCGGGAAAGCGCTGGCGCGGCTGGAAAGGACTCGGGCTGATCCGGCCCAGCTCGATTTGGATGAGCCCACCGCCCGCCGGCTCCAGCCCCTCCGCGCCGCCCGCCGGGATCAGCGCGTCCAGGCCGCGGCCCAGGGCCTTACGCGCCATGATGGGCCGCTCCCGTGCTCTTCACGAGCCCGTCCCGTACCAGCATCTCATCGGCCAGGGCCATGTACGCCGCCGCGCCCGCGCAGTTCAGGTCGTAGAGGATGATGGGCAGGCCGTGGCTCGGGGCCTCCCCCAGCCGCACGTTGCGCGGGACCACCGCCTTGAAAACCTTGTCCGCGAAATGCTTCATCACCTCGTCCCGCACCTGGCGCGACAGGTTGTTCCGCGCGTCGTACATCGTAAGAATGATGCCTTCCATCCGGAGCGCCGGGTTCAGCCGCTCGCGCACCAGCCCGAGCGTCTTCAAGAGCCGGCCCAGGCCCTCCAGCGCGTAATATTCGCATTGCAGCGGGATCAGCACCCGCTCGCAAGCGGCGAGCGCGTTCAGGGTCAGAATCGAGAGCGACGGCGGACAGTCCAGGAACACGTAATCATAACCGCGGGGCGCGTCGCCGATCGCTTCTTTAAGCCGATACTCCCTCTTGGGGAGGTCAAGGAGCTCAATCTCCGCTCCGGCCAGGTCCGTGTCGGACGGCACCACGAACAGGCCCTCCGGCCGGGCCGGAACCGCCGCGGCCTGAAGGTCGCACTCGCCCAGCAGGGCGTGATAGATGGTGTCGCGGGGCTCCTTCTCCGCGAGCACGCCGGCGAGCCCGCTGGTGGCGTTGGCCTGGGGATCGAGGTCAACCAGCAGCACCCGGCGGCCCAGGTCCGCGAGACACGCCGCCAGGTTCACCGCCGTGGTGGTCTTGCCCACACCACCCTTCTGGTTGGCTATGCAGATAACACGACCCATGACCGCGAACAAAAATCACCCTTGCCCCCCTCCGACCAAAGAGGGATTTTTATTATAAAGAAGATGGGGGGGGATTACAAGTTCAAGCGGAAACAAGAGCGGAGGGCTATACGCCCACAAGTCGTTGATTGGCAACGGTCTGGTGGTTGTAGTAGAAAGGCAACCATATTATAATACAAGATTGATAGGGAGTAGGGATTGCATATTCAGAAGCAGATTGATTATTGGCGGCAAAGCGGCCAAAAGGATTTCGAGGTCGCGGGCATTATTATGGAAAAGGGGCATTTCCTGCATGCCATGTTTTTTGCGGAGTTGGCCCTGGAGAAGATGCTTAAAGCCCACGTTGTGGCCGCGACCGGCGAAGTGCCTCCCAAAAGCCACGACCTGCTGCGTCTTGCTGGGCTGGCCCTAATCGCCCTTTCGGATGAGAAGCGGTTATTCCTGGCTCGGATGCAGCAATATTGCTTGGAAGGAAGGTATCCTGAAAATTTGGATGCAATGCCCTCCCGCGAAGAAGCGGAGAAGGCCTTCAAGGACTGCGGGGAGACCCTGTCATGGTTGAACAGTCTATTCAAATAGCGGTGAGGAGATACATCGAGGCAGCCCGGGCTGCGGGCTTCCACGTCCGTCGCGCGGTCCTCTTCGGCTCCCATGCCCGTGGAGCGGGCAACGAATGGAGCGACATTGACCTGGTCGTAATCGCGCCGGAGCTGGACGGTCCCACCGACCGGCGGCTTGTCTCCAAGCTCTGGGAGTTGCGTGCTTTCACCGATTCGCGCATCGAGCCTATTCCCTGTGGCGAACGGGAATGGGACAGCGACGGCGACAGGCCCATCCTGGAAATAGCCCGGAGAGAAGGGATTATCATTACCCCAGAGTCATTAATGCAATAGACGTGGAGAAGGATGAATGAATAAGGCTCGCATGGATATTCCGCAGGCCGAGATCGCGGCGTTTTGCGGGAAGTGGAAGATCGCGGAGCTCGCGCTGTTCGGCTCGGTGCTGCGGGAGGATTTCCGCGAGGACAGCGACGTGGGCGTGCTGGTGAGCTTTGCGCCGGATTCGCGTTGGAGCTTGATGGACCTGGTGCGGATGGAGGAGGAGCTGGGAGTCATCCTGGGGCGGAAGGTTGATCTGGTGGAGCGCAAGTCGGTGGAGATAAGCGAGAACTACATCCGGTGCCGGCACGTTTTATCATCTCTGGATTCGGTATACCCATAAGGCTCTAATTACTTCATCATAATTTGCCCTCTCGCAGCAGCCTCGCTTTTATCATATACTTTATTTTCATGAAACCCGCCCATGAATATCTGGCCGGCTCTGTCATTATTGCCGCCTTTATCGCGCTGGCGTTGACCAGCGCGGCCCGGAAGAGCGCGACGGTGGATGAGTTCGCGCATTTGCCGGCCGGGTTGTATGCGTTGCGGACCGGGGATTTTTCGCTGTACGGCAAGACGCCTCCGGTCGGGCGCATGATCGCGGTCCTGCCCGCGCTGGCGCTGGGGCCCAGGATGCCTGACTTGTCACGCGTCCCGGAGTCGTCATGGCGGCCGTGGATTTACGGCACGGCGTTCATGCGCGTAAACGGCGCGGCCTACGGCCGGGTCCTGTTCGCGGCGCGGCTGATGGCGGTGCTGGCGGGCGCGGTGGTCTGCCTGCTGGTGTGGCTTTACTCGCGGCGGCTTTGGGGCGGCCCGGGCGGGCTTATCAGCCTCATCGCCTGCGCGCTCTCGCCCACGCTGATCGCCCACTCCCGGCTCGTTACCGTTGACGTCATGGCCGCGCTGTTCACGCTGCTTTTCGTCCTGGCCCTCCTGTCTTTTCTCAAGCGCCCTTCCGCTTTGCGCTCCGCCATCATGGGAGCCGCGCTCGGGCTCGCGGTGCTCTGCAAGTTCACCCTGCTCTTTTTCGCGCCGTTCGCGTTGCTGGCGCCCGTCGCGGCTTATTCCATCAACCATTCACGGCGCGGGCCGCATATCCTTGGTTACTCCGTGGCCGCGCACACCGGGACCGTTATTATTGCCGGCTGGCTCGCGCTGACCGCCGGATACCTTGGCAAGGACGTGGGATTGCACCGGGACGCGGTCTTCGCCAGCAAGGACATGCAAATACTTGCCCCGGCCCTGCATCTCGCGCCCCTGCCCGCTGAGTTCCTGGCCGGCCTCGACGCGCAGCTCTTCGACGCGGAGTCAGGCGAGTTCTTGCAGGGCAATTACCTGTTGGGCCGCTGGTACACGGGCAGCCGGTGGTATTACTTCCCGGCGGCGATTCTGTTTAAGCAGCCGGTCTATGCGCTGGCGTTGTTCCTGTTCGCGGCGGCGCTCACCTTGCGGCGGCGGCCGTGGGGGGAAGAGGCGCTCTTGCTGTTCATGGCGGGCGCGTATTTTTTGTTCGCGTGTTTTTTCGGGTCGCTGCAGATCGGGGTGCGGCACCTGCTGCCGGTTTTCCCTCTGGGTTTTATCATCATGGGAAGACTGGGGCCGCCGGCCTTTCCCGAGGGGCCGCCGCCGGGTGATGGGGATGAAGCCGCGCCGGTCCAGGGGAAAAGAGGGCCGCGGCGGGCGCTCCGGCTGGTCCTGGGGCTGGCGCTGGCGTGGGCAATGATTGACCAGGTCATGATCTGGCCGGATTACCTCGCCTATTTCAGCCCGCTGGCGGGAGGGCCCGCGAACGGGTACAAGACGCTGCTCGATTCCAACCTCGATTGGGGCCAGGACCTGCCCGGCCTGAAAAAATGGATGGACCAAAACAACGTGCCCCGCGTTGACCTCATGTACTTCGGACACGACGACCCGGCCCGCTTCAACATCGCCTATGACCTGCCGTCGGCGTCTTCCCCGAATAAATACCTCGCCGTCAGCGCCGATTACCTCATGGGCATGATGTACCCCATGACCTACAATCCGCAGGGCCGCGAGCAAATGGAAGCCCTGCTCAAGCGGGTGGAGAATTACCGGACGCGAAAACCCGCGGCCATGATCGGGTACTCCATCCTGGTTTATAATAAGTGACCCGGCAGCCACGTGACCATGAACGCGAAGCCAAATAATTCCGGGAACGATGCGAGTCAAGCCGCGGACGTCCGCGTCCTCGGCCTCTCCCTGGACCCGCGTCTCGCGCTCCTCGCCATCTTCCTCGTCGCCCTTGGCCTGCGGCTCCTGTATCTTTACCTCTACAGCGGCCACGTCTTTTTCCGCGAGCTGGTGGTGGACGAGGCCGCGTACGATGAATGGGCCCGGCGGATCGCCGCCGGCGACTGGCTGGGCTCGAAGCCGTTTTACCAGGACCCGCTTTATCCTTACCTCCTGGCCGTGCTTTACCGCGTATTCGGCCGGAACCTCACCCTGATCTACGTGCTGCAGGCCGTGCTCTCGTCGCTATGCGTGCTGCCCATGTACGGGACCGGGCGCCGGCTGTTCGATGACCGGCGGGTGGGCCTCTTGGCCGCGCTGTTCTGGGCCACGTACAAGGTATCGTTCTTTTTCGAGGGCCAGATCGAGAAAACGGGGCCGGGCACGGCGCTGGTCATCGTCGCGCTGTGGCTTCTCGCCGTGGCGCGCGACCGGCCGAAGATCGCTTATGCGCTCCTGGCCGGGTTTGCCTGGGGCCTTGGCTGCCTGTACCGCGGCAACTTCCTGGCGGTTGCGCCGGTGCTGTTCGTCTGGCTGGCCTGGACGCTGTGGCGGCGGATGGGCAAGGCCGCGGCCGGGCCGCTGGCGGCGTTCGCGCTGGGCTGCGCGCTCATGCCGGGCGCAAGCGCGGTTCGGAACTACTCGGTCTCGGGCGAGCTGATCCTGACCACGGCGCAGGGCGGCGTGAACTTTTACGTGGGCAACTTCCGCAAAAACATCTGGGGCACTGGAGTGGACCCGCCGTTCGCGCGGCGCACGCCGGTGTTCGAGGAGTCGGACTTTTCCAAAGAGGCCCGGCGCTTGACCGGCCGCGAGCTCGGCCCCTCCGCGCTCGACCGGTTCTGGTATCGGCAGGGCCTCATCGAGATCGCGGCCGATCCGGGGCTGTTTATCACGCGTCTCGGGCGCAAGGCCTTGCTGATCCTGAACGCCCACGAGGTCTCGGACAACCTGAACTACTATTTTTTCCGCGAGCACGTGGCGGGCCTGCTCAAGTGGCCGCTGCCGGCGTTCTGGCTGGCCGGGCCGTTCGGGCTCGCGGGCATGGCGCTGGCGCTCAAGCGCAAAAAGGGCGGGATGCTCGCGCTCTACGTCGGGGCCTACTCGCTTACATTGCTCGCCTTCTACGTGGTGGGCCGCTACCGCCTGCCGCTGGTGCCGCCGCTCCTGTTGTTCGCGGCCTATGGCATGGTCGCCGTGCTTGAATCGCTCCGGCCGCTTGACAAAAAAGCGATCATTATTTATTGCCTGGTGCTGGCGGCGGCGGGGGCGCTCGGGTTCCCGGAGTGGCGCCGTCCGGCTTACGATGATTCGTGGCAGAAGATGGGCCACGCCTACGAGAACGAAGAGCGGTGGGCGGAGGCCATCGCCTGCTACGAAAAAGCGCTGGCGATCAATCCGCGGATGGGCCAGGCGTGGCTGGGCCTGGGCCTGGCGCTCACGCACAGGAGACGGTCCGCGGACGCGCTGGCCGCGTTCAGGAACGCCGCGGACGCGGACCCGGGGTTCGCTCCCGGCCGTTACCTGCTCGGCCTCTCCCTGCAAAAGAACGGGCTCGACAGGGAGGCCCGGAAAGAATACCAGCGCGCGCTCGAGCTCGATCCGGATTTGCGGGAGGCGAGGACTGCGCTGGAGCGGCTGGGCCGCAACGGAGCCGGCCCGATCCCCTGACCGGGGAGTTCAGCGGCGAAGCATTAACCGCCAAGGCGCCAAGACGCCAAGAAGAAATATTTTTCTTTTTTTATTCTTGGCGTCTTGGCGCCTTGGCGGTTTACTTCTGCTGAATTTTTTGATGGGCTTTCAGGGGCTAACGACCGGGCCTACCATTTTTCCTGTGCCACCAGGGAGAGGATGCGGTAGAGGTGTTTGATGAGCTTTTCCTTGTCGTCCACCGGTCCCAGGGTGGCGTACTTGGCGGGGGCCAGGAAGCGGATGACCTTCTTGAAGGTGTCGTCGCAGGGCTTGTTGGTGAGGAAGAGGACGGGGATGAGATCGTGTTCCGGATAGGTGCGCTCCAGGGCCCGGAGCCCGATGGCGGCGTTGATGCCGTTGAGGAAGGGCATGGGCACGTCGGTCACGACGAGCTCGATCTGGCCGTCGCCGTTAGACTTGAGCGCGTTGATCACGGCGATGATCATCTCCTCGCCGTTCTGCGCGGGGATCACCTCGCGGGCGAGGTGCTTCTCGACCATCTTGTCCACCACCAGCTCGCGGATGCTGGGCGTATAGCCCGCCACGATGATCCGGTCCATCCCCGGGATGGAGATGGACTCGTCAACAAAGCTGACCTCGTCCAGCGACAGCGACTTGTCCCGCGGCGCGGCGGAGAGGGAGCCTTCATCAATCACGGCCCCGCAGATGGTGCACCGCGGCACGATGCCCTTGCCCTGGGCCGCGGGCGCCAGCACCGCCTCCACCTCCACCTGGCAGCTCGGACAGAATAATTTTTTGGTCACCTTGGCCATTTCAATCCTATAGTATAATGTACCACGGAATAGGTGTCAAAAGGCGGCCGCAGCGGTGAATCTTCAGGCCGCAAAAGCGGGCGACGCCGTCAACACTTCTTTATCACTCTTGTCTAAAATAGGCCGTAAGAAAACCGCCAAGACGCCAAGAACGCCAAGGGTCGCCAAGTAAATCATGATGTTTCTTTGCGGCCCGGCAAAGAAAAGCTCCGGAGCGTTGGCCCCAACCGGCTTGGCGGACCGGCCGACGGGAGCGCCAAGCAAGAAACATTCGCACCCAAGCCCTCTTAAAATCTTGTTAAAAAATAATCCTTGGCACTCTTGGCGTCTTGGCGGTTCTCCGGTCCGTTTATTTTGGACAGCACTGCTTCTTTATTTTCTGACTCGCGCCGGAATGGCTTGGTTCCATTATAAAACGGTCCCGGAAATGGAACAAGACAAGGGCCAGCCCTCCCCACCACCTGTCGTGTAATGGGGAAGCCTGGACCCCAGCTTGGATATCCATGGGCAATAGACGAGGGGCGGCCGGCAAGCTTGCAAAAATTCCGGCCATGGGGTTAATATTTTTGTGCGGAGCCTCATCGAATTTCCGGTCCGCGTCCGGCAAAAATGGAAATAAAACTTTTAAAATCGCTTTTTACGTATCCGCGTCTCTTCCGGCCGGCGGTCCTTGGCCCTTGCCTTATGCTGGTGTTTTTGTGCCTTGGCTGCAAGGAGCAGTGGGCAGTGAAAAGGGTGATTGACGGCGACACCGTGGTGGTGGGGCGCTGCGGGGCCCTGCAAAAGGTCAGGCTCAAGGGCGTGGACGCTCCGGAGATACCGCACCCGGACCATGGGCAGTTCAAGAACGACCCGTTCGGTTACGAGTCGCGCGAGTGTCTTCGGGAAATCCTGGACGGCCGTCCGGTGCGGCTTCGCTCGGCGCTTGCCTCCGGCGCGCCCGAGCATGACGATTACGGCCGGCTCCTCGCCTACATATATGACGGAGACACCCTGGTGAACGCCGAGCTCATCCGGCGCGGCTGTGCCCGGGCGTTTCTTAAATATCCGCATCCGCACCGGGAAGAATTTATCGAGCTGGAAGCTCGGGCCAGGACCCAGGGTCTCGGCTTATGGGCAAGGTAGGCGGGACACTCTTGTCCCGCAACTTCTACGGAGGAGGAATAAATGGTCCATGCAATCAAGGCGAGAGGGTTGGTGTTCGCGCTGCTCACGTTTTTTCCGCTGCCTCTTATGGCGCAGCCGGTGCTTTTCGAGCGGCCGCTGAGCCCGCGCATCGCGAGCTACGATATTGACGCCCGGCTCGATGCCGAGACGCGCACGGTCACGGGCCGCGAGGTTCTGACCTGGGTCAATCAGACGGGCCAGGCCATCAATGAGCTTCAGTTCCATCTTTACCCGAACGCTTTCCGCAACAACAAGTCCACGTTCATGAAGGAGTCCGGGGAGAAGACGTGGAAGAAGCTTAAAGCTGACGGGTGGGGCTTTTGCGAGGTCCGGCGGATGGCGCTGGCGTCGGGGGAGGACTTGACCGGGGCCATTGAGTTCATTCATCCGGATGACGATAACGCCGAGGACAAGACGGTGGCGCGGGTCATGCTGCCTGGGCCGGTGGGCAATGGAGAGGCGGTCACGGTGGAGATTGATTTCTTGACGCGGCTGCCGGAGCCGGCCATTGCGCGGTCCGGGGCCAAGGGCGATTATTTTTTCGTGTCGCAGTGGTTCCCCAAGATCGGGGTATGGGAGGGCGGCGAATGGAACTGCCACCAGTATCACGGCGCCACGGAGTTTTTCGCGGACTTCGGGGTGTATAACGTGCGGATCACGGTCCCGGCCAGGGACGTGGTGGGGGCGACGGGGACCCGGTGGGAGAAGAAGGACAACGGCGACGGCACGGCCACGCACTTCTATCATGCGGAGGACGTGCACGATTTTGCTTGGACGGCTTCGCCCCGGTTCGTTGAGTTCACGGGCCGGGCCCAGGACGTCGAGGTCCGGGTGCTGATGCAGAAGGAGCGGGCGTACCAGGGCGGGCGGCACCTCGATGCGGCCCGGCTCGCGGTCGAGTATTTCCAGAACTGGTACGGCGATTACCCGTACCCGAACCTGACGGTGGTTGATCCGGCGGCGGGCGCTTCCGGGACCGGGGGCATGGAGTACCCGACCCTGATCACGGCCGGGACCTGGTTCGGGCTGCCCCAGGGGGTGCTCGCGCCGGAGATGGTGATCATCCACGAGTTCGGCCACAATTTCTGGTATCACCTGGTGGCGTCGAACGAGTTCGAGGAGGCCTGGCTGGACGAGGGCATCAACACCTACTGCGAGATCCGGATTATGGAGGACATCTACGGCCCGGGAAGCATTATCAACCTGCCCGGGCTCAAGATTGACGACCTGTACGCCAGGCGCTACTCCTACGTGATGGCGCCTGACTACGACCCCATCGTCAGGAACGCCTGGCAGGACTACAACCATGCCTCCTACCGGTCCATGGCCTATTCCAAGCCCGCGCTCATGCTGATGACCCTGGAGAACTATCTGGGGACCGAGACCATGCGCCAGATCATGCGGACGTACCTCGAGCGCTTCCGGTTCAAGCACCCGAAGACCGCGGACTTCATCGCCGTGGCTAACGAGGTCGCGGGCCAAGACCTCGGCTGGTTCTTCACGCCCATGCTCTATACCAATGAGACGCTGGACTACAGCGTGTCTTACGTGTCCACGGAAAAGGTCGCCGCGGGCAAGGGCTACGACTACACGCTTGGGCCGGACGGCGGCGGCATGACGGACGGGGCCGGGAACGGGGAGATGTACGAGAGCGTGGTCAAGGTGCGGCGGCTGGGCGGGTTCCAGTTCCCGGTGGAAGTAGAGATGTGGTTCGCCGACGGCGAGACGGTGCGCGAAAGCTGGGACGGGCAGGATACCTGGATCGAGTACCGCTGCCTCAAGCCGGCCAAGCTCATCAAGGCCGTGGCGGACCCGGACCGGAAAATCACGGCCGACCTGAACTACAAGAACAATGAGATGAAAACCGGGAAGAAGACCAGGCAACCGGGCGGGCTTTACAGCCCGGGAACAATCAAGTATCTGCTGGACCCTTATTGATGAAGGGCCGTTTGAATTGCTCGTGATCACGGTTTACACTTACTACTATTGAACAACGGGGAGGCGGAGATGAAAATTGTTTACGATCCTGAAGTTGACGCCTTGAGCATCACCTTCAGGGAAACCTCGGTAACCACCCATGAGCTCGGCGAAGGGATTGCCCTGGACTATGATGAGCAAGGAAAGCTTGCCGGAATCGAGATCCTTGACGCGGTCCAGCGTTTCGGCGGAAGGGACACCTTGCATGAGGTGGTTCTTCAAGGGATCGGCCTGCCCCCCGCGAGCCATGGCCGAGCCTGATGGAGAGATCATGATGTGGATTAAAAAAATGGCCTGCCTTTGCCTGGCGGCCGCATTCCTGGCCGCGGGCTGCGGCGACCCGTACCAGAAGGGCCTGGACTTCCTGGCGCGCGGAGAATTTGAAAAGGCCGCCCAATTTTTTCTTCAGCAGACCAGGCTGCACCCCGACGACCCCCGGGCCTATAACGAGCTCGGCTTTGCCTACGTCCGGCTTAAAATGTACGACCAGGCCGGGCCGGCTTATGCCACCGCGATCAAGCTCAAGCCCGATTACGTGGATGCCTATCTCAACCTGGGCACCATGTTCCTCTACAAGCTGGACCCGGACAACGCCGCCCTCAACCTCAACAAGGCCATCCAGCTCGATCCCAACTGCGAGGCCTGCCGCGTCAACCTGGCCTGGACCTATATCAATATGAACCGGTTCGACCAGGCCAAGGAGCAGATTGACAAAGCGGCCGAGATCGCCGGGAGCGAAAACAAGTACGCGAACATCGTCGCGGAGATCCAGCGGGGCAAAGAAAGGTTCGATATGATAAGGGAGCGGTCCAAAGAAGAGTTGGAGAAAAAGAAAGCGGAGCAACCCGCGGGAGAGCCGCCCGCGCTCAAGCCGGGGGGAACGGAATAATCCCCCCAGGATAAAACTTGAGCGCGCCGGTCTCGAAATCAATCACGATCAGGTCCAGCCGGACCGGCACGTTGAAAAGCTTGTGCCGCTGAATAAAGCGCGAGGCGGTCAGCGAGATGCGCCGGGCCTTGGTGGGAGAGATCGAGGCCTCCGGCGTGCGGTCCGAACCCGTGTCGCGCGACCTGACCTCCACCACCCGAAGCTCGTTGCCCTCGCGGCCGATGATGTCAAGCTCGCCCCGCCGGCCGTAGTAATTCCTGGCCAGGACCTTGATCCCCCGGTCCTCTAAAAAACGGCAGGCCCGGTCCTCCGCCTTCCGGCCCTTGTCCCGCCGCGACAGCCTATTTCCCGGCACGGCTCTTCATTTTCCGGGCCCGGGCCCGCACCAGCTTGTCAATCCGACGCCGGTCCTCCGGCTTCATCTTCTTGAACACCACCGACATCCCGGAAACGTCCGCCCGGCTCATGGCCTCCTGCAAGGACGCCGAATGCACGACCTCGGCCTCCATCCGCGCCACCTCGCCGCCGTCCGGGAGGTGCAGCTCGATGATAATCCGCGTGGACTTGGCGGGAGGGTCCGTGAACTTGATGAACGCGCCTTTCTGGCTCAGCGTGTAGGTGGTGGAAGAGAACGACTGCTCGCCGATCTTGAAAACCACCGGGATCGAGACCGGCGCGCGCACGTATTTTCTCGTGCTCTCGGCGCCGGGAGCATACAGCAGCTCGTTGATCTTGAACAGGACCTCTTCCGCCGAGCTCGAACTCGTAAGATATTCCTGAAACCGGAGCACCGCGTCCTTCGGCCGCTTCTTGCGCAACGCCTTGCCGGCCTCGCTGGACGATATATCTTGGGATCGTGCCATGACGCCTTCCTTTTGCTCTAAAGGCCCGGAGCCTACCCCTTGTTTTCCTCGCCACGAGGCAAGGCCCGAAACCCGCCACTTTGAGTTGTATTATATCCTGCCCTTTGGCGGAAGGCAACATCAATCATGCAAGACTGTACGATTTTGTTTCCGGCCGGCGCCGAGGCACGGAGAACCCTGAGAAAAAACAAAATGTTCGCTCATTATTTGCCACTTGGTCAAAAATAATTTTTCCCTTTCCCCACCCTGAAAAACTTAAGACGGGATTATTAAGAGGAGCAAAGAAGATTGGACAGGATTAACAGGATTTACGGGATTCAATAATAATGAACCACTCTTCCGGTCGGATTGGCGCCAAGGGAAACCGGCAGTTATCCTGTTTATCCTGTCAA
>Ga0307379_10003305_pt1 | contig 23480 bp, 35 predicted proteins | sample UN2MG_FD_202237 | JGI IMG/M metagenome (GOLD analysis project Ga0307379, IMG submission 202237) | Soil microbial communities from Risofladan, Vaasa, Finland - UN-2 | ecosystem: Environmental > Terrestrial > Soil > Coastal area > Acid sulfate soil | place: Finland: Risofladan, Vaasa | collected... | reverse complement strand
GAGACAATGTGACGCTTGAGATTGAGCTGATTTCTGTGATAGCGATGGAGAAGGAGCTGAGGTTTGCGATACGTGAGGGCGGAAGGACTGTTGGTGCGGGTGTTGTGATAGAGGTTATCCAGTAAATGGAAGTTCAAATATCTATTTTAGGCATATTAAGGTAAAAGAGAGAACAACATGAACCAGAGGATCAGAATAAAATTAAGGGCTTATGACCATAGGATTCTCGACAGGTCAGTAAAGGAAATCGTAGATACCGTACAACGGACAGGTGCAAGGATAGTCGGTCCTGTGCCGTTGCCGACAAGAATCAGCAGGGTGACTGTTCTCAGGTCTCCGCATGTAGATAAAAAATCACGGGAGCAGTTTGAAATCAGGACCCATAAACGGCTTATCGATATTGTTGATCCAACTCCACAGACTGTTGATGCCCTTATGAAATTAGAGCTTGCAGCAGGTGTGGATGTGGAAATAAAGTTATGATGGCAGTAAGCATGGCAAAAGGATCATTTATATAAAGGTTAAATTCGGAGATAGATACATGGTAGGAATATTAGGGAAAAAAATTGGCATGACGCAGATCTATACAGAGGATGGCAAAGCATATCCGGTTACCGTAGTTGAAGCAGGTCCATGTTGTGTCGTTCAGGTAAAAACCTTAGACAATGACGGATATGAGGCTGTTAAAATAGGATTTTTAGAGGTAAAAGAGAAGAAAGTCAATAAGCCCCTCCTGGGTAGTTTCAAAAAGGCGGGTGTCAAACCCTTTAAAGTGCTGAAGGAATTTCCAATGGGCAGCCTGCAGGTTGGTGAATTCATTACCGTAGAGAAATTTATGAAGGGTGACAGGATTTCGGTATCAGGGATATCGAAAGGAAAAGGATTCCAGGGGGTCATGAAAAGGCATCACTTTTCCGGAGGCCCAGGTTCGCATGGGTCGACGTTCAACAGAGCCCCGGGTTCGATTGGTGCGAGTTCATACCCATCGCGGGTCTGGAAAAATCAGCGGATGCCCGGCCATATGGGATCAGAAAGAGTAACGGTCAGGAACCTCGAAATAGTAGACGTGAGAACTGATCAGAACCTCCTTCTGATCAAAGGAGCAATCCCTGGGGCAACAGGGACTTTGGTCGAGATAAAAAGGGAAGATTGAGATGCCGGAAATAGAGATCAAAGACAGAGATAACAAGATCATTGAAAAGATGAATCTGCGGGAAGATGTCTTTGGTGTTCGGGTAAAGCGGGGCATCCTGCATCAGGTTGTCGTTAATTTTCTTGCAAACCAGAGGCAGGGGACTCACAGCACGAAGACCAAGGGGCTTGTAAGAGGCGGCGGCAGGAAACCATTTAAGCAGAAAGGCACGGGAAGGGCAAGAGCAGGGAGTACCCGGTCACCGTTATGGAGAGGCGGCGGAACAGTCTTCGGACCGCAACCACGAGATTATTCATATAAAATTCCCAAAAAAGTGAAAAGGCGTGCTCTTATGGCAGCGCTCCATGAAAAGCTTTCCAGTAACGCAATAGTTGTCATCGATTCCATTCTCATGGAGAAACCGAGGACAAAAGAGATGTTGTCAATCTTGAAAAACCTTGGCCTTGATAAGAAGAGCGTGCTGATTGTACTCCCTGAACACAATGCTTCCGTAGCACTTTCTGCCAGAAATATTCCCGGTGTAAGCATAACAAGAGCTATGGATCTTAATACGTATGATGTTATCGCATCAAATATGCTTCTCATGACCAGGGAAGCATTAACCAGATTAGAGAAAATAAAAGAATCATGAAGAATATTTATACAATACTCAAAAAGCCGCTCTTCACAGAAAAAGGCGGCAATCTGAAAGAAATGCACAATAAGGTTCTTGTTGAAGTTGCAAAAGATGCAAACAAGCTTGATATTAAAAAAGCCATTGAGGATATTTTTAAGGTAAAGGTTGAAAAAATTGCGACGATAAATACGCAGGGCAAGTGGAAACGATATGGCAAGTTTACCGGTAAAAAACCCAATAGAAAGAAAGCGATCATTACCCTCAAGGCGGGTGAAAAACTCGATTTTATTGAAGGTGCATAATGGCTAAGAAATATAATCCAACATCACCGGGCAGGAGATTTCAGTCAGTTTCTGACTTTGCCGAGATAACAACGGACACCCCGCAGAAAACTCTTTTAAAGCCTATGAGAAAGACCGGCGGGAGGAACAACAGCGGAGAGATCACCGTATGGCACAGGGGTGGTGGTAACAGAACGGCTCTCAGAATTATTGATTTCAAGAGAGACAAGAGGGGAATTCCTGCGAAGGTCAGGACGATTGAATATGATCCGAACAGGTCGGCACGGATCGCCCTTCTTCATTACAGAGATGGTGAAAAAAGATATATCGTTGCACCTGTAGGACTTTGTGTCGGTGACGAGATTCTCTCAGGTAAAGGTGCAGAAATAAAAATCGGGAATTCTTTGCCTCTGAGCGATATGCCGTTAGGAACATTCATACACAATATTGAGTTAAGACCGGGACAGGGGGCAAAGCTTGTCAGGAGCGCAGGTACATCAGCACAGCTTATTGCAAAGGAAGATAAGTATGCTCAGGTGAAGCTATCATCGGGTGAGGTACGGTTTATCCTGTCGAATTGCCTTGCGACTGTTGGGCAGGTGAGTAATCCTGATCACGAGAATATTTCTTATGGCAAGGCCGGACGGATCAGATGGTTTGGCAGGAGACCCATTGTGAGAGGTGTTGCAATGAACCCGGTAGACCACCCCCTTGGAGGGGGAGAAGGAAAGGCTTCAGGAGGCCGGCCGTCATGTTCACCATGGGGAAAACCTGAAGGTATTAAAACAAGACATAATAAGAGAACTGACAGATTAATTGTAAAGAGGAGGAAATAGCTTGGCGAGATCCCTCAAAAAAGGTCCGTTTGTTGATGAAAAACTCATGAAAAAAGTGAATGTCATGATTGAAAGCGGCGAAAAGAAGCTTATTAAGACATGGTCAAGACGGTCTACAATTATACCTGAGTTTATTGGTTATACGTTTGCAGTACATAACGGAAGAAAATTTATACCGGTTTATGTGACGGAAAATATGGTCGGTCACAAGCTTGGCGAATTTTCACCAACAAGAACTTTCAAGAGTCATTCACGCGCAGAAAAAGCCGCACCGGTAAAAGGGTAAAGAAGGATTTTCATGGAATCAAAGGCTATCTTAAAATATGCAAGGATAACACCAAGAAAGGCTCGGCGGGTCATTGACCTTGTGAGGTACAAAAATGCCGGAGATGCCCTTATTTTTCTTAAGTATATGCCATACAGAGGAGCACGCTTTGTCGAAAAAATTTTGAAATCTGCTATGGCTAACGCCGGGCAGAAAAAGGCTGTCAATCCTGAAGAGATGAAGATTGTTCAAGCATTTGTCGATCAGGGACCTGTCATGAAACGCGTTGAACCAAGAGCGATGGGAAGGGCGAACGTTATCAGGAAAAGAACTTCTCATATAACCTTGGTTTTATCAGAGGAAGGTTAAGAGGGAGGTACGTTTTGGGTCAGAAGACACATCCGATAGGAATTAGACTCGGGATTATCAAGACTTGGGATTCGAGATGGTTTGCCAAGAAAGGCTATCGTGACTTGCTGCTTGAAGATTTAACAATCAGAAAGACACTGAAGGAAAAGCTCTTTCACGCCGGCGTTCCGAAAATAGAAATAGAAAGGGCCGGTCAGAATATGAGAGTAATCATTTACACTGCAAGGCCGGGGATTATTATCGGGAAAAAGGGTGCTGAAGTAGAAAAGCTGAGAAAAGACCTGAAAGATATGACCAAGAAAGAAGTTTCTATAGATATCAAGGAAATCAGAAAACCTGAAGTGGACGCACAGCTTGTTGCCGAAAATGTGGCCCTCCAGCTCGAAAAGCGGGTGGCTTTCAGGCGAGCGATGAAAAAATCTATAGCTTCCGCTATGCGATTTGGTATCCTGGGGGTAAAAATCGCCTGTTCCGGAAGGCTGGCAGGAGCCGAAATAGCCCGATCCGAATGGTACAGGGAGGGAAGAGTCCCGCTCCATACATTCAGGGCTGATATCAACTATGGATTCGCAAGAGCAAGGACCACATACGGCGTCATAGGGGTTAAAGTCTGGATGTATCGAGGTGATATCCTCCCGGAAAGCAGACCCAAGGAAATATAGGTGATACCATGCTGATGCCAAAGAAAGTCAAATTCAGGAAGATGCAAAAGGGCAGGATGAACGGGAAGGCTTATAGTGGTTCTTCGATATCGTTTGGCGAGTTCGGATTGAAGGCTCTTGAGCCGGGATGGGTTTCAAGCCAGCAGATTGAGGCAGCAAGAATTGCGATTACTCGTCACGCCAAGAGGGGTTGCAAGGTATGGATCAGAATTTTTCCGGATAAGCCGATTACAAAAAAGCCGGCTGAAACGAGGATGGGTAAAGGCAAGGGGGCACTTGAATACTGGGTAGCCGTTGTCAAGCCCGGGAGAATTATTTATGAAATGGCAGGTGTGACAGAGGCAACAGCAAAAGAAGCCATGCGCCTTGCTTCTCATAAATTGCCGGTAGCCACGAAATTTGTAAAACGTGATGAGGAGGTTCTGTGAAACCATCCGAACTCATAGCACTGACAGTAGATGAATTAGGACAGAAGGAAAAGGACCTGAGGAAGGAACTTTTTAATCTCAGGTTTCAGATGGCTACAGGGGAAATCGAGAACCCGATGCGCATGAGAACTGTTAAAAAGGATATTGCCAGAGTACTAACCATAAAGAGCGAAAAGTTAAAAGTGAAAAGTTGAACGTTTATGCATTACTTTCTTTAACGTTTAACTGTTAGGAGAGGGCGAAGTGTCGAAAAAGGTTTATACAGGAACAGTAGTGAGCAATAAAATGGATAAGACAGTTGTTGTTGCCGTCACAAGGCTTTTTCAGCACCCTGTATATAAGAAAACAGTAAAACGGGTGACAAAGTTCAAGGCACATGATGAAAAGGACAAGTGTCAGATTGGCGATATCGTGAAGATTGTTGAGACGAAACCTCTGAGCAAAGAGAAACGGTGGGTAGTAATAGAATAGTGTTCGAATGGAGTGATGAAAGATGATTCAGTTGAGAAGTATGCTTGTGGTAGCAGATAATTCAGGGGCTAAAAAAGTGCAGTGCATAAAGGTTCTCGGAGGGTCTCACAGAAGATATGCGAGGCTCGGGGATGTGGTAGTTGTCAGTGTTAAGGAAGCCTTACCTGACAGCAATATAAAAAAAGGATCAGTTGCAAAGGCTGTTGTGGTTCGGACAAGGAAAGAGCAGAGGAGAACTGACGGTTCTTATATCCGCTTTGACCAGAATGCCGTTGTTCTGATCAATCCTCAAGGTGAACCAGTAGGGACCAGGATATTTGGTCCTGTAGCGAGGGAACTCCGGTGGAGGGAGTTTACGAAGATTATTTCCTTGGCTCCGGAAGTTTTATAGGAGAAATATGGGTTTAGGTATAAAGAAAAACGATTCTATTTTAGTAATCACCGGCAAGGAGAAAGGGAAAAGAGGGAGGGTGCTTTCCGTATATCCCTTAAAGAACAGCCTCCTCATAGAAAAGATTAATATGATTAAGAAACACATGAAGCCATCCAGAAAGTACGCGCAGGGAGGTATTATCGAAAAGGAAGCACCTATCAATATATCAAATGTTATGCTGGTTTGCCCGAAGTGCAATAAACCGACGAGGATCAGCAGCACGTCCTTGCAAGGTGGCAAAAAAGTGCGTGTATGTAAAAAATGCAGGGAGGTTATGGACCAGTAATGATTCCGAGGCTGAAAGAAAAATATCTCAAGGAAGTTGTTCCAAGTATGATGAAGGAATTTTCCTATAAGAATATTATGGAGGTCCCCAGGATAGAGAAAATTGTCCTGAATGTAGGGCTCGGAGAGGCGATCCAGAATATCAAGCTTCTTGACGCTGCCCAAAAAGAGCTTTCTCTGGTTACCGGGCAGAAGGCTGTAGTGACAAAGGCGAAGAAGTCGATTGCAGCCTTTAAATTGAGGCAAGGTACCCCGATTGGTTGCAAGGTAACCCTCAGGGGCCGAATGATGTACGAGTTTCTCGATAGATTTATCAGTCTTTCCCTCCCGCGGATAAGAGATTTCAGAGGGATCTCAGGAAAATCATTCGACGGGAGAGGCAATTATGCTCTCGGCCTCAAGGAGCAGTTCATATTCCCTGAGATAGATTATGATAAAGTCGAGATGGTTCACGGGCTTGACGTTGTCTTCTGCACTTCAGCAAAGACGGATAAGGAAAGCAAGGCCCTTTTGCGTTATTTTGGTATGCCGTTCAGGAATTAAAAAGGTTATAAGTTATTCGTCATGCAGTACTAAAGAGCCGAATAACGATCAACAATAACATATATAAAACGGAGTGGTAAATGGCAAAAGTTTGCATGATAGAAAAAACCAAGAGGCCGCCGAAGTTTCAGGTAAGGGCTTATAATAGGTGCAAGTTATGCGGAAGGCCGAGGGCGTATATCCGCAAGTACGGCATGTGCAGGATTTGTTTCCGGACACTGGCACTTGAGGGTCAGATACCAGGTGTGACAAAGGCAAGCTGGTGAGGAAAACCCTAAGGGAGGTAAATAAATGCTGACTGATCCAATCGCAGACATGTTAACGAGAATACGGAACTCTATGCGTATCAAATCTGATAAGGTTGACATCCCTATTTCCAAGATGAAGCTGGAGATAGCAAAAATCATGAAAGAAGAAGGGTTTATAAGAGCCTATAAAATATTGAAAGACAGGAAACAGGGGATTCTGAGGGTCATCCCCAAATATGTGGATAATCAGAGTATTATTACGGGATTAAGAAGGGTTAGCAGGCCAGGCCGGAGATACTATGTTAATAAGGACGAAATACCAAAAGTCATTGGCGGACTCGGAGTCGCTATCCTCACAACATCAAAAGGCATCATGAGTGATAAAACATGCCGGCGAGAAGGTGTTGGCGGGGAAGTCATCTGCTACGTGTGGTAGAGGAGCGGAGAGCGCATGTCACGAATCGGTAAAAAACCAATAGAGATACCGGAGAAAGTTGCTGTTGATGTCCATGAGAGCACGATACATGTGAAGGGTCCAAAAGGGGAATTAAGCTGGACCTATCCTGATAAAATGAACGTTTCAATCAACGGGGGCATCGTATCTGTGGAGAGGGCAGGTGATACAAAGATTGAGCGCTCACTCCACGGACTCACAAGGAGTATTATCACAAATATGGTTATTGGGGTCTCTCAGGGCTACCAGAAAGTTCTTGATATAGTCGGCGTCGGATATAAGGCACAGGTCTCAGGTGATAAGATTATGCTGACTCTTGGTTATTCCCATCCAATAGAGTTTCAACTGCCGCCTGGCATCAAGGCATCTACTGATCAGAAACAGGTGCAGATTACCCTTACCGGTGTTGATAAACAGCAAGTTGGACAGGTTGCAGCGAGCCTTAAGGCATTGCGACGCCCTGATGCGTATAAAGGAAAGGGGATCAGATACTCAGGCCAGAGAATTAAGTTAAAGGTCGGAAAGGCCGGGAAGAAATAAATGCGGCGAATCGTTATGCGTTACTTGTAACCGAAATATTCATCGAAACACAGATAACGAATCATACATAACGGATAACGTATAGCGAAAAGGTGGAGGTTGTTTTGACTGAGAGCAAAAAAGAGTCCAGACAGAGAAGGCAAAGCAGAATAAGGAAGAAAGTATCAGGGACCCCTGCAAGACTGAGATTGTCCGTTTGTCGGAGTTTGAATCACATATATGCTCAGCTTATTGATGACTCAAAGGGACATACGGTCGTAGCGGCATCAACTCATGACAAGGAATTACAGGCTGAGAAATCACATAAAGGAAATGTTCATGCAGCAAAACAAGTGGGAGCACTGATCGCAAAAAGGGCTTTGGAGAAAGGCATAAAGAAAGTTGTCTTCGACAGAAGCGGGTATCTGTATCATGGTACAATTAAAGCTTTGGCTGAAGCTACCAGGGAAGCAGGGCTTGAATTTTGACGAGGTATCAGTATTTGGTTTTTAGGTGTCTATAACGAACAACTGATAACTGGAAACTGAACACGTATATATATGGAGGGTATGTGGAGAAGATTGATCCGGAAGGCCTGAATTTAAAGGATAAGGTTGTATACATAAACAGAGTTGCCAAAGTCGTAAAAGGCGGGAGACGTTTTTCCTTTACTGCTCTTGTCGTCGTGGGTGATGGAGATGGGACTGTTGGCGTGGGAAAAGGAAAGGCAGCGGAAGTTCCTGAGGCAATACGAAAGGCGGTAGAACAGGCAAAGAAATCCCTTGTCAAATTCCCCATAAAAGATGGAACACTTCCACATAAGATCATCGGGAGATTTGGCGCTGGAACCGTCGTTATCAACCCTGCAGTAAAAGGTACCGGCATCATCGCGGGTGGCGCGGTCAGGGCTGTTCTTGAAGTTGGTGGTGTGCGGAACGTTGTTGCAAAATCACTCCGCAGTCATAATCCTTTCAATTCTGTCAAAGCGACATTACATGGACTTATGAGTCTCAAAAATCCTGATACTGTTATGAAGCTGAGAGGAAAAGCTGAGGAAGAGACACAGGAGGTATCATGAAGTTGGAAGATTTACAACCCGCTGCTGGGAGTAAAAGGAGAGACAAGAGAGTTGGCAGAGGCGTGGGTTCAGGTCATGGGAAAACTTCATGCAAAGGCCATAAAGGACAAAAAGCCCGATCGGGAGGAACCAAGGGGCCTGCTTTTGAAGGCGGACAGATGCCTCTTCAGCGAAGGCTTCCCAAGAGAGGGTTCAAGAACCATTTTTCCGTTGAATTTGCAATCATAAACCTTAAGGATATAAATACCCTAAAAGATATGGATATCATAACTCCGGAAGCCCTTCTTGAGAAAGGTGTTATCAAAAATTTAAAAAGCGGACTCAAAGTCCTCGGTGAAGGTGAGATGCAGAGGCCGGTTACAATCAAGGCAGATGCTTTCAGTGCGTCTGCATTAGCCAAGATAGCTGCTGCAGGTGGCAAAGCAGAGGTAGTTTAAACGTTGGGAATCGTATCAAGCTTCCAGAATATCTTTAAAATACCGGAACTCAAAAGCAGGGTTTTATTCACTCTTGCCCTCCTCGCTGTCTACAGGATAGGAGCTCATATCCCGACGCCGGGCATTAATGGAGAGGAGTTGAGCAAATTCCTGACTGAAAAAGGCGGGGCGCTCATGGGCTTTTTTGACATGTTTTCCGGCGGCGCTTTATCCAGGGTGACTATCTTTGCCCTGGGTATTATGCCTTATATCAGTGCATCGATTATCTTCCAGCTTTTGACTGTGGTTATTCCTGCTATAGGCAAGCTTGCAAAAGAAGGTGAGGCCGGGAGAAAAAAGATTGTACGGTATACCCGATACGCTACGGTCGTTATCAGTGCGATACAGTCATTTGGTATTGCGGCCGGTCTTGAAGGTATGTCAGGAGGTGCGTTTGTGCAAAATCCCGGTTGGTCATTCAGATTGCTGACCATGCTTACCCTAACCTCAGGGACGGCTTTTATCATGTGGCTTGGTGAACAAATTACCGAACGAGGAATCGGGAACGGCATCTCGCTCATCATCTTTGCGGGCATTGTTGCCCGGTTTCCCAATGCAATAATCAGCACCGGACGACTCTTGCAGGCAGGAGAACTTTCAATCTTTTTTGTTCTCTTTCTTGTTGTTATGATGGTAGCTATTGTGGCAGGAATTATTTATATGGAGAGGGGGCAGAGAAAGATCCCTGTGCAATATGCTAAAAGGGTTGTTGGCCGCAAGGTATATGGTGGCCAGTCGACGCATCTCCCGTTAAAAATTAATACATCAGGCGTAATACCACCGATATTTGCGTCTTCAATCATTATGTTCCCTGCAACAGTAGCCGGTTTTATTGCGGTCCCATGGGTTCAGGCAATCGCGAGACAACTTTCCCCTGGGACGGTGCTTTACACTACTCTTTATGTCGGCATGATTTTCTTTTTTGCCTACTTCTATACAGCCATTATTTTTAATCCTGTAGATATCGCAGATAATCTCAAGAAATATGGCGGATATATCCCTGGTATCAGACCAGGGCAGAAGACTTCTGAATACATTTACCGGGTTTTATCCCGTCTGACGTTCGTGGGCGCTCTTTACCTTGGAATCGTCTGTATTATCCCTGAAATCCTCATTGCGAGGTTTAATGTGCCGTTCTATTTCGGCGGGACAGCTCTTCTCATTGCAGTAGGTGTTTCTCTGGATACCGTTTCACAGATCGAGTCTCATTTAGTTACCCGTTCGTACGAGGGATTTCTCAAAAAGGGCAGGATCAGGGGAAGGAAATAGGGGACAAGAATCCACGAAGCATAGTTACCGGGACTGAACGTGTGGAGCAATGATCATATTGAAATCCCCAGAGGAAATAGAAAAGATTACTCAATCATGTCTTGTTGTTGCAAAGGCACTTGATAGTTTAAAAGATATGGTGACTCCTGGTGTTACAACAATGGAATTAGAACATTTTGCAGATGAATATATCCGGTCAAATAACGCAATGCCGGCTTTCAAGGGATACCGGGGATACCCTGCAAGTATCTGTACCTCAATTAATAATGAGGTCATTCACGGAATACCATCTGACAGGGTGTTAGAGGAAGGCGATATTATCGGTATTGATCTTGGTGTTTATAAAGACGGTTTTTACGGTGATGCAGCCTGTACGTTTGCTGTTGGCAAGATACCCCCGGATGCCGAAAAGCTCTTAAGGGTTACAGAAGAATCCTTATACCTCGGTATAGAGCATGCACAAAAAAACAACAGGGTCTCGGATATTTCATACGCCATTCAAAAGCATGTTGAATCACATGGCTTCTCGGTGGTCAGGGCTTTTGTCGGCCATGGGATAGGAAGGGATCTCCATGAGGACCCACAGGTGCCCAATTTTGGGTTACCCGGTCGCGGGCCACGGCTCAAATCAGGGATAACACTGGCAATAGAACCGATGGTAAATGCTGGCAGACATGAGGTTGTGGTTCTCGACGACGGCTGGACTGCTGTGACTATGGACGGCACACTATCGGCTCATTTCGAGCATACAATCCTTGTGACGGAAGATAAGCCAAGAATATTGACTAAAATACATTAAAAAGCGTATATTATTCAGTTAATGCCAAAAGAAGACAATATAGAAGTTGAAGGGAAAATCGTTGAAACCCTGCCAAATGCAATGTTTAAGGTTGAACTTGAAAATGGTCAGATAGTACTTGCATATGTTTCTGGAAAAATGAGGATGCATTTTATTAAGATCCTGCCGGGTGACAGGGTTACGGTGGAACTTTCTCCCTATGACCTTACCAAGGGAAGAATAACGTATAGATTTAAATAGCATTACGAAGAGGAAAAGTTAAAAGTCGAAAGAGAGAGTACTATGAAAGTTCGTTCTTCAGTCAGGCCTATATGTGCTAAATGTAAGATCGTGAAAAGAAGGGGTATTATCCGGGTTATCTGTGAAAACCCAAGGCATAAACAGAAGCAGGGATAAGAAAGAAAGTGGAAAGCAGACAATAGGTGGGGAAAAGTCAAAAATATCAGAAAACTCCAAGGGGGTAAAAGTTGGCGAGAATTGCCGGAGTGGATTTGCCTAAAAATGAGCGTGTCGAAATTGGCTTAACAAGAATTTTCGGCATAGGAAGGACTCTGTCACAGAAGATTTTATCTGAGACGGGTCTCAATCCAAATACAAGGGTTAAGGACCTCACGAACGAAGAGATTGTAAAAATAAGGGGTGTGTTAGAAAGGGATTACAGGGTGGAGGGTGATCTCAGACGCGAAATATCTATGGGTATAAAAAGACTAATAGATATCGGAAGTTACAGGGGAATGAGACATCGTTTTGGACTGCCCGTGAGAGGTCAAAGGACGAAAACCAATGCGCGGACGCGTAAAGGTCCAAGAAAAGCCGTTATGGGTAAAAAGAAAGAGGCTTAAAGAATGGCTCAGAGAAAAAAAGGCGTAAAGAAAGAAAAAAAGAATATTGCGTATGGAGCAGCACATATCCAGGCTACTTTTAACAATACGATCGTCACCATAACAGATCCGAATGGCGGCGTGCTTACATGGGCCAGTGCAGGAAACCTGGGATTCAAAGGTTCGAGAAAAAGTACGCCATACGCTGCACAGATGGCTGCTGCAGCGGCAGCAAAAAAGGCTATGGATTTCGGGATGAAACAGGTTGATATTTTTGTGAAAGGACCGGGTGCCGGGAGAGAGTCTGCTATACGGGCGCTCCAGGCTGCAGGACTTGAGATTAATCTCATCAAAGATGTAACTCCTGTTCCTCACAATGGATGTAGACCTCCAAAAAGGAGGAGAGTGTAACTATGGCACGATATATCGGAGCGTTGTGCAGGATTTGCCGGAGGGAAGGGGAAAAGCTGTTTCTGAAAGGTGACAGGTGCTATTCAGAGAAGTGTGCTGTTGAGAGGAGAAAATACCCGCCAGGACAGCACGGACAGGGATTCCGAAAGTTATCTGACTATGGTATTCAATTGAGGGAAAAACAAAAAGTAAGGAAAATATACGGCCTGCTCGAGAGGCAGTTCAGAAAATACTTTCATAACGCTGAGAGGAAGAAAGGCATTACCGGAGAGGTGCTTCTTCAACTGATCGAGAGCCGGCTTGACACCATGGTTTTCCGCATGGGATTTGCACCCAACAGACGCAGGGCACGGCAAATTCTGCGTCACGGGCATATCCTTGTGAACGGGAGAAAAGTAAACCTCCCATCGTATGAGACAAAAGCCGGGGATATCCTTGAAGTAAAAGAAGCGAGCAGAAACATACCTGAAATTATCGATAGTCTTTCGAAATCTGAACACAGGGGAATCCCGGGCTGGGTTGAAGTTGATACCGCTCACTCCCGAGGCAAGGTTTTGCACATTCCATCTCGAGATGAGATTCAGCTTCCTGTTCAGGAACAGCTCATCGTAGAACTCTATTCCAAATAATGTAAACCATTAATAACGAGGAGGCATACAGGAAGGAATCAGTGAACAACTTCCTGTGTCCTCTTGCTTGTTTTTAGTTGCTAATTTCAGAAATAGAGGAGGCCTTATGGACCTGAAGAAAATAGGCTTTCAGTTACCGGATACGATACATTTTGACGAGGAAACATTAACTGACACATACGGCAAACTGATTGCAGAGCCCTTAGAAAGAGGGTTTGGTATATCCTTAGGAAATGCACTGAGAAGGGTTTTGCTCTCTTCTATTGAGGGTGCAGCTGTAACGGCAGTTAAGATACCAGGTGCCCTCCACGAGTTTTCGACAATAAAGGGTGTAAAGGAAGACGTGGTTGATGTCATACTCAATATCAAACAGCTCAGATTTAAGCTGTATTCGAACGAAAAAAAGATTGTAGGGATAAAAGGCAAAGGACCCAAACGTTTAACCGGTGAAGATATCCAAGGTGATGCATCCTTTGAAGTTCTTAACCCTGAACAGGTTATCGCAACTCTGGATAGGGGCTCAACTTTTGAAGCGGAGATGTATATCAAGAAGGGCAAAGGTTATGTCCTTGCTGAGTTGAATAAAGAGGAAGACCTTCCGATTAATATGATTGCTGTTGATTCTGTCTTCACTCCAATCCGGCGGGTCAATTTCATCGTGGAAAAAGCAAGGGTTGGAAGGGCTACAGACTATGACAGGCTTATCATGGAAATATGGACCGACGGCAGCATAACTCCCGAAAAAGCAATTTCTCAGGCGGCCGCCATTGTTATTGAACACCTGAACCTCTTCATTTTAGAGGAAGAAGAAGGGGAAGAGGAATTCTCTCCTGTTGCGCTGGGTGATGCAGAACATTCGATGAACGATGAACCCATATTCAATAGTAATCTTCTCAAAAGTGTTGAAGAACTTGAGCTTTCCGTCAGATCATATAACTGCCTGAAGAATGCAAACATAAAAACCATTGCTGATCTTGTCCAGAAGACCGAACAGGAGATGTTACGGACCAAGAATTTTGGACGCAAGTCCCTCAATGAAATAAAGGAAATATTGACCGTTATGGGACTTCGCCTCGGTATGCGGGTTGACCTTGATGCTCTCAACAGGGAAGCTGTTTTACAGACTGGAGGTATAGAACAAGATGCGACACAGAGTTGATGGAAGGTTGTTCGGGCGAACCGCAAACCAGAGAAAAGCCCTTTTGAAGGGGTTGGTCATCTCTCTTTTGGAACATGAACGGATCGAAACAACAGAAGCAAAAGCAAAAGAGGTGAGGCGGATCGCTGAGAAGATCATAACCCTCGGTCTGAAAGGGGATCTGCACGCAAAACGGCTTGCCTTTTCATATCTTTCAAACAGGGCATCAGTAGCAAAACTTTTCAGTGAGATTGCCCCAAGGTTTTTAGGGAGAAACGGCGGTTATCTGAGAATTATCCAGACAAGAAACCGAGTGAACGATTCTGCTCCGATGGCCGTTCTGGAGTTTATTGATTATGAAGACACGAGGAAGACAAAAGGATCGAAAGAGAAAAAGACAGAGAAAAAAGAGTCAGAGAAACCCTCATCATAAGCGCACATTCTTTTGTAACCAATCAAAACAATAGGTGGTCATGACAAAAAGACAGGATAGCTATCCTGTCTTTTTGTTCGATAGGATGTAATATAAACGCAATGATGAAAGTACTTGTTACAGGCGGGGCCGGGTATATCGGAAGTCATATCGTTAAAGCACTGGGCGAAAGGCAGTATGAAATTGTTGTTTATGACAATCTTTCCTATGGCCATCCAGGGGCAGTGCTTTATGGCAGACTGATACAAGGTGATCTTGCCGATCAGGTGCTCCTTCATGATGTCTTCCGGAGAGAACGATTCGATGCCGTCATCCACATGTCGGCATTTATTGTTGTTGATGAATCAATAAGGGATCCCCTCAAATATTACAGGAATAATTTTGTCAACGCACTCAATCTCATTGAAACTTGTCTGCAATATCGTGTTTATGCATGCATTTTTTCATCCACAGCAGCGGTCTACGGAATACCTGACAAAGTTCCGGTGACAGAGGACTCACCACTTCTTCCCATCAATCCTTATGGTGCATCAAAAGTTATGGTTGAACAAGCGTTACATGATGTGAGCATTTCAGCGCCCTTCAGATACATCTCGCTGAGATATTTCAATGTTGCAGGGGCTGATCGTCTCACAAGGATCGGACAGGCAAGAAAAGATGCAACACATCTTATAACCGTGTCTTTACGGACAGCGCTCGGCAAGAATAATTATCTCGATATATTCGGTACTGACTACCCCACGCCGGATGGCACATGCATAAGGGATTATATACATGTTGATGATCTTGCGGATGCCCATATTCTTGCGCTTGAATACCTTCGGAAGGGAGGCGGCAGCGCGATTTATAATTGCGGATATGGACACGGGGCTTCTGTACAGGAAGTAGTTAACCGGGTGAAGTATGTGACGGGGATTGATTTCCCTGTCCGTTACGCTGACAGAAGACCGGGAGATCCGCCAGCCCTTATTGCTGATGCATCAAAGATCAGGAAGGAGCTGGGCTGGACACCGAAACATGATGATCTTGACTATATCATCAGAACAGCATGGGAATGGGAGAAAAAGATAACCACTACACCTCAAACGCATCCCTGATATGGTGGATTTCTTTTTGCCCGTTCTTGAGACATGTAATGCTGATGACATCGAACCTTGTGGGAACTTCCTGTTTCTGCTTTTTTAAATAGAGCAAGGCTAAATTTTTCAGTTTCCATCTTTTTGTTGAGTTCACCGATTCATGAGGAGAACCGAACATGTCATTTGACCTTGTCTTCACCTCAACAAACACTATGGTTTCACCATCTTTGGCAATAATATCAATTTCACCAATACGAGTTTTATAATTATGAGCAATGATAACGTACCCTTTTTTTCTGAGAAATTGTATAGCAAGGGATTCCCCTTCACTGCCAAGGAGTTTCATACCCTTCGAGTCTCCTGAGGAGCGCGGGAATTCCCTCGATATCCTTAATCTCCTTCTGGCAGAGTATCTTGAGAATTTCTCTGAAAGAGGAAAACTCCTCCCAGTGCCCTTTTAGATGTTGAGAAAGGATTTTATTGAGGTTTTCACCCTTCCTGTCCCAGTCCAGGAGAAGAACAACCCTATGGTATCTCTGGGCGACATCATCACAAAAATCATAGAGATTTTGGCCATTGTGCAGGGTAATGATATCCCCCATAAGGCCAAGACTCCTCAAAGCAGAGGCATCTTTTTTCCCTTCGACGATAACAGGTATCTTCTTGTTAACGTCCTGCAGGTTTTCAAATATTTCTCTCAAGCGTACAGCTCTCTCCGTATCGCTGATGGAAGGCATATTTTTTTGTCTGTTCAATGACAATGCGATGCTCCTCATCATGTCATTCAGTATGTATTATCGTAACATTTATTACAAAATATATCGGCTAACTCCTCCAATTCCCCGGTGTATATATCCAATTTCGCTGCATGTGATGTACGTCACCGTAATGAAACTTTATTTTGATATAGAATACTATATTTGAATCTGTACCCGATTGGTATGCAAAAGAATATGAAGTAATGGTTAAAGTTAACTTAGTTATTTGGTTGACATTTATAAAATATTTAGATATTTTTAAAGCATGGCGGCGAAGTTAGGACAATTACTGATAACATCGAATTTGATAACGGATGACCAGCTGAAAGAGGCGGTGAGTCTTCAACGGAAGGAAGGGGGGAGGCTGGGCGCAAACCTTGTCAAGTTAGGATATATAACCGAGGAGAAGCTGGTAGCTTTTTTAAGCAAGCAATGGGGAGTCCCGGCGATCAACCTGTCTGATTACAAGATTGACCCATCGGTATTGAAGCTTATTCCCGGAGAGGTAGCGCGGAAATATTTCATCATACCGGTTGCAAGGGTTGGGGCAACCTTAACGATTGCGATGGCAGATCCATCGAATGTATTTGTGATAGACGATGTAAAGTTCATGACGGGGTATAATGTTGAGGTTGTTGTGTCGGGTGAGAGCTCGATAGTCAATGCCATATCGGTTCATTACCGGAACGGGGGGGACGCCCTGATAGCGACGAAGAAGGCGACGTCAAACGTTTTGACAGCAAAGGATTACACACTCTCTGAGGATGAATTAGCTGGGGACGAGATGCTGACCTCGGCTGACGAAGGGATGATGGTCGATGTTGATGAATTTGATAAAGTTGTTGGCGAGGCATTAAGTGATGTTGAAATTGTCGATGCAAAGGAAGAAGAAGCTGTCCAAGAAGTAGAACGCCCTATCGTCAAGCTTGTGAACGGTATTCTTATCAATGCAATAAAAGAAAGAGCAAGCGATGTCCATATAGAGCCATATGAAAACTCACTCCGGGTGAGACAGAGAGTTGATGGTGTGATGTATACGGTCATGAACCTTCCGGTAAAAATTAAAAATGCGGTATCTTCAAGGGTCAAGATCATGGCAAGTCTCGACATCGCGGAACGGAGGCTCCCGCAGGACGGAAGGATTAAATTAAAACTCGGCAAGAAGAGAGAGATTGATTTTCGTGTTTCAACAGTTCCATGCCTTTTTGGCGAAAGAACGGTTCTCAGACTTCTGGATAAGTCAAACCTTCAGGTTGACCTGACCAAGCTGGGATTTGAAGAAGAGAATTTAAGAAATTTCATGCAGGCGTTAGACAAACCGTACGGGATGATCCTTGTTACAGGACCTACAGGGAGTGGCAAGACAACAACGCTGTATTCTGCCTTGAATTACCTGAATAAAATAGGAGTGAATGTATCAACCGCCGAAGATCCTGTTGAATATAACTTCCTTGGAATAAATCAGGTTCATGTGAAAGAGGATATCGGGCTCACGTTTGCTTCAGCCCTCAGATCCTTCTTGAGACAAGACCCTGATATTATCATGATTGGTGAGATTCGAGACTTTGAGACTGCCGAAATTGCAGTGAAGGCGGCACTGACAGGACACCTTGTCCTGAGCACCCTTCATACCAATGATGCTCCAAGCACGATCAGCAGATTACTGAACATGGGGATTGAACCGTTCCTCGTCGCAGCCTCACTGATTCTCGTAGCAACGCAAAGACTTGTCCGGGTGCTTTGCCCTTCCTGCAAGGAGGAAGAAAAAGTGTCTGTTGCCGCACTGATGGAAGTAGGCTTTTCTGAACAAGAGGCACAGTCGGTAGCCTGTTACAGGGGAAGGGGTTGCCCTGAGTGTAACAACTCAGGTTACAAGGGAAGGTTAGCCCTGTATGAAGTTATGCCTCTGCACGATGAACTCAAGGAGATGATTCTTGAGGGTGCTTCTGCCGATGAACTGAAAAAGACTGCTATCAGACTGGGGATGTATACGTTACGGATGAGCGGCCTCGCAAAGATAAAAAAAGGGATTACGTCAATCGAAGAGATTGTGAGGGTAACCTTTGGTGATTAGAATACCCAGGAACCAAATTCAAAATTCCAAGCAATTGGTCATTGGTATTTGGTTATGGATAATTGGAATGTAAGCATGGCGGCGAAGTTAGGACAATTACTGATAACATCGAATTTGATAACGGATGACCAGCTGAAAGAGGCGGTGAGTCTTCAACGGAAGGAAGGGGGGAGGCTGGGCGCAAACCTTGTCAAGTTAGGATATATAACCGAGGAGAAGCTGGTAGCTTTTTTAAGCAAGCAATGGGGAGTCCCGGCGATCAACCTGTCTGATTACAAGATTGACCCATCGGTATTGAAGCTTATTCCCGGAGAGGTAGCGCGGAAATATTTCATCATACCGGTTGCAAGGGTTGGGGCAACCTTAACGATTGCGATGGCAGATCCATCGAATGTATTTGTGATAGACGATGTAAAGTTCATGACGGGGTATAATGTTGAGGTTGTTGTGTCGGGTGAGAGCTCGATAGTCAATGCCATATCGGTTCATTACCGGAACGGGGGGGACGCCCTGATAGCGACGAAGAAGGCGACGTCAAATATCCTTCAGGCGCAGGATTATACCCTCACAGAAGATGACCTTAAAGATGGAGACGTTGGAACATCTGACGAAGGGATGATGGTTGATGTTGCTGAATTTGATAAGGTCGTCGGCGATGCTCTCGATAGTGTCGAGGCATACACGGAAAAAGATGACGCATCTGCTGCCGAGATCGAGGAACCCATTGTGAAGCTTGTAAACGGTATACTAATCAATGCAATAAAAGGTGGTGCAAGCGACATCCATATAGAACCATATGAGAAATCATTGAGAGTGAGATACCGTGTTGACGGAGTCCTCTTTAACGCAATGAATCTGCCTCTAAAAATAAAGAACCCGATAACCTCAAGGCTCAAGATTATGTCAAAACTTGATATCGCAGAGAGACGACTGCCACAGGATGGACGTATCAAATTGAGACTCGGAAAGAAAAAAGAGGTCGATTTCCGAGTTTCGGTTCTTCCCTGCCTCTTCGGAGAAAAAACAGTCCTCAGGATCCTCGATAAAGCAAATCTTCAGGCAGATCTTACAAAACTCGGGTTTGAAGAGCATGCGCTGCTCAAACTTATGGATGTCCTGAACAAGCCGTATGGAATGATCCTGGTTACAGGTCCGACAGGGAGTGGGAAGACCACGACGCTGTATTCTGCACTGAGCTATCTCAACAAACCCGGTATTAATATCATGACTGCTGAGGACCCGGTTGAGTATAACTTCCAGGGAATGAACCAGGTGCAAGTGAAGGAAGAAATAGGGCTGACCTTCGCTTCTTCGCTCAGGGCATTCTTACGACAGAGCCCGGACATCATACTGGTCGGTGAGATTCGGGATTTTGAGACAGCTGAGATCGCAGTGAAGGCAGCACTGACAGGGCACCTTGTCCTGAGCACCCTCCATACCAATGATGCTCCAAGCAGCATTAGCAGGCTTCTGAATATGGGTATTGAGCCGTTTCTTGTGTCAGCATCGCTTATTCTCATTGCTGCACAAAGGCTTGCCAGAAAAGTCTGTCCGGCATGCAGGGAAGAGGAGAAATTCCCTGTTTCTACTCTTGTGCAACTGGGTTTTTCAGAGGAGGAGGCACAATCTTTATCATGTTACAAAGGGAAAGGCTGTCCCGCGTGCAATAATTCCGGATATAAAGGAAGAATAGCGCTGTATGAGGTCATGCCCGTCGGTCCTGATATCAAGGAGATGGTGCTTGAGGGTGCATCTGCAGACGAACTCAAAAAGACCGCTATCAGACTTGGCATGAAGACCTTACGGATGAGCGGCCTTACCAAGGTAAAGGAGGGCGTCACGTCGATAGAGGAAGTACTGAGGGTAACCTTTGGAGACTGATAAACAGACTTCATATTTCAGCTTCCAGTGGTCGGCAGGGCAACAAACGGCTGTAAACTGGCAAATGATAACCAACAATGAATATAATGGGGTGAAGAATGGCAACACTGTATGAGTTATTAAAGGTGATGATTGAAAAGAATGCTTCTGACCTTCATGTAACAACGGGAAGTCCTCCGAGGTTGAGAATCGATGGAAAACTTGTGAATATCGATCATCCTTCGCTGAATCCTGCGGATACGAAAGCCCTTTGTTACAGCGTTCTGACGGACGCACAGAAACACAAATATGAGGAGGATAATGAACTCGATCTTTCATTCGGTGTCAAAGGGCTCAGCAGGTTCAGGGCTAATATTTTTATGCAAAGAGGTGCGGTTGCAGGAGCTTTTCGAACCATACCTTTTGATATCAGAACTTTCAATGATCTTGGTCTTCCGGAAATCATGAATGAACTTGTCAAAAAACCCAGAGGGTTGATTCTTGTAACAGGCCCCACCGGAAGCGGGAAATCAACAACACTCGCTGCCATGGTCGACAGGATCAACTCAGACAGGTGTGAGCATATCATAACAATTGAAGATCCGATAGAATACTTACATCCGCACAAGAAATGTCTGATCAATCAGCGAGAGGTCCATGCAGATACCGCATCTTTTAAAACTGCGTTGCGATTTGTCCTCAGGCAGGATCCGGATGTAGTTCTCATCGGTGAGATGCGGGATCTTGAGACTATCGAGGCGGCGCTTACGGTTTCAGAAACCGGACATATGACGCTTGCGACGTTGCATACGAACTCAGCGGTGCAGACAATCAACAGAGTCATAGACGTCTTTCCGCCGCACCAGCAGGATCAGATACGGGTCCAGCTGTCCTTTGTCCTTGAGGGGATCCTGGCCCAGCAGCTTATCCCCAAGAAATCAGGGATCGGGAGGGTCCTTGCAGTTGAGTTATTAGTCCCGAATCCTGCAATACGAAATCTGATCAGAGAGGATAAGATTCATCAGATTTACTCAATGATGCAGACGGGTCAGACGAAATTCGGGATGCAGACAATGAATCAGTCATTATTCGACCTGTATTCAAGACGTCTTATATCATATGACGATGCTGTCGGGAGATCGTCTGTGCCTGATGAATTAATTGCAGTGATTCAGAAGGGTATGCCGGAAACCCTAAGTAAAGGGAGGGTGTAAAAGTGGCAATGGTATTTCAATGGTCAGGGAAAACAGTAAGGGGTACGATCGAATCGGGTGAGATGACAGCAACAACACGGGAGGAAGTCATTGCGCTGCTGAGGAAAAAAAACATAACGGCAACGGTCGTTACGGGAAAAACAAAGAAGGGCATCTTCGGTAAATTCACCCTCGGGGGAAAGGTGAAAGATAAGGATATTGTTATTTTCACCAGACAGTTCGCTACGATGATTGATGCAGGGCTTCCCCTGGTGCAGGCGCTTGACATACTCTCATCACAAGTTGAAAACAAAACATTGGGGGAAACCCTCTCACAGGTGAAGGTAGATGTTGAGTCAGGTGCAACATATGCTGATGCCCTGAAAAAACATCCGCGAATATTCAGCGAGTTGTATGTCAACATGGTTGCAGCAGGTGAAGCGGGTGGTATTCTTGACACCATTTTAAACAGGCTGGCGGCCTATATTGAAAAAGCAATGAAACTCAAGAAAAAGGTTAAGGGTGCCATGGTTTATCCTGCTGTTGTGACATCGATTGCTGTTCTGGTCATTGCTGTTATCATGATCTTTGTTGTTCCGACTTTTTCAAAGATGTTTGCACAGCTTGGGGGAACTCTTCCTTTGCCTACGCGAATCATTATTAATATGAGTAATTTTATTGCAGGCATAGGCGGTTTACTGTCTGCAGGGGCAATTGTTGCCTTTGTCGTCTTCTTTGTTCAGTTTCGGAGAACAGAAAAAGGGAAATATATTACCGACAGAATATTACTGAAGCTCCCGATATTAGGCACGCTTCTCAATAAGGTAGCTGTTGCAAAATTCACGAGGACCTTAGGTACCCTTATCAGCAGTGGCGTACCTATCCTGGATGGACTTGATATAACGGCGAAGACATCGGGGAACAAAGTCATTGAATACGCGATCATTGATGTTCGCAAGGGAGTAGTCGGAGGTAAGACTCTGGCCGAGCCCATTACCAAGGCACAGGTTTTCCCTCCCATGGTAACACACATGATAGCGGTCGGAGAATCGACCGGTGCTCTTGATGCAATGCTTGCAAAGATAGCTGATTTCTATGATGACGAAGTTGATGCGACAGTCTCAAACCTTACGGCAATGATGGAGCCGATGCTGATGGTTTTTCTCGGTGGCACCGTTGGGTTTATTGTTGTAGCCATGTATCTCCCAATCTTCAAGCTGATTACGCTTATTAAATAGCATTGAGATGTCATTCGAAAATGACGAGAGCTTAAAAAAAAAGATTAAGGCCCTGATCGTATTCAGGGCCTTAATTATCACGCTTTTTTTTGGGTCATCTTTTTTCTTCAGGGGATCGGAGCAATTACTCCAGTCCCGGTCACTGTATTATCTCATAGGCTCTTTTTACGTCGTTACCCTCATCTATGCACTTCTCCTGGAAAGAATCCGTAACCTGGTTCTTTTTGCTTACGCACAACTCATTCTTGACGTCATTTCGGCAATACTCCTGATATATGTCACCGGGGGTGTTGAGAGCTGGTTGTCTTTTACTCTCGTTCTTATCATTATTGCCTCGAGCATTGTCTTGAATAAAAAGGCTGGATTTGTTATCGCAACCATGAGCAGCATCTCATACGGCATTCTTGTGAATCTCCAGCTGTATGATGTGCTTCCCTTTAGCAGCAAAGGGTTGCTGAAAGAACAGGGCTATCTCTACAAATTGTTTATTCATATTATCTTCTTTTATCTTACCGCTTATCTGAGCGGATATCTTTCGTCACGCCTTGAAAAGACAGTTCAAGAGCTTGAGAAAACAGACTTAGACCTTCGAAATCTTGAGCTTTTCAATAAGGAAGTGATCGAGAGCCTGCCAAGCGGACTTTTCACGGTGGACATGTCA